>Ga0075156_10000186_pt1 | contig 31899 bp, 30 predicted proteins | sample JI81AbrownDNA_FD_70966 | JGI IMG/M metagenome (GOLD analysis project Ga0075156, IMG submission 70966) | Wastewater effluent complex algal communities from Wisconsin, to seasonally profile nutrient transformation and Carbon sequestration -... | ecosystem: Engineered > WWTP > Effluent > Algae...
CTGATCGACGCGATGGTCGCCCGCGGATCCACCATTCTGGACGCGGGCTGCGGCCCCGGCCGGCACTGCGGCTACCTGCACCACGCCGGCCACCGGGTGGTCGGCGTCGATCTGGATCCCGCTCTGATCGCCGAGGCCGAGCGCGCCGAGCCTGGGCCCGACTATCTGGTGGGGGACCTGTCGGACTTCGCGCTGCCGGCAGAGCTGCCGCAACAGTTCGATGCGATTCTGTGCGCCGGCAACGTGCTGGGCTTCGCGCACCCGCTGACCCGACGTCCGATCCTGGCCGCCTTCGCTGCTCGGCTCGCACCCGAGGGTCGGGCGGTGGTCGGTTTCGGCTCGGGTCGCGGCTACGACTTCGACGAGTTCTTCGCCGACGTCGACGCAGTCGGCCTGCGCCGCGAGCAGACGTTCTCCACCTGGGACCTGCGGCCGTACGCCCCCGGCGCCGGCTTCGTGGTGGCGCTGCTCGGGCGATCTTCGACGCGCAGCTGAGCTGAGCGTGGCAGGCCGTCCGTGGCGAACCCTCGGCCCGTGCCACAGGTAGGGTCGAGGCATCCCAACCCCCAAGGAGCTCTCATGTCCGACGTGTCCGAGCAGTCCCCGGCAGCCAGTTCCGATGCACAGCACTCAGCCGCGCAGGCCCCACCGGCAGTGCCGCCGGCCCCGGTGTTCATGACCGGGCCACCACCGAAGCAGCAGGGCTTCTTTCGGCGCGGCTTCGGCCTCGGCGCGGGGGCCGGCCTCGGGGTTGGCCTGATCCTGCTCGTGTTGGGCGTCGTCGGTTCTCTGGTCAGCGCGCTGATCTTCGGGGCGGCAGTGGCAGCCACCAGCGCGCAGTCGGGCCCTCAGGTCGCGGGACTCGACACCGTGTGGGGTACTGAGTCGGCCCCGCGAGCGCAGACCGTGCTGGCGATCCCGATCCACGGCGCGATCATGGCCCACGGCGAGGAGGGCATCTCGCTCACGGCGTCGACCTACGGCTACGAGATCGCCCGCACCCTGGACGCCGTCGGACGTGACGACTACGCCGGAGTGGTGCTTCTGATGGACACGCCGGGCGGCACCATCAACGGCTCGCGCGCCATCGCGGACGCGGTCGAGCGCTACCAGTCCCGAAGCGGCAAGAAGGTTGCCGCGTTCGTGCAGGGCATGTCGGCCTCGGGCGGTATGTACGCCATGGCCGGCGCCGACCGGATCATTGCCGACCACGGCACCCTGATCGGCAGCATCGGCGTGATCTTCGGTCCGTTCGTGCAGTACAAGGACGTCGTAGCCACCTCGGGCAGCCTGCTCGAACCTGGTGTGTCCACCAGAGGCGGCATCACCCAGGAGTACCTCACCCAGGGCAGAGGCAAGGACTTCGGCAACCCCTTCCGGGCCATGACGGCCGAGGAACGCAAGGTGATCAGCTCCGGAATGGCGAACGAGTACGACGCGTTCGTGGGCTGGGTGGCGAAAGCCCGCAACATTCCCACCGAGGCGATCAGGAACGACCTGGGCGCCTTCATCTACGACCCGCAGACCGCTATCGAGAAGAAGTTGATCGACGCGCAGCTCGGCCCGGACGAGGCCTACCGCGACATCGCCACACTGATGGGCCTCGATCCGGCGGCGGCACGGGTGGCGCAGCGCCAGGCGCCGGGCCCCTGGGCGCAGCTGCTGGGGGCCTCGACCCGCATCTTCGGGTATCAGGACGCCGTCGCGGCCGGCACTCGGGCCACCTCGGTGATCTGCACGGGCGCTCCGCAACCCCTGGTGTGGCACGGTCCGGTCACGAAGGTGTGTGGCTGAGGAGCGACCCCCTCAGCCGCCGGTTGACGTCAACTCACAGCAGTCAGCCGCGGCAGCGGGTGACTTCGTACAGAGCGATGCTGGCGGCCACCGAGGCGTTCAGCGATTCGACCTCGGAGCCGATCGGGATCGACACCAGTACGTCGCAGTTCTCGCGCACCAGCCGGGACAACCCTTCACCCTCGGAGCCGACAACCAGGAGAACCGGGCCGTCGACACCGGGGATGCCGCTGACGTCCAGGTCGGATTCACCGGCCAGGCCGGCCACCACGAACCCTGCTTCGGCGTACTGCTTGAGGGTGCGGTTCAGGTTCGTCACGCGGGCGACGGGAAGGCGGGCGGCGGCTCCTGCGGAGGTCTTCCACGTGGCGGCCGTCACCTGGGCCGAGCGTCGCTCGGGAATGATCACACCCGCCGAACCGAACGCGGCCGCGGAGCGGATGATGGCGCCGAGGTTGCGCGGGTCGGTGATCTGGTCGCAGGCGATCACCAGGGGCGGCTCCGGAGCGTCCAGCGCGTCCGCCAGCAGATCGTCGGCGTGGGTGTACTCGAACGGCGGCAGTTGCAGGGCCACGCCCTGGTGCACTCCCCCGTTGGTCAGCTTGTCGAGCTCGGTGCGGGTTGCCGCCAACAGCGCGATGCCGTGGTCGGCGGCGTACTTCAGAATGTCGCGCAGCCGGTCGTCTCGCTCCACCCCGTCGGCGACGTAGGCGCGCCGCACCGGCAGCCCTGCCTGCAGAGCCTCCAGCACCGGGTTGCGGCCGAACACCCAGTCGTCACCGGACCGCGGAGTGTCACGACGCGGCCTCGCCCCTCGTGCCTGCCCGGTCGTGGTCTTGCCCGGTTCGGACGACCGGCGCTTGCGATAGGCCTTGTGGTACGGACGATCCTCGGCCTTCGGCGTGGGGCCTTTGCCTTCGAGGCCTCGGCGCACGCGGCCACCGGAGCCGGCGGTGTTGCCGCTACCGGTGCCCTTGCCGCGCTTGCGCACAGCACCTTGGCGGGATGAGTTTCCGGGCATCAGGCCTCCAAGCTCCAACGCGGACCGTTCGGGGTGTCTTCGACTTTGAGGCCGAGGCCAGCGAGGGTGTCGCGGACCGCATCGGCGGCGGCCCAGTCCTTGCGGGCGCGGGCCTGCGCGCGCTGCTCGAGCAGTGCGCCGACCAGACCGTCCACCACCGGGGTGAGGTCGTCGGTACCGCCCTGCTGCGCCCACTGTGGGGCGGCCGGGTCGAGACCGAACACGTCGAGCATGGCGAGCACCTGCGCACGGGCACGGGCGGCGACCTGCAGATCATCGGCGCCGAGCGCCGTGTTGCCATCGCGCACGGTCGTGAACAGCACCGCCAGCGCCCCCGGGGTGCCCAGATCGTCGTTCATGGCCGACGCGAAATCCTGAGGCAGCGGATCGGCGGAGGTGTCACTGGGCCCGTACGCGCCCAGCACGGACGCCGCCCGGTCGAGAAAGCTGTCGATTCGGCCCAATTGCGCTGCGGCTTCGGCCAAGGCAGCCTCGCTGAGTTCGATGGCGGAGCGGTAGTGCGGGCCGGCCAGCCAGAGCCGCACGGCCCGTCCTCCGTGGGCGGCGACCGCCGCGGCGACATCGGCGGTGTTGCCCAAGGACTTGGACATCTTCTCGCCCGCCATGGTCACCCACGCGTTGTGCATCCAGTAGCGGGCGAAACCGCGTCCGGCGGCCTGGGATTGGGCCTGCTCGTTCTCGTGGTGCGGAAAGCGCAGCTCGAGCCCACCCCCGTGAATGTCGAAGGTGTCGCCCAGGTACTTGCCGGCCATCGCCGAGCACTCGATGTGCCAACCCGGACGTCCGCGACCCCATGGGCTGTTCCACGACGCGGTCTCGGGTTCGCCGGCCTTGTGGCCCTTCCAGAGGGCAAAGTCGCGAGGGTCGCGCTTGCCGCGCTCGTCGGCGTCGTTGGCAGGCTCCATATCGGCGATCCGCTGGCCGGTCAGTTCACCGTAGGCGGGCCAGGAGTGCACGTCGAAGTAGACGTCGGCGGTGCCGTCACCGGCGGCGTACGCGTGGCCGCGCTCGATCAGTGCGCCGATCAGCTCGATCATCTCGGGAATGTGCCCGGTGGCCCGCGGCTCGTAGCTGGGCGGACGCACCCCGAGCGCCCGGAAGGCTGCGTGGAACGCGCCCTCGAACAGATAGGCGTGCGCCCACCACTGCCGGCCGGCCTCGGCGGACTTGGCGAGGATCTTGTCGTCGATGTCGGTGACGTTGGCCACCAGGGTCACCTGGTAGCCCGACACCTCCAGCCAGCGGCGGAGCACGTCGAAGTTCACCTTGTTGCGCACGTGTCCGAGATGGGGTGCGGACTGCACGGTCGCGCCACAGCTGTAGATCGAGACCCGGCCAGCTTGCAGCGGCTCGAACTCGACGATTGCGCGGCGCGCGCTGTCGTACAGGTGGAAACTCACCGGCTGAGTGTATCGGGGTGGCGCAGCGCCTCACGCAGCGCCTCAACAGCAGCCGGCAGGCCGAGGTTGCCGGTGCCCCGACGCTCAGCCTCGTGCGCGGCGGAGGGCGGCTATGTCGAGCATGCCGGTCGGCTCGGGTGCGTCCTCGGCCTCGGTCTCCCACGGATCCTCAGGCATAGCGCCCTCCTCGTCGACGAATCCCTGGGACGGGTCGAACGGGTTGGCGAGCTGCCTGCTGCCCTCAGCGAGTGGACGACTGTTCATCTCTTCATCGGGCAGACCCTCGAGCACGTCCTTGATGTAGCCCCGGGCGGCGTCCGCCAGCGGCACGTCGCGCTGCTCGCGCTGCGATGCATACCAGCGATAGTCCAACACCTCGTGAAAGATCTGGGCCGAGTCACGCTTGCCACGCAGGTGGCCCGGCACCGCCGTGACCACCGGCTCGAAACACTGGGTGAGCCACTGATGCGCCACCAGGGCCTCGTCCACGCCCTGCTGGTCGGTTCTGAACCGGTAGGTGTCGAGGTCGTTGAGCAGCCGGCGGGCCTGGTTCTCCTCCACATCGAGGCCGGTCAGTCGAAGCAGCCGCCGGGTGTGGTGGCCGGCGTCCACGACCTTTGGCTGGATGCGCACGTGCGAACCGTCGCGCGAGGTGGTGATGTCGAGTTCGGCCACGTCGAAGCCGAGTGCGTTCAGCCGCCGCACGCGGCTCTCGATGCGGTCGAGTTGGGTGCCGGGAAACTCCTCGACGCCGGTGAGCTCGGCCCACAGGTCGCGATAGCGCGCCGTGATGGTCTCGACCAGCTTCAGCGGCTCGAGGGACTCGTCCAGCAGACCGCCCGCTTCGAGATCGCTGAACTCCCCGTACAGGTTCGTGGTGGCGATCACCAGGTCATGTTCACGCTGCCCGCGGGTCAGCACCTCGTGGCGCTCGGCCGTTTCGGCGTCGACCAGGTAGGCGGCGAACTCGCCCGCATCGCGGCGGAACAGAATGTTGGACAGCGACACGTCCAGCCACAGGAACCCGATCAGGTGCAGCCGGGCGAGCAGCACCACCATCGCATCCAGCAACCGGTTGACCGTGTCGAGCCTGACGCCCTGCGAGAACAGCGACCGGTACGGCAGGGAGAAGTCCAGGTGCCGGGTGACCAGCACCGGGTCGAGGGGCTCGCCGCCCACTCCGCGCCGTTCCGTGATCACAGCCAGCGGTTCGACCGCCGGGGTGTCTTCGCGGGCCAGTTCCTGCAGCATGCGGTACTCGTGCACGGCTGCGATCTCGATGACCTCTTTGGCCGCGTAGACGTCATTGCCGACCTTGATGAAACGGACGACATGGCGCGAGATACCCCGCGGCAATGCGACCAGATAGTCGGTGGGCCAGTCCCTGAGCGGAATTTCCCACGGCAAGGGGATCAGCCTGGAATCCGGCTTCGCTGACAGGATGCGTGGCATGCGTTCATTGTGCCAGCCGCACCGGGCCTGGCTGACACATCATCGGCACACACTTCACCGACCGACGCCCTGGGCGCCGGCCGGTGAAGGGGCAGGTCGTGGGTCGTCTGCAGGGTCAGGCCGCGAGGGCACCGCCCTGCTCGACGGCGTGGACGAGCGCGGTGGCCAGATCGTCGAGTTCGGCGCTCAACGTGGCATTGATCCGTCCCTCGGCGTCGAAGGCCTGGATGAACGGGGCGTTGACCGCGGGCAACTGGGTCGCGCCGGCGATGCGCAGCGCGAGCCTGAGCTGCTCGACGACGCCGACGCCGGCCTGCTCGGTGTACGGCGAGGTCAGCACTGCGACCGGAGTGCCGGCGATGGCCGCGGCGCCCCGCGGCCGCGACGCGGTGTCGATGGCGTTCTTGACCTCGGCCGACATGCCGCCGTTGTACGCGGGGCTCGCGATCAGCACGGCATCCGCCTCGCTGACGGCCGCACGAAAGTCTTCGACGACCTGGCCGAGGCCCTCGGCGGCGTCGCGATCGGCGTTGTAGAACGGCAGGGTCGTGATGTCGAAGCTCGTGCGCTCCACGTCGGCCGGCAGAGCCGCCACAGCGGCGTCCGCCAGTCGGCCGTTGAACGACCCCTGCCGGGTACTGCCGACCAGAACCAGAACCTTCATTTCATCTCCAAATGTAGTCAAGTTGTTGACTAAAGCCTTGCGCCCCTCCTGATGAAAGTCAAGTTGTTGACCATTCGGCTAGGATGCCCCTGTGCAGAACGTCGAAATGCTGGGCGAAACCGCGCTCGACGCTGCCCGCACGGCGACCGACGGCAATGACCCGGGTGACATCGCCCGCTGCGCCGCTGAGTTGAGCGACGCGGTGATCGACTGCACCACGGGCGAGGCGGAACCCGCAGCGTCGGACGCGGGCTCCCTCCTCTGCTCAATCGGGGCGGACGCTGAGGTACCGCTGCCGCGCCTGTTGGCCGAGGCCGAAGCCCTCTTCGCCCTCGAGTTCGACCGCCTGGTGCGGGGCAGTGAGTTTCCGAACCTGTCGCTGGCCCACGCGCGCAACGTGCTGCGTCATCTGGGCGAGGAGCCGCGTCGTGCCAGCGCGATCGTCGCGGATTGCGGGGTGTCCAAGCAGGCGCTGAGCCAGCAGATCGCCCTGCTGGCGCACGACGGACTGCTGACCGTGCACGCCGATCCGTGCGATGCGCGCGCCCGGCTGCTCACCCTGACCCCGAAGGGCGTCGACGCACAGCACCTCGTCCACCGGCTCTTTCGCCAGATCGAGGACGACTGGGCGGCCGACCTGGGGGTCGACGGCCTGGCCGCCTTTCGCCGCGCGTTGCTCACGCTGCTGGCGAGGCGGCCCGTCACCGGGTGCTGAGCGCCCTGCGCCGGGCCAAAGTTCTCGAGCGGTCTCGCAAGGCAGTCGACCGCTGAACGCGAAAGTGCCCCGGGCCGAAGCCCGGGGCACTTGCGCATGCAGTCAGGACAGACGATCGCCCGACTTGTTGCTGAACACGTGCAGCTTGTGGCCCTCGCCCGCCGCGAAGCGAACGGTGGTGCCACGCTCCGGCGGGGTACGGCCGCTGAGCCGTGCCACGATCTGCGGCGCGGACAGCTGCTCGTCGGGGCTGAGACCCGACAGGGTGCCGTAGGTGAACGCGTCGGCGCCCAACTCTTCGACCACTGCCACGTCGACGGCGATGCCGTGATCGCTGAGCTCGAAGTCCTCGGGACGGATGCCGACGGTGAGGGTGTCCTCGCCGCTGGCCTTGCCGAGCACATCGCGGGGAACGGGCACCGTCCAGTCGCCGACGACGACGCCGTTCTCATTGACCTTGCCGCTGAGCAGGTTCATCGCGGGCGAGCCGATGAAGCCGGCCACGAAGACGTTCTTCGGCTTGTCGTAGAGGGTGAGGGGGCTGTCGCACTGCTGCAGAATGCCGTCCTTCATGACCGCCACGCGGTCACCCATCGTCATGGCCTCGACCTGGTCGTGGGTCACGTAGACGGTGGTGACACCGAGACGGGTCTGCAGCGCAGCGATCTGGGTACGGGTGGACACCCGCAGCTTGGCGTCGAGGTTCGACAGCGGCTCGTCCATCAGGAACACCTGCGGCTGGCGGACGATGGCGCGACCCATGGCGACGCGCTGGCGCTGGCCACCGGAGAGAGCCTTGGGCTTGCGGCTGAGGAAGCTCTCGAGACCGAGCAGGTGGGCGGCCTCCATGACGCGGGCGTCACGATCGGCCTTCGGGATGCCGGCCATCTTCAGGGCGAAGCCCATGTTGTCGCCGACGGTCATGTGCGGGTACAGGGCGTAGTTCTGGAACACCATCGCGATGTCGCGGTCCTTCGGGGGAAGGTCGGTCACGTTGCGGTCGCCGATCCAGATGGCGCCCGAGTTGACCTCTTCCAGGCCGGCCAGCATGCGCAGCGAGGTGGACTTGCCACAACCCGACGGCCCGACCAGAACCATGAATTCGCCGTCACCGATCTCGAGGTTGAGCTTGTCAACCGCCGGGTGATCGGCACCCGGGTAGACGCGACACGCGTCCTTGAAACTAACTGAAGCCATAACAGAAATCCTCTCCACGGGCAGGTACGTGCCCGACGATCCGTAGTGGAAAACGTGCCGCGATGCGCGGCGACATTCAGCGTCTCACGAAGTGAGTGTTCCGCTCAATGTGCTGATGACTTTCTGGACGTCGCCGGCGAGACCCGATTCCGGCAGATCGCCACCCTCCCAGCCTCTCGACCCGTGGACGGACCGACCGGCATTCGGTCGGGCGCGGCCGCCGAGGGTGCCTGTGGCGGCCGGGCCACGCTCGCACCCAACCGAGCGTGCCGGTCTGGATTTAGAGGCGGGCCTGGCACCACCGGCCGGGTAGGCTCCCCTGGGTGACGACAACCCCGGGCGAAGGCCAGCAGCCCCCGTCCCAGCAGCCTCCGGAGGAGCAGCCCGACGCGGCTGCGCCCGAGCAGGAGTGGTGGAACGAGCCCGGCCTGCCCTGGAAGCACAAGCCGACCAGATCTGACATCGCCTGCTTGTCCTGGATGGGCGTGGCCACGGTGTACGGGCTGGTTCTGCTGCCTCTGCGTCCGGTGATGTTGGGCCTTGCCCCGCACCTGCTCGGCTCGCTGGGCTACCGCACCGGACTGGTGATGACCGGTGCTCTCGGCTCCATCGGCGACGCGTGGTGGCCCCTGGTGATGGTGCTCGGAAGCCTGATGGCGATGAAATTCGACTGGATCTACTGGTGGGCCGGAAAGCTGTGGGGGCACGGCCTGATCGAGGTCTGGTCCGGACGCTCCGAGCGGGCGCGCCGACGCAATCAGCGGGCGATCCACTTCGCCCAACGCTTCGAGTCGCTGGCAATTTTCGTCACCTACCTGCCGATCCCGATGCCGGCTGCCGTTGTGTACGCAGCCCTGGGAGCGGCGGGCACGAAGCTCAGCAAGTTCCTGATCGTCAGCTTCATTTCGTCGTTGATCAGTTCGGGCCTCTACATCTACCTCGGCTGGAGGATCGGCGAGCCCGCCGTGGAGCTCATCAATCAGTACGGGCAGGTGCTCTGGTACATCTCGATCGCCCTGATCGTCGGCATGATCGCGGTTGCCTGGTGGAAGGCGCGCACGGGCAAGGACGGTAAGCCCTCCGTTCCGGGCCCCGCCATCTGACCAGGGATCGCGCCGAGCTCGGTTTCGACAGGCTCGGTTTCGACAAGCTCGGTTTCGACAAGCTCGGTTTCGACAAGCTCAACCTGCTGGGGTACGACACCCTCACCCAGCTGGTGGGTTGGAATCGCCAGTCAGGTGGAGACGATCAGGTCGGCGCGATCACGGGTGCCGTCGGTGGCGAAGAGAGCCCGCTCCTGCGCGGCCCACCGCTGCCAGTGCGGACGGAACGCCTCACCGTCGCGCTCGATGCCGCGGGTCATCCGCACCTGCGCGTCCGCTTCGACCCACACCGCAACAGCGACGTACGGCGTCGCCGGATGGACCGTGGAGGCACAGCCCTCCACAACCAGCAGCGGAGCCCGGGGCACCGCAACCTCGTCGGCCCAGGTCGACGCATCCCAGTCCCACCGGCGATAGGCGCCGTCGTTCTCTTGGGCCAACGGACGCAGCACCTGCTCGGTGAGCAACCCCGCCGCGGCAGCGAGACCGTCCCAACCTGGGAACAGCTCGTCCATGTGCACCACCGCACAGCCGAGTCGCTGTGCGACCGCCGAGGCAAGGGTGGTCTTGCCGGATCCGCTGGGGCCGTCGATACCGACGACCACGGTGGATCCACACAGCGGCCGAGCCTGAGAGATCAACGCGAGTAGGCGCTCGACCGAATCGCTCGACGCCTCACCCGCGGTCGGTAGGGTCACGGACGGCCGGGTTTGGTCGGCGCCTGGATGCGCCGTTGCAGCGAGAGCGCGTCGGCGACGCTGCTGCCGTCGAACGGCTGCAGGCTGCCAGTGCAGACCTTGCCCCTCTTGGGCAGCGTGCCCTTGATCAGGTAGTTGTCGACCGCGTTGGTCACGCAGTCCGAGGTGCCGTAGGCCGTGTGGCCCCACGAGTCGGACGACAGCAGCCGGCTGTTCGGCATCAACTTCGACGCGGCCACAGCACCGGCGTAGTTCGTTGCCGGATCCCAATAGTTGCCGACGATCAGCACCGTCTTGGCGGTACGTCGGTTGAACGGGCCGCGATAGGCGTCCTCGTCGTTCACGGTCCAGGAGGGGCTTGCGCAGCTGGCCATGTTCCAGACCCAGAGGGCGCCGAAGTAAGGTGCCCTGCGCTCAGCCGCCGCGGCCAGCGCGGGGTAGCCGGCGAGGTTCGGGCTGTCGAGAGAGTCGGTGCACGAGATGGTCTGGAAGGCGTCGAGGCTGTTGTCGTACGGGAAGCCCAGGGTCGAGCGGCCGAACTTCTTGCCGAAGGGCGTCGTGGGCTTGGTCAGCGACGCGAGCTTGGTGCGTAGCTTCACCAACGACACCTTGGCGGCCTTGCGGGCCGCCGACGCGCGCTTGGCCGCCGCCTTGCTGCGGGTGGCCGGCGGCTCGGTGGCGACGATCAGGTCGGCACCCAGCTCGGCGATCAGGTCGGCGCCGAAGTCGTAGTAGAGGGCGCTCATCGATTCGCCCACGAACTCGGGGTAGCCGTAGGTCTGGCCGTCCAGGTCGAGCGGCTTCACCTTGAGCCGCTCGGCGATCAGTCGCCAGTTCTTGACCGGATCGCCCGGAGCGAACTCGCACGCCAGGCCGCCGGCCAGGTCGCAGCGCACCAGGATCTCGTTGAGTGCCTTCGCCGCACCGTCGGCCGAACGCATCCGGTCGCCGAGCGGGGTGGCCGCGTTCGACGGGGTACCCGCCCACGCGGTGGGGTCGAGCACGCCGTCGATGGCCACCGAACGAACCCGATCGGGGAACATGTTGGCGTACACCTCGCCCAGGTAGGAGCCGTAGGAGAAGCCCAGGTAGTTCAGCTTCCGGTCACCGACGGCGCGCCGCAGCACGTCCATGTCGCGGGCGACCTCGGCCGTCGAGATTGCGCCGGTGAGGGGCAGGCCGGTGCTGGAGCAGGCCTTGGCGTGCGCGTTGTAGGCCTTGACGAACGCGGCTTTCTCGGCGCCGGTGTCGGGGAACGGGGTGCTGCGGATGGTGTTCAGCACGGTTTGGCTCTGCGCATTCGTTGCGAAACAGGTGACGTTGCTGCTGAAACCGACGCCGCGAGGGTCGAAGCCGACGATATCGAAGCGATCCAGCAACTTCGCGGAGAAGTTCGCCGGGGCGTAGAACGCCAGTTCGGTGCCGGACGCGCCGGGGCCACCCGGGTTGACGAACAGGGTTCCGACCCGGCGCTTCTTGTCGCCGGCAGGCACCTTGAGCAACGCCAGTTCGACCTGCGGCCCCTTGGGCTGGTCGTAGTCGAGCGGCACCTTCACCGTGGTGCATTTGTAGTCGGTGTAGCAGGAGTACCAGCCCAGTTTGGGAGTCTTGACTGCGTCGACCCTGGCCTTCTCGGACTTCGTCGTGGTCGCGCTCCCGGCTGCCTTGCCTTGCGCAACCGTGGGCGTGGACGCGGCGGTCAGTGACGCTGCCGCCATGATCACAGCGGCGACCAGTGCCACCGGACGGGTGAATGCTCGCACGGGTACTCCTCGAAGGCTGGGCCCAGGCCCCGGTTGCCCGGCCGAGCGACCAAGCGGCTCGAACCTAGCCGACCGTTCTGACGTTTCGCGAGCGGTTTCGTGGGGCCTCTTCCGCGTTGCCGGGCCCATCGTTCTCGATACAGTGACGGGGATTGCTCGCCCTTAGAGGAGAACCGTGACCGATCTCGCCAGTAGCGCAACGTCCATCTACCGCGGTGTTCTCGATGTGATCGAGACCGTCGAGCCCCGCATCGCCGCTGCGACCCGCTCGGAACTCACCGACCAGCGCGCGTCGCTCAAGCTGATCGCCAGCGAGAACTACGCCTCGCTTCCGGTACTGATGACAATGGGCACCTGGTTCTCGGACAAGTACGCCGAGGGCACGATCGGTCATCGTTTCTATGCCGGCTGCCAGAACGTCGACACCGTCGAATCCGTCGCTGCCGAGCACGCCCGCGAACTGTTCGGCGCCGAGTACGCCTACGTGCAGCCCCACTCCGGCATCGACGCGAACCTGGTGGCCTACTGGTCGATCCTGGCCCACCGGGTCGAGACCCCGGCGCTGCAGCGGCTGGGCGCGAAGAACGTGAACGAACTCTCCGAGGACGACTGGGAAACCCTGCGTCGCAGCTTCTCGGAGCAGCGTGTGATGGGCATGAGCCTGGACGTCGGCGGGCACCTGACCCACGGCTTCCGTCCGAACATCTCGGGCAAGATGTTCCACCAGCGCAGCTACGGCACCAACGCCGAGACCCAACTCGTCGACTACGACAAGCTGCTGGCCGATGCGCGCGAATTCAAGCCGCTGATCCTGGTGGCCGGCTACTCCGCGTACCCACGCCGGCTGAACTTCGCCAAGATGCGCGAGATCGCGGACGAGGTGGGCGCCACCCTGTTCGTCGACATGGCGCACTTCGCCGGACTGGTCGCCGGCAAGGTGTTCACCGGTGAGGAGAACCCGGTGCCCTACGCGCACGTCGTGGCCTCGACCACCCACAAGTCGCTGCGCGGCCCGCGCGGTGGGTTCGTGCTGGCCACCGCCGAGTACGCGCCGAGTGTGGACCGTGGCTGCCCGATGGTGCTCGGCGGCCCGCTGTCACACATGATGGCCGCCAAGGCGGTCGCCTTCGCGGAGGCCCGCACCGACGCCTTCCGCAGCTATGCCCAGGCGGTCGCTGACAACGCCAAGACGCTGGCCGACGGGCTGCTCAAGCGTGGCGCCACCCTGGTCACCGGCGGTACCGACAACCACCTGGTCCTGATCGACACCTCCTCGTTCGGCATCACCGGACGGCAGGCCGAGTCGGCTCTGCTCGAGTCCGGCATCGTCACCAACCGCAACTCGGTGCCCAACGACCCCAACGGCGCCTGGTACACCACCGGCGTGCGGATCGGCACGCCTGCGCTGACCTCCAGAGGATTCGGTGCCGACGAGTTCGACGCAGTCGCAGACATGATCGTGACCGTGTTGACCAACACCGAAGCCACGCCGACCGCCGCGGGTGGTCCCGGCAAGGCGCGCTACACCCTCGCCGACGGTGTCGCCGACCGTGTGAAGGCAGCCGCGGCCGAGTTGCTGGACGCCAACCCGCTTTATCCGGGCCTCGAAGTCTGACGTCGTCGAGATCGATCCAGATTGCACCCTCATAGCGGTGTGCGATCTGGATCGATTCGCGAACGAGGGGCTCAGCGGGTGAAGAGCTTGCCCTGCATCGTGGTGATCAACCGGTCCAGGGACGCCGGCAGGTCCGAGAGGTGCCAGTCCTCGGGAGCGTGGTACCAGTCCAGGTCGGTGGAGTCGGCGTCCGCATCGGTGTCGGAATCGACCAGTGCCTGCAGCCAACGCTCGTAACCGCCGAGCACCACCGCATAAGGCAGCACCTCGGACAGCTCCTTCAGCTCTCGCCCCTTGGGCATCTGGTCGGTCGGGTGACCGAGCAATTGCGCGCGTAGCAGGCCGAGACCGTTCAGCAGGGCGACGCCCTTGCTGCTGCGGGCCGGCATCTCCTGACCGAGAAAGATCACCAGCAGGGAAACCGCGACGAGCGCCAGCCCGAGCAATCCGAAGCTGGTGAACGCGGCCAGCAGCATGGTGCCGATCACGGCGATGACGAAGAAGGCCAGGCCGCCGCGGAGCCACGTGTTGCGAGTCTGATCCGGACGTTGATCGAACCAGCCGAGCTGCACCACATCGTCGTAGAGCTGATCCTGAACCGTGCCGATCACCGAACCCACCGCCTCGGGCAGTGTGCTCAGTGACACCGAACGGCCGTCCTTGGGGGCGACGCCGTTCAACAGTGTGGCCTCGTAGGGTCGCAGTGCGTCGTTGCCGGGCAGGCGGGTGAGGGTCCACTCGCCCTGCGCGTACGCCGAAGACTTCGGCAGTTCGGTGAAGCGCAGGTGGCCTCGAACGGCGAGATCGATCAGGCTGGCGGTCACGTCGACGGGATCGACCCGCTCGTCCACCAGGGTGCCTACCTGCCCGGGACGGACGGCGTCCAGCACCCGGAACTCCGCCTCACCGTCGCCGACCGGGTAGAAGTCTGCGACCAGCGTCTGCGTGCTGCCGGCGGCGGCGTCGCGGCCGATCCGGCGGTGCAGTGCCCAGAAGCCGAGGCCGCCGAGCGCCAAGGCGAGCACGGCGAGGCCGAGCGGCAGCGGGGCGGTCGAGAAGGCGCGACCCAGAGTCCACAACTCGCGCACCTGCTCGTTGACGGCCACGGTGCCGACCGGGAACCGGACGATGGCCTCGACGATCTCGCCTGCGCCGCGGGGGCCGTCGTTGAAGGTGGGGTTGGGGAAGTCGTGCGTGCCGCCGCCCCAGAAGCTGCACACCCCGGGCGATACCGGTGGGCCCGCATTGCACTGCACCAACTGGATCATGGTGGGAACGCTCAGCTCGGCGGTGAACTTCTGCACCGGCAGGCTAAGCCCCTGCAACAGGCGCCAGGAAACCGTGGTCTCGCCGCTGGCCTCCTTGATGGCTGCGCCGATCACCACGTAGCTCAACACGACCGGAGCAGTCACACCCTGGGTGGGCATGGTGACGACGGTCTGGTCACCCTCCTGGGTGATCACCGCGTTGATCGGCTGGCCACCCACCGTGGCCTTGATGTCGTTCAGCTGGTAGACGTATTGGCGATCGCCGAGCACCGTGCGCGTGGTGGCGAACTTCTGCACCAGGGTCGCGGGTGGCGTTCCGTCGAACGCGATCGTGGCCGTGACGGCCAGCGAACCGTCGGCATTGATGGCGCCGTCCACGGTGTAGGTGGCCACCGATTCGGCGGCGAAGGCGCGCGACGCGGAAGGCCCGACGGTCACGGCGATCAGCACCAGCAGACCGGCCAACAGTCGGACGAGCGGGGTGGTTGACAGTCTCGACACGATCGACCCTTCGGACTCAAGGCAACACAGACGGGCGCCGGGGCGCACCACGAAACTATCGCAAAGAGGGCCGCCGTGACTGTGGCTCGCGTGCTGATTTCCCGCGCTGGGTGGGCGTTGCCTGAGCGCCTCGACCGTTACAGTGATCGCGTGACGCAGCAGTATCCACCCCAGCAGCCGTACCAACCGCCGTGGGGACAGCCGCAGGGCTGGCCGTCGCCCCAGGCCCAACCGGCCGCGGGTTGGAACCGTCCACCGCAACAGTCGTTCGGACAACCCGGCTGGCCGCAGCAGCCGCAACAGCAACCCGGCGGGTTCCAGCGTCCGGTTCCTGCCGGCTATCCGCCGCAGCAGCAGTTGCAGCAGCCGGGCGGCTTCCGTCCGCCGGGTCAGTTCAACCAGGCGCCCAGACAGCGCAATCCGCTGGGCCGCGTGTTGATGCTGCTGGTGGTCGTCTGTGGCTTGCTGCTGGCCGGCGTGGTGGTGGCCAATCTGCTCGGTGGTTCGCCGGGCACCACGCCCCGTCCGCAGGACACCTGGACGCCGCCCCCGCCGGACATGAACCCGTCCGCGCTGCCGGCGCCGAAGACGTACACCGAGGCGACCCAGTGGATGCAGAAGAACGCGCTCTACGACCAGTCGATCACCATTCCGGTCAACTGCAGCAAGCTCCAGCCCGTCGACGCTCTGAACGCAACGGAGGACGAGCTCAACGCCCACCTGCTCGACCTGACCTCATGCCTGGTGCAGGTCTGGAAGCCGGCGGTCGAGGCGGCCGGGTTCGAGATGCCGCGTCCCCCGGCCACGGTGTACAGCCAGCCGATCCAGACCGCGTGCGGCAAGCTCGAGAGCGTCAACGCCTCCTACTGCGGCGGCGATCAGCGCATCTACTACGCCAAGCCGCTGCCGAAGATCTTTCCCAAGAACCTCCAGGGCCAGAAGTTCCTGATGGAGATGATCCTCGGACACGAGTTCGGCCACGCCATCCAGGCGCGCACCGGCATCTCGATCTCGAGCACCGCGTGGGAGCAGCGGGCCACCACCGAGGCCGCGGCCAACGTGTTCTCGCGGCGGCTCGAGGTGCAGGCCGACTGCCTGGCGGGCATGTGGATCCACTCCGTCGGTGAGTCGCAGGGCCTGTCGTCCGGTGATCTGGACGGCCTGCGTGAGATCGCCCGCAACCTCGGCGACGACGTGTTGTCGGGCAAGCCCAACATCGATTCCGGCCACGGCTTGGGCGTCACCCGGCAGCGCTGGTTCGACACAGGGCTGACCGGTTCCGAGCGCGTCACTCAGTGCAACACCTACACGGTGCCCGACGGCCAGGTGCGCTGAGCGATCACACCGGGTGATGGTGCAGTGGGCGTCCCACCTCGGTGAAGCCGAGCCGGGCGTAGATGCCCCGGCCCAGCGCTGTCGCCGACAACGTGGCAGGTAGCGTCGGCGCAACCGCGATGGCGGCCTCGGTGAGTGCTGCGCCGATGCCGCGCCGCCGTTGCGCCGGCATCACCGCCACGGCCCCGATGTTGTTCACCCGATCGGTGGCCACCGACAGCGCGGTGCCGACTCCCTCGGTGCCGATCTCAGCGATCAACAGGGTCACCCCCGGTTGCCGCTGACTGCCTGCCGGATGCAGCTCGCCGGGAGTCGCCAGCTCGCCGTCGCAGAGAAAGGCGATGGATTCGAACCACGCCACGTCGTCGTCGGTCAGCGCCGGCCGGATGGTCAGCCCTGGCACCGGGGTAGTCCGGGGAACAGCACCGGGGTCGCGGATCATCCAGTGCCCCGACGGTTCGGCCCGGTGCCCGGGCAGCGACAGGCAGGCGAAGCTGTCGCACACGATGCCGGGAACGTCCGCCGGCACCGTCGCGTCGGCGGTCAGGGTGACGCCGCCGAGCAGAAACCGGTGCGGCACCGTGCCGACCGCCCTGGCCAGCCGGCCGTCATCGGTCCAAACAGCGCCCAGCGGCGCGAAGGCCACCGCGTGCCAGGCCGCCTCACCGTGCGCGCACAGCTCGATCGGGTCGGTCATGGCACGAAGACCAGGGCGGTCGCGATGGCCGCCACACCCTCGCCGCGTCCGGTCAGGCCCAGCCCGTCGGTGGTCTTGCCGGCCACCGACACCGGCGCCCCGAGGGTGTCGCTCAGCAGGCGTTCGGCCTCGCCGCGCCGGGGTAGCAGGCGGGGCCGATTGCCGATCACCTGCACGCTGACATTGCCGATCTCGAAGCCTGCCCCGCGCACCCGAGCGGCCACCTCGCTGAGCAGCGCGACTCCGGACGCCCCGGCCCACTCGGGCCGGTCGGTGCCGACGTTGCTGCCCAGGTCGCCCAACCCGGCGGCCGACAGCAACGCGTCGCAGATGGCGTGGCAGGCGACGTCACCGTCGGAATGACCGGCCAGGCCTCGCGGCTCGTCGGCGAAGTGCAGCCCGGCCATCCACAGCGGCACGCCGTCGGCGAAGGCATGCACATCGCTGCCGATACCGACCCGGGGCAGCGTCACTGATCACTCCTGATCACCCTGGCCTGGTCGGCGGGTTTCACCACCCAGGCGAACGGACGGTGCCGCAGCACCCTGCGAAAGGAGTGCCGTCCAAGGCCCGCGCGCAGCTTCAGGAACGTGTGGGCCAGGTCGAGGTCGGTTGCCGAGGTGATCTTGACCGCCGTCATCGCACCCTTCACCAAGCGGACGGGATGGCCGGCCGCTTCGCAGACGGAGAGGTCGTCGGTGCAGTCGATCTGCTGCTCGGCGGCGTAATCGTGGCTGGCGATCAGCACCGCGAGCTGGAAGCCCTGCGGGGTCTGCACCGCCCGCAACCGGTTTCGGTCGACGATGACCAGCCGTCCGTCGTCGGTCTCCTCACGGATCGAATCGGATACGGCGATCGCCGGGGCGACGGCCACCGCGCCCTCGCGGATGGTGGCGATCACCCGTGCCACCACGGTGGCCGGCACCAGCGGACGTACCGCGTCGTGCACGAGCACGACCTGCGCCTCGTCGAGGTCGCGATCCATTCGGATCGCCTGCAGCCCGCGACGAACGGACGCCTGGCGGGTCTCGTCACCCTCGACCAGGGTGACCGGGATCGGGGACGCGGCCAGCACGGGTTGAAAATGGTGCTCACCGTTGCGCGGGATGACCACGATCGCATGCGTGCACCCGCCGGCCGCCATGGCCTCCACCGACATGGCCACCACCGCCTTGCCGGCCAGGGTTGTCACCGGCTTGGGGATGGGTCCACCGAAGCGGACGCCGCGTCCGGCTGCGACGATGACGGCGGGGACTGGCTCAGGCACAAGCGGCAGTATAGGACGGCGTGATCCCGCCCTCGGGGGGTTGTGGTCAGCTGCTCGCGCCGGCTCGCTGCAGCACCGCCTGGGCAAGTGGCAGGTCGACCACCAAGACGTCGATGACACCCGTGCGCAGCCCACCGAGCACGCCGCGCGCCTTCTCCTGACCGGCGGCCAGACCGACCACACAGGGCACCGCACGCAGGTCTTCCAGCGTGACCCCGATCACCCGCTCGGTGGTGGGCGGGCCCAACTCCAGTCCGGTGTCGTCGAAGAACCGTCCGGCCACATCGCCGGCCGGTCGTTGCGCCAGGAAAGTGCCCAGCTCGGCCTCGTCGAGCAACATGTCCTCGACGATCGACACCGACGAGCGCACCCCGAACGTGCCGATGCCGACGAACGCATGGTCCACCTGGGCGGCCAGCTCGAGGGCGGCCCTGATGCTGGACTCGGACGTGATCGCGGCCTTGGTGTGCGGCGACTCCACCACTGCGGGAGCGAGCAGCCGACTGGGCTGCACTCCGCAGCGCCGGGCCAGTGCCTGGACCAGCGTGCCGCCGGCGGAGGCCATGTCGAGGCCCGGATTTCCACCGGCCAGCGGAAGCACGGTGAGGAACGGTACGACCTGCTCCGGCACCTCGGCGACGAAGGCTTCCAGCGTGCTGCCCCAGCTCAGTCCGACCCGGCGCATTTCGCTGAGCCGTTCGCCGAACAGGTCGGCGGCCAGGCGTCCGACCAGTCGCAACGAGCCCGTGTCGCCGTTCGCGGTGCCCACCCTGGCGTCGGTCAGCCCGAACCGCTCGACGAGTTGCTGCTCGACGTTGTGCACGCGCTGCACCGGAGATCGAGGATCGTGGATGCGCACCTCGACGATGCCCTGCTCCCTGGCGGCTGCGAGGGCTCGAGAGACCGTGGCTCCCGAAAGCCCCATCACGCGAGCCACCTCGCCCTGCGAAAGCCCGTCCTCGTAATACAGGCGGGCTGCTCTGACCAGAGCGTCTACCGAGCGTGCGGCGGCCATCCTGCCCCTTTCGGTGCCGAAGTAACGTCCGGCGCCAAGCGACGACGGAGGGGGCTGATGACCCCCTCAGTGTAGCGACTGTCAGCCCAGGGTGCCGTTGGCGAGCATCGCGTCCTGCAGCCGCCGCATTGCGACGATCGGACGCCCCTCGTCCAGTTCGACGTCCGCGTAGCTGACTGTCGCTCCGGCCGCGACGTCGCGCACCAGGGTGCAGCCCGCGATCAGGCCGATCGGAACGGCGTCGGCCGCAGCCGCCTGGGCGGCGGCGACGGTGAAGCCGTGCACATGGTGACCCCCGATGCCCTCCAACTTGGTGCCTGCCACCAGGTCCGACTTGGCCACCGCGGTCACCTCGCTGGTCCAGCCGATCGGGTGGAACGTCGACCGGCCGTCGATGATCGCCTCACCGATCGACAGGTTCGCCTCGATCGAGGCCAGGTGATACGGCCGGTACAGCGCGTAGTACGGGCCTTTGCCGAGCTTGAGGTAGTCGAGTTCATGGGTGACCACGTCGTTGGTCGACTTGGCGATCACGAAGACTCCGGGAGCGACGTTGCCGGTGACGTACTCGACGAACGGGCCTTCGCTGCTCATCACGCCCCCTGCCGAGCCGGGAACCAGCTTCGAGGCGAGTTCGTCGACCGAGCAGGCCTCGCCGTGCATTCCCGGCACGTCCACCGGGTAGCCGGTGGCGTTCGACAGGGCGCACATCTCGAGCTGGGTCTTGCTGCCGTCGGTGAACGAGCACAACATCTTGGGGTTCATCCCCTTGGCCCTGGCTTCTTCCGCCACGTCGGTGGGGGTGTCGGTGGGGCGCATCGGGTTGTTCTTGCCCTTGCCGGCCACGACCACCTGCAGTCCGATGTCTTCGGCGTACTCGATCAGCTTCAGGCACTCCGGCGGCTCGTCGCCCCGGCAGACGGCATAGATCGGGCCGCCCGGCTTGTTGCCCAGACCCGCCAGCAGCAGGCCCACGGTGATGTCGGCCTCGACGGTCATCAGCAGAGTGTGCTTGCCGGCCACGAGACCCGCGAAGGCGATCTCGGCGGCCACGTCCGGCACTCCGGACACCTCGACGATCACGTCGAGGGGCAGCTTGGGCAGCGCCATCCCGTTGCTCAGGGCGACGGACCGGCCGTTCTCGATGGCGGCCGCGGCAGCGGCCAGCTCGTCGGTGCTGATCACGTCCAGGCAATCGGCACCGGCCAGTGCGCGCTCGGCGCGGGTGATGTCGATGTCGGCGACGGCCGACATGACCAGTCCGGGCATCCGGTTGATCTGGGCGACCAGGCCGGAGCCCATCTGTCCCGCGCCGACGACGCCTACCCTGACCGGCCGTCCGGTCGCCTGCTCGCGTTCGAGCAGCCTCTTGCTGTAACTCATCGCTGAACCTTTCTCGTGACCCTGCCCGCAGGCCTGGCCGGGGTGATGACCTTGTTCTCGTGGACGCGCGCTCGGGTGGCCTTGAGCTGGTTGAGGGCCATGTCGATCGCCTTGCCGGTCTGCTTGTCAGCAGCGCGGCCGGCGAGGGTCGCGACCGGACCGAGCAGGCCGGGAGCGTCCTTCGCGGTGGCGAAGACCGTGGAGCCGCGGAGCGTACCGGCCGCCACCACCTCGTCGGCGGCGTCATCGATCACCAACATCACGATCGTGCCTTTGAGCTTGCCGAGGCCGCGGCCGGTGACCAGCAGCAGCCCCGGGCCGCGATGCTTCAGCACCAGCGCGTTGACCGATCGGGCGTAGCGACCCTGCTGCCACAGGCCCAGCAGCAGCGACACCACCAAGGCGCCGCCGAGAATCGCAGCGAACTCCCAACCCATGGCTCACTCCCCCCTGATGACGATGCGCGAACCCGGGGTCGGGTGCGGACGGGACGGCCCGGAAGCCTTGACGGCACCCGGCAGCAGAGGCTGCTCGGGGCTGTTGACGTAGATCACGGCGTGCCCCAGGTCGGTGAGGTTCAGGGTGGCCCGCTCGCCCACCTCGTCGAGGGTGAGTGTCACGCCGCCGAGTTCGATGGTGTCGCCGGCCCTGATGTCGCGGACGGGCGCCACCCGGGTGTCGTGCACGATGCTGACCTCGCCGAGCGCGTCGGGCACCGGGTCGCCGAACATGATGAAGACGCCGCCGTCGAACATCTCGTCGGTGAACTCGCCGATCCGATCGATCGTTGCGGACCACAGTTCGTTTGCCATGGGGTATGTCCTTCGTGAGGGGTCGGCGGGCTCGCCGGAACCGGGCTGGTGGTTGGGGGTGGCCCGGGTGGGCCACCCCCGTGCGGATCAGATCGCGAACGACGCCAGGTAGGCGAGGACGACTGCGATCGGGGAGGTGATCAGGCGGCTGAACAGCACCGCCGGCACACCCACCGAGACGGTCTCGGGTTCCGCCTCTCCGAGGGAGAGACCGACCGGGATGAAGTCACAGCCGACCTGACCGTTGATGGCGAACAGCGTGGGCAACGCGTACTGCACCGGGAGAGCTCCCGCTGCGATCTGCTGGCCCATCAGCACGCCGACGACCTGGGCGATGGCGGCACCGGGGCCCAGGATGGGCGACAGCACCGGAATCGCCGTGATCACGCCGAGCAGGATCAGTCCGAGAGGATTGCTGGCCAGCGGCTGAACACCGTTGGCGATCCACTTCGAGATGCCGGTGTAGGTGACGATGCCGATCAGCAACGACACGTACGCCATGAACGGGATGATCGTGTTCATCACGAGCTTGAGCGACTGCCGGCCGGATGCCAGCAGCGTGTTGATGAACATGCCGATCGCTTCGCCGAAACTCACCACGAACTTCGTGAAGCCACCCGCGCTCACTGCCGCCCGCTTGGCCTCGGCCTTCTGCGCTTCGACTTCGCGCGGCCCTCGTCCAGCTGGTCGAGCATGGGTGCGGCCGCGGTCAGCACCGCGCCCTCACCGGCGAGGCTGACCTCGTTCGGCGTCACGGCCGAGACGAAGATGTCCTCGGTGATGAACTGCGCCAGCGGTCCACCCGGTTCGCCAGGGTAGACGTCCACGGTGGGAATGCGCTTGCGCGGGTAGACCCCGATGCGTGCCGTGCCGCCGCAGTTGATCACCGCGCACAGCACCTTGTCGTCGGCGACGTGGTTGGTGAACCCGTCCACGGCCTCGGCCCCGGACAGCTCGGCGATCTTGGCGGCGACCGGGTGGATGCCACCACTGGTCACCGACAGTACGACCTTCTTCTCATCGGTCGGGGTCAGGGTGAGGCCTGCTCCCCAGCCGCCGCGTCCCTTGGTGATCGACACCGCCTGGTAGGTCATGCGTGACCCCCTTGGATGTGACCGTCGGCGTACGCCCGGTCGAACTCGGCGAAGCGTGCCTCATGGCCGCCGCGTCTGATCAGCAGTTGGGTGATCCACTGGGTGACCACGCCACGGATCAGGATGACCACGAGGCCGACCAGGAAGTAGAGCGCGGCCAGCCGCGCGAAAGCCCCCGGGTTGACGGCGGCCACACCGACCGAGACGCCGGTCCAGACGAATATCTCGCCCGCGTTGGCATGTGGGAAGAACGCCGTGACCGGGTGCACGAACGACACCGCCGAGTCGTAGAACGCCGGCTTGTGCCGCTCGGGCAGGAACCGTCCGAACGAGTAGCACATCGGGTTGGTCAGCATGATCACCGCGATCAGCGGCATGAGCGAGTACCGGGTGAGCTGGTACTTGCCGGCCCACTGAACCGCTTTGGTGACCCGCTCTTCGCCGATCCATGTGGTGATCGCATACATCGCGGTGAGCAGCACCATCAGTAGCGGCAGAATGCCGCTGACCAGAGCCAGGAACGTCTTCGCCGCCTCATTGAACAAGCCGATGAAGTGGGTGGCGATCCAAGTGATGACATCCATGTGATCCCCTCCTTTCGAGTGTTTCGGTAGTTGCTTGACGGCGTGAAGGTCGTTCTTCGCGCCGAGTTCTTCGCTGCCGCTCAGCCGAGCAGCAGGAAGGGGTCGTCCAGGATCTCCTGCATCGTGGCGAATGCCCTGGCGGCATCCGCCCCGTCGGCCACGCGATGGTCGACGGTCAGGCCCGCTTCGCACACCGTGCGGGCGCGGATCGCCCCGTCGGTGTCGAAAACCGGTTGCACCTCGACCGTGCCCAGCGACAGCGCGGTCGCCTGGGGTGGGGTCAAGAGTGCGTTGAACCGCTGGACGCCGAACGATCCGAGGTTCGACACCGTGCCGGTGCCGCCGCCCATCGAGCTCGGGTCCGCCTTGCCCGCCTTCACTGCGGCGGCCAGGTTCTTGATCTCTGCATCCAATGCCTTGATGCCCAGGTTCTGCGGATCTCGCAGTACCGGTGCCATCAGACCCACGGGGGTGTCGATCGCCAGCGCAACCCCGATCTGGGGGTTGGAGCGGACGCCGTCGCCGGCCCAGCTGCCGTTCAGCGAGGGGTACTCGCGCAACGTCAGCGCGTAGGCGCGGAGCAGGATCGTGTTCCAGCTGACCCCCTTGAGGGAGGCCTTGCGGGCCGACGCGAGGCGGGTCAGGTCGAAGGCCCGCCACACGGTGAACTGCGGGATTGCAGCCGTGGCCTCGAGCACCCGCGCGGTCGCCACCCGGAGCCGGCGCGACCTGGCATCACCGAGCAGCTCGCGGTCGGCCGAGCTCTTCGTGCCGACGGCCGAGCTCTCCCGGTCGGTCGATACCCCGGCGCCACCGTCGGTCGAGCTTGTCGAGACCTCCACGCCGTCGGTCGAGCTGCCCGGCGAGGTCGATGCGGTCGCCAGTGCTGCCCGTACGTCACGTGCCCGGATGGTGTGGTGGGGCCCGCTCGGCGTGACGGTGGCCAGATCGAGTCCGGCGTCGGCGGCGAGCTTGCGGGCCAGGGGAACCGCTCGGGGTCGGCCTGCTGTCGGTTCTGCAGCCTCGGTTGGCGCGGCCGGTGGCTCACCGGCCACCGCGTTCACCGGAACTGCCGAGTCGGCCTCACCGGCGCCATCGGACTCCGTCGACGAAGGAGCGGCGAACAGGTCGCCGAGCAGGTCGTCCTTCTCCGTCTCGATCCAGGCGATCGGCTCGCCGACCGGAACCTGGTCACCCGATCGGGCGAGAATCTCGACCAGGGTGCCGTCACAGGTCGACTCGACGTCCATGTCGACCTTGTCGGTGGTCACCACCACGATCGCATCGCCGTCGCTGACCGGCCCGCCCAGCTCGACCAGCCACTCCTCGACGGTGCCGAACTCCATCGTCATCGACATCTTGGGCATCAGCAGCGGAAGCCGGGGCATCGTCACCACTCCCTGACGAGCGCGGTGGCCTCGCGCACGATGTCGTCGACCTGCGGAACGCTGGCCCGCTCAAGCGTCGGGCTGTAAGGAATCGGGGTGTCGAGCCCGCACAACCGGCGAATGGGCGCCAGCAGATCTCCGAACACCTCTGATTCGGCGATGGTGGACGACACCTCAGCCATGAAGCCTGCGAACTTGGGAGCCTCCTGCACCAGCAGCACGCGTCCGGTTCGCGACACCGAATCGAGGATCAGCGGCACGTCCAGGGGCTTGATCGTGCGCGGGTCGATCACCTCGGCACTGATGCCGGCGGCGGCCAGCTGCTCGGCTGCCTCGATGGAGCGCTGCACCTCGACCGACGTCGCCACGATGGTCAGGTCGGTGCCCTTGCGTTCGACCCTGCCCTCGCCGAGCCGGGCAGCCGGAAACACGCTGGGCACCTGGAAGCTCTGCTTGTAGAGCAGCTTGTGCTCCAGCACCAAGACGGGGTTGGGATCCTCCAGCGCCGCCAGCAGCAGCGCCCCGGCGTCCGTTGCGTTGGACGGCATCACGACCTTCAGTCCGGGAACGTGGGCGAACCAGGCCTCGAGCGACTGGCTGTGCTGGGCGGCCGCGCCGGTGCCCGAGCCGCCGGGCGCACGAATGACGAGCGGCACGTTCGCCTGGCCGCCGACCATGAAGTGCAGCTTGGCCGCCTGGTTGACCACCTGATCCATGGCCTGACAGAGAAAGTCGGAGAACTGGATCTCGATGATGGGTTTCATCCCGGTCAGGGCCGCGCCGACGCCCATCCCGACGATGCCCAGCTCCGAGATGGTGGTGTCCCGCACCCGGTCGGTGCCGAAGCGCTGATAGAGGTCGTTCGAGACTCCGAAGGCTCCGCCGTACACGCCGACGTCCTCGCCCATCAGAAACACGCGTTCGTCGTTCGTCATCGCGGTGGCCATCGCCTCGCGGACGGCCTCGGCGTAGGTCATCGTGCGCAGGTCGCTCATGCGCGGGCCGCCAGCTCGCGCGCGTCCACCGGGGACGGGGCGTAGATGCCCTGCATCATCGCCTCAACGGTGGGCTCAGCGCCCTGGGTGCCGAACCGGACGGCGTCGCGAATCTCGTTTCGCACACCGTCCTGGACGGCGTTCAACTCGCTCTGGGTCGCCGAGCTCCGCTCCAGCAACACCGCGGCGTAGCCGGCGATGGGATCGTCCGCGCGCCATTGGGCGATCTCTTCGCGGGTGCGGTACAGGTTCTTGTCGGACTTGGAATGGCCGCGCCAGCGGTAGGTGAGCGCCTCGATGAAGGTGGGCCCCTCGCCCGCACGGGCACGTGTGACGGCGCGGGCCACGACCTCGTGCACCGCTTCGACGTCGTTGCCGTCGACCGTCTCGCCCGGAATACCGTAGGCAGCCGCCTTGTCGCTCATCCGGTCGACCTTGAAGGCCTTCTCGCTCGACATCGACATGCCGTACTTGTTGTTCTCGCAGATGAAGACCACCGGCAGGTTCCACATCGAGGCCAGGGTGAGAGCTTCGTGCCACGCTCCTTCGCCGACGGCGCCGTCGCCGTGGAAGCACAGGCACACCTGGTCGGTGCCGCGTAGCTGGTTGCTCAGCGCAGCGCCGGCCGCGATCGGCGGACCTCCGGCCACGATGCCGTTCGCACCGAGATTGCCGGTGGCCACGTCGGCGATGTGCATGGAACCACCGCGTCCTCGGCAATAGCCGTTGTCCCGCGCGAGCAACTCAGCCATCGAGCGGCCGAGGTCGGCTCCCTTGGCGATGCAGTGACCGTGCCCTCGGTGGGTGGACGTGATCTGGTCGCCCTCCTTGAGAGCGGCGCATGCACCCGTGGGCACGGCCTCCTGTCCGATCGACAGGTGCATCGTGCCGTGCATCATGCCCCGCCCGTAGAGATCCTCGACGGCCTCTTCGAAGAGTCTGATGCGCAACATAGTGCGATACGCGTCCATTGCGTCCATGGCGGGAACAGTAGGACACATCAGCCATCGTGTGCAAGTATCTGCGTGCAATGCATTTTTTTGCAGATGCTGGGCACCACTGTCCCTGACCAACGATGCGATCCGACGTTGCGCGGGTTCGCGCACATTGCGCGGGTAGCTACCCGCGCAACGAACCCGGAACCGCGCAACGTGGGCGATCGGACGGCTGCCGCAGCGGAGTGGCAGTCACAGCTCCAATGGGCGGCCGGCAGACACAGCAAACCGCCCGCCGCGCTTGTGCGCGACGGGCGGTTTGTTTGGTTGATCAGTCGATCAGGAGGCGAGCACCTCGTCGAGCAGGACCTCGGCTCGGTCCTCCTCGACCTTCTCGGCCAGCGCCAACTCGGAGACCAGAATCTGCCGAGCCTTCGCCAACATGCGCTTCTCGCCTGCCGACAGGCCGCGCTCCCGTTCGCGCCGCCACAGATCGCGGACGACCTCGGCCACCTTCAGGACGTTGCCGGAATGCAACTTCTCCAGGTTGGCCTTGTAGCGCCGCGACCAGTTGGTCGGCTCCTCGGTGTGCGGTGCCCGCAGCACATCGAAAACCCGCTTGAGACCATCGGCGTCCACGACGTTGCGCACACCGATCTCATCCAGGTTCTGTGCCGGGACTCGGACCACCAGATCGTTCTGGCCCACAATGCGCAGAACAAGATAGAGCTTGTCCTCGCCTTTGATCGTCCGGGTTTCTATGTCTTCGATGACGGCCGCCCCATGATTTGGGTAGACCACCGTTTCACCGACTTCAAAAGTCATCTGTGCAGACCCCTTTCCCAGTCACCTATGGTAGCACGCAAGGGTCCAGCATTCGAAACGTTCGTCCTAGCCAGAGGCACTTTAAGGGCTTGACAAGCTGTTGACAGATGTGCCGCGACACGCCCGAGGGTGCCGTAGCGATCCCGACAAATTGCGTCTGACAACACCAAATGTCCAGCGCGGACGATGTGGGTGGCGCCCGTGTTCACCGTGCGTGAACGGCACTGAGCCCGCCGGCGGACCGGCGGGCTCAGTGTCAGGCGATCGGGCGATCAGGCGGCCACGACTTGCTTGGCCTTCCAGAACTGCTTCATCGCGATCACCGCGGCACCGGCGATCAGCATGCCGGCGATCAGGGCGATCAGGAAGCCGAAGGCGTTCTGCATCAGCGGCACCACCAGCAGGCCACCGTGGGGGGCTCGGGAGCCGACCCCCAGCGCCATGCACAGGGCACCCGTGACAGCCCCACCGGCCATCATCGAGGGGATCACGCGCAGCGGATCGGCTGCTGCGAACGGAATGGCACCCTCGGAGATGAACGAGGCCCCGAGCAGCCAGGCAGCCCGGCCGTTCTCGAGTTCGACCTCGGTGAACAGCTTGTTGCGAACGGTGGTGGCCAGCGCCAGAGCCAGCGGAGGCACCATTCCCGCACACATCACGGCAGCCATGATCTGGAACGACGCGGTGGTCTGAGCCGCCAACCCGGCGGTGGCGAACAGGTAGGCCGCCTTGTTCACGGGGCCGCCCAGGTCGACGCACATCATCAGCCCGAGCACGACGCCCAGCAGGGCTCCCGCACCACTCGCGGCCATGCCGTTCAGTCCGTCGGTGAGACCCTGAGTGATCGCAGCCAGGGGCTTACCGAGGAACAGGTACATGATCAGCCCGACGATCGCGGTCACCACCAACGGGATGATCACGACCGGCATGAGACCCGCCAGCCAGCGTGGAACGTTGAAGTTCGACATCCACAGCGCGATCACACCGGCCAACAGGCCGGTCACCAGAGCGCCCAGGAAGCCGGCGCTCAGCGAGCCCGCGATGACGCCACCGACGAACCCGGGAGCGATACCCGGACGGCCGGCCAGACCGAAGGAGATGTAGCCGGACAGCGCGGGGAGCAGGAAGCCGAAGGCCGCGCCACCGATGGTGAACAGCAACGCACCCAGGTAGTTGAGGAATCCGGCGTTCCAGCCGGCCGCCTGGATCAGGGCTCCGATCGAGTCGCCCGAGCCTCCGGCAGCCTGCGCGGCGGCACATGCGGTCGGGTCTGCCCATGCCAGCTCGGCACACGTGCGAGCGCCGTTGTAGCCCGGGGCGAGGGCGACATCGAAGCCGCTCATCGCGAAGCCGAGGGCGATCAGCAGACCGCCGGCGGCGACGAACGGAATCATGTACGAGACGCCGGTCATCAGGGCCTGCTGGATGCGCTTGCCCACGCTGAGCTGGCTGCCGCCGGCATTGGCGGCGGCGGACGACGCGTCGCCGCTGACCTTGCGAGCGCTCGGATCCTTGGACGCCGCGACGGCCTCCTCGATCATCTTGCCCGGCTCGTTGATGGCCCGCTTGACGCCGGATTCGATCACCGGCAGACCGGCGAACCGCTCCTTGTCACGCACACCGACGTCGGTGGCGAAGATCACCGCGGACGCGCCGGCGATGATGGCCGGATCGATGGCGACCACCTTGCCGGAGCCCTGCGGCTCCACGTGCAACTCGACGCCGGCGGCCTTGGCGGCCTGCTCGAGGCCGTCCGCAGCCATGAAGGTGTGCGCGATGCCCGTGGGGCATGCGGTGACCGCGACCAGCACCGGCTTGCGCTCGGCTCCGGCAGCGGCCGGGGCTGCCGCAGCAGCGGCAACGGGTGCTTCGTCGGGTGTGACGGCCTTGTTCACCAGGGCGACGATCTCATCGGCCGTGGTGGCGTTGCGCAGGCCGTCGGTGAACTCCGAACGCATCAGGTTGCGCGCCAACTGGGCGAGCAGTGCGAGGTGCGCGTCGTCGGAGCCGTCGGCGGCCGCGATCAGGAAGGCGATGTCGGCGGGTCCGTCGAAGGCCCCGAAGTCGACCGGCGGGTTGAGCCGGGCGAACGCCAGCGAGTTGGTGGTCACGGCCGCGGAGCGACAGTGCGGAATGGCGATTCCGCCACCGAGCCCGGTGGCAGCCTTGGCTTCGCGCGCCAGGGCGTCCGCCTCGAGCCCGGACGCGGTCGCGCGCCCGGCCTTGCCGACGAGCTCGGCGAGATTGTGGATCACGTCGTTCTTGGTTGGCCCAAGATCGACATCGAGCACAACCAGATCAGCAATGATCAGGTCCTGCGACATGGGTGTCCTTTCGTGTTTCAGGTCAGCCGAGGTCGGTGATGACGACGTCGGCGATGTTGAGATGCTCGGGCCGGGGCAACGCGCTTCCGGCCATGGATGCTGCGGCGGAGCCGTACGCCACAGCGGTTCGAAGGCGATCGGGGGCGGCTTCTCCCCCACAGTCGGCCAGCACGTAGCCGGCAACCGATGAGTCGCCCGCACCGACGGTGCTGCGCGGGACGATGGGCGGAGGGCTGGCGTGCCAGGACCCCTCCGAGGTGACGAGCACGGCACCCGAGGCGCCGAGCGTGCCCATCACGGCGGCGACGCCGCGTTCGACCAGGCTGCGGGACGCGGCGACGGCAGCACTCGGATCGCCCGCCTTCGCGGCCGCCTCGAGCTGCTCCGCGTCGGCTCCGGTGAGCTGGGCCAGCTCTTCCGAGTTGGGCTTGAGCAGGTCGGGCGCTGCCTCGGGAAAGTTGTCGACGAGAGCCTGCAGCGGCTCGTCGGAGGTGTCGACGGCCACCTTGACGCCCAGCGGACGCAGCCGGCGCACGAGCGTGGCGTAGAAGTCGGACGGGACGCCGGGCGGCAGCGAGCCGGACAGCACGACCCATTGGGCCCCCGCCGCCTCTGCCACCACCAGGGCCGCGAGCTCTTCGATCAGGTCGTCGTTGAGCAACGGGCCGGGCTCGTTCAGCTTGGTGGTGGTGCCGTCGCTCTCGGTCAGGGTCAGGTTCATGCGCACCCCCTCGTCGACCGCGACGGTGCGGTACTCGACGCCGAGCTGGCGCAAGGCGGCCAGGATCGGATCGGAGTCCGGAGCGGGCAGCACCGCCCGTACCGGATGGCCCGCGTAGTGGATGGCCCGGGCAACGTTGACGCCCTTGCCTCCCGGCTCGACAGTGACCCCGCTGACGCGCTGCACCTGGCCACGCGCCAGCGGCGCGTCCAGGGTGGCAGTGCGGTCGAGGCTGGGGTTCGCGGTGAGCGTGATGATCATGCGACGACTACCTCCAATCCTGCGTTGACAAGCTGTTGTTGATCAGCTTCGGGCACTCCGGCGTCGGTGACCAGCACATCGACCTCATTGAGGCCGGCGAAACTGATCAACAGCGTCGCCCCGATCTTGGACGAGTCCGCCAGGACGACCTTGCGGCGCGCCGATCGGACCATTGCCCGTTTGACCGCGGCCTCGTCCGGATCCGGCGTGGACAGCCCGTGCAGCACGGTCAGTCCATTGGTGCCGAGAAAAGCGACGTCGCAGTGCAACCGTCCGAGGGTCTCGACGGTCTCACCCCCAACGGTGGCTTGGGTGATGCCACGGACGCGTCCCCCCAACAGGTGAACTGGACCTCCTTGCAGCAACGCCAGCTGCGATGCGATGGGCACCGAGTTGGTCACCACCGTGTGCTGCTGGTTGCCACCGAGGGCAGCAGCGAAGCGGGCGGTCGTCGTGCCGGAGTCGATCAGCACGGTCGAGCCGGCGCCGGTGGGCACGAACTGCAGGGCGGCCTGGGCGATTCGGCTCTTCTGGGCCGAGAACGCCGGTTCGCGCTCGGCGACGCCGGTCTCGACCAGGCGGACGTTCTCCGCAGGGACGGCGCCGCCGTGCACGCGGCGCAGGATTCCGCGGCGATCGAGCACGTCGAGGTCTCGTCGGATGGTTTCGGTGGTGACTTCGAAGCGATCGGCCAGCGCCGTGACCGCCACACGGTCGTAGCGCATCGCGAGATTGACGATTGTGCGTTGACGTTCCTCGGCATACATCTGGTTTCAACCCCGTCCTCATTGGATTAGGTGGATCTTTGCCACTTCTTCTGTGTTTGTCAACATGAACACAACCTTCTCCAGCTATACCAACATTTATCGCGGCGGAATGTGGCTTTCACGCTCCACACGGTGCCTCCGCGACCCCCGCCCTGCGAGGCCCAAAGGGCGACGCAATTCGTTAGGCTGACCCCCACGATCCGGCGATCACTAGGAGTTCAGATGGCCAGCACCCTCCGCCGCCTCAGCGCGGCGCTGTGCGTTCCGCTCGCGCTGGCGCTGGC
>Ga0075156_10000188_pt1 | contig 31778 bp, 41 predicted proteins | sample JI81AbrownDNA_FD_70966 | JGI IMG/M metagenome (GOLD analysis project Ga0075156, IMG submission 70966) | Wastewater effluent complex algal communities from Wisconsin, to seasonally profile nutrient transformation and Carbon sequestration -... | ecosystem: Engineered > WWTP > Effluent > Algae...
ACCTCGACAACATAATTCGGCGGCACATCGTCAAACTCAACACTGTAACTCATCGCGTAACCTCCGGAGAAATGTATATCTGTCCTTCAAGAATTCGGAATTTTTTAGATCCTGGGGTAGTGCCCTCGATGTCGTAAAACATATTCTTTTGCGATTCCATGGCCGATGTCTCTGCGTTTGATAGCTCGACAACCACAGTACCGTTTGCAGGCGTAGGAACCGAAATATGGAAGGTTTCAGCAGGTGTTGGGCTGTCGTAGTTTTCTCTGATCTGACCTGCGAAGGTGTATCCGGTCAAATCAATAGGGTCCTTTGTGATCGGGTCCTTGATCGTAAACGAAAAACTAAAATCAGTCCCTTGCTCTAAAACTAAGTTCTTCTTTCCTGCTGGCATTATCTACGCCCCCCGTAAACCTTTTCCTTGATCAAGCGAATCTCTTGACCGTGTTCGTCTAGTGTTTTTTCAGTGTATTGAATTTTTTGAACCATGACAGCAATGTTTTGATTCAAATTTGTCACGCTGTCAGACATTTTATTCAATTGTGTAGCTACATATATGGCCACGGCGGTGATTGCGAACCAACTCACCTTGTCGAAAAAAGCAGAAAAATCAGAACTACTCTTTTGGTTTCGATCTTGTGGCATTCAGAATAGTCCTCAAATCAAAGTCTCGGATGCTTCCGAGCGACAATCCATCGTCAGGACCAATACTACAGCGCGGCTTTAATGCCCGCAACGCTGACGCTTTGACAAACACAACTTGGTCAGTTCCACGGAACCAAATCACATAGCCCGCTAAAATTCCCTGACACTCGAATTCATAGAGTGCATTCATCTGGTGAGGAGTAATAGTCGAATAACTAAACCCGCTTGTCTTCAAAGTCTTAGCGTCGAATACAATCGCACGACCCTGATATGCAAAAAAGAAATCAAATTCTGTTCTGACTGGTATAGCGCGCTTTCCAACCCACTTGCACCCGCTAGGCATCTGAGTGAGTTTTGCGCCTATCTGAATAGCGTGACGCTCGAGAATGTCCTCGAATGCATTACCGACTTTTTTCGATTGCAGATTTCCTAGCAGCATCGACAGACACCCTTATTTTCTCAAGTTCAATCGTTGCCATTCCAGTGTAAATAGGGAATCCCCTGATCTTTTGAATCAGGCTTTGTATCCAAGTTTCCATTTGATTGTAATATTCTGGACTGATCGCCACATATCCAGAGCATTCAGCGATGGTAAGCACTCTCGTCGGATTCCCTGTTTCAGAATCCACGCACGCGCATGCAGGTGGTACGGCATCCACAACGCCGCATACCTCGCCTTTTGGACGCTCTGGAATTGAACCGCAACTACTGAGCGCGAGCGCGAACAATACGACCGAGAGCCTTTTGAATTTCTTCGCTCGTTTTTGCTTTAGATAAATCATCAACCGCACCGTTTCTTTCCTCAGTAGCCTTTGCAATTTTCTGAGCGTAGTACAATGACACCGCAGAATGGAAGGCGTCCCGAATTACCGGGATCGCCTCCGCAATCGCAAACACACCTGAGATAAATGTAACTAGACTCATTCTGATTTTTTAAACTGAATAATCAACTGAGAGATGAAAACCTGCATAGTAGCAAGTCCAGCACCGGACATAATACCTTGCAAAATACTTCCACCTGAAATCACAGAACTAAGACCAGATGCAATCAGGGTCAGTCCTGAAACCATTAATAAAAGATATTTTCCCTGCAAGAACTGACGAGCAACAAGCATCAATCCCTGAACTACGATCAAGATAATTCCAGCAGATCCCATCCCGCCAACACCCGAAAGGAGTTGAACGAATGCCGAAAACTCGTCACCAGTAGGAGGTGCAGTTATGATGTCACCCGCAAAAACGCTAAGACCAAGAAAAAAAACACCAACTAAAAGCATGACGCTAGATGACAGAATATTGAACAATCTCATTTAAATTTCTCCTTTGTCTACAGGTTGCGCCACAGTCAAAGAAGTGTCAAGAATTGAAGTCTATCGCAGGCAATGTGAACTGTTTATTGATTTGAATATGCAAGTGAAACCCAGTTCCGGAATCATGATAAACGACTAGACGATTTTCACCGTTTGGTCCAGTCGCTCCGAAGTGACTATACCCTTCTTTTAAAAAGCGAATAGCGTCGTCAATCTGTTTTTTACTCCACCCACGAGTTGAAACATCGATCGCGCGTCCATCTCTGTGAGTACTTGAAACCCGTTTCAGTATGGCGTCCTCACTCGCAGAAGTAATGGACGAAGTAAAAACAACTGGTATTGCATTTGATTCGCCCCATATAGCAAGGCCAGATGCGATGTAAACAATGATCGGGTGACACTCAATAATGCGGTGAGAATCGATTTTAAAGTACTCAGAAAAGCGTTTCAAAAATCTTTCCCCGCAATGATTTCTGTTTTTGGTTTTCCTTCAATATCACTCAGAACAAACTTCAGAACACGAAGCACGCTAAAATTACGCTCCTCAAAGAACGTGTAAAACTTTGCACCAGTGATTTTCCGTTTCAAAAACCATGCATAAATATGCATTCGTTTAGGACTAGAATCAAGCTGGTGCAGATACGGAAGACAGCGAAAGTCGCCGTCAGCGATTGCGATTATTGATTGGCGTCTGGTAGGTGACATGAGCCGATCTTGCCCTCACCTTTAATGCTTTGGCAATAAGCGCCTTTGAAATCGTCCTTGTAGCAAGCGCAATACGCCAATTGATAATTGTGAAAGTGCCCGCCAAACGCTCCGAATAGAATCGCGATAATAAACATATGACCCCCTTTAAAAAAATCTTACATCAAATAGAGTTCAATGCAATAACGCGCATTTCCAGAACCAACCAAAACGGTTCCCGCTGGAAGTTTGAATGATTGCTCTGCGCTGTTTTGGCTTTTTGCAGTCGAGTTCGAATACATTGCCGCAGCTGATGTGATTGTACCGGTAGAAACCGGAATTGATCCACCCTGAGAACTTCCGTTTATTCCAACTTGAGGGCTATTGTTTGAAGCAATCGCATTCCAAGTATCAGAGTATGAACTAAGCGCAACGGTTCCATTTATTGAAATCGTACCGCCTCGATCAACCTGGCATTTTGCAATCCCATAGTATCCGGTTGGGATTGTATAACTTGCAGCGGTGTCACTAACGACTACTGATTCCGGTATTTCATCAAAAACGGTCATTTAAATTTCCCTCTTATAAGTGAACCGACAAGTCACGAGGACTTCCGGTCATTGTCATTGATTCAATAAAAAGTCCCAAAGGCGTGTCACTAGGAATCACACCAGATACAAAGTCAGAAAATGAATCCGAAATATAACCGTCTGCTTCAACTGAAGTAACCACAGCATCTATCTGCGGTTTTGTATTAAATATAGATTTCATTTCTGTCCATATATAACCAGCGGGATTCGGTTGCTCGCTTGCAAAACCAGCATCGATCACCACATTGTAATTTGATCCGCCTCCACGGTTCACCTGAACAACCGGCCATTGTGCTTTTTGATCAGTTCTATTGTATGTCGAATCAGGGCAACCAACGATTTCAATCAGTGAAAGCGTCGTGTATATCGCGCTTTGATCCGATGAAAACTTAATTACCTTTTTTGATGTCTCAACGAGTCCAGCAACACCCGCTTGAGCGACACCAAAAACATTTTCTACAATGATATTAAAGCCCGATCTATTGACTCTATTTACAATAAAAATGCCGTTATTAAGAGCATTTGTATGCCCACTCATTTTTACATAATCACCAACCGATAACCCAGAACTTGGATCAGTAGGCAATGCATACACCCATTTATTTGTGTCTAACTGACCACCTGGTGACGCCTGCGCAACGCCTAATAGGTTTGTGATTTTTACATCAAACCCAATTTCGTTTATTGCTAAAATAGTGTAGTTTCCATCATTCGCAGAGTTTGTGTGTCCTGAAAACTTTGCAAAATCACCAACAACAAAATCAGTCAAGTTAGGAGACGAACCCAGAACATAACGCCATCTATTTGTGTCAGCGGTCCCAGCGGCACTGCCTTGAGTTACCCCACTCAGTTGATAAACCCATATATTATTTCCAAGTTGGTTTGTCTTATATATGAAAAAAAAACCATTACTTGCACCAGACGTGTGAGATGAAAATAAAATTGTTTCGTCATCTGCAAACTCTGCACTCACTGGATTGATATAGTTATATGAGAACAACTTTAACGTGACTGTTCCAGCGGCAGATGTCTGCGCAACACCGGACGCATTCTCTACAACTATATCCGTGTATCCGCTTTGATTTACTTCTTTAATTAAAAAGTTCCCATTGTTTCCGCCAGATGTGGCGCTAGCTACAGTGATCGGATCTCCGACTTTCCAATCTGAATCAACTGCGGATGCAAGATTCAAACGCCAAAGATTGGTTCCTGGTACTTGAATAATGCTATTAATATTGATTGCAGACTTTACTTGAGTAATAGACTGAGTTGAAATCTGAGCCGCTGCCCTTGAAATACTTTGAGTCGCTAATGCTGGTGCAATGTTTGCGATACTCTGAGTGATTGCATCGTATTGATTCGCTATCTCAATGATCGGAGTTTTTGGTGTGGTAATTCGTCTGATATCAAATTTAATTGATCCAGTTACACCAGATTTTCTAATTGAAGCGCGACAGGTCAAAGGAGTGAATGCAGAGTTCAATGCAATGGTGTCGATCCCTGCTTTCCAGTTTGCAAGTCTTCGAATCTTTCCGTTTACGTTCCAATTGAATCCGGCAACGATACCGCCAGTTACCTGACCATCAAGATAATCCAAGTCCTCTCGGATTGAATCCATAAGATTATCGTCAATCGGTGATTTAGCGTCTGTCTGTGTGCTTGCTATGGGATATGGTAGTGCCAAGAGTCTCTCCTTTTAGCCGAAGCCAATAGTATACGTTTTTTTATTGTCACTGAAGTTTGCGCCGTCGTCACTAATGAAGCAAAACTTTTTTTGCTGTTCTACTACAGAATCGTAATCGGCAAACATGATTCTAAACTGACCGTTTACAAGAGTAGTTGACCAAGGATCAACGAAAGTAATTTTATCACCAACAACCGAAGCGATTTCGTTTTCCTGTGCGTCCGCGTAGTCTCTGGCGGTGTTGTCGTAGAGTCTCATGATCCAACCAGAGCGGTAACTATCACCACGACCTGCGCCAATATTTACAATGCTTTGACTGTCGAATGTGTTGATTGTATCTGACGGCGCAATAAAACACTGACGAAGCCCAGTAAAAGAAGTGAAACTTAATTTCACTCGACAGTCACCAGTCTGGTAATTAATAGCGCGTTCTATAATCTCAAGCGTTGAACCGAAATTTAAATCACCGTCGTCGGTAGGAATTCTATCAGTAAATAAATCTACTTTGTCGCCAACTAATAGACTGCTGACGCTTAGAAATGTATTCAAGTTTATCGTCGGTCTTGGAAATGCAAACCTACTCAAAAACAAAAGCGCGAAAGCTTGAACCATATCAAGCCCATCAAGAGAATCTCGAATGGCTTTAAATTTAAATTCAATGACTTTGCTTTTATTAAACTCTGTAATTGAATCGGAGTCAGTGAATTCAGTGACTTTTTGAAAGTCATTTTTGTGGTCTGAATAATCCCAGAAAACACGGACAAAGTTATTTATTTTAGTATTATCAACCTCATATTGAGGCTCTTTTGAAATCTGATCATTACTAATTGAAGGTGTATCAATCTCAAAAGTACTTCGATCGATTAAAGCTAGTCCAATTTTACCATTATTATTTGCTCTGAATCTTAGACCACAAGGAAAAAGAATTTCTTCCTCTATGGTCTTTTTCATGTCTGCAATGTTCCAAAGACGAATCAAAAACGTACGACTAGAAAAGAAATCGGTCTTGATTTCTTCAAACTGGGCCACGTCAATGAGTGATTCGTCAATACCCGCACCTTCATCTAGTAGATCATATGCTCCGCCTCCTCCCGGTGAAACCAGCATTTGAAGCACAATATCAATTGGATTGGCTTGAATTGAATTTACTTTGTAAATATCAACCCCAACCTCATGATCGGAGTCAGCAGATCCAAACTCCCCGCGTATGCATCCGGTTAGAGTATTCGATGACTTTCCTGTGTAGCTAAAAAATTCATCCTCAATTCTGCAAAACCCAGAGTTAGGAAAACCGGAAGCGTCTTGCAGAACAATTGAAGTAGTGGCCGCAAATATGCTTCCAGCGAGTTTTGTAGTGGTATTAAATGAACCGTTTGAAATGCGTTCTTTATATTCTTGAGTCGAAAAACTGTATCCAGAATCCTGCTTTGATACCTTTGAAACCAAAGTGTCAGGTAATTTCAAATAATCCGAAAAGTCCATATCTACACCGCATCTGCCAATATAGATTTCAATGGTTTTATTTTGAAACAAAGACAGATTGCTTGAGAACTGCTTTGTGATCACGTTCGCTCGGTCCAGTAATTTAAACGAATAGCTCGAAGCCGTGACGCTCGGTCTGAATGGATCGATCTGAGTTGGGTTTATTGTAAGAGCGGAAACAGTCCCTACCTTGTCAGAATCAATCGTCAATCCTGAGTCCGGTTGCCTGATAGAGTAATACGATCCCAGTAGTTTAATAACCACGTTTGGAATGATATTATTTTCAGTCAAAGCCTCAAGATAGGTCGTCACTTAGTCCAGAGCCTCCACGTATTTACTTTCGCAGTGTAAAAGCTCAGATCCAAACTCTGTGCATTTTTTTCGTTTTATTAAATATTCAGATGTCCCGCATCCCACAATCCCAACTAACAACAAGCTAAACAAAAAAAGGCGCATTATAAACTCCCCTTATGTCCACGGCATATAATCGTCATTCTTGCAGCATTTTGAGCCGTTCCGTTAGACGAACTTGTTCCGAAGTTAACCGCAGTAGCTGACCATGTTCCAGTGTTGTACTGTTCAGCAGTATCAGCCGACAATATACATGCCGGTGTTCCAGAAAAAACACCAGACGCTATGTTAAACGTATAGTCACCTGTTCCGTTTCTAGTGATAGAACTTAACCACGATCCACTCTGATCAATAATTGAACAAGGACTAGACGAACAAGAAGTCGTGAAAGACCCACTTCCACCAGCCGTTGCCCACTCGCTTCTCTCAGCCCCAGTGCTTTGACTCGTGACACTTCCAACTAGTACGGGTGAAGGTGTGTTTTGAGTTATTTTCTCAACTGTCCAATAAAGTGTTCTATCGCTTGCCGATGTATTTACATCAACTTGAGTATTAGCGGCGGCAGTGTTTCTAATTTGCAGCTTCACAGTAACGGGTGATATTGAGGATGCCTGAACAAGTCCGCACATATAAAAAGGCATTCGTGACGTCAAAGACGACGATACTTCACCCATTTGAACTGATGCAGTCGAATTAAATAATTGAACACCAGCCACTCCAGAACCGGTCGCAAAAGAAGGACCGTTAACGCATACTTTATAAGTTCCTGCCGTGTTTGGAGTAACAATAACTCCAGGCAAAGGATCGGAACCAGAAAGTGCGCTTGTAATAGTTCCGTTACTGTTAACTACCTGAGTGAAAGTACAAGTAGAGTCACCCGCTGGATCTCCGTAAGACGAACTTGATCTGTCCCATGCGCAGTTATTAGAGTGATAAGCAGAAGCGATCAGGTTTTGTAACTCAGGCCGTACCGCGATTTCTGATGATGAGGGGAAGCGCAGCAACCTAAAATTAATTCGGTTAATAGTCGTATTTTGGTTTTCAATAAAAATAGTATTCGATCCAGATGCAGCACCGAAAACAGTGAATGTTCTGTCGCCTGTAGACGAGTAGTTAAATGCTCCCGTGATAGTTACCCGAGGATTGTTACCGCCACCACTTCCATCAACTCGAACAGAAGAGTGACCAGTCGTCGTTGTGCCGTCGTTCAAGGCAACCGTCATAGTTCCGGTTCCGTTTGAGTTCTCGCCAATATACTGATCTACAATTGCGATATAATTTCCTGGCGGAAGAGAAGCGACCGTAAACTTGGCGTTGTTTGCGTCTGTTGTCTGAAGCGTTCCAGGTCCGGTGTTTTGCTCTACAGTTACTCCAGGACAAGCCGAAACATCGGTAAATGCGCCTAGAGTAGTGCTAGTTCTTGTTAATTTACAGGATGTTGTCCCGTCGATGTATCCAGCTGCAACCAAAGTTGCCTGAGCCACGGACCCAATGTTTCTCGCACGTCCTAAATATGCATCGTCAAAATAAACAATCGGCTCATTGCTAGAAACAGAGGTAAGACAAAGTTTTTTAGTACCCGTTCCACCAGAACCAGCCGAGTAATAGTTTGGGACGTATGTGGTCGATGAAACCATGTCCTGACTAAATAGAACATTGCTTGACCCATCTAAAACTTGGATCTTATGCGTACAAGTTCCGCTCGCACATTGTAGCATGAAGCCCGCTTCTTGAGTTACGTTTTGATCAGAGCCTTGAATTGTTTTAAGATCAGAGCACATCGTCTGAGATGCGGCATTTGAATCCCATGAACCAGCAAGGACACCCGAACCAGCAGTTGAAGTCGTTGTCAGCGTACCGCCAGAGGCTGCCCAGAATCTCGTTCCGTTTTCTAAGCCGTCATTTTTAACGTGATTCACTGGCGCAGACACGCCAGAAACGGTGTTCGTTTGCAGTTGTCTACTCGCCACGTTTCCAGCGTGTGCCGATGACAATCCTAAAAGTAAAAGTGCCAAAATATTTTTCATAATTAAAAGCTCCTAGAAATTTCTGTCCACACAGAAGTGTCCCATGACAAACTTATGCAATCGTCAGCGCCAAGTACTGCTGATCCATTTAAACTAAGTCCTGCACCTGTATCTAGTTGAACCGTTTGTGTGTCATTCCTACCACATATTAGCATTTCTTGCCCATCCACGGTCCCATTAGAGATTTGAGGATTTGCGCTAATATCTGAATTGCCAGCGACAGAACCCTCTATATAAATCTTTTGATTCATAGCTGACGTGCTCATATGAGACGCGCCAGAGGTAATTCCCGTAGCGGCTACGACACTTCTAGGAGTTCCACGAGATCCGAAAATTGTAATCGTTCCACCACCGCCCGAAGGTGTTGCCCATGTGCCGTCACCACGCCAGAATGTTGTAGAACTTGCAGAGGTCCCAGAGTTCAAATTTGTGACCGGAAGATTACCGGTAACTTCTGCACCGCTTAGATTTATCGCAGCAGATGTCACAACTTTTGATGCGTCCAGCTTCAATGGAAGGCTCGCGGTCAGTGACGACAAAGTCGGTGCAGACGACAGCGTTTTAGCGCCTGCGATAGTCTGGGTCCCAGTAGTGACAAGTCCTCGAGCGGATGCGCCAGCGTCTGGGATGTTGAAAGTGTGCGTTGATGTCGAACTTGAGATACCGAAATCAGTTCCACTTGTTCCGGTAGCGAAAGTCTGGGTCGCAGCGGTGAGAGTGTTTAAAGTCGTAATCGCAGAAGTCGCGACCGTCGCCCATGAGCCGTCACCCTTTAAAAACTTGGTAGCGTCACCAGTCGAAGGCGCAGGGACTAAACCCTTTGTCCCGCCAGATCCAGAGTCACCCACGAACGCATTCAGTTCAGCGGTTGCCTGAGTCGCGGTTAGATCAATCGGGTCAGCGGTCGATCCTGTGTTATTTCCTTTGAAGGTGTGAGCTGCCATCTGCGCAGCCTTGGCGTTCGTAACGGCATTAGCTGCGATCGTTGCAGCCACAGAACCAGGACCGGATGCGGTCACGTCGCCAGTCAATGCAGTTATGTAATTCCCTGACGCCTGTTTTCCGTTGAATGTCGTCCAGTCAGCAGCACTTAGTAGACCCGGTTGTGACCCGCTTGCAGTCTGTACGTTAACCGTGACGTTTGGCCCTACGGTCGAATTCGATCCGCTACCAACTGTGACGCCAGTGGTTGACGTTGAGATACTTCCAAATGTCAAAGCCGACTGTTTTCCGTTGAAGGTAGACCAATCGGTTTGAGTCAGATACCCATCAACCGAAGAGGTCGCCGCTGGTATTGAAATGGTATTCACAGACCTAGACAAAGGCGCCGAGAACGTGAGCGCGCTTTCCTTACCGTTGAAAGTACTCCAATCGGTTGAGGACAAATATCCGTTTTGACCAGAGGTCGCGACTTGTTGAGTTATTGATGTGCCAGACCCAATTACTGAGCCAGTGCCGCCCGTAACTGAGATCCCAGGCGACCCGGTTACCGTCAGGTTTCCGAAACTAAGAGCATTTTGCTTCCCATTGAACAAAGACCAGTCTGAGCTAGATAATGCGCCGCGATTCGTCGCCGAAGCGGTAGGCAAGTTGAAAGTATGCGTGCTGGTTGTGCTTGAAATTCCAAAGTCAGTTCCACTTGTGCCCGTTGCGAATGTTTGACTCGATGCAGTTAGTCCGTTTAGACTTGTCAGAGATCCACTCGAGCATGACCCCCACGAAGTAACGCCAGCGCCGTCAGTCTTGAAGCATTCACCGGATGCCCCGTCATCAACTGGAAGGGTCAAAGTCCAGCCGGCCGACAAAGTTGGGCTTTTAATAGTCGTGTAAAAAGTACCAACCGGGTCGCGTAGTTTCAGTTCCTTCAAAAGACTAAAGGACCCGCCTGATTCAAATCCGCCCCTGTTATTATTTCCGTTCGTGAAAAAGGCGATCCCAGCACCAGGACCGGCCTTGATAGGATAGTCCTGAGCACGAGCGGCCAATACCCCTGCGAATGAGAGAACGAAAATCAGCCTCTTCCAAGTTCTGCCCATGCTGATCCCCTCCAAATTAAGTGTAGATATGAACCGTCGGAAGCAAGCCACGAAGCCCCACCGAGTAACTCGACACCGTTTCCGTCGTCGATTTGAACCGTGTCCGTGTCGTCGCATCCGTACAAAAGTAAACTCTGACCAACCGTTGTGCCAGCAACGATCTGCGGATTCGCAGTGATGTTGATCGCAGCCGAATCCCCGGCAATAAAAATACCCTGACGGTCTTTGCCAACCGCAGGAGTAATGCCGCCCGCCGCAGTGATCAAGACCGGAACTATATACGATCCGGTTATGTACATTGCACAATCCTCCGTGCTTGTGACAGCAGTCGAAGTTAAGCCCTCGACGCGTCTAAATTTCATGTCAAAACTATACAGAAAATATGGATGCTTTTTGACAGTTCGTCCATACTTTGGTTGAAAATCTGAGATTTCATAGATCGTATAAGGCGCGTCATCCTGATCGTAGTAGAATCGAAACTCTTTCCCATAAGCTGCCCATTGAACGAAAAAGTCATTGATCAATTTGTCACGCTCTGAATACGTCAGGAAATTGAAAGACAGCGTGCGAGTGTGTTCGATGTAATTCGCTTGAGTCTGACGAATTCCAGACAGCGAAACAATCGAGGTCACAAACGCTTTCGGTTGGTCCTCTGAATCTTTGACAGGTGGAAACCTGAAGTCAAGTCTCTCAAGTAAAGCAATCGAAACGCTCGCAGCAGTGATCGTGCAGTTCTGATCAAGCGTGATTGAGCTAGATGTTTTCGAAATAATAACCGAGTCAGTAGGAACACCTGACCCGGTAACGACCATTCCGACTTTTAAATCAGAAGTGTCGGCGATGTTTGAAATGGTTGGGCTTCCGTTTGTCGTGTCGCCCTGTTTACTTATATCATTCCATTCAATTCTCGGGAAAAGTAGATTGAGTGCCATACTATACGCCTAAACTGGCCCCCCGAAATTGAACAGCGTCCCTGATTTTATCCACAAGTCGATTCACAAAAGCCTCATCCGCAGTCATGTCACCATTCACCACAACATGAGGACGGTCAAGTTTTTCAGAGATAGAATTCAATATTTGAATCAGCGCACCGTCACTAGATCCATCGCCGTCTTTTGTGAATCCTCGTTCACGCGCGACACCTTCGACGACTTCGTCAAAAGATTTCGCAGGCGCTACGATCTCACCTTTGGATAGCATGAAAGGCTCTGTGTCTTTTCCGAATTCCCCACCAGTGACAAGCGCACCGTCATTTGCGCCAGTGATCTGCGCCACTTGAGCCATACCCAAAGCGACCGTGGTCGCCGCAGCGATCGCACCGAAAGGTGGTGGATACGTTGCAAGCGCAAGAGTAGCACCTTGATATGTGTTTCGAATAGCTTGAGCAACGTTCAAAGCCTTTGTGAGTTCTGAATTATTTCGAGCGAGGATAAAAGCAGTCGCCCACAAGTTCTGTTCGATCTGAATCTTTGCCTGCGCAACAGCCCTGGCATCACCAAGTTCTTTTTCAGCAACAATCTTTTTCTCAGCCGCAGCACGTTTCGAAAGAGCCAAGTTTTCAGCGGCTCTTTGTTCTTCAACGGTCTTTAATTTCTGTGCATTCTGAACAGCTAGATTGTATTCCTGGTTAGCATCTGCCTGCTGCTGTTGAACTTTTGCGTCCCTAATTGCCTGAGCATTTGGGTTTCCGGCATTTTCAATCTCGACTAGCTTTTCCTGAAAATCAGCTTCGGCTTGGAGGTCTGTAGCGCGGGCCTCTGCACGCATTGATGCAATATTGGCATTACGAACGCGCTCTTTTTCAATGTCAGCGTCAGATTGAATCTTTGGTTTTTCTTCCTCTTCGGCAGCGAGCTGTGCTTTTTTCTCTTCTGCGATTGCTTTTTCTTGCTCAAGAGAATCAACAAGTGCTTGCTGTTTTACTTTTAAAACGTCGATCTCTTTTTGATTTCTTTCAATGAAAGCCTCAGATGCGCCAGGCTGTGCCTGCGCTCTTTGAAGTTCAAGAATCCTTTGCATCGTTATTTCAAGTTGTTCTTGCAGAGGTCTTTGAATTCCAGCCGCATCCGAAATGAATCCAGCGAATGATTGAAGCGCATTTCCAGCGCCATTCAACACGGCACCAAACGCTTGACCAAGGCTTGAATACGCAATCGCTGCGATCGCTTCTTTCAGGTCAGTGAACCCAACTGTGATTCGTTGAAGACCATTTGAGATCGAATCTTTTCCTACTTCTGCGTCTACGTTTTGGAACTGCTTTGTCCCAGCTTCAAGCACGGCATTGAGTAACGCCTGCTTTTTCTGCATTTCTGTCAGTTCGTTTGCAGCAACGCCAAGTGATCTCGCGTATTGCTGAAACACTTGTTCTTGATCAACGACAAGGCCAATTTGTTTTAATTGCCTTGTTTGAAGTGAACCAATCGCTTGAGTCAAATCATCAAGGCGAGATTTTGCGTCCCCACCAAAAAGAGCCGCAGCCTTCTGAGCCAGGTTAAACAATTCTGGAAGTCTTTGAGCGCCAGAACCAAGGGTAACGATTGCTTTGTTTGCTGTTTCAGTAAGGTCAGAAGTATCAGCCAAACCCTTCGCAGCGTCTTTCAATCCAGCCTGAAGAGTGGAACCGACAACGCCCGCACTCGCCGAAAGAGTTTCAAAACGGCGCTGTGTTTTGTCTAAGTCCTCACCAATCTGTGAGAACTTGAACGCAGCGGCAAGGCTTGCACCGATTGCAGCAAGTGAAAGAGTAATCGGGTTAGCTACCAGGGAAACGAATGACGAAGCAATGGCGCTGAAATTACCCGCAGCCGCTTGTTCCATGACTCTGAATTGACCAGATACGGCCTCAATCCCTTGCTTTGCACCATTTCCGAATCCAGTACCGAAAGCAGAACCAGCAGACGCGCCCTTTTCAGGAACGGCACCAGAAACCTGAGCGACAAGCGCCTTGAATGAATCAATCCCAGTAGACGCGCCCTTACCGAAATTAGTGCCAAAACTTCCGCCAGACGTTTTTGCCTGTTCGGACATTTGAGAGAAAAACTTTTTAGTGTCTTCGGATGTAGTCTTTAGAGACGCCTCAAGGCCGGACGTGTCCCCGTCAATCTTGATGACTAGTTTATTATCGTCAGCCATTCTTTTCCCCGAACCGACGTTTGTTCAGTCGCTCAATCTTTTGCATGACCTCGTCGGTTGGTTCAATGTTAACCGTCTCTTCAGAATTCTGGTAGCCTGATTTTCTTGACACTAGTCCATCAATGAGGGCTACAATTTCCCGCCTGGTGAGTTTTCGAACGTCATCCGGTTTCATCCCGTATTCGCTACCCAAAAGGTCTAGTAACTCAGAGTCGGTCAGCGGTTTACCGCCTTCGGACTTTTTTTTTGTGACTCCATTTTGTCAGGTTGGCTTAGCTCATTCGATCTAAACACGGCATTGATGATTGCAGTGACCTCGTCAGCCCCGCTGATAATGTGTTTCAGCTTTTCCACAGGTGAATCGAAAGGTACTTCCAACTCACTAAATCCATTCCATTTCACGATTTTCGCATCTTTTATCAGTCTTTTTGCGTCGTTATCGAGTAAGTGCCAGAACAGATCAAGCATTGATTCGGGCTTTCCCTCCTTGATGTCTTCAATGATTTGATCATTTGGGTATTGTTCTTGAATCCACTCCTCGTCTGAAACAGTGATGAAATTCAAAAATATTTGTTTGTTTAAATTCTTCAAAAACACAGAAGGTCTTGCAGGTCTTGTCAGCATAGGTTTAATGTAGCTACATGAAAGCAAAAAAGGCAATTCAAAAAGAAGTCACGATGAGATTCAGAACCGACAAAGACACCGCTCGAATCATTCGAAGTCGAGCCGAGTTTTTCTTTGAAGGAAATCTTTCCGAACTGATCAGATACGCGCTACTCAATTTCAGACTACCGAAAAAAGAATCAAAATGATTTTGTGGCCACAGACTGAACCAGTTCCGGGTGATTTGGATAGTATTGTGCTAGGCAGCTTTTTAGGGTTATGCCTTTGCCTGCTACATGACCTCTATAAAAGTTCATTGCGATCGACGGCAGAAAAACCCGATCAGCAAAGCCAGACGATACCCACTCTCGAAGATGATACCCACAACCAGAATCAGAGCTAAAAGCACTAGATAGTATAGCGCCAGACCATAGAACTTGATCAATGATGTCCACCGCTCCGTGTGCTTCAAGATTCACAATCCCTCTCACCTCAAATATTCGCATGACATATCTGGCAGGGTCATCACGATTCTTTTCAAACGAATAGAAACGCCCACCCTCTGACAAAATATCCATGGCCAACTTTTTCCCGATTGTGTCCGCGAGTCCAGCCGCTTCCAGGTTGTAAAATATTCCTAGTAGTTCATCGTGCGAGATTTCATCCCCTGAGTTTGGCTTCCGCTTATAGAATTTCCCTGACTGCGTGTTCTTCAGGTACTCACCATAGAACTCAGAATAGGACTCGTATGGTGGGAAAAGACCAGCTTTGTGCCTGACCGCCATATCCAGGTGAGGGTTATTCCAAGTAAAAGCGAATGCGATGAATGCCGCTAAAGTGTTCATAGCCGCTTTGTCTCCGCATTTGCCCTGATCAGATCCGCGATCGCACGCGCGCACGCGACCATTGCCAAAGTGTTCTCAGGCGTTGGTTTACTCGATTTCAGTTTCTCCATCTGTTCGAGCAATAGCTTTGCGGCACTTGTCGAGTAACTTTTCGTCGTCTGACTCATAGTAGAGTCCGCGAGCCGGGTCATTCCTGTACTTACGCTCAAGTCGTTCCTTTTTGATTCGTTCACGTCGTTCTGTATCCTCACGATATTTCGCCCTCAAAACCGAAAGAATCCTCGTTCTGTTCCTCTGATAATATTTCTGAGAGTGCTCCACGTTCCGTTGGGCGTTTTTCTTCTTCCATTCGGCGCTGTAAAGTTTTCTCCGCTTCTTCGATGACTTGACTGACTCGTCCTTCACTGCATCCATACATGCTCCCAATCTCTAAAAGAGTGATCCCAAACCTATAATGCATGAACATGAAAAGCCTTTGAATCCGTGGCAATTCTAAAACCAGGTCCCAGAGTTCCCATGAATGGTCCTGATAAGTCCTCGGGTGATCCGCTGGGTTCAGTTTTCTCTTAGTTGCCCGCTCGAGTTTATCTTTATTTGAGCCATACCGACCTTTTACGATTCTGAAATAGTCAGCAGCGCGACGCGCTTTGAATTTCCCCTCATACTTCAAAAGGTAATTAGCCACGTCGTCTATGTCGTCATGATATCCGCGCCTATTGCAGTAGGCGGATGCGTACGCGTAGCAGTCTTCAAAAAGTTTTTTGTCCACATGTACAGTCTAAAATGAAAAACCCCCGAGAAGCAATTAAGCAACTCGAGGGTCCAATTCATTCGGTGAATTAATTTACTCTTACTCGATTTCGCGAATAGAACAAATAGCATTTTGAGTCGAATCGTAAACCGCTTTTGCAGTGTAGTCCGACTTACCGAAAGTCTTACGCTCGGCACCAAGGCTCAGACCGATTGCTTTCAAGCGGTAAGCCTCGATTTCGAATACTGCGCCAGATCCAGATTTTTGTGCGTAGATCATGCAACCAAACTCTGGGAACTCGTCAGCGATTCCGCCGATTTTGACGATTCGGTTGAAGCTGTTCACAGGGCGAACGTCACAATAAGCGATATCACCAACGGTCATAGCGGTAGCAGATGCGCCAGCGGTGATCGTGATCCCGAAGTTTGGAATCAAGTGAGTCCCGCCAGTGGTGATGCCTGTCCAAGTATCGATCAAGAGTGCATCGTTAGTGAACGTAGCGTCAGCGCCGCGACCGAAGTCAACGTCAGAAATAGCGTAGATTTGCAATTCATCAACCGCAGAGGCTTTGAAAAGGAGTCGTCCCATTTTCAAGTTCGCAGCAGTGGTGACAGTAGCAGTCGCTAAGATACCAGCAGCAGACACAACCGAAGTACCAACAACGTCGGTAATGGTGCTTACGTTTCCTGAAGCCTCAACAGATCCTTCGGTCGGTGCTTTTCCGCCGAACAATTCAAAAAGCCAGCTTGGATATTCGGAAACACTGAACGCCAACGAAGCCTCAATGTCGCCGTCCTCGATCTGCCAGCTGAATCGGTTCGATCCGCCTTTTAATTCGATTGTTTTTCCTTCAAGGGAAAAAGTCGAACCTTGTACGACTCGAGCCATACCGTAAGGCATTTTGGTCGTGATGTTGTAAGGGGTTACGCTGTGAACCCCGAAAATTGTCCTTGGTTTAGATAGTGCCATTTTTCATTCTCCTCCGTTAATTAACAAGATTGAATTCGATCTGAATCCCAATCACTTTTGTGTAAAAACTCGCATTAAATAGTTTAATATCGACCGGCGTTAATAGCCTCACAGATCCTCTGTCGTACCCTCTTAGAAATGTATCCCACGAGTTTACGGCAGCCTCTTCAAGAGCGCGCTGATATCGCAGCACCCTTTTGTAATCTAAAAAATCTGCACGCTGATTGCACATCAAATCAAATTCAATGACGACGTTTTTAGAAACAGCGTTACCCTCAACCACTACCTGAATGTCATCGACAAAAGCGAACACCGCTTGATCGTAGTTGATAACTTTTTCATCGAGTGAACCTTCAACCCATGATTCATTATCAATCTGAGGTAATTCAAAATCACCTTTGTCATTGTTGATTGAATCAATGGCGTCTGTCAGCTCAGACTTGAAAGCTGCGACCGCTTTAGTGAATACGGTTTCAACATCGACCTTACTCATTCTTTGACCTCCGTGGATTTAATTCCAAGGGATCGAAGCACGTAATTATTGATAGCCTGTTTCCAAGCAATTTCACGACGGCTCAAGCCAGTTGACTGCGCGTATCGAGTAGTCGATGGGTCCAAGAATAAAAAAGGACGCATTGGCATTTTACGAGTTCCGTACTGGTGATGCTGCCCGTACGAAACACTAGTACCGATGGTTAAGGAATCTTTGGTAACGATGTTGACCGTTTTTGAGTCATTCTCGTCTGTTATCGATTTCTCAAGTGCTCCACTGAATTTCAGGAGAGGGTATCCTTTCACCATGTCTGGCTTGGCTTTTTGCTTAGCGTACTGGTACGCGGTCAAATTGCCATCTCGAACGCGCTTGTCCGGTCTGCCTGGATTCTTCCATGTCTGTGAAATCTTAGGGCCTGAGAAGTCCTCGTATTGGCCAGGGCCTTTTAGTGCGAAGATCGCCTTATTGGTTTTGTAGAAACTTTTTGCAATTCCTATGAACGCAGGACGAAGGTCACCGACTTGCTTGACAGCATCTGCGATGAACTTGTCAAACTCTGCGCTGTAGACTTTAAATGTTACCATTGAACCTTGTCCATTTCGAAGGTGTGGCAGGTGTCAGTGTCGCAGGTAGGACCGCACGCGCTACCCACAGAACCGGAAGCATTCAGCAAAGGAACATCTTTTAAATTCAGATCCCCTTTTGCAATCGCTTCAAGGTCTTGGTTCGGAGTGCGCACATAATTCTTGATAAACTTTTGTTCAGAGTCAGTCTGGGTCACGTTTGACTTTACTTCGAGTTTGTTTTTCACTCGCTCAGCTACTCGGAAAATGCAGATACGTTTTAAAATCGAATAGGCCGCAGGGTAGTCGGCTTTCACTACAGGGGTCACGTATCTACGGGACACTATCCCATCAATGTAATAGCTCTCTTGAGTGATCCACTCCGTGACTTGTGCAGCAGATACCTTGCTCTGAGAGCCGAAGGTGATCGCCGCGAATTCGTCTTGGATGTCTTGGAGAGTACTATACATTTTTCATCCTTTTAAAGTTGGGGGGCCCAGCATCTTGCCAGCGCCCCCCTTCCGTGGTCGCGGAGATTAGAGAACTGAATCCAACAAGTGAGCGGCGCCTACGTTGATCAGTTTAAATTGGTAAGCATCTTGAACGATGATTCCGTTGGCACCGGGAGGGTTATCCAAAGGATATTTGTAAACCGATCGGTTCAACTGGCTAGCCAATTTCATTTGGTAACCCAAAGAAACTTGGTATTTTGCAGCCGATTTTGGTTTTACGTAGAACAGAATCGAGTCACCCCAAATCTGAGCCAAAGAAGCGGATTGGCCTTCTTTTGCAGAGTTGTATGGAGCGTCAGCGATGATCAACTCGTCAACTCCGAGAACAACTTTCAATTGTTCGTCGGAAAGATTTCCAATTGCATTGTACTTGAATCCTACGATGTCCTTGATTTGGGCATTGTACATCAAAGTATTTGCAACTTTGCGGCTCATTACAGCAGCGTTAGGCATTGCTCCAGATGCTCCCAAAACAGTGTTTTTTGCTGTCTTGAAATCGGCCAAAGGATCGGAAGAAGAGCTTCCGTACTTTGTTCCTGGAGTGGTGTAGCTGGTGATGACCGAAGTTGAGAACAAGTCAGCAGCCAAAGCGCGTTCTTTGTTCGTCAAAAGCAAGTGAGTGACACCAGCAGTTTCATCCGCTTCACATTGAAATGGATCTTCGACGTTATCGTAGTCATCCTGTGTGCAGACCCCTTCGAGCCCGTGTGACTGGATGTTGTAGGTAGCGTTCGAACGAGTGATTGGATCAACTCGTCGAGCTTCTGCGCGTCCGCCCATCAAATCGTCAGACAAACGGAGGTGATCCATTCCGTAAGATCCGATCAATCCGGTTTTTTGTTTTACGACAATTTGTGGAAACACTTTGTCGGCAATGTAACCGACTGGGAAAATCCCGTTCGATACATTTGTCAGTAACTTATTAACTATTGCTTTCGTTTGTGACATTTATTTTATCCCCTTTAGTTTAGAAAAATCAGCTCACGTCTTTGTCAAGTTGATGAATTCCGATGATGATCGGAAGAACATCGCCAGAAACGCCTGCGTCTTGGAATACGCCGATGGCCCATTCACCTGCGACCGCTGCGCGTGCAACGCCCGAAGCTGCTGAAGCAACCGAAGCCAAAGCGCCTGACGAAATGCTGATAGTCGAAGCAACTTTAACTTTTGCTCCGCCTTGTACAGCTACTTCGGCCATTTCGCCTGAAGCTGGGTTATTCATCAAAACGCCCATAGGTTTCTCAGCGTCGCCGCAAAGAACTACAGAGTTATTAGTCGTGTCCCATTTGACTAATTTGTACTGGTGCGAAGACAGATCCGCGCCAGCCAACATCGCCTGAACTACTGGTTTTAAGTATGGAGTGCTCATTTATTCATTTCCCCTTTTTTGTTATCCGTTAACTTTTTCGGACAGTTTTTTGTCTTCGATCAACACTTGAGCGATTGCATCTTTCATGGAAATTTTATTTTCCTCTGCAAGTTTAGTCGCTTTTTCCAAAACTTCGTCCTCAGCCGATTTTTCGACTGTAGGCTCTGCTTTGTTTGCGTGACCTTGTTCGTTCAGTTTGAACGGAACAGCTTTTTCGATGAAAGCGGCCATGTCACCAGCGATGAATGATTCGCGCTGTGCTTCGCACGCTTTGCCTTCGGATAGTAATTTTGTGAAAGTCGCAGTCTTTTCAACTAAAGCGATTTTCTCATTTGCTTCGGCCAATTCTTTTTTGGCTTGTGCCAATTCGATTTCCAATTTCTTTTCCATTTCTGGGTCCTCTTCGGGTTTCATTTCAGCGGGTTTTTCCGCTGGTGCTTCTGGTTTCATCTTGTCCATCAACTCTTTGTTTTTGGCTTCGAGTTCCTGACAATACTTTTTCATTTCTTCCAAATTCATGTCTTCGAGTTTTTTCATTTGATCCCCTTGATCCTCTGTTTCACTTAGTTGAACGACTGGTTTCATGCGCTTGAGTACGGGACGATTTGTCAATCCTGCACCTAAGAGCACGCAACCATGCTTCTTGCCTGATTCATTGTCTGTGTACTGATCTTCGAATTCGGCGCTAATGTAGCCGAACTCTTTGTCAGACAATACTTTTTCACCTTTGGGAGTCATTTCGACTTCTGCCCAAAGTTCCGAATCGTTTTGAATGTATAATTTTTTGAACCAGCCAGCGGCCACGTCGTCAGCTTCGTGTTTGTAGTCGAGCGCCGGAACCACGCCCCTAACGCCTTTTTCGAAATTCGAAACCATTTCGGAGAGCATGGTTAGAGTGATTTCAAATTTTCCATAGCGGGGATCGAAAAACTTCCCTGTTTTGCAAATCTGCATTTTACGCAGACGTGATTCCGGGTCGATTTCAGAAACTCCATCTTGCAAAATGAAGCGCGTGACGTTCTTGATGTAGCCACTGTTTTGACTCATAGACTCCATGATGGGAGTCGAGTCCTATTTTCTCAACGCGTTTTTCTTGACAGTATCGCTTTAGTTTAAAACGTGATTTGTTCCTGCGCTTTTTTAGACAGTTTCACGGGTCCATCAATCTCTGGGATATCTTTCATCGCGGAAGTGTTGACAGCCATGTAGGATCTGCAATTGAAATGAAGCGGAGGCGTGTACTTTTTTAAATCGCCGTCGTCAGCGGCGAACGTATGACCGTTCAATTCCCGACAGCAGTCAGTTGTCACATTGTCATCAACTGCAACGTACGTATAAGACAGGATCTCGTTTCCAGTCTCTTCGGAATACTTGTCGGCCGCGTCTTGCAACCCGTCGTTTACGGTTTGGCTTGCTTGAATGTCGGGGCCTGCGGATAGCATCGGGCCATCCAGTAAAGGCATTGCATCCTGAACCATTTGGCTACCGAGTGCCTCAAGTGCTACGGAATCAAGGCTTGATTGAAACGTGAGATTCAACTGCTTTGAAATGTCTCCCGCTTGCACGTCCACGTAAATCTCAGAGCGAGCCTTGATCTTGGTCGCAGCGGCAAACGAAACATAATCCTTCAATACTGATTCCATTTTGGTCGATGCCTTTGAGAGCGACTCAAGGGTCATGTCTATTTCAGCCTCAGACTTCGCAGCGTTTGCTTTTTTCAAGGCTTTAGTCATCTCGTCGATAACGTCTTGGACTCGTGCGTACTTTGTCGCAGCCAGGTTGAACTCAGCAAGTTTTCGATTCGTCTTGAATTCTTTTTCGGTGATCTCGTCAGCCTTCAGATACGACAAAAGATTCAGCACATAGGCAGTCTTGTAGTACCCGTTCAGGTTAGGTGCTGTGACTTGGTTGGGCGCTTTCATCCTCCCAGACTCAGGGAGTGCAGACGCCTTGTCAGATATCCGGTAAGCTAGGTCATTGATGTACTTCGATAGGTACGCTTTTCCAGCTTGTCTTAGTAGATCGGCCTGATCCCGAATAACGTCAGGCGTTTTATTTACTTTTTTTTTTGCCTTTGGTTTTTCTGCCAACGCTTTTTTAGGTGCCGGCGGAACTGAATCAATCGGAGGCTCTGGGTTGACTGGTTCAATAGTTGCGGCTTGTTCGTTTACGACTGCCTCTTGAAAGTACTCGTCACTGACTGGCAGTTTCAACTTGTCTGCAACGTATTTCAAGATTTCAGTGTCGTTTTTGATCAGTCCTGCATCCTTCAGAGTCTTGATCATAGTCGCCCATGCTTGGTCAGCCTTTTCTTCCAGGCCGTCGCATCGAAGTTCGACAAGCAAAGGAACGTCGCCCATGTTCATTTTGATCAGAGGCTTCATGATCCGCTTGGTGAGTACTTCAATAATATGGTCGGCGAGATAGGTCACAGTCTGCTTGAAGAAATCGGAAAGCGTGCCAGACAAAGCCAAAGACCCTGCACCGTTCTGACCAAGCATCAAGAACGACGCTAGGATCGAATTCACCATTTCTTGGTTTTCAGCGTTGATACACGCGCGAACCTTTTCAGAATCGAACGTCACAGAATTGAAAGTCAGCTTCCAGCCACTAGGCAAAATCGTATAATTCGCCTGACCGCTTGTGTAGCATTTGAGCATTTTCTCTGCGGCTTTGAATTCTGCGCTGTTCTCTTTTCCAGGTGGGACTTCAAGGCTAGGAGTAGGCACGGCATATTTTTCAATCCCGATTGCCATCACCTTAAGAAACTTGTCTTTTCTTAGCCATGGGCCATACATGGAGCGAAGGATTGAAATGCCCTCGTAGTTATCGCCCTCTTGCTCTGGTGCAAAATGCAACAAATATGTTGCATCCATATCAAGCATAACGCCGGTGTCACCTTGTGCAATCTGTGTGACTGTCAAAAGTTTCCCAGACTTGTCCACGTTCCAACGGTCAATTGTGCGCTGAGAACGAAACGAGATCGACTTCAAAGTGTTGTAGGTTCCTAGTTCTTTGTCGGTTTTCACCTGGTGGGTAATGTCGAAGATCGAATACCCGCATCGAACCATGGAAAGAATTTCATTCAAAAGCATTGTGAACGATTTGTCGGTGTCTTCGAAGAATGCTTTTTCGAGTAACCTCTTTTGCATCTCTGCTTCAGGACTTTCCTCGGTAGTTGAAAACATCCAGTTAGATGACTTGAGCGGAAGCACCAAAGCGCTGACAGTCATTTTCACGTTGCCGTCAGAGCGGAACATTTGGTCAATCTTATCCTGCCATAGACGTCCCTGAAGTTCCTGAAGGTAATCCTCTGAAATGTATCCGCCATAGATTTCAGTCCCGGCTGTACCGATCTCAATTGTTTTGACAGGTCGTGGGCCATCCTCCGAAATCTCTTTTTTAGGATCAGTCTCGGTTGACGTGGTCATGTTCTGCGGCTTTAGAAAGAAGTCGAATAGTCCCATGCGAAAAAGATTACCACCTGTTTTCTTTAGAATCAAAGTTTGCAGATATGAGCTCGGACATTTCTTCGGTCATCTTTCCGATCACGCCTTCACGCCAGTAATTCAGAGCCTGAGATTCAGCGTCCACTCTATCGTCATGCTTTGCGTTAGGAAATGAAATCATTTCAGCGATGTGATCGTCAATCCAAGGTGCGTCCGACGACTGAGGATAGAGCACGTTACCTGCCTCATAGATCGGTTGGCAGGCGATCAAACGCGACTCTTTTGAAGCGTCTGGGATTATCGGGATAATTCCCTGAATCTCACTCGAAACCGTATCGATCACAGCTTGCCCGTTGGCTTTTTTCTCGATTAGTTTTCTTGTGGCTATTGGCCATTTAGCAGTCAGAGCTCGAACCTGTGCGACCGTCTCGGTGAAGTCCCACTGACCACGAACCTGATCTATCAGATAAACCTGTGAACCAATCTTATGATAAACGGATCCAACGACGAACGACGCCGAGTCTGAAACTGATCCAAAAGACATATCCCACGACTGAAGTATTTCGCTGTTTCGTGCGATCTCTGGAGTTCGGTCGTACCGTTTAAGCCATTTCGCTTTGATGACCTGACCGTCTGACGGTGCTGGTGTTTGTTGATAAAGAGCACTGAATTGACTCGCACCCATGGTGTGCTTGGTAATCTTTAAAAACTTTTCATCGTATTTTTCAGGCCAGAGCGCATCGCCAACTTGTCTAGGGTCGCCTTCGGTTTCCTTTTCTAGAATGGCTGGAAAATTAACGACCTCCCATTGATCAGAAAACTCACCGCCTTTTCTTTGATGATCGAGAAGCGTTCCTGAAAGATCGTCCTCATGCCACCTGGTTTGAATGATCATGATGCCCGCGTCTTTTTCCTGACGAGTGTAAAAAGTTGACGTGTACCATTCCCAAACTTTTCGACGAATGGTTGGGGACATTGCCTCCTCATAGTTTTTAAATGGGTCATCGATTATTAGAAAATCTCCACCCGTCCCTGTGATCGCGCCGCCAACGCCTGCGCATCGATACATGCCTCCGTGCTTTACAATCTCGAACACATCGTTGTTTCGAATCCATGCATGAGTCGAATCAGAGCGCACGTTTCCACGGTTCAGTGTCGTCTCTTGGAATATTTTTGCGTATCGATGCTCATCTATCACACGTTGCACGTCTCGATTGAAACTCTGTGCGAGCTCTGCCGCGTAGGTTGCGCAAATGATTCTCGCTCTAGGATTGCGGCCGAATATCCAAGCTGGGAGTCTTCGAGAAGCGACCTCAGATTTTCCGTGCCGTGGAGGCATGAATATCATGAGGCGTTTTATTTTCCCTTCGGCGAAGTCCTGCAATTTTTGAATCAGATGATCATGGTGCCAGTTGAATTGATATTCAGGCTTTGTGTACTGAATGAAGTTTTTGAATTTCCTTCGAGCGAGTTCTTTTTTGATCTCGTCATGGTCATACGTCACTCGCATTTTTAAACTTCTTTTTTTGTTTTGATAAAATATTATCCAATTGCTCGAGTTCAGTCGTATCCAATTGATTCAGATCGAGTGAATGCTTCAATGAAATATCGCCTTCATTTGGGCCTGATAATTCAATTCCTTGTTTAATATTTTGATCGAGATAAATTTTACCTAGTGTTTCCTGCGCTGGCCAATGACCACGTTGAGCGGATTGAAATTGCAATCGTCTGAGTGTGATTTTTCCGTGCGCTCTGTACTTATTTTTAACATCACGTAACGATGCGCCATATTCTCTTTTAACGAATCGAGAGATAGTTTCAGCATCGCAACCGAAAAAATGAGCAATTTCTTCCTCTGTACAAAATATTGAACAGAGTTTTTCGAACTGATCTTTATCAATCGGATGACGTGGGCGTGCCATGATTTTGTGGATTACTCTTCAGACTTATCTTTTGGGTCCCGATAGGCTCCAACGTCGATCCCGTATTCACGAAGTCTGAAAAATTTCATAACCATGGTCGTACGATTGATGCCCAGCATCGCAGAGGCTTGGGTGTTGTTTCCTTTTGCTTTGATGATGGCTTCTAGAATCAGATTGTCTTCGAGCTCATCCATATAGTCACGCAGTGTGCCACCGTGCTTTTTCAAAGTTTCTAGAGTGACTGGGAGTTTTTGAATTTGGAACACTTCGTGATGCTTCGGCGCAAAGCCTATAGCGTATGGCTTTCGCTCGGTCTTGATTTGGTCTTGTTTCATATTGAAAAAATTACAGTGTAAAAACTACACTGTCAAGAAACGCATAAGAGAAATTTGACAGTCAATCGAAAATATCATCCTGCTCGAGTAGTTTTGGTTCGACCTCGTGGAATGATTTAGGAGCTGCAGAACTGAAACTGGTTTCATACCTTGCCCCATACCGGCCAGAATCCCAAAATGGCACGCCTGTTCTGTTTTTGACCCTGTCACCGCAACGATCACACCTAAACGCTGTGGGTGCGCCGCCGAGTCGCCTGTCCGTGGCTAATACCACGCCAGATCCACCACATTGATTGCACCCGACGAAAACATAGTCTTTATTCAGCATAGGTCTGCTATAACGCACTTAATAATAAATGTATACAGAAATGATCCACCATGTTATGGTATGAAATATGGTCACGTTTTATACTTTTGAAGATTTGAACGGCGACGTCGAAGGATGCGTCGAATTGAAATCAATATTAGAAACCCAATGCCGAATTTTTGTCTGGTATTCAGAATATAAATATTATTTACAACTAAGATAATTTCTTTTTTAATTCTAATAATTTTTCCAGTAATAATCTCAATCCATTTTCGGCGGTGTCGTATAAACCATACTCAGGACGCTCGAGTCTTTTATTAATTACATAGATTTCTTTGTCTAAATAATTATTTAAATAGTCTTGTTCGAATTTTGTCAAAGTTACTTTTTTCATTTTTTATACTGTTGAGAAATGATTTTAGGAACAGCATTAACCCATTTTATTTTGTGATGCATTCTCCTGTTCGAAGTTCCCATAAGTGCTACTTTACAGCAATCTGGTGCTATCATTACACTATAAAATGATTTCACATAGGTCCCAAAGTCTTTATAGGCTTCAGTGTTTCCTCCGGAATTACTCTGAGTGGCTAATTGGACCAAGGACACATCACCAGTTTGAAAAAATAGTTTTCCTATTTTCCCTTTGGATAAATAAAGATTCACATCATCATTCATTCGTCCAATAAAAATTGGGTCATCTTTTGGATCTTTATTAACTCTAAAAACAAAACTATTCATCGCTTTTCTTTTTAAATGTATTGTATGAAAAGTTGATGCCCCACCTATATGATCACCAGCCTGTGAAAAAGCAATTGTTCCAGAACCGGTTTTGTCTAAACACTCGATCATTGAGTCTAGAATTTTATCTAGTTGATTTATTTTAATAGCTCTGAGCATAGGACCATCAAATTTTCTAAAATAAAAACCTGTATAGTCATCCTCATATTCAAAAAAATAATCTAAACCAAGAGAGCGAGCAATGTCATAGCAAGCATTCCTTGCGTAAACGATAACTTTATTGCCTCCAAAGTTATCCATCTTGTCGAATTTTCCTTCATAATTTGATTTGCTGAAAACAATAACTTCTTCGCTATATTTTTTTTTGTATTGATCTAGAGTTTTGTCCTCATCGTCACAGATTAAATAAATGTCTCCTGTGTAGCCGTTATTTCTAAGTGTTTTATACGTCTTAACATTGTCGGGCCTGCCGTGAGTTAGAATAAAAACTGCGTATTTTTTATTTGGATTCATTTTTTATTCTCGTACTGCTGTAGTTGTGGTTTCGATCTAGATAGAAAATTTCTTTTTTCATCTTTTCAATTTCTTCTTTCATCTCCCAATCATGATTCCTGTGATCTGCACCTAAAAAATAAACGTCATAATGAAGAGAGAAAAATGTATCTCTATCACGCTCAATATCCTCATAAGGAATCACTTCATCGACCCATTTGACTGCTCTTAATTGGATGAATCTCTCATAGATTGATTGTTGAGGTTTTTTGTATAGCGGTTTACAGTGAAGCCCAACGATAAGGTAATCACAATTTTTCTTGGCTTGCTCTAATGACAATACGTGACCGCTGTGTAAAATGTCCGCCACCATTGGGAAGAAACCGATTATCATTTTATTCGTCTTCCATTTCTATTTGATCGTCACCTACAATATCTTTAATTTCGTCTGTCAGTTTAATGAAACCTTCTTCAATCGCTTTATTGAAATCAATAATTACTAGAGCTGACTTTTCCATAAGGTCTTGTACTTCTGGATTCTGGTGACAATAGAATTCTGCAATGTTCTCGTAATTAAAGACGATATGTCTTGATGCCGCAAACGTAAGAAAAAGTCTTAAATTTTCAGGAAGGTTTTTTTCATTTATTTGTTTAACTAAAGAGAAATATTTCTCAGTTGTGAATAACTCTGTCATCGGAGGAGGTGAATCTTTTTTAGGCTCGTATGAAGGGCTTGAAATTTTCTCAGAATAGATGTTTTCTTTTTCTTCACCCGTGTCTTTTTCAGATGCATCGATTCTGAAATCTTTAATGCCCAGCATATCAACGTCAAAGTCGGGCCCAAGGTCTGGTAGGTGAGTATTAATGAAACTGAGATCAAGATTCGCCCAAGCTGCGATTGCATTATCTGAAATTCCGAACGCTGTTTCCTGTTCGTCCGAATCAAAATCTTGATAAATGATTGGCATCTGAGTCATGCCTAACTTCTTTGCAGCTAGATATTTTCCTTCACCTGCAATCAAGACACCGCTTCGATTTGAAATGATTCCTGGAACTCTGAAACCCTGATACTTTATTAACTCAGCAAGTCTATCAATCTGTTCAGGCGGATGTTTATTCGAATTCAGATTGTTCAGCTTGATATCGTCTAGGTCGACTAGCTTGATTTCATTTGATTTGATTTGCATTGGTTTAATATGTAGCTACTTTTTAAAATAATCAATTAAACTGATTGCTTCATTTGCCAATCGATCGGCCTCAATGTTTCCTCTGTTCGACGCATGGCCTTTCACCCATTCGAATTCAATGGTCATTCCTTTTGAGCTCTCCAGATATTCGACCCACTGATCTAGGTTTGCTTTTTTTCTCCAAATACCTTTGGCGCAGTTAATCACAAGTAATGAGTCAGAGATTATTTTGATTTTTAGAATCTCTTTTTTTTTGCAGAACTTTACGGCCTCAATCACTGCCTTTAGTTCCATTCTATTATTTGTTGTGTTTTTTTCTGCCCCTAAGTCTTGAATCTCGTTTAGGTCAGTGAATGCCCAACCGCCTGTTCCTGGGTTTGGTTTACAGGCTCCGTCTGTGTAGATCGTTTTCATTTAATTTCCTTTAATACAAAAGCGGGAACATTCCTCCTACCTAAGCCAGGTTGCTTATTCGGAGAAAGGCGACAAGTGGTTGACTCTCGCTGATCAGTGCTTTCGGCGTTACTTCCCTGGTATTCGAGGAGTATTAAAGCGTGCGGCTCCCATTCATCACGCTAACGACATAAACCTATTTCACTGACTTCCAGATCCATTGACCCGGATGTTGTAAATCCCTGAATGTAGCGAGTGACCCCAGGCGTTTGTCAATCCTCCCGCAGTTTACATGTCTGATTCACTCTAGTGGTTCCCCACGAACGGCCTTCTAAAATGAAACTATCTTAACGACTATGTTCTGCGCGCCTTTAGCTTCCACGAGACGATCATCAAATCATTCCCGCAGCGTTAGGATACTAAAAATCGCTCCTATCAGTGCCCAAAAAGGTTTCCCAGTTCAGGTCTAATGACCGTGGTTTTAAAAGTTTACGGTCAAGTCTCTTTTGGATTTGATTTTAGTGTTGAAGTTCAAGCCGAGAGGCTTTATTCTGGGTCCACTAAAATCGTTTCGCAAAAATAATTTACCCTTGTCTCCCTAAAAAGGAAACAAGGGTTTTTTGTTTGTATACAACAATTCGATTTGACTACCGATGTCAACGGATCATGATCATTGTGAATCATTTAGTTATGTGACCAATGGTGTCAATGCATTATTCTAATCACTTTTAAATTATGTTCATTTCGGTGTTTACTTTTTGACAGTTCTGTTTAATAAAGTGGCTACAAATAAAACGGAAGGACGAACCGAAATGACTCTCACAATAATCCTGTCAAACCAGGATAAAACAGATTTACTAAATTACTTTCACACTTCAGATGCAGCGACTTACGAGGCTTTTGCGCTTGGTTTTTTAGAGGCTTTTCAGCAGCAATTAGCCGGACGTGGTCACTCGATGACTTCTTTTTTAAATCAAAAACTCGCTGAGATTTCTACGGAAGTAGAACCAGAGCCGCGACCACTGCGATATATTCCGAGCGTGGATCATGCCTAAATTTCTCACAGTTTCCCAAGGCTCAAACGAATGGCATCAACTGCGTGACGGGAAAATCGGATCAAGTGATATTGCTTCGGTGATTTCCTTGAAGGGTGCCTACAAGACTCGAAAGGTTTTACTTGCTGAAAAGGCAGGAAAAGCGCCGAAAGCGATTTCAGATTTCCAGGCTAAAATGTTTCAAGACGGTCACGACTGGGAAAAGGTCGCCCGCGAAAAAATGGAATTTACACTAGGTTGCACGCTTCAACCCGTGGTCGTTCAGGACGACGATAATCATAGGTTTATCGCATCTCTTGACGGTATCTCTGAGGATCGAAAGACATTCGTTGAGATCAAATCAACGGTGCGCGCTGAGCTGTTCACAACCAGGGAAATCCCAGACATTTACGATGTTCAGATGCAGTGGCAGTTTTTGATATCAGGCGCCACGCGCGGGATTCTCGTCATCGTTCACCGAAACACTGGTGAAATGCTTGTGCATGAAAACGAGCCATGCAAAGAGAAAATGGCCGCACTCAAGGTCGAAGCTGAAAAGTTTCTATCCGAACTCGAAGAACTCGAACTATTTGACCAGCCTCGTGAGATCGAATCAACTGACTCGGAAGTCTACATGATATCTGAACGCAAAAAGCGCGTGAAAGAAATGCAGGACCAAATCGATCTAATCGAGGAGGATATCAAGGCTCGCGCTGCTGCTTTATTAAACAAGTACAAGGCGACAAAAATCACGGGTTTTGATATAGCAATTGAAACAATTGAACGAAAAGGTGCAGTCGATTATTCCAAAATCAAGGAACTCGAAGGGGTTGATCTTGAGAAATACCGGAAGAAACCGACCGCGTATGTGCAGGTAAAAATAAAGGGGACGAAATGAGCAACGAACTAGTTACGCAAGATTTTACAGCCGAGAAAATTGAATTGATCAAACACACTGTCGCGCAAGGATCTACGGACCTTGAATTGAAATTCTTTATCGAGCAGTGCAAGCGCACGGGTCTTGATCCAGTGACTCGTCAGATTTATTTCATCAAAGATCGTAAAGGCAAAGTGAATATTCAGACTTCGATTGATGGCCTTCGTCTGATCGCTGAACGCTCTGGAGATTATCAAGGCCAGACACCTGCGCAGTGGTGCGGTGATGACGGAAAATGGATTGATGTTTGGTTGTCGGATAAACTCCCAGCCGCTGCGCGCGTAGGAGTATGGAAAAAGAACTTTCGTGAACCGCTTTACGCCGTTGCTGTCTTTAGTGAATACGCCCAGCGCACTCAAGAGGGTAATTTAAATTACATTTGGGATTCAAAACCCGCTCTCATGATTTCAAAGGTCGCCGAAGCGTTGGCACTTCGTAAGGCATTCCCGAACGACATGAGCGGGATCTATACACAAGACGAGTACACCCCTGATACTGAGAAACCAAAGGCAGTCACAAAGGTAACGGTCGTTGATAACCAAAGCGCGCCCACGCAGCCCGCTGATATTGTCACCAGTTCTGAACAGATCCAAGACCCTAGCTATGTGATCAAATTCGGAAAATTCAAAGGACAGCCTATTTCTTCGATTGAAATAAACGAGTTATTGAATTATGCCGGATGGATCGAAAACGCTGCGAAAGAAGCTGGTAAGCCTATGAAGGCCGACGCGCAGGAATTCATTCAGCAAGTTCAAATGCTTGTAGGAAATTTAAAGTAAAATGAGCGCACGCGATTCGTCCCGAGTGCGTTTCATGAAAGTTGGGGGGCGGGTTACCGATGAAAACCTACCCCCCAGCAATTTAATATACGACGCCAATGGGCATATCAGCCGCGAGATGCGCGGAAAGATTGAGTCCAAAAAGAACGTCGAATATTT
>Ga0075156_10000190_pt1 | contig 31761 bp, 31 predicted proteins | sample JI81AbrownDNA_FD_70966 | JGI IMG/M metagenome (GOLD analysis project Ga0075156, IMG submission 70966) | Wastewater effluent complex algal communities from Wisconsin, to seasonally profile nutrient transformation and Carbon sequestration -... | ecosystem: Engineered > WWTP > Effluent > Algae...
CTAGGCTCTCCGATATGGAGTTGGGTCTTGCCGATCGCGTCTTCGTCGTCACCGCCGCGAGTGGGGGGCTGGGCAGGGCCACCGCCGAGCAGTTGGTCGCCGAGGGTGCCCGCGTGGTGCTGGTGGCCCGTCGCCTCGACGTGCTGCAGGACGCCGTGGCCGATCTGGGCCACGCGAACGCAGTGGCGCTTGCCGGTGACCTGAGCGCACCGTCGACGGCGACGCAGGCAGCCGAACTCGCCCTGCGTACCTTCGGACGGCTCGACGGCGCCCTGATCAGTGTGGGCGGGCCACCCACGGGCGGGGTGCTGGCGAACACCGACGAGCAATGGCTCGACGCGTTCGAGTCGGTGTTCCTGGCCGGACTGCGGGTGGCGCGTGCGGTGGTGGCGGCCGCGACCGGCCCGGTGGCCCTGGCGCTGGTGCTGTCCACCTCGGCCAAGACCCCGTTGCCGTCGATGGCGATCTCGAACGGCTTGCGGCCCGGTCTCGGCGTGTTGATCAAGCAACTCGCGGACGAGCTCGGGCCCTCCGGCGGTCGGGTGGTCGGCCTACTGCCGGGCACCATCGCAACCGAACGCATCCAGTACCTGCACGGCCTCAGCCCTGATCCGGCAGCGACCCGGGTCGCGGCCGAACAGTCGATCCCGCTGCGTCGGCTCGGCGAACCGGTCGAGTTCGGCCGAGTCGCCGCCTTCCTGTTGTCGCCCGCCGCGTCCTACGTGACGGGCTCGCTGGTGCCGATCGACGGCGGCATCATGCGTTCGCTGTGAGTGCGGCCGAAGCGTGAGCCTGCACGCCGCGCACCACCTGCTGCGCTGCCCGCACTGTGCAGGTGATCTGGATCCGGACGGCGTCCGCTGGGTCTGCCCCAACCGGCACAGTTTCGACCTGGCCCGCCAGGGTCACCTGAATCTCGCCGCCGGACCCGAACCGGCCAATGCCGACACCGTCGCGATGCTGCAGGCCAGGGCGCGGGTGCAGGCATCCGGCCTCTTCGGCTTCCTCTCCAGCAGTCTCGACGGACTCGTCCCCCTGGTCGGGGTACACACGATGCTCGAGGTCGGCGCGGGCACGGCGCACTACCTGACCGAACTGGTGGAGCAACGTCCCCCGGCCCGCGGAGTCGCGCTGGACGTGTCGCGCGCAGCGGCCAAGCGTGCAGCGAGGGCGCATCACCGGATCGCCTCGGTGGTGGCCGACGTGTGGCGCGGCCTGCCGGTGCGCACGGCCTCGATGGACGTCGTGCTGTGCGTGTTCGCGCCGCGCAACTTCGCGGAGTTCGCCCGGGTGTTGCGTCCGGACGGGCGGCTGATCGTCGCCACCCCGACGGCCGAGCACCTGGCAGGGCTGCGGGAGCGCTACGGACTGCTCGGCATCGAGGACGACAAGCTGGCCCGGCTGCTGGCGTCCGCGGCCGATCACTTCACCCTTCAGCACACCGTGACGGCGAAGGCGGAAACCACGATCGCCGCCTCGGTGGTCGACGACCTGATCGGGATGGGTCCCAACGCGTTCCACCACCCACCGGCGTCAGCGGGCACCGAACGGGTCCGGCTGGCGGTGGACGTGTCGGTCTTCCGCCCGATCCACCGAACCGGGGCGAACCCCGACCTTTGAGCCTCTCGGACGCCCCGCTGGTTGCGCGTGGCGAACCTCGCCAACCCGACGCGGACCCGCTCGCCGCCGTTTCGAGGTCTGTGTGCGCACCGCGTAGACTGCGCCGTTGTGACTTCTGCCTGGCCCAATCCCCGTGCGCATGCCCTGATCCAGGAGCTTCTGACCGGCATCGACGAGGTACTGCCCCAGGCCCAGGCATTGCGCCGGGCGATCCACGCCGACCCCTACATCGGGGGGGCCGAGCAGCCCACGTCCGATCTGCTCAGCGCAGCGCTCAATCGCCGCACCACCACGATCGCCCAGACCGGCTTCTGGACGAGGGTCGGCCCTAGTGGCCCGTCCGTCGCGATGCGCAGCGAGCTCGATGCGCTGCCGCTGATCGAAGACACCGGCGCCGCTTGGGCCTCCACGAACGGCGCCATGCATGCCTGCGGCCACGACGTGCACATGGCGGCGGTCTGGGCGGTGCTGAAGGCGGCCGAGAAGATCGACCTGCCGCTCGGCATGGTGGGCATCTACCAGCCTCGCGAGGAGTCTCAACCTTCCGGTGCCCCGGACGTGCTCGAGAGCGGCCTGCTGGAGCAGCAGGACGTCCGCTCCGTGATCGGCGCCCACGTGCAGCCGCGCGTACCCGCCGGGCTGGTCAGCAGTGGCATCGGCGGCGTCAACGCCGCCGCGGACGCCTTCGACATCGTGGTGCGTGGTCACGGCGGCCACGGGGCCTACCCGCACGTGACGATCGACCCGGTACCCATCGTGGCGAACATCGCGTCAGGCCTGTACGAACTCGTCGGACGCCTGGTGGACCCGACGCACGCAGCCCTGATCAGCATCGGACGCATCGAGGCCGGCGCCACTCACAACATCATTCCCGACTCGGCCATGCTGCAGGGAATCATCAGAACGATGGATGAACGCGATCGGCAGTTGCTGCACGCCGAGGTTCGCCACTTCGTCGAGTACACGGCGGCCGCCCGGGGCGCGCAGGCCGAGGTCAGCCTGCTGCGTGGTGACCCCGTGCTCGCCAACGACCACTCGCTGGTGGTGGCCCTCGACCCGCTGCTGCATGCCGCGGGACTTCCGGTCGCCGAGATTCCCTTCCGCTCCCTCGGCGCGGACGATTTCAGCCATTACGGCCTGCACGTGCCGATCGTGATGATGTTCGTCGGCACCGGCGAGGAGGCCGAGACCCGGCACGACGTCGGCCTGCACCACGCCAGGTTCCTACCCGGCGAAGACACCGTTCGCACGGTGGCAGCGGCCCTGGCCGCCGGCTTCGTCGCCGGCGCGCATGTCGCCGGCGCTGTGTGACACCACCGGCGGGTTGAGCGCGTCCACACCTCGACCACCGGCAGGTTGAGCGCGTCCACACCTCGACCACCGGCTGGTTGAGCCTGTCGAAACCTCGACCACCGGCTGGTTGAGCCAGTCGAAACCGATTCCGACTAGGCCAGCGAGATCAGGTCGGCGTAGTCGGGTGTCCAGAGATCCTCGTCGCCGTCGGGCAGCAACAGCACCCGATCGGGCTCGAGTGCCTCCACGGCGCCCTCGTCATGGGTGACCAGAACGATGGCGCCCGCGAACGAGTGGATGGCCGTCAGTACCTCCGCCCGCGAGGCGGGGTCGAGGTTGTTGGTCGGCTCGTCCAGCAGCAGCACGTTCGCCGCGCTGACCACCAGCATCGCCAGGGCCAGCCGGGTCTTCTCGCCACCCGACAGCACCCTGGCCGGCTTGTCCACGTCATCGCCGGTGAACAGGAACGATCCGAGGATCTTGCGGGCATCCGTCGCCGACATCTCCTCCGGCGCCGCGGTCATCATGTTCTCCAGAACGGTGCGCGACACGTCCAGGGTCTCGTGCTCCTGCGCGTAGTAGCCGAGCCGCAGGCCGTGACCTGGCAGCACCTCACCGGTGTCCGACGGCTCGATCCCACCCAGAATGCGCAGCAATGTCGTCTTGCCCGCACCGTTCAAGCCCAGGATGACCACCCGGGAGCCCTTGTCGATCGCCAGCGTGACATCGGTGAACACCTCGAGCGAACCGTACGACTTCGACAGGTCCGCCGCGCGCAGCGGCACCTTGCCACACGGCGCGGGGGTGGGGAACCGGATCTTGGCCACCCGGTCGCCGCCCCGCTCGCCCTCGATGCCGGCGAGCAGTCGCTGGGCGCGCTTGGCCATGTTCTGCGCGGCCGTCGCCTTGGTGGCCTTGGCCCGCATCTTGTCGGCCTGCGCCATCAGTTGGTCGGCCTTGCGTTCGGCGTTGACACGCTCGCGCCGGCGCCGCTTCTCGTCGGTCTCACGCTGCAGCAGGTAACGCTTCCAGTCCATCGCGTACTGATCCAGCTCTGCGCGGTTCGCGTCCAGGTGGAACACCTTGGTGACGATCGCCTCCAGCAGCCCGACATCGTGCGAGATCAGGATCACACCACCCGGGTACGACTTCAGAAAGTCACGCAGCCAGACGATCGAGTCGGCGTCCAAGTGGTTGGTCGGCTCGTCGAGCAGCAGGTTGTCGGCGCCCGAGAACAGAATCCGGGCCAGCTCGACCCGGCGCCGCTGGCCGCCCGAGAGGGTGCGCAACGGCTGATGCAGCACCCGATCCGGCAGGCTCAGGTTGGCGGCGATCCGGGACGCCTCGGCCTCGGACGCGTATCCGCCGGCAGCCGCCAACTCGTTCTCGGCACGAGCGTAGGACGACATCGCCGCCTCTTGTGCCGCACCGGTCTCGGTGGCCATCTCTACCGAGTAGCGAGTCAGCCGACGCAGAATGGAATCGAGTCCGCGCGCGGACAGGATGCGGTCCTTGGCAAGGGTGTCCAGGTCGCCGGTGCGCGGATCCTGCGGCAGGTAGCCGATCTGCCCCTGACGAGTGATCTGGCCGGCCGCGGGCAGGGCGTCGCCGGCCAGGATCTTGGTGAGGGTGGTCTTGCCTGCTCCGTTTCGTCCGACCAGGCCGATCTTGTCACCCGGGCCGACCTGGAAAGACACCGGCGAAAGCAACAGCCGGGCACCTGCCCGAACTTCGACTTCTCTCGCCACCAGCACGAGGGACCACTCTACCGGGGTCCGTGCGCCCCGCTGACCGCGCCGGACGCGATGAGCGGGGGGTCCAGCCTGCGCCACCGCAACCCGCGGCGACCGGGCTCAGGACAGGTCTGCCAGCGGGGGACGGTCGGGGGCGACGGCGTTGTTCACGCGCTGGAACACGGCGCTCATCACGTCGCGCTCCGCGGGACTCATCAGGTCGATGAAGTTGGCGCGAACGGTGCGCACATGGCCGGGCGCGGCGGCCTGGATGCGCTGCAGGCCCTTGTCGGTAATGGTCACCACGGTGCCGCGGCCATCGTCCGTGGCCTGCCGGCGGGTGACCAGGCCACGCTGTTCCATCCGGCGCAACTGGTGGGCGAGACGACTGCTCTCCCAGCCGATCCAATCCCGCAGTCGACCGACGCGGATTCCGTCGGGACCGCCCCCGCTGAGTGCCACCAGAACCGCGTAGTCGGCGTGCGAAAGGCCGCTGCCGGCCAGGTCGGCCGAGATCACGCGCTCGAGATCGTATTGGGCGAGGATGAACGCCTGCCACAACTGCAGCTCTTCCTGGGTCAGCCAGCGCACCTCGTTCACGAACGGAACTCTAAGCCAATCCGACTGCCCGACCCGTCGCGGCGCCCTGATGGACGCTCGACGAAGTGCGGCCAATTGTGTGTTCGCGCTCTGCAAAGATCTGTATGCCTGCAGGCGAATACCGAGTCGGGGTCATCAATTCTGCGTGCCATGGCTCGAATTATCGATGGCCACAAAGCGGAATTGGCGCTGCCGCTCACGGCCCCTGGTCAGCAGGTTTCGCAGCGCTCGAATATCCCGACGCGAACGCACCTGCAGCGCTAATGATTGCGGCCGCGCGCGGCCACCGTCCAAACCCCGGCGGTGCGGCCGCCGAGACCGACCAAGTGCAGCTCATCGGCCAGGTTGACTGCGTTGCAGACATGGTTCGGCACCACTCGGACGACGCTGCCCAGAGCGGGAAGCACCGGCGCGGTGACCACCGCGTGATGCTCCGACAGTTGGGTGATGCGTGCCTCCGGGTCGTCCAGCAACCGTCCGCCACCGCTTGCGTAGGGCGCCCGATCGGCACCCAGCACCTTGCTACCAGAATCCAGAACCACCCGATCGGCTCGCCGGCTGACCACCCTGGCGTGACAGGTCAGCGCGACCTGGTCCGGCATGCAGACACCGAGCTCCCACTGCTGGGCGTCATTGAACACGTACACGCCCGGGCGGTACTCGGTGAGCCTCGAATCGGCGAAGGCCAGGCTGGGGGTCGATCCGCCGCTCAGCTCGGTTGCCGCAACACCCGCAGCAGCCATCGCTTCGCCGGCCTCCACCAGGGCTTGCGCCTCTTCGGCCGCCACAGCCGACGCGACCCCGGGTGCATAGCTGTGGCCCGGAAAGGTCAACGCCCCCCGGACGACGTGCCCCGCCGCCACCAAGCGCGCAGCGAGTTGGCCCGCATCGCAGGCGGCCACGCCGCTGCGATGGTGGCCGCAGTCGACCTCGACCAACAGCGCGGCAAGGCCCACCGGCAGCGCACGCACCGACTCGAGCGAATCGCAGCCGATCGAGAGCCGCACCGTCTCGGCCAGCACGCGCAACCGGGCCACCGCGGAGTCATCGATCCAGAGTGGGTATGCGATCAGGATGTCGTCGAGGCCAGCGCGGGCGAACACCTCCGCCTCGCCGATAGTCGCCACCGTGATGCCAGTTGCCCCGGCGCCGACCTGCAAGCGCGCGATCTCGGGCGACTTGTGCGTCTTGACGTGCGGACGAAGTGCGAACCCGCGGTCGACCGCCAACGCAGCGGCACGTTCGAGGTTGGCCAGCATCACCTCGACATCGACGACCAGGCGGGGTGTTGAGCTCATCGCCCCATCATGGCGCAGGCCCGCGGCGTGCCGATGCTGCGGGCACACAGCCCGCCCCTAGGCTTCGGCCGTGCAGACTCGTTGGCGAGGGCGGCCGATCCGCCTGCATCGTCCGGTCGTCCGGAACGATCAGATCCTGGTTCGGGTCGAGCCCGGCTCCGCCGCACGCTACCTGCGCGCCGGCACCCTGAAGGTCTCATTCGCTGGGTTCGACCCGGCCGCCCTGCCGACCAGCATGCTGGCCCTTCCGGCGCTGGGCACGGTGCTCACCGTCGCGATCGCCGCCGGCGTGCCGGTCGAAGTGGATGAGGTCGACGCCGAGTTCGCCGCCGGTGTCGACGCGATGGTGCCCGTCTGGCAACGCATGCACCCCCGTTTTCGAACCGCTCGGTTCGCGTTCAACGCCGATCGGGTCGCAACGCCGATTCCGGTCGGCACGGGCGACGTACTGCTGTGGTCCGGCGGGCTGGATTCGACTGCCTCGTTGCTCGAGCACACCGGTTCGATCAGCGCGCTGTTCACCGTGTGGGGAGCCGATGTCGAGCTACGCGACGCCCCGTTGTGGGCGGCCCTGAACCGGCACTTCGACGAAGACGAGTTGGCCGCGTCGATCCCCCGCCTCACCGCCCGCAGCAACATGCGGCATTTTCCGATCCTGCACACCCTGGCCCATGATTTCCTCGCCCCCGGCGAGTCGTGGTGGGGACGGGTACAGCACGGGCTGGCGCTGGCCGGCCTGGCCGCCCCCGCAACGGTCGCTGTGGGGGCGTCGGGTCTGATCCGTGCCTCGTCGTTCTCGCCTGAGTCTCACCAGCCGACGGGCAGCATGCCCGAGTTGGACGCCCTCACTCGCTGGGCCGGAGTGACGGTGCATCACGAGGGCTTCGAGTTGACCCGGCAGGGCAAGATCACCGAGCGGCTCGCTCCGTACCTGGCGGGCGGTGGACGCCTCAACCTCGCCGTCTGCTACCGCCGCGGACGCCACGACACCGCACGTGGTTTGAACTGCGGGGACTGCGAGAAGTGCATGCGCACGGCCGCCGGACTACTCGCAGCGGGCATCGATCCGGCCAGTGTCGGCGTGCGGATCGAGAACCGGAGCTACGCCCGATGGACGCTGCGGCTGCAGGACGGCCTGCCGCTGGCGAAGCACGCGTTGCCGTTCTGGCGCGAAGTCACCGACGCGCTGTCCGCAGCCCCCCCGCTGCCGACGGAGGTGGCTGCCGCCGACTTCATCCGGGCCCTGAGCCAAGAGGACGCGCTGGTGCCCAGTGCCCCGCGCACCGACCTCGCGGATTATCGACGGAATTATCGCGCCAAGCGCCGCGCGGTACACGTTGCTCGATTGCAGGCGTCGGCGAGAGACCTCGTGCGCACGCTGCGCCGAAAGGGTCGACTGAGCCTGGCCGGCTGATGGAGTTCGCCGGCTGATTGAGCGTGTCGAAATCATCCCGGGTCGCCGTCGCCGGTTGATTGAGCGTGTCGAAATCAACCAACCGGTTTCGACACGCTCAACCAACCGGTTTCGACAAGCTCAACCAACCGGGATCGACACGCTCAACCAACCGGGATCGATAAGCTCAACCAGGCGACTCAGACGTTGTAGCCGATCGCACGCAGTTGTTCGCGGCCCTCTTCGGTGATGTTGTCCAGGGTCCACGGCGGCAGCCACACCCAATTGATCACAACGGAGTTGACCAGGCCGTCCAGCGCCATCTCGGTATCGAACTCGAGCCGGTCGGTCAGCGGACAGGTCGGTGAGGTCAGAGTCATATCGATGGTGCAGTTGTTGTCGTCGTCGAGATGGATGCCGTAAACCAGCCCCAGGTCGACCACGTTCACCATCAGTTCGGGGTCGACCACGTCACGCATCGCCTCGGTCAGGTCGTCGATCGACGGTCGCGCCGACGGCGGGGCGGTGCTGTCGGGAAAGGTGTCGTCGACCAGGTCGGACGGTCGCGGGTTGCTCATCATGACTCCTTCGTTGTTGCCAGGGCCTGGGCGGCGGCGTCCTTGAACGCCGACCAGCCCAGCAGCGCACACTTCACCCGGGCGGGAAACTTGGCCACGCCGATGAACGCGATCGCGTCCTCGAGCCGATCCTCGTCGGGTTCCAGCTCGCCACGGCTGTGCATCATCTCGGTGAACTCCTCGTGTAGGGCCAGCGCATCGGCGACGCTACGACCGATCACCAGGTCGCTCATCACCGAGGTGGACGCCTGCGAGATCGAACAGCCGACGCCCTCGTACGACACGTCCACGACGCGATCGCCGTCCAGCTGCACACGCAGCATCACCTCGTCGCCGCACGTGGGGTTCACGTGCTGCACCTGCGCGCCGTAGGGGTCGCGCAGGCCGCTGTGATGCTTCTCGCGGTAGTGATCCAGGATGATCTCCTGGTACATCGCCTCGACGCTCACGCCACCCTCCCGAAGAAGTCCCTGGTGTAGGTGAGGGCATCGACCAGTTGATCGACCTCACGCTCCAGGGTGTACAGGTAGAACGACGCCCGGCTGGACGCGGTTATTCCCAGCCGCTCGTGCAGCGGACGGGCACAGTGGTGGCCGCCGCGTACGGCGACGCCACGCGAATCCAGGAATGTCATCACGTCGTGCGGGTGAATGTCGAGGCCGTCGCGGGTGGCGAGGGTGAATGAGACCGCACCACCGCGACCCTCTGGTCCGATCGACGTGGTGCCCAGCACCCGCAGGCCTTCGATCTGCTGCAGCACATCGAGGGCGTAGGTCGTGATCGCGCGCTCGTGGGCGGCCACGTCGGCCATGCCCAACTCGCCCAGATACTCGGCCGCCGCGCCCAGCCCGACCGCCTCGGCGATCGGCGGCGTGCCCGCCTCGAACCGGTAGGGCGGCGGGGCGAACGTCGACCCCGTCATCTTCACGATCTCGATCATCTCGCCACCACCGAGAAACGGCGGCAGCGCGGCGAGCAGGTCGTAGCGACCCCAGAGGGCACCGATACCGGTGGGACCGACCATCTTGTGGCCGGTGAACGCGACCAGGTCGGCGCCCAACTCCGTCACCGAGGTGGTCAGCTGCGGCACGGCCTGAGAGCCGTCCACCACCACGACCGCACCGACGGCGTGCGCCTGCGCGGCGATCTCGGTGATCGGATTGACGGTGCCCAGCACGTTCGACACCCAGGTCAGCGAGACTATCCGCGTGCGGGCGTTGATCAGGTTCTCGGCCGCAGCTCCGACCAGGTCGAGCCGGCCGTCGTCGGTGATGTCGAACCAGCGCAGGGTGGCCCCCGTGCGCGCGCAGAGCAGCTGCCACGGCACGATGTTGGAGTGGTGCTCCATCACCGAGATCACCACCTCGTCACCAGGGCCGAGCTCGGCCCCCAGGGTGTGCGCGGCCAGATTCAGCGCCTCGGACGCGTTCTTGGTGAAGACCACTTCCTCGGTCCGGTTGGCGCCGATGAAGGCGGCCACCTTTTCGCGGCCACCCTCGAAGGCGGAGGACGCCTCGGCACCCAGCATGTGCATCGCCCGGGCGACGTTGGCGTTGTGACGTTCGTAGTGGTCGACCATTGCGTCGATCACCACCTGCGGCTTCTGCGAGGTGTTGGCCGAGTCGAGGTACGCCAGCGGGTACTCCCCCACCCGACGGTTCAGGATGGGGAAGTCCGCGCGAATCAGTTCGACGTCGTAGCTCACGAGCTCTCCTGTCAGGGCGGCGCCAGGCTCAGTTGGCCGCGGCAGCCTTGATGAACCGCTCGTAGCCCTCGATCTCGAGGTTGTCGGCCAGCTCGGGGCCACCCTCCTCGGCGATCCGGCCGTCCACGAACACATGGACGAAGTCGGGCTTGATGTAGTTCAGGATGCGCGTGTAGTGGGTGATCAGCAGCACGCCCCGGTCGCCCTGGGCGTGGAAGCGGTTGACCCCTTCCGACACGATGCGCAGGGCGTCGATGTCGAGGCCGGAGTCGGTCTCGTCCAGAATCGCGAACTTCGGGTTCAGCAACTCGAGCTGCACGATCTCGTTGCGCTTCTTCTCGCCGCCCGAGAAACCCTCGTTGAGCGAGCGGGCCGAGAACGTCGGGTCGAGACCGAGCCGGTTCAGCGCCGCGTTGACCTCTTTGACCCAGGTGCGCACCTTGGGTGCCTGGCCGCCGTCCAGCGCGGTCTTGGCGGTACGCAGAAAGTTGGCGACGGAGACGCCCGGCACCTCGATCGGGTACTGCATGGCCAGGAAGAGCCCGGCCCGGGCACGTTCGTCCACGGTGAGATCGGTCAGCTCGACCCCGTCGAGGGTGACCGAACCGCCGGTGACGGTGTACTTGGGGTGACCGGCGATCGCATACGCCAGGGTCGACTTGCCGGAGCCGTTCGGGCCCATGATCGCGTGCACCTCGCCGGAGCCGACGGTCAGGTTGACGCCCTTGAGGATCTCTTTGGGGCCGCTCTCGGTGGCGACTTCGACGTGCAGGTCGGTGATAGACAGAGTGGACATGCGGTCAGTTCTCCTGATTGATCGGGTTGTCGATATCGACATAGATGTCACTGCCGTCCAGCCGCACGGGGTAGACCGGCACAGGCTGGGTGGCGGGAAGTTCGAGCGGTTCGCCGGTGCGCAGGTCGAAACGGGAGCCGTGCATGTAGCACTCGAGGGTCGCCCCGTCGATGTCCCCTTCACTGAGCGGCACCTCGGCGTGGCTGCACACGTCGCGAATGGCGAAGACCCCGTCGATGGTGTTTACCACGGCCACCTCGGCGTCGCCGCCGAGGTCGACCGGGATCGCCGTGCCGACGGGAACCTCATCCAGGGTGGCGGCATGCCTGAAGGTCATTCGTAGGACCCCATGGTGACCGACAGTTCACGCTCGACGGCCGCCATCATGTGCTCCTCGACCTCGGGCACGCCGATCCGACGGATGATGCTGGCGAAGAAGCCGCGCACGACGAGTCGCCGTGCTTCGGCTTCGCTGATCCCGCGGGTGCGCAGGTAGAACAGCTGCTCGTCGTCGAAGCGTCCGGTGGTCGAGCTGTGCCCGGCGCCCGCGATGTTACCGGTCTCGATCTCGAGGTTCGGCACCGAGTCCGCGCGGCAGCCGTCGGTGAGCACCAGGTTCTTGTTCGACTCGTACGTCGAGATGCCCTCGGCGATCTTGCGGATCAGCACGTCGCCGATCCAGACCGACCGAGCGCCCTCGCCCTGCAGCGCGCCGCGGTAGTCCACGTTGCTGTGGGTGTTGGGGGCGTTGTGGTCGACGAAAAGGCGGTGCTCGATGTGCTGGCCACCGTCGACGAAGTACAACCCGAACTGCTCCAACGAGCCACCCGGGCCGGCGAACTTGGCGGTCTCGGCGAGCCGGACGACCTCGCCACCCAGGCTGACCGTCACGGTGCGCACGACGGCGTCGCGACCGACCAGCACGCTGTGGTGCCCGCCGTGCACGGCGTCGTCGTCCCAGTCCTGGATCGAGACGAAGTTGACGTTGGCACCGTCGCCGACCAGCACGTCCACCTTCGTCGCGTAGCTGGCTGAGCCCTGGTGCCGCAACAGGATGGTCGAACTCGAGTTGGCTCCGACCCTGAAGATCACGTGACCCCAGACGTGCTGGCCCGTTCCGGTCAGCGTCAAGGACACCGGCTCGGTCAGCTGGGCGCCGGCCGGCACGTCGATCACCCGGGCACCACCCGAGCGGGCCGCGGCCAGCGCGGACACCCGATCGATCGGGGCTTCGGCAACCAACATGCGCGCTTGCGCGACCGAGATCAGCTGGCTGCTGACACCCTCCGGAAAAGACTCGGCCCACGCCAGCTGCGCATCGCTGGGCTCGTCGGTCAGCAGGGCGCGCATCTTGCGCAGCGGGCTGAACCGCCAGATCTCTTCCTGGCCCTTCGGGTAGGGATGATCGTCGATCTCGAACGACGGGGTGGGGTGCAGGTGTGACTCGAGGGCCTCCACGGCCTCCAGAACGGGTGCGGCCATCAGCCGACTGCTCCTTCCATCTGCAGTTCGATCAGCCGGTTGAGCTCCAGCGCGTACTCCATCGGCAACTCGCGAGCGATCGGCTCGACGAAGCCACGGACGATCATCGCCATCGCCTCGTCCTCGCCCATCCCACGCTGCCTCAGGTAGAACAGTTGGTCGTCACTCACTTTCGAGACCGTGGCCTCGTGCGCCAGCGACACGTCGTCCTCACGGACGTCGACGTAGGGGTAGGTGTCGGAGCGGCTGATCGTGTCGACCAGCAACGCGTCACACTTCACCGTCGACGCCGAGTGGTGAGCGCCCTCCTGCACCTGCAGCAGGCCGCGGTAGGAGGAGCGTCCGCCGCCGCGCGCGACCGACTTCGAAATGATCGAACTCGAGGTGTGCGGTGCGCAGTGCACCATCTTGGAGCCGGCGTCCTGGTGCTGGCCCTCGCCGGCGAAGGCGATCGACAGGGTCTCGCCGCGCGAGTGCTCGCCCATCAGGTAGACGGCCGGGTACTTCATGGTGACCTTGGAGCCGATGTTGCCGTCGATCCATTCCATGGTCGCGCCCTCTTCGCAGGTGGCGCGCTTGGTGACCAGGTTGAAGACGTTGGTCGACCAGTTCTGAATGGTCGTGTAGCGCACCCGGGCGTTCTTCTTCACCACGATCTCGACCACGGCCGAGTGCAGCGAGTCGGAGGAGTAGATCGGCGCGGTGCAGCCCTCGACGTAGTGCACGTAGCTGCCCTCGTCGGCGATGATCAGCGTGCGCTCGAACTGGCCCATGTTCTCGGTGTTGATCCGGAAGTAGGCCTGCAGCGGGATCGTCACATGGACGCCCTTGGGCACGTAGATGAACGAGCCGCCCGACCACACCGCGGTGTTCAGCGAGGCGAACTTGTTGTCACCGACCGGGATCACCGTGGCGAAGTACTCCTGGAAAAGCTCGGGGTACTCCTTCATGCCGGTGTCGGTGTCGAGAAAGATGACGCCCTGACGCTCGAGCTCTTCGTTGATCTTGTGGTAGACCACCTCGGACTCGTACTGGGCTGCCACGCCGGCCACCAGACGCGCCTTCTCGGCCTCGGGGATGCCGAGACGGTCGTAGGTGTTCTTGATGTCGTCGGGCAGGTCCTCCCAGCTCTGGGCCTGCTTCTCGGTCGAGCGCACGAAGTACTTGATGTTGTCGAAGTCGATGCCGCTCAGGTCGGCGCCCCAGGTGGGCATCGGCTTGCGGCCGAACAACTTCAGGCCCTTCAGGCGGGTGTTCAGCATCCACTCGGGCTCGTTCTTCAGGCCCGAGATGTTGCGGACGACGTCCTCGCTGAGGCCGCGCTTCGCCACGGCGCCGGCGGCGTCGGCATCGTGCCAACCCCACTGGTACTTGCCGAGGGCCTCCAGGTGCTCTTCCTGGGTTGCGCCCAGGCCGGGAGCCTGGGGTGCTGTGGTCGTCATGAGGCGGCCTTTCTGTTCGGGTGATCGGTCGGCTGCACCGGACGCGGCACGTGGGTGGTGCACACCCCGTCGCCGTGAGCGATGGTCGCCAACCGCTGGACGTGGCTGTCGAGGAGTTGGGAGAAGGCCCTGGTCTCGGCCTCGCACAACTCGGGGAACTCGGCCGCCACCAGGGCGACCGGGCAATGGTGCTGGCACAACTGCTTGCCGGTGGCGACCGGATGCACCGATGCCACGTAGCCGGCATCGTTCAACGACCTGACCAACGCGTCGACGGGGTTGTCGTATTCCCCGCGCAGTTCGTGGAAACGCGTCTCGACGCCCGCGACGAAGTTGTCGGCGAACGCCTGGACGCCCTGCTCGCCGATGGCTTCGCGGACGAAGGTGAGGGCGTCGATGGCCAGGGTGTCGTAGGCATGCGGGAACTCGGCGCGGCCCGCATCGGTCAGCGCGAAAACCATGGCCGGACGGCCACGGCCGCGAGCGCCGTACACGCGCTGTTCGCGAGAGGTGAGGTGGCCGGCGCTGGTCAGCACGGCCAGGTGGCGCCGGACGGCTGCCGCGGTGAGCTGCAGTCGTTGCGCCAGTTCGGAGGCGGTGGACGGCCCGTGTTGCAGGATCGACCGGGCGACCCTGGCGCGGGTGGACGCATCCGACTCCGCCACCGGCGCCGGGGCACCGTTGATTCGGGTCGCATCCGTTTTCACAAGTCCATTGTTGCCGAATGCCCGCGCGTCTCAAAACTTCTTAGGGTCGCCTACCAAGCGGCCCGGTCAATGTTGCTCCCGAGCGTCTTGCACGGTGATACGGACGTCCGGCTGGGGCTGACCGCCCGGCCGAGCCCGCCGGTCGGCGGCCCACGTGCAGCCGGCCGCGAGGGGTTGGTCGACCGGATCGGCCCCGGCTCCCAGGGGCGGATCCAGCGAGGCGCCTGGTGGCTCTGGGGTCGAGGGACGAAACCGGGCGCACCGCGTCCTATGCTGACCCGGTGACCTCCGCCCTCGCTCTCGAGCTGAACGAGGTCACTGTCAGCTTGGGCGGGCGTCACGTGCTGGATCGATTGACCTTCAGCGCGGCCACCGGTGAAATCACCGCACTGCTCGGGCCCAATGGAGCGGGCAAGACAACGGCTGTTCGTTGCGTCACCGGAATGCTGGCACCCGAGTCCGGCACGGTGCGCGTGCTCGGCGGGCTGCCGGGCCGGACGAACCAGCGGCTCGGTCTGATGCCGCAGTCGGTAGGGGCATGGTCGGCGGTGCGGCCCGGTGAACTGCTGCGCTACCTGGCCTCGCTGTACCCCAACCCCCGTCCGGTGGGCGAACTGGTGAGCGCGCTCGCCCTGGCCCCGCTGCTCGATCGCCCCTACCGGCGGCTCTCCGGAGGTGAGCAGCAAGCGGTGAACCTGGCCGGGGCACTGATCGGGCGGCCCGAGCTAGTGCTGCTCGACGAACCCACCGCCGGCATGGACCCGCACGCACGTCGGCGCACCTGGGACGTGATCGGCGGCCTGCGGGCCGACGGTGTCGCCGTGCTGCTGACCACCCACGACATGGACGAGGCCGCACGGCTCGCCGACCGGGTCTGGATCATGGACGCCGGGCGGGTCAGCGTGTCGGGAACTGTCGCCGAACTGACCGCCGATGCGTCCCTGGAGGACGTGTTCCTGCGGCACACCGGCGGTGCGGCGTGAACGCGTCCCGGGTCGGCCGGCACGGGGCCATGGAGTTGCGAATGCTGCTGCGCAACGGCGAACAGCTGCTGCTCACCTTCGCGATCCCGCTCGGCCTTCTCGTGGGCGGACTGATCTGGGGCGCCGGCTTCGGCCTTGATCCGGTCACGTTCCCCGCGTCCGTCGTTGCCGTGGCCACCTGGTCGACCGCCTTCACCGCGATCGCGGTCGGTACCGGATTCGAGCGCCGCTACGGCGTGCTGGAGCGCCTGGTGGCCACGCCTCTCACCCGCGCCGACCTGATCGCGGGCAAGGCCCTGGCCGCCTGTGCACTGGTGGCGATCCAGGCGGTGCTGTTGATCGCGGCAGCCACGGGGTTGGGGTGGCGCCCGGTCTGGAGTCTGGCGGGTGCGTCGTCGGCGGCACTGGGCACCCTGCTCGGCATCGCCGCCTTCGCCGGACTGGGCCTGCTGCTGGCCGGCACCCTGAAGGCCGAGGTCACCCTGGCCCTGGCCAACCTGGTCTACCTGGCCGGGTTGACCCTGGGCGGGCTGCTGCTCGACCAGGCACCCGTCCTGCCGACCGCGGCCCTGGGCTCGCTGATGCGCGAAGCGGCGAACGGCGCCGCTGCGCCCCTGGCACTGTTGATCCTGGCCGCCTGGGCGGCCGCCCTCACCCTGCTCGCACGAAGGTACTTCCGATGGACATCCTGAACGGGCCCCGCGTCCTGCGTCGCTGGGCGCTGGCCAATTTGATCGCCAACATGGCGATCGTCTGGACGGGCGCGCTCGTCCGGTTGACCGATTCCGGGCTCGGCTGCTCGACCTGGCCGCAGTGCGAGCCCGGCTCGTACATACCGCATCCTGAAGCGCCGTTCCACGCCTACATCGAGTTCGGCAATCGTTTGCTGACCTTCATGCTGATCATCATCGCGCTCTGCACGTTTCTGGCCGCGCGCCGGGCGGTGCGCGCCGGGGCGCAGCGTCCGCTGGTGTCCAGGCTGGCCTTCGCCGTCGGACTCGGCATCATCGCTCAGGCCGTCATCGGCGGCATCTCGGTGCTCACCCAACTCAATCCCTGGGTGGTCGGCCTGCACCTGGTGGTGTCGGTCGTGCTGATCGTCGTCTGCACTCGGATCGTGCACGAGACCGCCGGCCTGGCCGCCGCCCCCACGCCGAAACGGCCGTGGCTGCTCACCCAGATCGTCTTCTACGGGTCGATGGCGATGATGTATCTGGGCACGGTGACCAGCGGTTCCGGGCCGCACTCCGGCGATGGCGCCGCGACGCGTAACGGCTTCAACCTGGCGGACGTCGCACGGCTGCACTCGCTGACCATGTGGGGCACGCTCGCCGTCGCCGTCGCGCTGGTCGTCGTCGCTCGCAACCTGCCCCGAACGCGTCGCGCGGCCCTCGCGGTGCTCGGCGTCGCAGTTGCGCAGGGAGCGGTCGGCTACACCCAGTACTTGCTGCACCTACCCGAGGCGCTGGTGCTGGCTCACATGGTCGGCACCACGCTGTACACGGTTGCCGTCGCGCACCTGTGGTTGGGGGTGCGTCGAGCAGCACCGCCGCAGCAGCAGGCTCAGAAGAACAGCGGGTCGACAGCGGCCGCGAGAAACACCACAGCCAGGTAGCTGTTCGACAAGTGGAACAGCCGCATCGGCTTGAGCGCCGCCTCGGTCAGACCCGCCCGGGCACGCCGCAGCAGCTGCAGCGACTCGACGATCATGGCGATGCCGGCCAACAGTGCAATGGCCGGGTAGAGCCAACCGGTGCCGGCCACCGGCCACAGCACCAGACTCACCGCGACGGTGACCACGGTGTAGATGACGATGCGCCACGCCACGGCCGGGGGTTCCATCACCACGGGAAGCATCGGCACATGCGCCTGCCGGTAGTCCTCCTTGTACCGGAACGCGAGCGCCCAGGTGTGCGGCGGCGTCCAGAAGAACACGATCGCGAACATCACCAGCGGGGTCCAGGCGATGCTGCCCGTGACGGCCGTCCACCCGATCAGCGGCGGAAAGCAGCCCGCGATACCGCCCCAGACGATGTTCTGGCTGGTGCGGCGCTTGAGCCCCATCGTGTAGACGAACACGTAGTAGGCGTTGGCGGCCATGGCCAGTGAGGCCGACAGCCAGTTGGTGCCGAAGCCCAGGATCAGTGCCGCCAGCACGCCCAGCACGGCACCGAATACGTAGGCGTGGGCGGGCGGCACGCTCTGCAGTGCCATCGGACGGCGGCGGGTGCGACGCATCTCGGAGTCGATGTCGGCGTCGAGCACCGAGTTGAACACGTTGGCGGACCCCGCAGCCAGAGTGCCGCCGACCAGGGTCCAGACCACTGTCTGCCACTGCGGCACACCGCCGGCGGCCAGAAACATGGCGGGCACGGTGGTAACAAGCAGCAACTCGATGATGCGCGGCTTGGTCAATGCTATGAATGCACGGACGGTTCCCGTGGGCGCGGCATCCACTGCCGAAACCGCTTGGTGCATCCCCGCCCACTCCCGTCGTCGCCCGGTTCGCGAGCAGTCTAGCCGGATCGACGCTCGCCGCACATTGGAGTTGTCTATTGTGAAGCGAGTGGCCCAGCGCGGCCGAGGAATCACCGCAGCATCCGACTGACCCCCGTACTCATGAGGAGTGGATCGCAATGAATGATCGTCTGAAGGCCTTGGCCGACGCAGGCGTGTCCATCTGGCTGGACGACTTGTCCCGGGCCCGCATCACCAGCGGCAACCTGGCCGAGAAGATCGCCGAGGACTCCGTGTCCGGCGTGACGACGAATCCGACCATCTTCGCCGCAGCGCTGACCAACGGCGCCGATTACGCCGAGCAGCTCAAGTCGCTGGGTGCGGACGTCGACATCGATACCGCCATCAAGCAACTCACCTCGAGCGACGTGCGTGACGCCTGCGACCTGTTCGCCGACCTGTACGCCGCCTCGAACGGCTTCGACGGCCGCGTCTCCATCGAGGTGGCGCCGACGCTGGCCAACGACACCGATCAGACCATCGCGCAGGCCGCCGAGCTGTACGCGCTGGTGGATCGCCCGAACGTGCTGATCAAGATTCCGGCCACCAAGCCGGGCCTGCCCGCCATCACGGCCACCATCGCGGCCGGCATCTCGGTCAACGTCACCCTGATCTTCTCCGAGTCTCGCTACCGCGACGTGATGGACGCCTACCTCTCCGGGCTGGAGCAGGCAGCCGCGGCCGGCAAGGACCTCTCCACGATCCACTCCGTGGCTTCGTTCTTCGTCTCGCGCGTTGACGCCGAGGTCGACAAGCGGCTCGGCGCGGTCGGCCGCGACGACCTCAAGTCGAAGACCGCCATCGCCAACGCGCTGGTCGCGTACGGCGCGTATGAGGACGTCTTCGGCTCCGATCGCTTCGCGGCACTCAAGGCCAAGGGTGCCAACGTGCAACGTCCGCTGTGGGCCTCCACCGGCACCAAGGACCCCAAGCTGCTCGACACCATGTACGTCAGCGGCCTGATCGCCGACGGCATCGTCAACACGATGCCCGAGAAGACCATGGACGCCTTCGGCGACCACGGCGAGGTCGGGCCCTCGATCGTGGGCAAGGCCGCCGACGGCCGTGCCGTGCTCGACCAGGTGACCGCCGCCGGTGTCGATCTCGATGAGGTGTTCACCGTGCTCGAAACCGAAGGCGTCGAGAAGTTCATCGTCTCGTGGCACGAGTTGATCGCCTCCGTCGAGAAGGCAATTGCCTCGGTCAAGTGATCCGCGAAAAGATCATCGGGTGAACGACACCAGCGAGTTCGTCAACCCGCTCCGCGATCCCCAGGATCGCCGGCTGCCGCGGATCGCCGGGCCTTGTGCCCTGGTGCTCTTCGGCGTTACCGGCGACCTGGCTCGCAAGAAGCTGATGCCGGCCATCTATGATCTGGCCAATCGCGGGCTGCTTCCCCCTGGCTTCGGCCTGATCGGCTTCGCCCGGCGGGATTGGGCGGATCAGGACTTCGCGAAGATCGTCCATGATGCGGTCAAGGAGCGCGCCCGCACACCCTTCCGCGAAGAGGTCTGGCAGCAGCTGCTCGAAGGCATCCGTTTCGTGCCGGGCACGTTCGACGACGACGCGTCGTTCGAGACCCTCAAGCAGACCCTGCACGACCTGGACGAGGCTCAGGGCACCGGCGGCAACCACGCCTTCTATCTGTCGATCCCGCCGAAGGCGTTCGACCAGGTGATCTCGATGCTGAAGAAGCACGGCCTGGCCCAGCGGGACCAGGAGAACGCGTGGAGCCGAGTCGTCATCGAGAAGCCCTTCGGTCACGACCTGGCCAGCGCGCAGGAGCTGGAACGCCGGGTGTCGTCGGTGTTCCACTCCCAATCGGTGTTCCGCATCGACCACTACCTGGGCAAGGAGACCGTCCAGAACCTGCTGGCGCTGCGTTTCGCGAATGAGCTGTTCGAACCGATCTGGAACCGCAACTACGTCGACCACGTGCAGATCACGATGGCCGAAGACATCGGCATCGGCGGGCGTGCGGGCTACTACGACGGGGTCGGCGCGGCCCGTGACGTGATCCAGAATCACCTGCTCCAGTTGCTGGCGCTGACCGCGATGGAGGAGCCCACCTCGTTCGAGGCCGACCAGCTGCGGGCCGAGAAGAAGAAAGTACTGGCCGCCGCCAACCCACCACGCGACATCGCGGCGCACACCGCCCGGGGGCAGTACCTGGGCGGCTGGGCCGGCGGTAAGCAGGTGCCGGGCTACCTCGAAGAAGAGGGCATCAACCCCAAGTCGCAGACCGAGACCTACGCCGCCATCCGGGTCGACATCGACAATCGACGGTGGGCGGGGGTTCCGTTCTACCTTCGCTCCGCCAAGCAGATGCCGCGCCGGGTGACCGAGATCGCGCTCAACCTCCGGCGGGCGCCGCACCTTCCGTTCAGCCTGACCGACACCGAGGCGCTGGGCAGCAACGCCCTGGTGCTGCGCATTCAGCCCGACGAGGGCATCACCCTGCGATTCGGGGCGAAGGTACCGGCCACCCTGATGGAGATCCGCGACGTCACGATGGACTTCGCCTACGGCACGTCCTTCGCCGAGTCCAGCCCCGAGGCCTACGAGCGACTGATCCTGGACGTGCTGCTCGGTGACCCTCCGCTGTTCCCGCAGCACGAAGAGGTCGAGTTGTCGTGGCGGATCCTCGATCCGATTCTCAACTTCTGGGCCGAGCAGGACACCCAACCCGAGGGCTACCCGGCAGGGTCGTGGGGGCCGGCCGGTGGTAACGCCATGCTCGCCCGTGACGGCTTCGTCTGGCGCAGGCCCTAGTGGTGCGTCTCTCCCTCACACACGACTAGGAGGCTCCGATGATCATCACAATTGCCAACACCAGCGCCAGCGGCATCCACGCGGCCCTGGTGAAAGCACGGCACAGCATCGGCGTGGCCTCGTCCATGGTGTTCACCATGATCGTGATCGCCGACCTGAGGCACTACGAGAAAGCGCTCGCAGCATGCCAGGACGCGGGCCGCGAGCATCCGTCCCGGATCATTCTGGTCGTCAACGGTCAAGAGACCGAAGACCGGCTGGACGCCGAGATCCGGCTGGGTGAAGAGGTTCCGGGCGAGGTGATCACGCTGAAGTTCAACGGTGAGCTGGCCGAGCACCGCGATTCGGTGGTGCTGCCGTTGCTGCTGCCCGACTCCCCGGTGGTGGCCTGGTGGCCCGCCGGCGCCCCGGACAAGCCTGGCGAGGACCCTCTGGGCAAGCTCGCCATCCGGCGGATCACGGACGCGATGGGCTCCTCGCGTCCGATGGCGGCGATCGAGCACCGGGCTCGCAACTACTCCCCCGGCGACACCGACCTGACCTGGACCCGACTCACGCCGTGGCGCGCCCTGCTGGCGGCCGCGGTCGACTCCTATCCGGCCCGGATCGACGAGGTGCGGGTCGAAGGGGCGGCCAACAACGCCGGCAGCATGCTGCTGGCCGCCTGGCTCGAGGATCGGCTGCAGGTGCCCGTCGTGCGCAGCGAGAAGGGCACCGGGATCGGCATCACAAACGTGACGCTGAAGACCACCAAGGGCGACATCTCGATCTCGCGCGAAGACGGCAAGATGGCCACCTTCACCGCCCCTGGCCTGCCGCGCCGTCAGGTCGCGTTGCGTCGCCGCGACGTCAACGCCCTGATCACCGAAGAGTTGCGTCGCCTCGACGTGGACGACATCTTCGCGTCGGCGATGTCTGCGCTGGTTCATCAGTGCGAGCGAAGGAACGCAGCACGGGCGGCGAAGTGAACGACCAGGTGCTGCGGTTCGCGAACTCCGCAGACCTGGTCGACCGGGCCGCGCGCATGTTGGCGGGGCAGATCGCGCACCTTCAGCAGGACCCTGAGCGCATCGTCCACCTGTGCTTGACCGGCGGACGAATCGCCCAGCGCCTGTACGACAGCTTCGGCGGCCGATTCGCCGGCGCCGGCGCAGACCCGGGCCGCATGGAGCTCTGGTGGACCGACGAACGGTTCGCGGCCACCGATGACGAGGCCCGGCATGCCGGCCCGGCGCTCGCCATGTTGGCCGGCAAGTTCCAGCTCGACCCGGCTCGCACCCATCCCATGCCGGCCGCGGACGGAGTGGCCGACGCGGACGCCGCCGCAGCCACGTACGCCAAGGAACTGAACGACGTAACGTTCGACATCTGCCTGTTGAGCATCGGTCCCGAGGGTCATGTGGCCGGCATCTTTCCGGGGCATCCGTCCTTCGACGCGCGCGCCCAGACGGTGATCGGGTTGACGGGCTCACCCAAGGGTGAGGGCGACCGGATCTCGCTCACCGTCACGGCATTGGAGCGCGCGAGCGAGGTGTGGTTCTTCGCCAACGGCATCGACAAGGCGCAGGCCGTCGCCGACGCGCTCGCGGGTTCGCCCGCAACGCCGGCTGGCCTGGTGCGCGGGCGCTACGCGACCAAGTGGTTCATCGACCGTGAGGCCGCCGATCAACTGCCCTGGTTCGACTGCTCGCTCTGAGTCAGCCGCACGCGTCCGCTGCCGACCGTTCGAAGACGAGCCGTCGGCGCAGAAAAGGAGTGCCACGCTCACGCGTGACACTCCTCTCTGGAAGCAAAGTCCGGCTCAGTAGATGACCTCGCCCGCGGCCCGGCGGGCGCGTAGCCCCTCCAGCGCCTCGGTCAGAATGGCAGCCGCCTCGGCATCGCTGCGACGCTCCTTCACGTAGGCCAGGTGCGTCTTGTACGGCTGGATCTTCGGTGGCGGCGGTGGGTTGTCCGAATCGCGGTTCGCCGGTAGGCCGCAGCGCGGGCAGTCCCAGGTTTCGGGGACCACCGCCTCGGCGGCGAAGGCAGGACGGGTTTCATGCCGGTTCGAGCAGAAGTACGAGACGTAGAGTCGCGGCGCAGAATCGCCCCGCTCAGCCTCGCCCATCGGCCCGGCGCCGACCCGGCTGCCCCGAATCGCGCTACCACCAACCACGTGTGTTTCTCCTTGTCAGATCGCCCCCGGGGGAGGCAGGGAAAGGCAAACTTCAGAAGGTGCCGAAGTCTGGGAAGAAGCGGTACAACGCCAGCAGGCCCAAGATGGCCGCGAGCCACAGCAGTCCGATGATGACGGTCAGCCGGTCGAGCGTGCGCTCGGCGGCGGACGAGCCACCCATCGAGGTGGACATGCCGCCACCGAACAGGTCCGACATGCCACCACCACGACCCTTGTGCAGCAGCACGAACATGGCTAGCACGCCGCTGGTCACGATCAGAACGATGGACAAGGTCAGAATCGGCCAGGTCAACATGGGCACAACAATCACAGGGTGAATCCTAACTCACCAGCTCAGAACCACCGATTCGGCACGTGCCGAAGGGCAGGATTCAGGCGCGCTGGTAGAAGGTGATGATCTTGGCGAACTCGCTCGCGTCCAAGCTCGCCCCACCGACCAGGGCGCCGTCAACGTCGGGCTGCGCCATGATGTCGACGATGTTGGACGACTTGACCGAGCCGCCGTACTGGATGCGCACGGCGTCGGCAGCGGTCTGCCCGACCAGCTCGGCCACCCGGACACGGATCGCTCCACAGACCTCCTGGGCGTCCTCGGGGGTGGCGACCTCGCCGGTGCCGATGGCCCACACGGGCTCGTAGGCGATCACCAGGGCACCGACCTCGTCAGCGCTCAACCCGTCCAGGCACTTGTCGACCTGGGCCAGCACGAACGGCACCTGATCGCCCGCCTTGCGAATGTCGAGCTTCTCGCCCACGCAGACGATCGGCACCATGCCGGCGGCCTGGACGATCTTCGCCTTCGCGTTGATCTGCTCGTCGGTCTCGGCGTGGTAATCGCGCCGCTCCGAGTGCCCGATCACCACGTAGGCGCAGTTCAGCTTGGCCAGCATGGCGGCCGAAATCTCACCCGTGTAGGCGCCGCTGGCGTACAGCGACACGTCCTGGGCGCCGAATGCCAAGGGCAGTTGGTCGCCTTCGATCAGGGTCTGCACGGTGCGCAGGTCGGTGAACGGCACGATGACCGCACCCTCCGACTTCGCCGCGTCGTACTTCAGGTCGTCGAGCGTCCAAGCCAGTTTCTGCACCAGACCGGTGGCCTCGACATGATCGAGGTTCATCTTCCAGTTGCCGGCCATCAAGGGAGTACGTGCCATCTCAGTTGCCTTCCTCGAGCACCGCGATGCCCGGCAGTTCTTTGCCTTCCAGGTACTCCAGCGAGGCGCCGCCGCCCGTGGAGATGTGTCCGAACTCGCCGTCGTCATGACCGAGTTCACGCACCGCCGCGGCGGAATCGCCGCCGCCCACGACACTCAGGCCGTCGACTTCGGTGAGCGCCTGCGCGACCGCTGCCGTGCCCTTGGCGAGCGCGTCGATCTCGAACACGCCCATGGGGCCGTTCCAGACCACCGTCTTGGCCGCCTTGATCGCGTCGGCGAACAACTTCTCGCTCTCGGGACCGATGTCGAGCCCCGCCTTGTCGGCGGGGATGGCGTCGGCGGCCACCACATCGACCGGTCCGTCGACCGTGCGCGCGGCGAAGTCCATGCCGGTTGCGACGCGCACGTCGACCGGCAGCAGGATCTGCTTGCCCTCGGCTGCGGCCGTGGCCAGGTAGCCCTTGCAGGTCTCGAGGCTTGCCGAGTCGAGCAGCGAGGCGCCGACCTCGTAGCCCTTGGCGGCGAGGAACGTGTAGGCCATGCCGCCACCGACGACCAGAGTGTCTGCGATCTTCAGCAGGTTCTCGATCACCGCCAGCTTGTCGGCCACCTTGGCGCCGCCCAGCACGACCACGAACGGACGCTCCGGGTCTGACAGCACCTTGGAGAAGACGTCCACTTCCTTCTTCACCAGCGTGCCCGCGGCGTGCGGCAGCAGCTTCGCCACGTCGTAGACGCTGGCCTGCTTGCGGTGCACGACACCGAAGCCGTCCGAGACGAAGACGTCGGCCAGGGCGGCCCACTTCTGCGCCAGCTCTTCGCGCTCGGCGTCGACCTTGGCGGTCTCGCCCGGTTCGAAGCGGACGTTCTCGAGCAGGCAGATCTCACCGTCGGCCAGGCTTGCGACGGTCTCTTCGGCGCCGGGGCCGGCGGTGTCGGAGGCCAGTTTGACCTCCGCACCGATCAGCTCACCGAGCCGCTTGGCCGCAGGGGCCACCGAGTACTTGGGCTCGGGGGCACCCTTGGGTCGGCCGAGGTGAGCCAGCACGATGACCTTCGCGCCGGCGTCCTTCAGTTGGGTCAGGGTCGGCAGCGCCGCCTTGATCCGTCCGTCGTCGGTGATCGTGTCGCCGTCGAGCGGCACGTTGAAGTCACAGCGGACGAGTACCCGCTTGCCCTTCAGTTCACCCAGGTCTTGTACTGACTTCACCTTCGGCCTTCCTTGTTCAGTTGATGAGCGGTTGGTGGACGATCAGGCCTTGGTACCGACCAGCGTGGTCACGTCGACCAGCCGGTTGGAGTAGCCCCACTCGTTGTCGTACCAACCGACCACCTTGACCAGATCACCGATCACCTTGGTCAGCCCCGCGTCGAAGATGCAGGAGTGCGGGTCGGTCTCGATGTCCTTGGAGACGATCGGGTCCTCGGTGTACAGCAGGATGCCCTTCAGGGGACCCTCGGCAGCAGCCTTGATGGCCGCGTTGACCTCGGCCACGGTGGTCTCACGGCCGGCCTGGAAGGTCAGGTCGGTCGCCGAGCCGGTGGGCGTCGGCACGCGCAGCGCGTAGCCGTCGAACTTGCCCTTGAGCTCGGGCAGCACCAGGCTGACGGCCTGGGCGGCACCGGTCTTGGTGGGAACGATGTTCAGGGCGGCGTTGCGGGCGCGACGCAGGTCGCTGTGCGGGCCGTCCTGCAGGTTCTGGTCGGCGGTGTAGGCGTGCACCGTGGTCATCAGGCCACGGACGATGCCGACCGACTCGTTGAGCACCTTGGCCATCGGCGCCAGGCAGTTCGTGGTGCAGGACGCGTTCGAGATGATGTTGTGCGCGCTCGCGTCGTACAGCTCGTCGTTGACGCCGACCACGATCGTGATGTCTTCGTTCTTCGCGGGGGCGGAGATGATGACCTTCTTGGCACCGGCGTCGATGTGCGCCTGCGCCTTGCTGGCGTCGGTGAAGAAACCGGTGGACTCGATGACCACATCGGCACCGATCTCGCCCCAGGGCAGCTTGCTGGGGTCGCGCTCGGCGTAGGCCATGATCTTGTGCCCGTTCACCGTGATCGACTCGTCGTCGTAGCTGATCTCGCCGGGGAAGCGCCCGAGGATCGAGTCGTACTTGAGCAGATGCGCGAGCGACTTGTTGTCGGTCAGGTCGTTGACGCCGACGACCTCGATGTCGGCTCCGGCAGCCGTGAGGGCGCGGAAGTAATTGCGGCCGATACGACCGAAGCCGTTGATACCAACCTTCACCGTCATGTGATGGTTCCCCTTCGTTTGGTTTTTGCCCGCAGTAAGGCACAGGCAAAGGTGGACGGGGCCCACTCTATAGAGAAAGAACGCGCCGTAAACCCTGTTGGGGAAGCTGTACCGGTGCGTGGTCAACCGGGCCGGAATCCCCTAGCTAGTGGCAACTCGTTGCCTCGGGGGCAATCAGTCTCGATCGTCGAGCATTTCGGCAGACAGGTTGGCCTCGGTGCCCGCAATGCCCAGTTCGGAGGCCCGCTTGTCGGCGGTGGCGAGCAGTCTGCGGATGCGTCCGGCCACCGCATCTTTGGTCAAGGGCGGCTGGTGCAGCTGGCCCAACTCCTCCAACGACGCCTGCTTGTTCTCGAGCCGCAGCAGGCCGGCGACCTTCAGATGCTCGGGAATCTCTTCAGCGAGAATCTCCAGGGCGCGCTCGACCCGGGCCCCGGCCGCCACTGCGGCGCGGGCGGATCGGCGCAGGTTCGCATCGTCGAAGTTGGCCAGCCGGTTGGCCGACGCCCGCACCTCGCGCCTGATCCGCCGTTCCTCCCAGGCCAGCAGGGACTCGTGCGCCCCGAGCCGGGTGAGCATCGCGGCGATGGCATCACCGTCGCGGATCACCACCCGGTCGACCCCGCGCACCTCACGAGCCTTGGCCGAGATACCCAGCCGCCGGGCAGCACCGACCAGAGCCAGGGCGGCCTCCGAGCCGGGACAGGTGATCTCGAGTGCCATCGAGCGGCCGGGTTCGGTGAGCGAGCCGTGGGCCAGGAAGGCGCCGCGCCAGGCGGCGACGGCAACGTCCAGCCCGCCGCTGACGATGCCCGAGGGCAGGCCCCGGACGGGACGTCCGCGATTGTCGATCAGGCCGGTCTGGCGGGCGAGCGACTCACCGTCGCGGATCAGCCGGACGATGTACCTGGTGCCGCGGCGCAGGCCGGACGAGGTGACCACCACGAACTCGGAGGTGAAACCGAACAGGTCGACGATCGCAGTGCGCAGCCGTCGGGCGGCACCGCCGGTGTCGAGCTCCGCCTCGACCACGATTCGACCGCCGGCCAGATGCAGCCCGCCGGCGAACCGCAGGGTGGCCGCGATCTCGGCGCGACGACAGGCCGGCTTGGTCACCACCACGGTGGCAAGCTCCGCTTTGACCTGTTGAGTCATCGCCATGGGTGCGTTCCTTACGTATCGGGGGGTGGGATCAGTGATCGGACCGAACCGGTCGGTGCCGCACTAACGGCTCAACAGTTCGGCATAGACGGCGGCCAGACGGTGGGGGTCGTGCCGGGGCGAACCGTCACGCATCCGCACATTCTCCACCACCAGGCGGGCTCCGAGCGACCGCGCGTAGCGTTCCAGCGGCGGATCGTCGACCGCGAAGGTCGGATCGACGACCACGACGTCGAGCCGCAGACCCGGACAATGGTCGGCCAGCACCTCCAGATGACGGGACGCCGGAAAGCCGTGGGTCTCGTCGGCGGGCACCAGGTTCATGGTCAGGATGCGCTGGGCGCGCGCGGTGAGAATCGCCTCGGCGAGCTCAGGCACCAACAGGTGCGGGATCACCGAGGTGAACCAGGACCCGGGTCCGAGCACCAGGTGGTCGGCGGCGAACACCGCCGCCACCGCCTCCGGGTGGGCCGGGGGTTCGCCGGGCACGAGCCGCACGGTGCGCACCTCGCCCGCCGTCTTGGCCACGGTGGCCTGGCCCTGCAGCACCGAGAGTTCGTCGGGGCGGGACGGATCGGAGCCGAACACGTCGGCCTCGATGGTCAGCGGAACGGCCGCCATGGGCAGCACCCGTCCGCGGGTGCGCAGCAACTCGCCGACCATGTCGAGGCCGGCCACCGGGTCGGGCAACTGCTGCCAGAGTCCGGCTATCAGCAGGTTGCCGATCGCGTGACCGGCCAGCTCGCCGGTACCGCCGAACCGCGACTGCAACACCGAGGCCCAGGTCTGGCCCATCTCGTCATCGCCGCACAGGGCGGCCAATGCCATGCGCAGATCGCCCGGTGGCAGGATGCCGAACTCGGCCCGGAGCCGTCCCGAGGAGCCCCCGTCGTCTGCCACGGTGACCACGGCGGTGAGCCGGGGCGTGACGTAGCGCAGGGCGCTGAGTGCGCCGTAGAGCCCGTGGCCGCCGCCGAATGCCACCACCGCGGGGGCCTGCTTCAGCGCGGTCATTCCTTGCCCAGATCGCGGTGCAACACCTGCGTGGCGATGCCGACCTCGCGCAACCGGCGGGCCAGCTCGACCGACATGGCCGTGCTGCGGTGCTTGCCACCGGTGCAGCCGACGGCGACGGTGGCCAGCCGCTTGCCCTCGCGGACGTACCCGGGCTTCACCACGGACAGCAGAGCAGTGGCGTGTTCGAGAAATGCGGTGGCCTCGGCGTGGCCCAGCACATAGTTGGACACGGCTTGCGAGAGCCCCGTCTGCGGTCGCAGGTCGGGCACCCAGTGCGGGTTGGGCAGGAACCGGACGTCGAACACCATGTCGGAGTCGATCGGTACGCCGTGCTTGAAGCCGAACGACATCACGGTGAACTGGATCTCGGGGTCGTCGTGCGAACCGAGCACGTGCGCCACCCGGTCGGACAGCTGGTGCACGTTCAGGTTGGAGGTGTCGATCACGATGTCGGCAGAGGCCCGCAGGGTGGCCAACAATCGCCGTTCCCGTTCGGCGGCGTCGAGCAGACGGCCCTCGCCCTGCAACGGCAGCGGCCGGCGGACCGACTCCTGACGGCGGATGATGGCGTCGTCGTCGGCGTCCAGGAACAGTATCTGCGGCACCACGCCCGCGCGGCCGAGTGCGTCGAAAGCGGCCGGAATCTGCTGGAAAGCGGACCGGGTGCGCACGTCCAGGCCCACCGCGACCCGGGCAAAGTCCTTCTCTCGGGCGATCTGCGCCAGGTCGGGCAGCAGCTGGGGTGGGAGGTTGTCGACCACGTACCAGCCGAGATCCTCCAGGGTGTGGCACGCCGTGCGGCGTCCTGCCCCCGACATGCCGGTCACGATGACGAAACGCAGCGCCGCTTCGGTGGTGCTCATGGGGGACATTATGGTGCCCCGTCGAGCACCTCGCCGGTGGTGAGGTTGACCACCTCGGCCACGGGTTGGGCCAGCGCCTCGATGATGGCAGCCGCCAGGCGGGGGCCGATGCCGGGCGCCTGGGCAAGTTCGTCCGGGGTGGCGGCGCGCAGCTTCTTCAGCGAACCGAAATGCTTGAGCAGCGTCTTGCGGCGCACCTCGCCCAGCCCGGGCACCGAGTCGAGCACCGATTCGACCATGGTGGCGCTGCGCCGGCCGCGGTGGTGGGTGATCGCGAACCGGTGTGCCTCGTCGCGCACGCGCTGCAGCAGGTACAGGCCCTCGCTGGTGCGCGGCAGGATCAAGGGGAACTCCTCCCCCGGCAGCCACACCTCCTCCAGCCGCTTGGCCAGCCCGATCACGGGAATGTCGGTGATGCCCAGTTCACTGATCGCCTGCGCCGCGGCGGCGACCTGTGGGGCACCGCCGTCGACGACGACGAGTCCGGGAGCGTAGGCGAACCGGCGGGCCACCCCGGTGGTCGGGTCGATCAGCAACGGCCCCTCTTCGCCGCTGCCCTGCTCGTCGAGCAACCGACGGAACCGGCGGGTGATCACCTCGTGGATGGCTGCCACGTCATTCGATCCGTCGATGCCGCGGATCACGAAGCGGCGATAGTCACTCTTGCGGGCCAGCCCGTCTTCGAAGACGACCATGGACGCCACGATCTCGGTGCCCTGCAGATGCGACACGTCGTAGCACTCGATGCGCAGCGGCACGGTGGGCAGTTCGAGTGCTTGCTGGATCTCTTCCAGCGCTCGATTGCGGGTGGAGAGGTCGCTCGCCCGGCGGGTCTTGTGCAGGGCGAGTGCCTCGCCGGCGTTGCGGGCGACGGTCTGCATCAGCGTCTTCTTGTCGCCCCGCCGGGGAGTGCGGATCACCACTCGGGCGCCTCGGGACTCGGTCAGCAGGTCGGCGATCAGCGCGCCGGTGCCGGGTACCTCGGGAACCAGGATCTCGGGCGGCACCTCGGTGCCGTCCACGTCGGAGTACAGCTGGAGCAAGAACGTTTCGATCAGCCCACCCGTCTCGGTGTCGTCGGTGCGGTCGGCCACCCAGGCCCGCTGGCCACGCACCCGCCCATCGCGCACGTGGAAGATCTGGACGGCGACCTCGAGCGGGTCTTCGGCCAGGGCGATCACGTCGGCGTCGGTGCCGTCGCCGAGCACGATCGCGTTCGACTCGGTGGCTTGACGCAGCGCGTGCAACTGGTCGCGCAGCACCGCGGCCTTCTCGAACTGGAGGTTGGCACTGGCGTCCTGCATCTGGCGATCGAGGCGCTTCAGCAGGCTGTTGGTGCGACCGGCCAGAAAATCGCAGACGTCCTGCGCCAGGTCGCGGTGCTCCTCGGCGCCGATCCGGCCGACGCACGGCGCGGCGCATTTGCCGATGTAGCCGAGCAGGCACGGCCTACCGGACGCGGCGGCTGAGCGAAACACGCCGCTGGTGCACGACCGCATCGGGAAGGCCCGCAGCAGCGGGTCGAGGGTCTCGCGGATCGCCCAGGCGTGGGCGTACGGGCCGAAGTATCGGGTGCCCTTGCGTTTCTTGCCGCGCCCGACGTAGACGCTCGGAAAGTCGTCGCTCCAGGTGACGGCCACCCAGGGGTACGACTTGTCGTCGCGGTACTTCACGTTGAACCGAGGATCGTGGAGCTTGATCCAGGTGTATTCGAGCTGAAGGGCCTCGAGCTCGTTGCGCACGACGGTCCACTCGACCTTGGCTGCGGTGCGCACCATCGTGCGGGTGCGAAAGTGCAGCAGCGCAGGGTCGGCGAAATAGGACGTCAGCCGCTGCCGCAGGTTGACCGCCTTGCCGACGTAGATGACCCGGCCGGTGGAGTCGCTGAACCGATAGACGCCAGGCTGGGTGGGAATGGTGCCGGTCGCCGGGCGGTAGCTCTCGGGATCGGCCATGGCGGCCAGCATAGGTGCCGGTACCGACACGCTTCGTCGGCCGCTGTTCTAGCTTGTCGAGACCACTCCGCCGATTTGGGCGAGCCATCACCCGGTCGGTCGAGCTTGTCGAGACCACGCTCGGCTCACGTGATTTCGTCTCTCCTATGTCAACTTGTTGCTCGGAGGAGGTTGTAGACGGTGCGGCAGAGGCGGCGTTTGAGGCATCGGATGGCTTCGGGTTTGGTGTTGTTGTTGGTGAGTCTTTTGGCGA
>Ga0075156_10000192_pt1 | contig 31593 bp, 25 predicted proteins | sample JI81AbrownDNA_FD_70966 | JGI IMG/M metagenome (GOLD analysis project Ga0075156, IMG submission 70966) | Wastewater effluent complex algal communities from Wisconsin, to seasonally profile nutrient transformation and Carbon sequestration -... | ecosystem: Engineered > WWTP > Effluent > Algae...
GGGATGCCCCAGCGTCGCAAGGACGGGTACGTCGAGCAGCCGGCGCTCACGCTGGGCCAGGACCTCGTTGGCGTCGAGAACCTCCTCGGGCTGTATCCCGACGGTTACGACGGACGTCAGGCCGTCGCGTGGCTCTTGCGTGACGTCCCCGTGGGGTGACTCGCGTTCCCGTCACCCACGCGGGTCAACGAACAGCAGTGACCTCCGCGCGACGAACCGCTGACGCCCGAAGAGCCACGAGCGCTCCTGACGCCAGCCCGAGCGCGCTCGCTGCGAGCCCGAACCACACCGGGAGCGAGTCGAGGCCGAGCAGGCGGTCGACAGACCAGGAACCGGGACCAGTCAGCGCGAGGGCGGCCGCGAGTCCCGAGTAGACGAAGGCCAGCTCGTAGCCGCCCTTCTGGGCCCACAGACCCTTGCCGCCGTGCACGGTGGCGGCGACGACCAGGGTGCCGAGTACGGCCGCGGCGGCGAGCGGGGTCAGGACGCCAGGCACGATGAACAGGCCACCCACGAATTGCGTGATCCCCGCGATGAAGGCCATGGGTCTTCCGGGCCGGAAACCGATCCGCTCGAAGAACCGGCCGGTTCCCTCAAGGCCGCTCCCACCGAACGCTCCGAAGAGCTTCTGGGCCCCGTGGCCGATCATGAGGCCGCCGAGGAGGAGCCGCAGGAGCAAGAGCCCCAGATCCATGTCAGTCCCTTCCGAGTTCACCCGAAACGATATCCCACCCGGATTCTGGACCCTGTCTCGGTAGCCTTGGCCCCATGGCCCAGAGCTTCGAGTTCGTTCACTCGCCGAGCGGCGACACCGTGCGTATCAAGGCGCGAGGACGCGATGTCCTCACCAACCCGATGATCAACTTCGGCACCGCCTTCACGCGTGAGCAGCGCATCGCCCTCAACATCAACGGGTTGCTGCCGCCCAACGTGATGACGCTCAACACCCAGCTCAAGCGTGTCTACGCCCAGTATTGCCGCCAGCCCGATGACCTGGCGAAATTCGTGTACCTCAACACGATGCACGACCGGAATGAAGTGCTCTACTACAAACTCCTCACCGAGCACATCGAAGAGATGCTGCCGATCGTCTACACGCCCACCATCGGCCAGGCCATCCAGGAATACAGCCACTGGTACCACCGCCCGCGCGGTGTCTACCTGAGCATCGACGACCCGGACGGGATCGGGCCGGCCCTGAGGAGCATGGGCCATCGTCCTGAAGAGATCGACCTGATCGTGGTGACCGACTCCGAGGGCATTCTCGGCATCGGTGACCAGGGTGTCGGCGGAGTGGCCATCACCGTGGGGAAGTTGAGCGTGTACACCGCGGCGGCGGGCATCCATCCCCATCGCGTCCTGCCCGTGGTCCTCGACACGGGCACCGACAACATCGACCTCCTCACCGACGACGCCTACCTGGGCGTCCGCCATGCCCGCGTCCGGGGGGAGCAGTATGACGATTTCGTGGAGAAGTTCGTCGTGGAGGCGCACAGTGCCTTCCCCCACGCGATGCTGCACTGGGAAGACTTCGGCGCGGCCAACGCGCACCGCATCCTCGATCGGTACCGCGAGGACTACTGCACCATCAACGACGACATCCAGGGGACGGCCGCCGTCGTGGTGGCCGCCGCGCTGTCGGCCGTGCAACGCACGGGCACCCGCCTGGCCGACCAGCGGATCGTCATCCACGGGGCCGGGACCGCGGGCATCGGCATCGCCAACCTGATGGTCGACCTCATGGTTGCCGAGGGTCTCACCGAGGCCGAAGCACGAGCGTGCTTCTGGTGTCTCGGGTCCAGGGGACTGCTGAGGGAAGGCGCGGTGATGCGCTCGTTCCAGGAGCCGTTCGCGCGTCCGGCGTCCGAGGTCGAAGGGTGGACGCTCGACCAGCCCGACACGTACGACCTCGCCGACGTCGTGCGCAACGTGCGCCCGACCATGCTGATCGGATCGTCGGCACAACCGGGGGCCTTCACCGAAGCGATCGTCCGCGACATGGCCGGGCACTGCGATGCCCCGATCATCCTGCCGTTGTCGAACCCCACGACGAGGGCCGAGGCGATCCCGTCCGACCTCCTGACCTGGACCGAGGGACGCGCCCTCATCGCGACCGGTTCACCGTTCGACCCCGTCATCTGGGGGCGCGTGCGCCACGTGATCGCCCAGGCGAACAATGCGCTCGTGTTCCCCGGCATCGGGCTCGGCGTGATCGCCTGCAGGGCGTCCCGGGTCACGGACGGCATGATCGCCGCCGCAGCCCGTGCGGTGGCCGCGGTCGTCGGCGATCGGACGCCGGGAGCCTCGCTCCTCCCGTCCATCAGCCAGCTCCGGTCGGTCTCGACGAGGGTGGCCATCGCAGTGGCCGCTGCTGCCGCGTCCGAGGGGGTGGCAGACCGACCCCTCACGAACCCCGTGCAGCAGGTCTACGAACAGATGTGGCAGCCGAGGTATCCGCGCGTCGAGGTGGTGTGATGGGGGACGTCCTGCCGGCGTCCACCTGGCACGGGCTGCGTGACGCCCACGCGGCACGCGCGCGCACCCGTCTCGCCGGGGTCATCGAACGGCGGTCCAGGGGTGTCCGCCACCCGGTCGAGGACTTCCTGTTCGACTACTACAACCTGCGTCCCGGGCAGTTGATCTCGTGGCATCCGGGTGCGGGCGTGGCCCTGGCGGACGCGGACGAGTATGCGTCCCGGAAGTTCTACGAGGTCCGTGGGGGAGTCGCACGGGTCGATGTCGGTCGATTTCTGTCTGATCGCGCGTCGACCGTCGACCAGACGCGTGCCCTGCTCGAGGCCACCGCTGGTCGGACGCCCCAGTTCGGTTGCTTCGGCATGCATGAGTGGGCGATGGTCTACCACCTGGAGCAGTCCGAGACGCGGCATCCCGGCCTGCCGTTGCGATTCGCGCCGGACGAGGTGGCACGGATTGTCGAGCACGTCGGCTGTCGCTGCACCCACTTTGACGCCTTCCGCTTCTTCACCCCGGACGCAGTTCCGCTCAACTCCGTTCGTCCGACGCGGGAAACCCAGGTCGACCTCGAACAGCCCGCGTGCCTGCACGCGACCATGGACCTCTACAAGGCAGCCGGCAAGCTCCTCCCCCTCGTCGACTCGTCGCTGCTCCTCGACACCTACCAACTGGCCCTCGAGATCCGTGCCCTTGACATGGCGGCCAGTGCATACGACGTGTCCGGCTGGGGCTATGAGCCCGTCAAGGTGGAGACACCGGCCGGACGCGCGGCGTACGTGGCGGCGCAGCGGGAGTTCATGGTCCGGGGGCAGGACCTGAGGGCACGCCTGCTGGGCGTGATCGACTCGACAACGGGGCAGGACGCGCGCTGAGAGTGCCGGGTCCGGCGCGTCGGAGCCGCGCTCTGGATCGTCTTGGGGTCCATTGCCTACGCTGGACCGTGCGGTGGCCGATGGGCGCCACCCCTGAGAACAGGACTCTCACCATGCCGACCACACTTCGCCGCCATCTCGTGCTGCTGATCGCGGCACTGGCGCTGATGGCCACCCCGGCGTGCGCGCGCGTCCTGCCCTCCGGTAACCCCGCAGGGGAGCAGGCCGCCCCCGTTCCCTCGGACGTCCGCACCCCTGTCGCAGTCGACGAGACCCCGGACGCCGTCGAGTCGAGCGCGGTTCCCTCGTCGACGGGCCCGGCGCCCGCGGTCACGCCCAGTGCGACCCCCACGCCCACAGCGACGCCATCGCGTCCGGTGGCCCTCCTGACGTACGGGTCGAAGGGCGATGACGTGCGCGCGCTGCAGCACCGACTCCTCCAACTCGACTGGTTCTCGGGATCGATCACGCCGACCTACGGGCCCACCACGCAACTGTCGGTCAGCGGGTTCCAGGGCAAACGGGGCCTGCCGGTGACCGGTGAGGTCGACCAGGCCACGCTCGACGTGCTCGTGAAGATGACGCGGACGCCGACGCACGACGAGATGTACAACGTCCTTCACCCGGGACCCACCCTCTTCACGACGGGGGCGACCGGCGCCAGGGTCAAGGACCTGCAGGCACGGCTGAAGCAACTCTCCTGGTTCTTCGGCGACGTCACCGGGACGTACGGCTCGGCCACCACGCAGGCAGTCAAGGGGTTCCAGGCCAAGCGCGAGATCCCCGTGACGGGCGCCGTCGACCAACGGACGCTCGACCGTCTGCGTGGCATGACCCACACACCACCACCGACGAGCTCAACAACATCGTCCGCGAGGCGACGAACGACCTCGACCCCAGGTGCATGACCGGACGCGCGATCTGCATCAGCAAGGTCACCAACAAGCTGAAGTGGGTCGTCGACGGCAAGGTGCTGCTCACGATGTCGGTCAGGTTCGGCTCCGAGGCCAACCAGACACGCGAGGGACTTTTCGCCGTCGAGTGGAAGGATCGCGACCACGTCTCGAACCTGTACGGCAGCAAGATGCCGTTCTCGATGTTCTTCTCCGGCGGTCAGGCGGTCCACTACTCGTCCGACTTCGCGGCGCGCGGCTACCTCGGCGCGTCCCACGGGTGCGTCAACGTTCGCGACTGGGACGGGCTTGAATGGCTCTTCGGCCAGGCGAGGGTGGGCGACAGGGTGGTCGTGCACCGCTGAGTGGGCGAGCGCCAGGGGTGGTCGTCGAGGTCAGCCCTGGACGCTGAGCGCCGTCACCTGCCGAGAGGTTTCGTCAGCGAGGATCACGGTGGTGTCGCCGCGCTCCTTCGGGAAGATCACCGTGCCCTCGACCGAGTTCCCCGCCCCGACCGTTCCGGGGCTGAGGTAGCCGGGCCCGGCACTGGTGAGCGGAATGAACTCCTCGGTGGTGGTGTTGTCGAGCGCGAAGAAGTTGTAACTGAAAGTGCCGGACGAGACCTCGATGAGGACGTCGAGTTCGAGTCCCCGGGTGGTCCAGCGGTAGTCCACGATCTCGAAGATGCCATCTGCGTCATCGCGCGTGGAGTGGAACTCGACGCCGTTCCCCGAGGCCACGGACGTGGGAATCGCTGAGGGCGTCACGGGTCGGGTGGCGACCCCGGAATCGGCGGAGGCCATGAATCTGTCCACGTTCGAGCCCATCCAGAACAGGCCGATCAGAAGGACGAGGACGACACCGGCGATGATCCACGGAGCACGCGTGCGTGGCGTGACGAACTGGTCGATCGAGACGGACGCCGGTGGCTGCGCCCCGATGGGTGCGTAGGGGTCTCGCTCACTGACGGGCTGGGTGGTGGGGGGACCCCAAGCCGGCGGGGGCGGCGCGCCCTGAGGAGGGTACGCCGAGTACTGGCCGGGGTACTGCCCGGGCTGAGGCGGGTTCGGCCAACCCTGCGGTGGTGGGACGACCGGGGGCTGCCAGGAACCTTGGGGCGGTTGGGTCATGGTGGTCTCCAGAGTACCGGTGTGCACAGATGAGCCAAGGGGGCGAATTCTCCACAGGGCTGACGACCCGTGACAATCCGTCCGGTGTTGTCGACCACAACAAGGGCATGGAAGAAACCACCACCACCATCAAGGCGTCCACGCCCGACGACTTCTTCACGCTCGTCCCCTACCTCCTCGGTTTCCACCCGGGTGAGTCGCTGGTCGCCGTCCAGATCGATGGACGCCGGGTCGGCGCCGTCGCACGAGCTGACATCGCGGGCACGGCCGAGCAGGTCGCCGCCGCCATCGCCCCACTCTTCGACCAGTTCCCGGACAGTGACTTCATTCTCATGGCCTTCAGCCGCGACCGTCGGCGTGGTGACGCCGTCCTGGCCGCCACGGAGAACTTCCTGGGCCTGAACCGCGTCATTGACAGCCTCGTGACTGACGGCGTCCGGGGGTGGTCGCGCTTCAACCCTGACCCCACGGGCTGGGTGCTCCCTCCCCCCGACGCCGAGCTGTGCGCGGAGGCGGTGTTCGCGGGCATGGCTCCGTTGTCGGACCGTCTCGCGATCGTCCGGCTGTGCCAGGGCCCGGAGGACGGCGACGTCCCGGCATGCTGGGAGGCGCTCGACGATGCGATGGTCGAGCTCCAGGACTCGATCGAGCCGCGCGCCGGGATGCTTGATCGCCTGTTGGCCGTCGGACTGGCGAACCCCGATGCCCTCACCCGGGTCGAGTGCGCACAACTGGCGATCCTGGCCTCGGTGATCGAGTGCCGCGACCGGGCCTGGTGGGCCATGACCCGCCCGGAGGCCAGGGCCCATCGCGACCTGTGGCTGAAGGTGGTTCATGCCACCCCCGAGGAGTGGGCGGTGCCCGTCCTGTGCCTCACGGGGGTGGCGAGCTGGCTGGGCGGCGAAGGTGCGCTGCTCGTTTCGTGCGTGGAGCGGGCGCTGCAGCTCGACCCGGACTACTCGATGCTCCACATCCTCGAGGACCTCAACCGGTTCGCCGTCCCGCCGGCGCTGTGGGACTCGATGAATCTCGCCGATCTGGGCGACTCGAAACGATAGCGTTGCGCGCATGCGATTCGTGGTCTGTGGAGAAGCCCTGATCGACCTGATCCCCGAGGTCACACCCCCGTTGGAGGACCCCGCGTTCGCCCATCTCGAGACCCGCTGGCGAGCACTGTCGGCCGGGGGTCCGATGAACACGGCCATCGCACTCAGGAGACTCGGCGAGGATGTGCAGTTCATGGGACGCCTCGGCTCCGACGGTTACGGTGAGCAGATCGGTGGCCACCTGCGCGGCAACGGGGTCGGGCTCGATCTGGCCAGGGTGACGTCCGAGGCGACATCCCTGGCGCTTGTCAGCCTCGATGAGCACGGTCACGCGAGCTACACCTTCCACTTCGCTGACACGGCGAACTTCTCGTGGACGCGCGAGCAGTTCCCGGTGCTGACCGCCGACGACTGGCTGCACTTCGGCTCCCTGGTCACCGTGGTCGACCCGGGGGCGTCCGCCTTGCTGGGCCTCGTGCGTGACACCGAGGCCGCTGTCTCGTTCGACATCAACGTGCGTCCAACGGTGTTGACCGACCCGGTCGAGTACTGGGAGCGGGTCGAGCCTTTCCTCATGGCGGTTGGTCGCCAGGCAGGGATCGTGAAGGCGAGCGACGAAGACATCGCGTTCCTGGTCGGGGGGCTCGACGATCCTGAATTCGATCCTGTCGCTGTCGCGGCCGCCTGGACGACGGCGTACGGGCTATCCCTCTTCGTGGTCACGCTGGGAGCTGAAGGCGTGGCGGCAGTCAAGCCCGACGGTCGCGTCGTGCGCTTCGCCGGCTATCCGGTCGAGGTCGTCGACACCGTGGGGGCGGGCGACACCTTCATGGCGGGCTTCCTGTCGGCGTGGGTGGCCAATCCTGCCGATCTTGAGGGCGCACTGCAGACCGGAGCGGCCGCGGCAGCGATCGTCTGCGGGCGCCGTGGAGCCAACCCCCCGACCACGGCCGAGGTCGAGGCGCGCATCGCGACAGGGTGACGTGACCCCGGGGGTGGGCGACCCTACAGGGCGCCGCCGACCGTGCGTCCGACCAGGTAGGTGAGCAGCATCGCCAAGGTGCCCACGATGACGTTGCGCACCATCGGGCGACCCTTGCCGGCCCCACCCATGTGGGCCGACACCCAGCCCGTCAGCATGAGTGCGAGCAGCACCCCGATCAGGGTCGACAGCACGCGGTAGTCGTGAGGGCTCAGAACCATGAGAAGCAGGGGAATCGTGGCCCCCAGCGTGAAGGCGATCATGGACGCGATGGCGGCGTGCCAGGGACTGGTGCGCTCCAGCGAGGAGATGCCCAATTCGGCCTCTGCGTGGGCGGCCAGTGCATCATGGGCGGTCAGTTCAGTGGCCACTCGGTGCGCGAGTTCGTCCGAGATGCCCTTGCTCCGATAGATGTCGGCGAGCTCTTCGAGCTCGCCGTCGGGGTTGTTCGTGAGCTCCCACTGTTCCTGCGCGAGCTCGGCGATCTCCGTGTCCTTCTGGGAGCTGACTGACACGAACTCGCCACCTGCCATCGACAGTGCGCCTGCGACGAGGCCCGCGAGGCCGGCGATGAGGAGCGCGCTGCGTGAGGCGGACGCGCCGGCCACGCCCATCACGAGTCCTGCCGTCGAGACGATGCCGTCATTGGCGCCGAGGACGCCGGCCCGCAGCCAGTTCAGCTTGCTGTTCAGGCTCGGAGTTCCGGGACCGTCGGTGTTCACCACGAGAATCGCCATGGAACAACAGTGCCGCCGCGAGTTGGTGGCCGCAAGCAAGGGGAGGCTCACCTCATTGCTCTGACAAGGGGTCTCGTCCACGGGAGGCGACCACGAGAGGCGTGGCGGTCGGCGTCCGCTATGCTCGTGGGCATGCACATGCGAGGCCTGCTCCTTCGCTAGCCGCGGCTCTGGAGAGACGCGGCTGTCCCTGATGCCCTCTTGGGCCTCGGGGATTTTTCATGTGAGGAGCAACATGTGAGGAGCACTGTGGCACGGGAACGGGAGATGACGTGAGTGAGCAGAAGACCGAACGTCGGGGATACGACGCCGCGGCAGCGCAGCAGCGCTGGCAGCAGTTCTGGGAGGACGACCGCACCTTTGCACCGGCAGACGACGGTTCAGCCGAGCGTCGCTACGTGCTGGACATGTTCCCGTACCCCTCGGGTGACCTCCACATGGGGCACGCGGAAGCCTTCGTCATGGGTGACGTCGTCGCCCGCTTCTGGCGTCTCCAGGGATTCGACGTCCTGCACCCGATCGGGTGGGACTCGTTCGGTCTGCCCGCCGAGAACGCAGCCATCGCCCGCGACGCGCACCCCTCGGAGTGGACGTACGCCAACATCGAGACGCAGGCACGGTCCTTCAAGCGATACGGCTTGAGCCTGGACTGGTCGCGCCGGCTGCACACGTCCGACGAGGACTACTACCGCTGGACCCAGTGGCTGTTCACCCGCTTCTTCGAGCGCGGGCTTGCCTACCGCAAGGACTCCTACGTCAACTGGTGCCCCAACGACCAGACCGTTCTGGCGAACGAGCAGGTCGTCCAGGGCCAGTGCGAGCGTTGCCACGCCATGGTGACCAAGCGCCAGCTCAACCAGTGGTACTTCAAGATCACCGACTACGCCCAGCAACTCCTCGACGACATGTCCCAGCTGGAAGGCGGCTGGCCCGATCGGGTGCTGGCGATGCAGCGCAACTGGATCGGACGCTCGGAGGGCGCGTACGTCGACTTCGTGATCGATGGCCGCGACGAGCCCGTCACCGTCTTCACGACGCGTCCGGACACCCTGTTCGGGGCGACCTTCATGGTGGTCGCCCCCGACGCGGCGCTGGCGTCCGAGATCGTGACCGATGACGCAAGGCCCGCGTTCGAGGAGTACCTCGAGAAGACCAAGCAGGAAACCGAGATCGAGCGGCAGTCGACGGAGCGCGAGAAGACCGGGGTGTTCCTCGGCGTCCACGCGACCAACCCCGTGAACGGTGAGAGGATCCCGGTCTGGGCGGCCGACTACGTGCTGGCCGAGTACGGCACCGGCGCGATCATGGCGGTTCCCGCACACGACCAGCGAGACCTCGACTTCGCGCGGAAGTTCGGGCTGCCGGTGGTCGTCGTGATCGAGACCGGCCAGGATGACCCCAACTCGAGCGGAGTGGCCACCGCTGGCGACGGACGCTACGTCAACTCGGGCGTCCTGGACGGGATCGACGGCAAGGCAGCGGGCGTGGCCCGGATCACCGAGCAACTGGAGGCGGACGGACGCGGCAAGGCGACGGTCACGTTCCGGCTGCGCGACTGGTTGCTGAGCCGGCAGCGCTTCTGGGGTTGCCCGATCCCGATCATCCACTGTCCTTCGTGCGGGGACGTCGCCGTCCCTGACGACCAGTTGCCTGTGACGCTGCCCGACCTGCGCGGGGCCGCGCTGGCACCGAGGGGAACCTCGCCGCTGGCAAGTCCGGACGCAGCAGAGTGGCGCCACGTCGCCTGCCCCACGTGCGGTGGGGACGCTGAACGTGACACCGACACGATGGACACGTTCGTCGACTCGTCCTGGTACTTCTTCCGCTACTGCTCGCCCGGCTACGACCAGGGCCCGTTCGACCCGGCTGAGGTCAAGAAGTGGATGCCGGTCGCCCAGTACGTCGGGGGGGTCGAGCACGCCATCCTCCACCTGCTCTACATGCGGTTCTTCTCCAAGGTGTTGCGCGACCTGGGCCTGGTCGATTTCGACGAGCCCATGCAGCGCCTGATGAACCAGGGCCAGGTCATCAACGAGGGCCGGGCCATGAGCAAGTCGCTGGGCAACGGTGTCGACCTCGGCGAGCAGATCGATCTTTTCGGGGTGGACGCGATCCGGATGACGGTGGTCTTCGCCGGCCCTCCGGAGGATGACATCGACTGGGCCGACATGTCGCCGGCCTCGTCGTTGAAGTTCCTCCAGCGCGCTTGGCGGTTGGCCGACGACGTCGCGTCCCCCGTCGGGAGCGATCCGACGTCCGGGGACGTCGCCCTGCGGCGCGTGACCCACAAGACGATTGCGGAACTCACCGAGCTGTTGAATTCGGGACGATTCAATGTCGCCGTCGCGCGCGTCATGGAGTTGGTCAACGCCACCCGCAAGACCATCGACACGGGGGTGGGTGCCGGGGATCCGGCCGTCCGCGAGGCGGTCGAGTTCATCGCCCAGTCCCTGTCACTGGTCGCTCCATACCTGGCCGAGGAGATGTGGGAGACGTTGGGCCACGCCCCTTCGGTCGCCAACTCCGTATGGCCTGTGGCCGACCCGGCACTGCTGGTGAGCGAGTCGGTGACGATGGTCGTCCAGATCGCGGGCAAGATCCGCGCGAAGCTCGAGGTGGCTCCCGACATCACGGAGGACGCGGCGCTCGAGCTGGCCATGGCCGACGCCGGAGTGCAGCGGACGCTGGCCGGACGTCCCGTGGCCAAGGTGATCGCGCGGCTGCCGAGGATGATGTCGTTGGTGCCGCAGGGCTGACGTTGTCCACAGTCGGCGCGACAGGGCCACCCGTCCACAGATCCTGGCTCGTCTGACGCGTTCGTCAGGTCGCCGCCCACACTCTCCACGTGGGCGACGACAGGGAGCAGCGACGGCTGGACGATTACCTGCGCGCGCGTCTGGCGTTCGCGATGGCGGGTTGGAAGCCGCTCAAGGAGGGCCCTCGTCGGGCGGACGCGGAGCCTTCGAGTGCGGTGGTGACGCAGGGCCCAGCCGCGCCGCCCGAGATGGTCGGGAGGGCTGTGATGGTCGCGCCGGCTGTCGGCCTAGCGCCGCCTGCGGTGGTGCCCGGGTCTGAGGTGGGACCACTTGATGTCGACACGGAACCGCTCCGGCGAGACATCGGCCCGATCGTTCGGGTGTGGGCCATGGGCCACCTCAGGGCGCTGGTTCTGGTGTTGGTGCTGGGGCTTCTGGGCGCGGCCGTGTGGACGATGCGGTCACGAGCCTCGGAGGTTCCTCTGACGGTGGTCGCGGCGTCCCCCATGGTCGCCGTGACGCCTTCCGCCTCGCCGACCCCGACCATCCAGGTGCACGTCATCGGTGCGGTGAAGCGTCCCGGGGTGGTGGTCCTCGGCCAGGGTTCGCGCGTCGCCGATGCCATCGAGGCCGCGGGAGGGCTGGGGAAGGGGGCCGACAGCGGTGACCTCAACCTCGCGGCCGTCGTCGCCGACGGGGCCCAGGTGCGGATCGGCGACAGGGACGACCCGTCGAGCGAGGTGAGGGACGCCGGGACGAGCACGGCATCGAGCAGCGGCGGCGGGGGCACGCTCGACCTCAACACGGCCACTGCCGACCAACTCGACCAGCTGCCGGGGGTGGGGCCCGTCACCGCGTCGGCGATCCTCGCCTGGCGCGAGGAGCACGGCAGCTTCACCCGCATCGAGGAGTTGCAGGAGGTCGACGGCATCGGGCCCAAGACGTTTGCGCAGCTCGCGCCACACGTGCATGTCTGATCCCCTGAAGGTGCGTGAACCCGCGGCGGACGTGCGTCCCGACACCCGCCTGGTCTGGCCTTTCGTCGCCTGCTGGGTCGGTGCGTGGCTGGGCACCGGTCGTGTGGGTCCACTGGCATGGTGGGGGGTGCTCGCAGTCGCACTCGTCCTGGTCGTCCCCCGTCTGCGCCGCCCGGCCGTCGTCGCAGTGTTGGCCTGCCTCGCGGCCGGCCTGATGGTCGGGTCGCTCGCCGCGCTGCGACTGTCCACCGGGCCACTCTCCGACCTCGCGGGTGAGCGTGCAGTGGCGACCTTGGAGGTCCGCGTCCAGGGGGACGCGAAGGTCTTCCCCCAGCGGGGGGTGCGTCCGCCGGTGGCCTTCGTCGGAGCGTCGTTGCTGGACGCTGAGTCGCGTGGCGCGGCCTTCCGACAGCGCGTCCCCGTCACCCTCTCGGCGTCCGGGGAGAAGGTGGCCTGGCTGGCCGACCTCCCTTCTGGCGCGACCGTCCAGGTCGTGGGGCGGCTGGGTTCGCCCGACCCTGGCGATCCCGTCGCCGCGACAGTGTCGCTGACCTCGACGCCGACCCTCGTCGCACCTCCGGGATGGCTCGACCGCGGCATCAACCACTTCCGGGACGGGTTGAGGGGTGCGATGGGGTGGTCGCGACCCCAGCCGGCCGGATTGCTCCCGTCGCTTGTCGTGGGGGACACCTCCGGGCTCGATCCCACCCTGCAGGAGAGTTTCCGCGCCACCGGCCTCACACACCTCACCGCAGTGTCAGGCACGAACCTGTCGCTGCTGCTTGCCTTCCTGCTCACCTCGGCCCGCTGGGCGGGCGTCCGGGGGTGGTGGCTCCGCGGTCTGTCTGTGGTGGGAGTGATCGGATTCGTCCTGGTCTGCCGCGGCGAGCCGAGCGTCCTGCGGGCAGCTGCCATGGGTTCAGTTGCCCTCGCAGCCATGGGTGCAGGCGGGTCGGGCCGTCGCGGGATCCGGCACTTGGCGGGTGCGGGCCTGCTGCTCCTGTTGGTCGACCCCTGGTTGTCGCGCTCGCTGGGATTCGCCCTCTCGGTTTCGGCCACCGCCGGCATCGTCTGGTGGGGTCAGGTCTGGCAGCAGCGAATGGCCTCCTGGGCGCCGGCCTGGGTCGCCGAAGCGGTGGCGGTCCCGCTCGCAGCCCAGGTGGCCACCCAGCCCCTGGTGACGTGGATCTCCGGGTCGGTGAGCGTGGTGGGCCTGGTGGCAAACGCCCTCGCCGGTCCGTTCGTCGGACCAGCGACGATCGCGGGCCTCGTGGCGGCGCTGGTGGCGTCCCTCAGCCGTGGACTGGCCCTCCCCGTCGGTTGGGCGGCCGGGTGGTGCGTCCAGCCCATCATCTGGATTGCCCAGGCAGGGGCGGAGCTGCCTGCAGCCACATGGGCCTGGCAGGCCACTCCGACCGGGTTGTTCGTGCTCGGGGGGCTCTGTCTGGGGACGGCGTTCCTGATCCCCCACGTGCTCGACCGTCGATGGCTGTGTGTGGTCTGCGCACTGGTCGTCCTCGTGGCGGGTTTCCGCGAACCCAGCCGGCTCGGCTGGCCAGGGGAGTGGGACGTCGCCTTCTGTGATGTCGGCCAGGGGGACGCGACGGTGCTCAACGCCGGGCCGAGGGCGGCGGTGGTGATCGATGTCGGCCCCGAGCCCGGGGCCACCCTGAGGTGTCTGCGTTCCCTCGGCGTGAACACGATCCCCCTGATCGTGCTCACGCACTTCCACGACGATCACGTGGGTGGGCTGCAGGGGGTCCTGGACGCCTACCCGGTGGGCACCGTCATCGTGAATCCCGTGGCCAGCCCGGCGTCGGCGGCCCAGAGCGTGTCGGACGCCGTGAGGCGCGAGGGCGCAACACTCGGTGTGGCCGCCCTCGGCGACCACCTGCAGGTGGGACGCGTCGACTGGCTCACGGTGGGCGTGGGGTCGTCGGCCCTGCTGGTTGCTGACGGAGAAGGGGAGTCTTCCGCCGAGAACGACTCGTCGATCATCGCCAGGATCACGGTGGGGGAGACCACCCTTGTCCTCCCCGGGGACGCCGAGCCCCCCGCCCAGCAGGCGGTGGTGGCCCGGGACGGGCCCGGGCCGGCAACCGTGCTCAAGATGCCGCACCATGGGTCGTCCAGGCAGGACGAGGCCTTCTGGCGCGCCACAGGCGCAGCCGTGGCCGTGGCGAGCGCTGGACTCGACAACGACTACGGACACCCCGCTGGCGCCGCGCTCCGGCTCGCCCGAGACCTCGACATGCGCGTCGTGCGAACCGACCTCGAAGGATCCATTCTCGTGCGCGTCGCCGATGGACGCCTGCAGGTTCGGACGCAGAGCACCCCGCCGTGACGCGGCCTCGAAATGTCCCGGGCACCTGTCATGCTGGGCTCGTGACAGGCAATGTCTTCGGCACCGCGATCCTCATCCTCGGCCCAGAATCCCTCCTGGTCGAGAGAGCGACGTCTGCGCGCATCCACGCCGCTCGCCGGCAGGACCACGGGGTTGACGTGTCGACCGTGGATGCGGCGTCGATGGATGCCGGCACCTTGGCGGAGCTGACGGGGGGCTCCCTGTTCGCCTCCAACACGTGCGTGATCGTCAATGACATCTCGGGACTGCCGCAGACCCTGTTCGATGTGGTCCACGCCACCGCCATCGATCCGCCCGACAATGTCGCGCTCGTCCTCACACATCCCGGTGGGGTGAAGGGGAAGGGCCTCCTTGACAGGCTGAAGAAGGCCAAGGTCGAGACTGTCGACGCAGCTGCGGTCAAGGCGTGGGAGGTGCCCAATTTCGTGGCGTCCGAGGCTCGACGCCTCAAGCTGCCGCTCGACAACGGCGCGGCCCAGGCGCTCGTGGACGCTGTAGGAACCGACCTCAGAGCTCTCGTCAGTGCGCTCTCGCAACTGGCGCTCGACGCCGATGGCGAGCCGATCGACCGCACGATGGTTTCGCGCTACTTCAGCGGACGCGCCGAGGTCACGAGTTTCGCCGTGGCCGACGACATCGTCCGCGGACGCCCCGGGCCCGCGCTGGAGAAGTTGCGCTGGGCGCTCTCCACGGGCGTCCCTCCGGTGCTGGTCACCAGCGCCATCGCGAGTTCTCTGCGTGCACTGGGCAAGTACTTCGACGCCCGCTCGGCGAGACTGGCCGACTCCGAGATGGCGCGAGAGATCGGCGTCCCCCCGTGGAAGGTGAAGGACGTCGCCCAGACGTCGAGGGGTTGGACGCCGGCGGGCGTCTCGGTGGCGCTGCGTGCCGTGGCCCGTGCCGATGCCGATGTCAAGGGTGCGGCGACCAATGCCGACTTCGCGCTGGAACAGCTCCTGCTCGCCGTCGCAGCCGCCCAGGGGGATCAGTCGCGCTGAACTGCAGCGAATGACTTCTGGGGGACAGCTGGGTGAAACACAACCAGCGTCCCGATCACCCAGTGGATCAGGGACGCTGGAGGTGCCGCGGCAAAGGCCGGGCGTGAATCAGAGGGTGGCAGCCAGGGTGGAGATGGCCGACTTCTTGTTGGCGGCCTGGTTGGAGTGGATGACTCCCTTGGAGACAGCCTTGTCAAGAGCACGGTTCGCGGTGCGGGCCAGCTCGATGGCCTTCTCGCTGTCGCCGGCCGCCACAGCTTCGCGGAAGCGGCGGGAGTGGGTGCGGAGGGCCGACTTCACGGCCTTGTTGCGCTGACGCGCCTTCTCATTGGTCTTGATGCGCTTCATCTGCGACTTGATGTTCGCCACTTGGCAAGCCTCTTCACGTTCGTATGTGTACTGGGTGCGCCGACGGGCGCGACTACTGACGATATCAGTTCGACTGGTGGGGCCAAAACCGGACGGGCCGGCCGGCGAGGTCATCCCCGCCGCCCGGCCCGGCGAGTGTCAGGCTGTGCGTGCCGCCTGGGCGGCGGTCACCACGGTGACCAGGTCGCCGTAGAGCGGATGAGAGGCGTCCAGACCTGTGAGGGTCGTGACCGCCTGCTCTGCTGACTGGGCGGCCAGCACCTCGCCGACCTGCACCGCTTCGGGATCGTCGGCCACGTCGAACTTCATGGCCGCCAGCATCGCCGATTGCAGCGCGGTACTCGGCATGCCACGTTCGGCGAGCTGGGACGCCGGACTGATGAACCGCTCGTTGCGGCTCAGTTTGCGTCCCGGGGCCCGCCCCACGCGCACGACGGTGTCGGGCAGATAGGGATTGGCGAAGCGTCCCAGGATCTTCGTGACGTATGCCTCCTGCGCCTCGTCGGCGAAGCCGTACTTGGCCACGAGAAGCGATTTGGTCTCCTGAAGCACCGCGTACACCTTGGCCTTGATCGCCTCGTCGGCCAAGACGTCGGCGATCTTCTCGATGCCGGCCTCGTAACCGAAGTAGGCGGCCGCCGCGTGGCCGGTGTTCACCGTGAACAGCTTGCGCTCGATGTACGGCCCGAGTGACTCCACCCAGGTGACACCCGGGATCGAGGGGGCCGCCCCGTTGAAGGGGGGCTCCTCGATGGCCCACTCGAAGTAGGTCTCCACCGTCACGTCCAGACCAGACCCGGGGGCCTGGTTCGGGACGATCCGGTCGACTGCGGTGTTCGCGAAGATCGCGTGCTCGTCCACTCCGGCGGCGTCCTCGCCACGGATGGCGTCGGCGAGGATGTCGGTTGCGTTGATCGCGTTCTCACAGGCCATGACGACCAGCGGACGCAAATCCGCGCCGCGGGCGTCAAGACCCTGCCTGATGAGCGGTGCCACGAACTTGAGGATGTTGGGCCCCACCGCCGTGGTGACGATGTCCGCGTCCGCGATCTCGGCCACCAGGGCCGCGGTCTCGGACGCCGAGTTCAAGGCCCTGAATCCTGTGATCGTGTGGTCGACAGCGCCATCGCCCACCTCGTGGACGACGTAGCTCTCTGCCTCCTTGAGGGAGGTGATCAACGCGTCGGCGACGTCTGCGAAGACGACCTCATATCCGGCCTCGACGAGCAGGAGCCCGACGAATCCGCGTCCGATGTTGCCGGCGCCGAAGTGGACGGCCTTCACGAGTTGACCTTGCCCAGGATCTCGAGGATCTCGTCGGCCGAGGTGGCCTTCTCCAGGGCTGCGACCTGCTCGGTGTCGGAGAAGATCTTGGCGATCTTGCCGAGGATGGCCAGGTGCTCCTTGTTGCGACCTGCGATGCCGATGATGAACTTGACGGGCTTGCCGTTCCAGTCGAGTTCCTTGTCGAGGCGGATGAAGCTCATGGCCGAGGCGTGGATGAACTCCTTCGACTCGTTGGTGCCGTGCGGGATGGCGAGCAGGTTGCCCATGTAGGTCGAGACCTTGCGCTCGCGCTCGTGCATGGCGTCCACGTAGCCGGGTTCAACGGCGCCACGGGCGACCAGCAACTCGCCCGCCTGCTCGATGGCGTCCACCTTGCTGGACGCCGACCCGCGCAGCACGATGCTCTCGCGGGCGAGGATTTCGCCGGCGGGCTCATCTTCGACGGCAGCGACCGGGGCAGCGGCCACGGGGGCTGCGGCGACGGATGCTGCAGCGACGGAGGCTGCGGCCACGGGTGCCGCGACAGCAGCCGCCACGGGGGCAGGCTCACGTTGGGCGCGGATCATGTCGACCACCTCGTCGAAACGAGGGGACGCCATGAAGTTGTCGACGGTCACGACAGTCGCACTGGGCACCTTGGGGATGGCGCGTGGCGCCAGATCCTGGTGGGTGACCACGACCTGGTAGTTGTCCTTCAGGTTGGCGATTGCCTCGTTGGTGACGGTGACGTCGCCGAAGCCGGCGGCCTTGATCTTGTTGCGGAGCACCGAGGCACCCATGGCCGACGAACCCATGCCGGCGTCGCAGGCGAAGACGATGTTCTTGATCATGGTGGAGGGAGCAGCGGCAGCACCGGTGATCAGGCCGGAGACGGAGGACTTCTTGCCCTTCATCTCCTCCATCTTCGCCGTAGCGGCGTCGAGGTCGTCGATCTGCTCCTCCTTGCTCGTCTTGAGGATCACGGACGCGACGAGGCACGACACAGTGGCCGCGAGGAGCACCGACAGGAGCACGCCGAACAGGTCGCCCTTCGCCGACATCGCCATGACGGCGAAGATCGAACCAGGGGCGGAGGGTGCGACGAGGCCGTTGTCGAACAGGACGTTGGTCGCCACGCCGGTCATGCCACCGGCGATCGCAGCGAGGATGAGGAGGGGCTTCATCAGCACGAAGGGGAAGTAGATCTCGTGGATGCCACCGAAGAAGTGGATGATGGCCGCGCCGGAAGCCGACGCCTTGGCCATGCCCTTGCCGAACATCATGTAGGCGAGGAGGATGCCCAGGCCGGGGCCGGGGTTCGCCTCGAGGAGGAAGAGGACGGACTTGCCGACCTCCTTCGCCTGTGCAGTACCGAGCGGAGTCAGAACGCCGTGGTTGATGGCGTTGTTGAGGAACAGGATCTTGGCGGGCTCGATCAGGATCGAGGTGAGGGGCAGGAGGCCACGGTCGACGAGCCCTTGCACGCCCTTGCCTGCGATGTCGCTGAAGGCCGTGACAACAGGGCTGATGGCGTAGAAGCCGAAGACCGTGAGGATTGCGCCCCAGATGCCGGCCGAGAAGTTGTTGATCAGCATCTCGAAGCCGGGCCTGATCTTGTGCTCCCACAGGCTGTCCAGCTTCTTCATGCTCCAGCCGGCGAGCGGGCCCATGATCATGGCGCCGATAAACATCGGGATGCCCGAGCCGACGATGACGCCCATGGTCGCAATCGTGCCGATGACGCCGCCACGGGTGGGGTGCGAGTCGTACATCATGCGTCCGCCGGTGTAGGCGATGAGCAGCGGGAGCATGTAGGTGATCATCGGGCCGACGAGGCCGACCCAGGCGACCTCCTTGCCGTCGACCATGTGGGTGCCGAAGCCGCCGAGGGCGCCGACAGGCGTCCAACCGACTTCGATGAACAGTGTCGTGATGAGGCCCCATGCGATGAAGGCCCCGATGTTGGGCATGATCATGCCCGACAGGAAGGTCCCGAAGCGCTGGACGTGCGCTCGAGCAGTGGTGGCCGAGGTGGCCGTGGTTGTGGACATGGTGCCTCTCTGGTTGGCCACGGATTCCGTGGGCCGGTTGGCGGAGACCTGCTGGGAGAAAGGCGTGTCGGGCTCAGACCCGGCAGCACGGCCGTCGTGCTTTCGCGCACTGAATACTAAGGCCGCGACGCCCGTTTGATCCGGATATTCCTGTGATCGCCACCACTTGTCGCAAACGCTCAGCCCTCGACAGGCTCCACGAGCCACAACGACTGGTAACGCTCAAGGGTGAGGTGAGGTGGGGTCAGGTCGTAGGTGTACCCAGAGATGGCCTCGAGGGGGGCCGCCCCGACTTCGGGACGCAGGACGTCGTTGGCGAGCCGGACGTAGTCCTCGGAGACGTTGTAGACGCCGACCATGCGTCCCAGGGGGTGTCGCCGACGCAGGAGCAGCAGCCGCCGGTCGGGACTGGGGATGACTTCGCTCTCGACGGACGCATGAAGCTGCGGCAGGGCCTTCCTCACCTCGATGATCCGACGCAGGTGTGCGTTCACCCAGGCTCGCGCCACGATCTCCATGGTCGCCGGGTCGATGCGCTCTGCCGGATGCCTGATCTCGGCGGCCGCCACGCGGTCGACCAGCTGCCAGTCCATCTTCGGACGGTGCACCCAGCGGTTGTCCGCCGCGTGGGCCGGGTCCTTGCGGAAGGTGTAGTCGTTGAGCATCGCCAGTTCGTCACCCATGTACAGGAGGGGGACGCCACCGAATCCCAGCTCGAGCGTCAGCAGCATCTTGATGCGGGCGACGGCGTCCAGCAGCATCCATCGATCGCCATGTCCGATGGCGCGCTCCAGACCCGCGAGCGAGGCGAGCGTCCCGCTGATGCGTCGATCCCCGGTGTCCGCGTTCTCCTGGAAGACCATGCCTTTCGCGAAGCTTCCCGGATGGTTGCCCGAGTAGAAATCGGACAGGAAGCGGCGGTGGGCGTGCCCGTCCAGTTGCGCAGCCGCAGCGTCCTCGTCGCTCACGGCCCAGCCGATGTCATCGTGGCAACGCATGTAGATGCCCCACGTCGTCGTGGTCGGTTTGGGCGGGAACGCGGAGAGCGCGGCCTGCATGAGGGTCGTGTCGCGGGCCGCGATGGCGCTCCACGCCTGCACCATCACCGAGTTGTGGTACGCCATGTCGCTGACCAGGCCGTGGTGGCGTCCGCGTCCGAGGTAGGCGACGAGGTCGGTGGGCGACACGATCGCCTCGGCCTTGAAGGCCAGGGCGGGCGCGACGATGCGTGCCATGGCCCGCAGTGCCTGGGTGAGGTCGTGCACGGGGGGTTCGTTCTGGCAGTCGGTTCCCAGTTCCTTCCAGATGAACGCGATCGCGTCGAGACGGACCACCTCGACGCCCACATTGGCAAGGAAGAAGATGATGTCGGCGAACTCGGCGAACACATCGGGATTGGCCCAGTTCAGGTCCCACTGCCAGGCGTTGAAGGTGGTCCAGACCCAGCCCCGGGCCTCGGCGTCCCAGGTGAAGTTGCCGGGAGCGAAGTCGGGGAAGACGTCCGGGAGCGACTTCTCGAACGAATCGGGGACGCGCCGATCGGGATGGATGTGGAAGTAGTCGCGATACCTGGCTTCACCGCGGCGGGCGCGTTCGGCCCACTCATGTTCCCGCGCAACGTGGTTGAGGACCAGGTCGAGCACGAGGCTGATCCCGCGTCCACGCAGGTCGGACGCCAGCTGGGCCAGGTCATCGATCGACCCGAGATCCTCGCGGACGTCGCGGTAGTCGGCCACGGCGTAGCCTCCGTCGTTCTCACCCGGACGGGGCTTGAGCAACGGCATGAGGTGGAGGTAGGTCACGCCCAGGCCCGACAAGTAGTCGAGTCGTTCCCGGACGCCCTGCAGCGTGTCAGCGAACCGGTCGGTGTAGGCGACGTAGCCGATCATCTCCTGCGACTGCAGCCAGTCGGGGGTCAGCAGTCGTGCCTCGTCGAGTCGTCTGAGGTCAGCCGGACGCGCGGCCGCCGCCGTGAGCGCGAGGTCGAGCAGTCGGGCGAGCAGCGCGTCCGCCCGCTCGGAGTAGACCCGGGTCAGGCACTCGGCCACCTGTGGTGACCATCGATCCCAGCGGAGGCGGAAGGTCAAGGCCTCGTGGGGATCGGGAAGTGCTGCGCGGATCACGGCATCAACGTCCACCATGGCCATGCGGCACAGCCTATTGACTCGACGCCGCCCCCGGGGCCTTGGTGGATCAGCCGGTGGGCGGCTCGTGAGAAGATGATCTGCCCGCTGACCCAGAGAAGTGGCCGTTGACATACAGAAGTGGACACTGATGCCCGTACCCAGCCCCGGACGTACCGACCCGGCGATCATCCGCAACTTCTGCATCATCGCCCACATCGACCACGGCAAGTCCACGCTGGCCGACCGAATGCTGCAACTCACCGGTGTCGTGGACGCCCGCGACATGCGCGCCCAGTACCTCGACCGCATGGACATCGAGCGTGAGCGCGGCATCACCATCAAGAGCCAGGCTGTGCGTCTGCCATGGAAGAAGGACGGCGTCGACCATGTCCTGAACATGATCGACACACCCGGCCACGTCGACTTCACCTACGAGGTGTCACGGTCGCTGGCCGCCTGCGAGGGTGCGGTGCTCCTCGTGGACGCTGCCCAGGGGATCGAGGCGCAGACCCTCGCCAACCTCTACCTCGCCCTCGAGGCCGACCTGCACATCATCCCCGTGCTGAACAAGATCGACCTGCCCAGCGCGCAGCCCGAGAAGTACGCGGCCGAGATCGCGCACATCATCGGCTGCGACATCGACGACGTCCTTCGCGTGTCGGCCAAGACGGGGGATGGTGTCCGCGAGCTGCTCAACGAGATCGTCGAGCAGGTTCCCCACCCCGTGGGTGACCCGTCCGCGCCCGCACGAGCGCTCATCTTCGACTCGGTGTACGACACTTATCGCGGCGTCGTCACGTACGTCCGGGTGGTCGACGGAGAGCTGAACCACCGGGAACGCATCCTCATGATGTCGACCAAGGCGACGCACGACGTGCTCGAGGTGGGCGTGATCTCACCCGACCCGGTGAAGTCAGCCGCACTCGGCGTCGGTGAGGTGGGGTACCTCATCACCGGGGTGAAGGACGTCAGGCAATCGCGCGTGGGTGACACCGTCACGACCACGGCGCGCCCGGCGTCGGACGACCTCGGCGGTTACCGGCACCCCAACCCCATGGTCTACGCAGGGCTCTACCCGATCGACGGTGACAACTTCACCGAACTCCGTGAGGCGCTGGAGAAGCTTCAGCTCAACGACGCAGCCCTGACCTATGAGCCCGAGACGTCCGGGGCCCTGGGGTTCGGCTTCCGCGTCGGATTCCTGGGTTTGTTGCACATGGAGATCGTCCGCGAGCGGCTCGAGCGGGAGTTCAACCTCGACCTCATCTCAACCGCGCCCAACGTGGTCTACCGAGTCGTGATGGAGGACGGAACCGAGCACACCGTCACCAATCCGTCCGAGTACCCCGACGGCAAGGTCGCCGACGTGTACGAACCGATGGTCAAGGCGTCCATCCTGAGCCCGTCAGAGTTCATCGGGACGATCATGGAGCTCTGCCAGAACCGTCGAGGCGTCCACAAGGGTCTGGACTACCTTTCTGAGGACCGCGTCGAACTGCATTACGAACTGCCACTCGGCGAGATCATCTTCGACTTCTTCGACGCGCTGAAGTCGCGGACGAAGGGGTATGCGTCACTCGACTACGAGCCGATGGGCGAGGGGCTGAGTGACCTCGTCAAGGTCGACATCCTGCTGCACGGCGAGCCGGTGGACGCGTTCAGCGCCATCGTCCACAAGGACAAGGCCTATGCCTACGGCGTGGCGATGGCGGCCAAGCTCAAGGAACTCATTCCGCGCCAGCAGTTCGAGGTGCCCATCCAGGCCGCCATCGGTGCCCGCGTGATCGCTCGCGAGACGATCCGCATGCTCCGCAAGGACGTCCTCGCCAAGTGCTACGGCGGCGACATCACCCGGAAACGCAAGCTCCTCGAGAAGCAGAAGGAGGGCAAGAAGCGCATGAAGATGGTCGGACGCGTGGAGGTCCCCCAGGAGGCATTCGTTGCCGCGCTCCAGACAGGTGAGACGGGCAAGGACGCCAAGAAGTAGCCGGTTCTGGGCGAGTTGCCCCGGAGTACCATGACCGGGTCGTGAACCCGCCCGGAAGGAAGTGAGAGGTCCACCGTGAACAAGACCGAACTGGTCCAGGTGCTGGCGACCACCTACTTCGGCGGCAACCGAGCAGCAGCTCGACGCGTCCTGGACGCGGTCCTCGGGACGATCACGTCCGAACTGGTCGCGAACGACAAGGTGTCGATCAGCGGGTTCGGCGTGTTCGAAAAGGTGCACAAATCGGCACGCCAGACGCGCAACCCGCGGACGGGGGAACGCAAGCCGACACCCCCCAGGACGATCCCGCGCTTCCGCGCAGGAACCGAGCTCCGTGCTGCGGTGGCAGACTCCGAACCCACCCCCGAGGCGTCGCAGGGCGGGTAATTCTCCAGGTCGGGGCCCGATCAGGGTCTCTCAGCGAGGTCCGATCCCGAATCGCGTGACCCGGCGGGGATCGTCGACCGAGACCTCCGCCCAGACGCGTTGGCCGGCCCTCACCGTGACCAGGGCGGCGTCCAGAGAACTGGACGGCAGGTCGCGCACCGTCCCGTCGTCGGCGATGCCTCGCCACCCGGTGGGGGTGGGCGCGGCGACTGTGAGGTGGATGAGCGGCACAGGCTGGAAACTACCCGGAAACCGCTAACCTTTGCAGCACCCGCGCGTCCCTGCCCCCGACAGGAGCTCTCATGCCAAGGCTTGACGAGGTCAACCGTGAGCCCGCTGAGCGCCTGTACCGGGGACTTGCCAGGGGCGTCCATGGGGTCATGAACGTCATCGCGAAACGGGACTGGCGTCATGCCGAGAAGATCCCGCAGACCGGCGGCCTGCTGTTCGTGGCCAACCACATCTCCAACGCCGACCCCATCGCGCTGGGGGAGTTCATCATCTACTCCGGACGCTGGCCCAGGATGATCGCCAAGATCGACCTGTTCCGATATCCGGTCATCGGGCCGTTCGCGCGTGGTTGCGGTCAGATTCCCGTTGACCGCACGAGCGCCAACGCTGCCGACGTCCTCAAGGCAGCCGAGGACGCCATCGCGGGCGGCCTGGCGGTGTTGATCTACCCCGAGGGCACCATCACGGGTGATCCACTCGGGTGGCCCATGGTCCCGCGGACGGGGGCGGCGCGCCTTGCCCTCGCCACCCGGTGCCCGGTCGTGCCCATCGGCCAGTGGGGTGCCAACGAGATCATGCCCGGCAGGACAGTGACCCGTCCGCACTTCTTCCCGCGCAAGACCATGACGATGCTGGTGGGCGACCCGATCGACCTGTCCGACCTGTACTCCGACGAACCGAGCCGGCACGACGTGCAGGTCGCGTCCGAACGCATCATGGACGTCATCACCGATCTCGTGGCCGAGATCCGGCAGGAGACCCCGCCCGAGACGCGCTGGGACCACCGCATCCTCGCCCGGGTGCCCAAGGGGGTCAGGGGGGTCTGAGGCCCTACGCTGGTAGGGCCCACGAAAGGAACCCCATGTCGGAACGACCTCGCGTCGCCCTGATCTTCGGCGGGGACAGCTCCGAGCACGGCGTCTCGTGCCTCACCGCTGCCAGCGTCATGAGCGCGATCGACCACACCCGGTACGAGGTCATCGGGCTCGGGATCACACCCTCGGGTCGGTGGACGCAGGTGTCACCCGACGAGGTCCGGGCGATGACGGTCGTCGACGGCACCCTGCCGAGCGTCAGTGAGGACAACCCGGACGCCGTGCTCATGCGCACCGCTCACGGTTGCCAGGTGGGCACCCGGGAGGGGGAGTCGCTCAGTCAGGTCAGGGATGTCGACGTGGCCTTCGCCCTGCTCCACGGTCCCTTCGGTGAGGACGGCACCATTCAGGGCATGTTCGAGATGGTGGGCGTCCGCTACGTCGGTGCGGGTGTCGCCGCCAGCGCCATCGGCATGGACAAGCACGTCATGAAGATGGTGCTCGCCGCAGCGGGCATTCCGATGGGCCCCTACACGATCGTCCAGCCGCAGGAGTGGACAGCAGATCCGGATTCAGCGATCGCTGCCGCGTCCGCACTCCGCTTCCCGGTGTACGTGAAACCCGCCCGTGGGGGCTCGAGCCTCGGGATCAGCAGGGTGATCGCGCCCGAAGGGCTGGGTGCGGCGATCGTGGCAGCCCGCCAGTACGACCCGAAAGTGATCATCGAGCAGGGCTTCATCGACGTCCGCGAGATCGAGTGCGCCGTGCTCGGCAGTCCGGGTGACGGAGCACCCCGCACGTCGCTGCTGGGCGAGATCCGCATGCACACCGAGGACGCCTTCTACGACTTCGACGCCAAGTACCTGCCCGAGGAGCAGGTCTCCCTGCTGGTTCCGGCGCAGGTGGACGACGCCCTCGAGGCGCGCGTGCAGGAGTTGGCGTCCCGGACGTTCCGGGCGGTCGGGTGCGAGGGCCTCGCCCGCGTGGACACGTTCGTGACCCCGGACGGCGAGGTCTTCGTCAACGAGATCAACACGATGCCCGGTTTCACGAAGTTCTCCATGTTCCCGATGCTGTGGCAGGCCTCGGGAATCGAGTACCCCGAGTTGATCGCCGAACTCATCCGGCTCGCCATCGCGCGTCCGCTGGGGCTGCGCTGACGTTTCCCGACGAAGGGCGTCAGACGCAGGGCTTGACCTCGGGCAGCAGTGCCACGGCGTCCGACAGGGCCACCAGCGCACCCGCCTCCGGCGCGTAGGCGTCGGGGACGGTCACGTCGATGAATCCGGCGCGTCCAATGGTGGTGAACCGCCACCCGCTTGTCGTCTGTTCGGCGAACCAGCCCACGTCGTTCACCACGTCACACCGGGCGTCGGGTGTGAGGGATGCCGGCTTGTCGACCCCGCACCTCAGGACGATCGCGGGATCACCCCACTGGGCCACGAGGCCGTCGCGCGAGGTGAGATCCACCCCCGAGACGGACGCGGGCAGGGCGTCCAACACGACCGCACACGAAGCGGCGGTCGATGGGTCGGGGGTGGGTTGAACGGGTGGTGCCGGGGACGAGCACCCCGACAGTGCCAGGCCGACGAGCAGTGCGCCGACCCGGCTGACGGTGCGTGGCGTGATCAGAGGTTGATGACCGGGCAGGTGACGGTGCGGGTGATGCCGGGGACGGCCTGCACCTGCGCGACAACGATCTGTCCGAGTTCGTCGACACTCGAAGCCTGCGCGCGCACGATCACGTCGTAGGGGCCGGTGACATCTTCGGCGAGCGTCACGCCATGGATCTCACGGATGGCGAGCGCGACCTCGGCGGCCTTGCCGACGTTGGTCTGGACGAGGATGTAGGCCTGAACCATGGGGTGCCTCTCGATCAGCGCTCCCGGCTTGGGTGCGTCTGGTCCACAGGCTACCGTGAGAGCCATGGCGGCAACCAGCGAACTCCGGCACCAGCAGGGCACATCCAGTGGTGCGGAGACTCTGGCTGACGTCGGTGAATTCGGCCTGATCGCGCGGCTCACGCAGGGGCTCGTCATGCCTCCGGCGGTCAGTGTCGGACCCGGGGATGATGCTGCTGTCTTCCTCGTCAACGGATCAGCCGTCTGCAGTACCGATGTGCTCGTCGATGGAGTCCACTTCCGCCGCGACTGGTCGAGCGCCCACGACATCGGACGCAAGTGCGTCGCCGTCAACGTCTCCGACCTGGAGGCCATGGGCGCCACCCCCGTGACCCTGGTGGTCGCTTTCAGTGCGCCCCCCGACCTCCCGACCCAGTGGGCCCGAGAATTCATGACCGGCTTGCGCCAGGAGGCCGACCTGGCCGGCGTCGCACTCGTTGGGGGTGACATGGCACGGGGTCGGGTCATAACGATCGCGGTCACTGTCGTCGGCGAGACGCAGGGCCGCGCACCCGTCCGCCGCTCGGGTGCCCACATCGGCGACATCGTGGCGGTCAAGGGACTCCTCGGCTGGTCCGGGGCCGGACTGAGCGTCCTCGGACGGGGGTTCCGGTCGCCGAGGGCCGTCGTCGAGGCCCACCGGGTTCCCCGTACGCCCTACGGTTCGGGACGCACAGCCGCCCTGGCCGGAGCCACGGCGATGGTCGACATCTCGGACGGACTGGTGGCAGACCTGGGGCACGTGTGCCGGGCGTCCGAGGTGGGCATCGACCTCGACACGGCGCGCCTCGTCATCGACGAGCCCCTGCGGGTCGTGGGCCAGGCCACGGGACGCGATCCACTGACGTTCGTGCTCGCCGGTGGCGAGGACCACGCGCTGGCCGCCACCTTCCCCCCGGGCAGCGTCCCGGAGGACTGGGTCGTGATCGGACGCGTGGTCGATCCGACGCCTCTCGGCGGGCCGTGCGTGCTCGTCGACGGTGAACGGCCGGACGTCGCAGGCTGGGACCACTTCGGCGCCTGACCCCACGAGCGGCGTGGAGGAGGCGTCCACCGGGCCTGATCGGGTAGCCTCCCACCATGGCGACCCGCGCGTCTTCCCCACCGCGGCCCCGCACCAGCACCTCGACGACGAGTCGGGGACAGTCGGGTTCGCGGTCGTCAGGAAGCAAACCCAAGTCCACCGCCCGCAGCGGCCAGCGTCCGACCTCCAGGTCGGCCGCCTCGAAGCGACCCGTGAAGACCGCGAAGGGGCCGTCGGTGTCGCGGGGCATCGCGCGTGTCTGGAGCGGCCTCGCACATGGCGTCGGCACGATCGCGCGCAGCATCGGCCACGGCGCGCGTGACCTTGACCCTGCACTCCGCCGGGACGGAGCAGGTCTGGCGATGCTGGGCGTCGGCACGGTCATCGCGGCCGAGTTCTGGTTCGGTATCCCCGGGCCCGTCGGACGCTGGATCCAGGTCGGCTTCGCGACCATCTTCGGCTCGCTGGCCGTGGCACTGCCGATCTTCTGCCTCGCGATGGCTTGGCGGACCCTGCGCAGTCCCGAGCGCAACGGCCCCCTCGGACGCCAGGTCGTCGGGTGGGGCGCGATCATCTTCGGCGTCCTCGGTCTGATCAACATCTCGCACGGCCTCCCGCGCTCGGGTGAACCTGCTCTGCGTGACGCGGGCGGCATCCTCGGGTTCATCTCGTCCAGCCTGCTCGCCGACCTGCTCAGCGTGTGGGTGGCCGTCCCCCTGCTCATGCTGCTGACCTTGTTCGGCACTGTTGTCGTCATCGGACGTCCGATCCACGAACTCCTCGACGGCGTCGTGGCTGTCGCGTCGAGGCTGAGGCCGAAGCCGCGCCCCGCCGAGCCGGCCTTCGGAACTGACTCCGCGTATGACACGGCCCTCGTGACCACGCCGGCGCTGACCGAGATCGAGGCGTCCGTGCACGAGGTCGAGGTGGTCGACCACGAGGTGTTCGATGCGCCCCCCCGCAAGCCAGGCAAGGCGGCCAAGGCACTCGAGCCTCCCGTCCACACGCCCGTCCCGCCGCGCGCCGAGCAACTGCAACTCTCGGGCGACATCGTGTACAGCCTCCCGGATGCCGCCCTGCTGAAGCCTGGATCGGCCCCCCGGACGCGCTCCCAGGCTTCTGACGCCGTCGTCGCCCGCCTCACCGACGTGCTTCGTCAGTTCGAGATCGACGCGGTGGTCACCGGCTACACCCGCGGCCCGACCGTGACGCGCTACGAAGTCCAGCTCGGCCCCTCGGTCAAGGTCGAGAAGGTGACCACGCTCAGCAAGAACATCGCGTATGCGGTCGCGTCACCTGACGTCAGGATCCTGTCGCCGATCCCCGGGAAGTCGGCTATCGGCATCGAGATCCCGAACGTCGACAAAGAGGTCGTCAGCCTCGGCGACGTGCTGCGGTCCAAGGAGGCGCGCAACGACCAGCACCCGATGACGGTGGGCCTGGGCAAGGACGTCGAGGGCGGCTTCGTGCTGGCCAACATGGCGAAGATGCCCCACCTTCTGGTCGCCGGCGCGACCGGCTCGGGCAAGTCGAGTTTCATCAACTCGCTCATCACCTCGGTGTTGATGCGCGCCACGCCCGACGAGGTTCGCATGCTCCTGGTCGACCCGAAGCGGGTCGAGCTCAACCACTACGAGGGCGTCCCGCACCTGGTGACCCCCATCATCACGAGCGCCAAGAAGGCTGCGGAGGCACTGCAGTGGGTCGTGCGCGAGATGGATCTGCGCTACGACGACCTTGCCGCGTTCGGTTTCCGTCACGTCGACGACTTCAACCTCGCAGTCCGGGCGGGGACGCTCAAGCCCCTCGAGGGGTCCGAGCGTGAGCTGACCCCGTACCCGTACCTCCTCGTGATCGTCGACGAGCTCGCCGACCTCATGATGGTCGCTCCGCGTGACGTGGAGGACTCGATCGTCCGCATCACGCAGCTTGCCCGCGCCGCAGGCATCCACCTCGTGCTCGCGACCCAGCGTCCCTCGATCGACGTCGTGACCGGACTCATCAAGGCGAATGTGCCCTCGAGGCTCGCGTTCGCCACGAGCTCGATGACCGACTCCCGCGTCATCCTCGACCAGCCGGGTGCTGAGAAGCTGGTCGGTCAGGGCGACGGTCTCTTCCTGCCCATGGGGGGCAAGCCCATCCGCGTCCAGGGTTCGTGGGTGACCGAGGCCGAGATCCGGCAGGTCGTCAAGCACGTCTCGGAGCAGCTGACCCCGCAATACCGCGAGGACGTCAGCGCAGCTGCCGGCCCGGCGAAGGTGGCCGAGGACATCGGCGACGACCTCGACCTCGTGCTCGATGCCGCCCGCCTCGTGATCGACCTGCAGCTGGGTTCGACGTCGATGCTTCAGCGGAAGTTGCGCGTCGGCTTCGCCAAGGCCGGCCGTCTCATGGACATCCTCGAGACCCGCGGTGTCGTTGGCCCGTCAGAGGGGTCGAAACCCCGTGAGGTTCTGGTTCTTCCCGATGACCTGGACGATGTCCTGACGTCGCTCGCGGGCGGCTGAGACGTGGCCGACCTGACGACGGTGCACCTGGTCACCCTCGGGTGCGCCCGGAACGAGGTCGACTCCGAGGAGTTGGCGGCGCGGCTGGAGGCCGGCGGGTTCCTGATGGTGGCTGACCCGGCCGATGCCGAGGCGGTCCTCGTCAACACCTGCGGCTTCGTCGAGCAGGCCAAGAAGGACTCCCTCGACACCCTGTTGGCCGCAGCAGACCTGAAGACCGACGGTGCCGCGCGGGCCGTGGTCGCCGTCGGGTGCATGGCAGAGCGTTACGGCGTCGAACTGGCCGATTCCCTGCCCGAAGCGGACGCCGTCCTCGGTTTCGACGACTACGCAGACATCGCGTCCCGGCTCAACGACATCCTGGGCGGCCACGCCCCGGCGCCCCACGTCCCGAGGGATCGTCGGACCCTGCTCCCACTCGCCCCGGTCGACCGGCCCCTGGCACACGTCGCGGTTCCCGGGCACCACACGGACCTCATGGGAGTCCCTGCCAGTGGTCCGCGCGTCCTGCGACGCAGGCTCGAGGGCGGGCCTTCCGCCCCGCTGAAGATCGCGTCCGGCTGTGACCGTCGGTGCGCCTTCTGCGCCATACCTGCGTTCCGCGGCGCCTACCTGTCACGTCCTCACGACGACATCGTCACCGAGGCCCGGTGGTTGGTCGACCAGGGCGTCAGGGAAGTCTTCCTGGTGAGCGAGAACTCCTCGTCCTACGGCAAGGACCTGGGTGACCTCCGGGCCCTCGAGACGTTGCTGGGCGACCTGTCGGGTGTGGACGGACTGGACTGGATCCGGGTCTCGTACCTGCAACCTGCCGAGGTTCGTCCTGGCCTGATCGAGGCCATGACATCGGTTGACAAGGTCGTTCCCTACTTCGACCTGAGCTTCCAGCACGCCGCACCGGGGGTGTTGCGCCGGATGCGCAGGTTCGGCGATCCCGACAGCTTCCTCAGTCTCATCGAGCAGATCCGCGCCCGCGCACCGAGGGCCGGGATCCGCTCCAACGTCATCGCAGGATTCCCGGGTGAGACGGACGCCGACCTCGCACTCCTCGAGTCGTTCCTCGTGGACGCCAGACTCGACGTCGTCGGCGTCTTCGGTTACTCCGACGAGGAGGGAACCGAGGCCGTCGGGCTCGACGGGCACCTCGACGCCGACGAGATCGAGTCCCGTCGCAGCCGACTTGCCGACCTCATCGAGGAACTGTGCGCCCAGCGGGCTGAAGATCGGGTCGGCGACCGCGTGGAGGTCCTCGTCGAGTCGGTGACGGGGGGTAGCGTGACTGGAAGGGCGGCCCACCAGGGTCCCGAGGTCGACGGCGAGACGACCGTCGTGGGACGTCGGGCGTCCGTGGGTGATCTCGTGACGGCGATCGTCACGTCCAGCGAGGGTGTTGACCTGCATGCCACTGCGACCGACAGGTGACGAGGAGCCGATCATGAGTGAGCCAGCCCAACCCAGCAACTGGAACGTCCCGAACGTGCTCACCGCCATCCGCATGGCCATGGTGCCGCTGTTCGCGTGGATGCTGCTGTCGCACCCCCATGACCAGGGGTGGCGTCTGGCCACCACGATCGTGTTCATCCTCGCGATCCTGACCGACATGGCCGACGGACGCATCGCCCGCAAGTACAACCTCGTCACCACCTTCGGAAAACTCTGGGACCCGATCGCTGACAAGGCACTGACAGGGATGGCGTT
>Ga0075156_10000196_pt1 | contig 31082 bp, 27 predicted proteins | sample JI81AbrownDNA_FD_70966 | JGI IMG/M metagenome (GOLD analysis project Ga0075156, IMG submission 70966) | Wastewater effluent complex algal communities from Wisconsin, to seasonally profile nutrient transformation and Carbon sequestration -... | ecosystem: Engineered > WWTP > Effluent > Algae...
ACGAGGCTCACCTCGGGAAGGTCGAGGCCCTCACGGAGGAGGTTGATGCCGACCAGCACGTCGTACTCACCCAGTCGCAGCTCGCGCAGCAACTCGATGCGACGAAGGGTGTCGACCTCCGAATGCAGATAGCGCGTCCGGATGCCGTTCTCCATGAGGTAGTCGGTGAGGTCCTCGGACATCTTCTTGGTCAGCGTTGTCACGAGGACGCGCTCATTGCGCTGGACGCGGGTGCGGATCTCGCCCATGAGGTCGTCGATCTGGCCCTTGGTCGGCTTGAGGATCACCTCGGGGTCGACCAGCCCCGTGGGGCGGATCAGCTGCTCGACGAAGCCGTCCGACTTGGCCAGCTCGTAGTTGCCCGGCGTCGCGGACAGGTACACGGTCTGGCCGATCCGCTCGGTGAACTCCTCGAATCGCAGGGGGCGGTTGTCCATGGCGCTCGGCAGGCGGAAGCCGAAGTCGACCAGCGTGCGCTTGCGACTCATGTCGCCCTCGTACATGCCGCCGATCTGGGGGACGGTCACGTGCGACTCGTCGATCACGAGCAGGAAGTCTTCAGGGAAGTAGTCGAGGAGGCAGTGCGGTGGCGTTCCCTGACCACGACCGTCGATGTGGCGCGAATAGTTCTCGATACCCGAGCAGGAGCCGATCTGCCGCATCATCTCGATGTCGTAGGTGGTGCGCATCCGCAGCCGTTGCGCCTCGAGCAGTTTGTTCTCGCGCTCGAGCTCGACGAGCCGCACCGCGAGCTCGGCCTCGATGTCACTGATGGCCCGCTCCATGCGCGCCGGCCCGGCGACGTAGTGGGACGCGGGGAAGACGTACACCTCACGATCCTCACTGATCACCTCGCCTGTCAGCGGGTGCATGGTCGTCAGCCTCTCGATCTCGTCGCCGAAGAACTCGACCCTGACCGCGTGCTCCTCGTAGACGGGGAAGATCTCGAGGGTGTCGCCGCGGACGCGGAAGGTGCCCCGTGTGCCGGCAAGGTCGTTTCGCGCGTACTGGATGTCGACCAGCCGTCGGAGGAGCTTGTCGCGCTCGTGCTCCTCGCCGACCCGGAGCGTGACCATGCGATCGAGGTACTCCTGCGGCGTCCCGAGGCCGTAGATCGCGCTCACCGTAGCCACGACGATGACGTCGCGCCTGGTCAGCAGCGAATTGGTGGCCGAGTGGCGCAGCCTCTCGACCTCTTCGTTGATGGACGAGTCCTTCTCGATGTAGGTGTCGGACTGGGGCACGTAGGCCTCAGGTTGGTAGTAGTCGTAGTAGCTGACGAAGTATTCGACGGCGTTGTCGGGGAAGAACTGCCGCAACTCGTTCGCGAACTGGGCCGCGAGTGTCTTGTTGGGCTGCATCACGAGCACTGGACGCTGGAGTCGCTCGGCCAGCCACCCGACGGTGGCGGTCTTGCCCGTGCCGGTCGCGCCCAGGAGCACCACGTCTTGCTCGCCGGCGCGGAGGCGGCGCTCCAGATCGGCGATGGCGGCCGGTTGATCACCGGCCGGCTCGAAGCCCGCCTGCATGTGGAAAGGGGCCACGCGGCGCTGGAGTGACTCGATCGGACGCATGGATGAGAGGCTACCCGGCCCCTGTGACACACATCCGCGTCAGCAGCCGCACCCCAACGGAGGGCCGTTCCCGATCGACTGCAACTCGTGCCACACGGCGTGCACGCGCTCGACGAGGTCGTCACGAGTCGAGTCGTTGCGAATCACCCACGTGGCCACCGCCAGCCGCTCCTCCCTGGTCGCCTGGGCCTCGATCCGGGCCCGGGCCTCGTCGGGGGTGAGTCCGTTTCGCTCCCTGAGCCGGGTCAGCTGGGTGCCGGCGTCCACGTCGACGACGACGACGGCGTCGAAGGTGTGTTCCTGACCGGTCTCGACGAGCAGCGGGATCATGTGGATCACCACGGTGTGCGGGTCGTCGATCGACTCCTCGATGGCCTTCGCGGTCGCCCGCACCCACGGGTGGACGATGGCGTTGAGATCGCGCCTCGCTGCGTCGTCGGCGAACACGATGCGTCCCAGGGCGGGGCGGTCGAGCGTCCCGTCAGGAGTGAGCACTCCGGGGCCGAAGCGGGCCAGGATGTCATCGAGTGCCGGCGAGCCGGGTTCGACAACAGCGCGGGCGAGGGCGTCCGAATCGATGACTTCGGCACCCAGACGCCTGAATTCGTCGGCCACTGTGCTCTTGCCGGAGGCGATCCCGCCTGTCAACCCGACGCGGATCATGCGGTGGGTCCTGGTTTCCTGGGCACGAGCTCAGCCTAGGGCCCCCACCTGCACAACGGGGAAGGGCCCCGACCGGAGTCGGGGCCCTTCACCTGTGACCTGGGTCGTGACGACCTTGATCAGTTGTTGCCGCTGGTCAGCTTGTCGCGCAGGGCCTGGAGCGCCTCGTCGGACGCAAGCGCGCCCTCGGTGGGCTCGGGAGCTGCGGAGTAGCTGGTGCCCTGGCCGGCCTGCACGGCAGCGGTCTTGTCGGCGGCGTCCGCCTCTTCGACCTGCTTCTTGTGGGCCTCCCACCGGGCGTGTGCCTCGGCGTACTGGAGTTCCCACGCGCGCTGCTGCTCTTCGTAACCGGGCTTCCACTCATTCGCCTCGGGGTCGAAGCCCTCCGGGTAGATGTAGTTGCCCTGGTCGTCGTAGCTGGCGGTCATGCCGTAGAGCGACGGATCGAAGTCGTCGGACGCTGCGTCCATGCCCTCGTTGGCCTGCTTGAGGCTCAGCGAGATGCGGCGACGCTCGAGGTCGATGTCGATGATCTTGACCATGACGTCGTCGTTGACCGCGACGACCTGCTCGGGGATCTCGACGTGACGCTCGGCGAGTTCGGACACGTGGACCAGGCCCTCGATGCCCTCCTCGACGCGAACGAAGGCGCCGAAGGGAACCAGCTTGGTGACCTTGCCGGGCACGATCTGACCGATCTGGTGCATGCGGGCGAACGTCTGCCAGGGGTCTTCCTGCGTGGCCTTGAGCGACAGGGAGACGCGCTCGCGATCCATGTCGACGTCGAGAACCTCGACGGTGACCGGCGTTCCGACCTCGACGACCTCGGAGGGGTGGTCGATGTGCTTCCAGGACAGTTCGGAGACGTGCACGAGGCCGTCCACGCCGCCAAGGTCGACGAACGCGCCGAAGTTGACGATGCTCGAGACGACACCCTTGCGGATCTGGCCCTTCTGCAGCTGCGTCAGGAAGTTCTGGCGAACCTCGCTCTGCGTCTGCTCGAGCCACGCCCGACGCGACAGCACCACGTTGTTGCGGTTCTTGTCGAGTTCGATGATCTTGGCCTCGAGCTCCATGCCCACGTAGGGCTGGAGGTCGCGCACACGGCGCATCTCGACGAGGGACGCCGGCAGGAAGCCGCGCAGACCGATGTCGACGATCAGGCCGCCCTTGACGACCTCGATGACGGAGCCCGTGACAACGCCGTCCTCCTCCTTGATCTTCTCGATCGTGCCCCAGGCGCGCTCGTACTGCGCGCGCTTCTTGGACAGGATCAGTCGACCTTCCTTGTCTTCCTTCTGCTGGACCAGGGCCTCGATCTCATCGCCGACCTTGACCACATCGAAGGGGTCGACATCGTGCTTGATGGAGAGTTCCTTGGAAGGGATGACACCTTCGGTCTTGTAGCCGACATCGAGGAGGACTTCGTCCCGGTCGACCTTGACGACGGTGCCCTTGAGGATGTCACCGTCGTTGAAGTACTTGATGGTGGCGTCGACGGCAGCGAGGAATGCTTCCGGCGAGCCGAGGTCGTCAAAGGCGACCTGGAAGGCCTCAGTGGAGGAGGTCATGTAGTAGGGCTCCGATTGTTGGATGTTGAGTGGCGGACGCACTGCGACCACTTCGTAATGAACGTTTCGGATGACCACTACGAACGCGACCCACTTCGTCCGAGGTTGCGCGGGCCACAGCGCCACAACAGCCTAGCCGCGCCCCCGAGGAGGGGTCAAACGCGATGGGAGCCGCCCTGTGGCCTCCGGTGGTGAGTGATCGGCCACGCTTCGCCGACCCGGGTAGCATCAAGGCACACTCACGACTTGGGGGACGCATGAAGACGACTCGCGGGCGCATCGCCCTGCTCGTGGCCCTGCTCCTCCTGGCGCTGGGCGGCATGACCTACAGCCTCGTTCGCGGCAACGACTCGACGTCGGGCGGCGCGACGCACACCTGGTCACCCACCCCGAGGTCGAGCGTCTCCCAGAGGCCTGCCGCCGCCTCGTCAACTGCCAGTGCGACCTCCACGTCCCCGGCGCCGAGTACCCCGAAGACCCGGGCCCCGGCCGAGTGCGGACCGCAGACCCCGATCATTCCGACCCAACTCGGTATCGAGTCGATGAAGGTCACGTCGAAGGTCCTGAGCCTGGGCACCGACCCCACGACAGGCGCGGCCGCCGCACCCCCCAAGAATCAGTCGCGAACCACGGGCTGGTTCAACGAAGGTCCTCTCCCCGGGTCGTCGAAGGGCAAGGTGCTCCTGACGATCCACACCTACCGCAACGGCGGAGCGCTGGGTAATGCGTTGAACTCGTCCACGGGTCTGGAGCCCGGCGACATCATCCGCCTCAGCGACGCGTCCGGAAACACCGTCTGCTACCGCTACCGCGAGTCGCTCAAGGTGTGGGTGAAGGACTACGCGAACCTGCCCTCGAACGCGATCTACGACAACACCGGCGATCCCGAGGTCGCGATCATCATTTGCTGGGACTTCAACAAGTCCACCCAGGTGTGGGACTCCCGGATCGTCTTCTACGCAGACCCGATCCAGGCCTGAGGTCCCGTCGCCCCGTCCCGCGAGGCCTCGCCGAGCGGCTCGGTGGGGGCCCGGGGGGCGCGAGCCCCCCGCACGATTCAGTGCGCTGCGGAGTGCCAGGAGTGGCCGATGCCGACGCTGACGTCCAGGGGCACGCGAAGGTCCATCGCGCGTCCCATCTCGTGGCGGACGAGCTCCGTGACCGCATCCTGCTCACCCGGCGCGATCTCGAGCACCAGTTCGTCGTGCACCTGGAGCAGCATCCGGGACGCGAAACCTGATCGGAGCAGGGCAGATTCGACGTTCAGCATCGCGAGCTTGATCACGTCTGCCGCCGAGCCCTGGATGGGTGCGTTGAGCGCCATGCGCTCCGCCATCTCGCGCCGCTGGCGGTTCGACGAGGTGAGGTCGGGCAGGTAGCGCCGGCGTCCGAGGAGGGTTTCGGTGTACCCCGTCCGGCGTGCGGTGGCCACGATGCCCTGCAGATAGTCACGGACGCCCCCGAAGATCTCGAAGTAGTCATCCATCAGCACGCGCGCCTCCGACACCGCGATGCCGAGTTGCCCCGACAGCCCGAAGGCCGAAAGACCGTAGGCGAGACCGAAGTTCATCTGCTTCACCTTGGCGCGCTGGGCAGGCGTGATGTCGCCGGGTAGCACCCCGAAAACCTTGGACGCCGTCATCGTGTGGAAGTCGACTCCCGACCGGAAGGCCTCGATCACGCCTTCGTCGCCACTCGCGTGGGCCATGATGCGCATCTCGATCTGCGAATAGTCGGTCGACATGAGGTTCTCGAACCCCTGGCCCACGACGAAGGCCTCGCGGATCCGGCGTCCGGCGTCCGTGCGGATGGGGATGTTCTGCAGGTTCGGGTCGGTGCTCGACAGGCGGCCGGTCGCGGCGATGGTCTGCACGTAGGTCGTGTGGATGCGCCCGTCGTCGGCCACCGACTTCAGCAGGCCGTCCACGGTTTGCCGCAGCCGGATCGCGTCCCGGTGGGCGAGGAGGTGCTCGAGGAAAGGGTGCTGCGTCTTGGCGAACAGGTCTTCGAGGGCGTCAGCATCGGTGGTCCAGCCCGACTTGGTCCGCCGGGTCTTCGGCATGTTCAGGTCGTCGAACAGGACGCCCTGCAGTTGCTTGGGCGAGCCGAGGTTGATCTGTTTGCCGAGCACTCCCCAGGCGTCCCGCTCGGCCTGCGAGACCGTGGAATCGAAGTCGGCCCGGAGGCGCTCCAGCAGATCGAGGTCGACGGCGACGCCGGTACGCTCCATGCGCGCCAGGGTTCCGAGCAGCGGCAGTTCGACGTCCGCGAGGAGCCCTGCGGCCCCCTGGCTCTCGAGTTCGACGGCGAGTGCCCTCGCCAGGTCGATGACGGCCCGGGCGCGAACCATCGACGCCTCGGCAGCCTCGCGGGTGCCGGAGTCGTCGTCGCCGAACAGGGCCATCTGCTCGGTGTCGTCGGACGCCTCACCGGCGTCCACCCGCAGTTCGCGCTTGAGGTGGCGGATCGAGAGGTCGGCCAGGTCATAGGTGCGCTGGTCGGGCCGCAGGAGGTAGGCGGCCAGTTGTGTGTCGTTCGTGACGCCACGCAGGTCCCACCCCCGGGACCATGCCGCCAGCATGGGGCCCTTGGAGTCGTGGATCGCCTTCGCGGTGGTCGCGTCCGCAAGCCAGGAGGCCAGGGCCGCGTCATCGGCCGGCGTGAGTTCGGACGTCAGGACGTGACAGGCCACCCCGTCACTGGACGCCAGGCTCAGCGCGGTGATGTCGCCCACGCCCGAGCCCCAGCGTCCGATGACATCGATCCCCGTGAGGTCCCCGCGTCCATGGGTCTCGAGCCACGCACCCAGCGACCCCGGCTCGAGGATCTCCCCGGACATCTCGAAGCCGCCTTCGGCAGGCGCGTCGTGGCTGGGCAGTGTCTCAAGGAGTCGGTCGCGCAACACCCGGAACTCCAGTCCGTCGAAGAGCGTGTGGACCGCCTCGCGGTCCCAGTCCCGTCGTTCGAAGTCGGCGACCCGCACGGGCAGGTCGAGGTCGCGTACCAGTGCGTTCACCTGTCGGTTTCGCACCACGTCGACAAGGTGCTCCCGGAAGGACTCCCCCGCCTTGCCCGGCACCTCGCCTGCCCGGTGTACGAGGTTGTCGAGCCCACCGTAGGCCTCGAGCCACTTCGCGGCCGTCTTGGGCCCCACACCGGGGACGCCGGGCAGATTGTCGCTGGTCTCGCCCACCAACGCCGCGAGTTCGGGGTACCGCGCCGGAGTGACCAGGTACTTCTCGAACACCGCCTCGGGCGTCATGCGCGCGAGGTCGGACACCCCTTTGCGCGGGTACAGCACGGTGACGTGGTCGGTGACCAGTTGGAGGGCATCGCGGTCGCCGGTGCAGATCAGGACGTCCATCCCGCGAGCCGCCGCGTCCACCGACAGGGTCGCGATGATGTCGTCGGCCTCGAACCCGTCCTTCTCGACGTGGACCACGTTGAGTGCGTCCAGCACCTCCTTGATCAGGGTGACCTGACCCTTGAACGGCTCCGGGGACGCCGACCGGTTCGCCTTGTACTCGGTGTAGACCTCGCTGCGGAAGGTCTGGCGCGACACGTCGAAGGCGACCGCCAGGTGGGTCGGCTGTTCGTCGCGCAGCACGTTGATGAGCATCGAGGTGAAGCCGTAGACGGCATTCGTGTACTGGCCCGTCGAGGTGGAGAAGTTCTCGGCGGGCAGCGCGAAGAACGCACGGTAGGCAACGGAGTGCCCGTCGATGAGCAGCAGCAGGGGCCGGTCTTCAGTCACACGCCGAGCCTAACGGGTGGCGCAGACATCACCACCCCGCCGAGTCGGGGCACCCGGTTGCGCGACACGTGACCTTTGTGGGTGCCAAGGTGGGTGCATGACGACACCGCGCGTGCCCGAGTGGGCGCAGCAGCTGACCAGCGCCCTCGACGACCGGATGGGAATGGAACTCGTCGAACTCGACGCGCAACGCGTGGTCGGACGCATGCCCGTTGAGGGCAACACCCAGCCGTACGGCATCCTGCACGGCGGCGCCAGCTGTGTACTCGTCGAGGGCCTGGGGTCGATGGGCGCGCTGTGTCATGCAATGGGCTTCGGCAAGGTGGCGGTGGGCGTCGACATCTCGGTGACGCATCACCGGTCGATCCGCGAGGGATGGGTCACCGGAGTGGCGACCCCGATCCACCTCGGACGCACGATCGCCTGCTACGAGGTGATCATTTCCGATGATGCCGACCGACGGCTCGCGACCGGTCGCATCACCTGCCAGCTCATCGACGCACCGCGCACAGCCTGATCAGGACTTCGTGCGTCCCTGCTTGCCGTGGTCGATGACGCCCTCAGCCACCTCACGCATCGACTTGCGCAGGTCCATCGCCGTCTTCTGGATCCAGCGGAACGCCTCGGGCTCGGTGAGCCCCAGACCCTCCTGCAGCATCGCCTTCGCCTGGTCGACGGCCTTGCGGGACGCCAGCCGCTCCTCCAGGTCGGCCACCTCATCCTCGACGGCGCGGATCTCGGCGAAGCGTCCCATGGCGATCTCGATCGCGGGCACCACATCGGAGGCGTCGAACGGCTTGACGACGTAGGCCATCGCCCCGGCCTCCCGAGCCCGCTCCACCAGCTCGCGCTGGCTGAAGGCGGTCAGCATCACGACGGGCGCGATGCGTTCCTCGGCGATCTTCTCGGCGGCGGTGATCCCGTCCATCCGTGGCATCTTCACGTCCATGACCACGAGGTCGGGACGCAGCTCACGCGCCAGCTCGACCGCCGTCTCGCCGTCCCCGGCCTGGCCCACCACGTCGTACCCCTCGTCCGTGAGCAGTTCGACGAGGTCCATGCGGATCAGGGCTTCATCCTCGGCGACGAGGACGCGCGGACGCGGACGATCGGACGGGGCGTTCGGTGTTGTCTCGGTCACGGCTTCATCCTGGGATCGGCGAATAGTCTCATCGGGCAATTTACACGCTCCCGCACCGTGGCCGGGCCACGAACGTCGAGTGCGCTCCGGGCGTCCCCCCAAGGTGTGCCAGAATGGACGCGCACCACGCCCGGGTGGCGGAATGGCATACGCGGACGGCTCAAACCCGTCTGGCCGAAAGGTCGTAGGGGTTCGACTCCCCTCCCGGGCACGACAGCACAGACGACGAACGGCGCCACACCCTCAGGGGAGTGGCGCCGTTCGTGTCAGCCGGGAGCTTCGTCAGGCCGGGTCGTCCTGACCACGGGGCTTGATGCGGTGGACGCGGATGGAGTTGGTCTTGCCGGGCACGCCCATCGGCGAACCGGACACGATCACGATGCGGTCGCCGATGTCGACGAGGCCCCGCTCGTTGAGGTGCCACTCGACGGCCTCGACCATTTCTTCGGTGTTGTGGAACTCAGGCGTCATGATCGTCTGCGCCCCCCACAGCAGTGTCAGGTACTGGCGCGTCGACGCGTCGGGTGTGAACACCAGGTACGGGATCGACGAGCGCAGTCGCGCGAGGCGCCGAGCGGTGTCACCCGACTTGGTGAAGGCGATGAGGTACTTCGCCCGCAGTGCCGAACCGATGTCGACCGCTGCCTTCGAGATCACGCCACCCGAGGTGTGGGGGTCGAAGGCGATGTCATGGATCGACGAGATGGCGTGGTCCTCGGTGCTCTCGATGATCTTCGCCATCGTCGCGACGGTCTCGACGGGATACTCCCCCACCGACGTCTCGCCCGACAGCATGACCGCGTCAGCGCCATCGAGAATGGCGTTGGCGACGTCGGATGCCTCCGCACGAGTGGGACGCGGGGCCGAGATCATCGACTCGAGCATCTGGGTGGCCACGATCACGGGCTTGGCCCACTTGCGGGCGGCCGTGATGATCTGCTTCTGCACCAGCGGGACGTCCTCCAGCGGCAGTTCGACACCCAGGTCACCGCGGGCGACCATGAACGCATCGAACGCGTCGATGATGGCGTCCAGGTTCTCGATGGCCTGGGGCTTCTCGAGCTTGGCGATCACGGGGACGCGACGGCCCTCCTCGTCCATGATGTTGTGGACGCGGCGGATGTCGTCAGGGCTGCGGACGAACGACAGGGCGATCATGTCGATGCCGTGGTTGAGCGCCCACCGGAGGTCGGCCTCGTCCTTCTGGCTGAGCGCGGAGACGGACACTGCCACGCCCGGCAGGTTGAGCCCCTTGTTGTTGCTCACGTGACCGGCGACGGTGACCTCGCAGATGACGTCACGATCGGTGACCTCGCGGGCCACCAGGCCGATGCGTCCGTCGTCGATCAGGATCGAATCGCCCGGCTTCACGTCGCCGGGAAGGCCCTTGTAGGTGGTGGAGCACCGCTCTGCGTCACCCTGGATGTCGTCGATGGTGATGGTGAACTTCTGGCCCTCGGTGAGCAACACTTTGCCCTCCGTGAACCGGCCGAGCCGGATCTTGGGACCCTGCAGGTCGGCCAGGACGGCCACGTTGACATGCAGTTCGCGGGCGGCGTCACGCACCAGGTTGAGACGGGCCACGTGCTCGCTGTAATCACCGTGGCTCATGTTGAGGCGGGCGACGTTCATCCCCGCGTTGATGATGTCCCTGACCCGCTCCGGTGTGGAAACGGCAGGGCCCATGGTGCACACGATCTTTGCTCTTCGCACGCTCAGAACCCTACCGGACCCGGGCCCCCTTCCGACATTCCAAGCGCAACCCGATCGCCTCAGCGAGCTCTCAGCAGGTCAAGCGCGTGCTGCAGGTCATCGGGATAGGGCGAGGTGAACCGGACGTACTCGCGCGTCCCCGGGTGGACGAATCCCAACTCGCAGGCGTGCAACCACTGGCGCACCAGTCCGAGTTCCGAGGCCAGCACCGGGTCACCCCCGTACAAGGGGTCGCCCACGCACGGATGCCTGATCGCGGCCAGGTGGACGCGGATCTGGTGCGTCCGCCCGGTTTCGAGGTGGATGCGCAGCAGGGTGGCCGAGCGGAACGCCTCGATCGTCTCGTAGTGGGTGACCGAGTGGCGGCCGCCGGCGACGATGGCCATCTTCCAGTCGGCGCCGGGATGACGGGCGATGGGGGCGTCGATCGTCCCGGTGAACGGGTCGGGGTGGCCCTGGACGACGGCGTGGTAGATCTTGTCGACCGTGCGGTCGCGGAAGGCCTGCTTGAGGATCGTGTAGGCCGTCTCGGACTTCGCGACGACCATGAGACCGGACGTGCCGACATCAAGGCGTTGGACGACGCCCTGTCGCTCGGGAGCCCCGCTCGTCGAGATGCGGAAACCGGCCCCTGCCAGGTGTTCCGTGACGCTGGGCCCGTCCCATCCGACGGACGGGTGGGCGGCCACCCCGACGGGCTTGTCGACGACGACGATGTCGCGGTCGTCGTGGACGATGCGCAGTCCCTCGACCACCTGGGGGGTCACCTGCACCCCGACCGGCCGTGCGTCCAGGTCGACCTCGAGCATCGCACCCGCCCGGACGCGCAGCGACGACTTGTCGACCGGGACGCCGTCGAGTCGGACGCCGCCCACCTCGATGAGGTCGACGATGCGCGTCCGGGACGCCCCAGTCATGCGCGCGGCCGCTGCGTCCACGCGTTCGCCGTCGAGCCCGTCCGGGATGAAGAGGATGCTCATTCGCCTGCCACCTGGGGCGACGGCGACCCATGGCGGGCCGGGTCGCGGAAGGCGAGCAGCACCATCAGGACGGCGGTGGCCGTGATGAACATGTCGGCCACGTTGAAGACTGCGAAGTGGCGCAGCGCGATGAAGTCGACGACGTGGCCACGGAACGGTCCGGGCTCACGGAACAGCCGGTCGGTGAGATTGCCGGCCACCCCGGCGAGCAACATTCCCGTGGCGACGGCACTGACCGGGCGACGGACGCGCGGTGCGACCCCGAACAGCAGGACCACCAGGGCGGTCAGTGCGAGCAGGCTGAGCGCCACGGTCGCGCCCGTGCCGAGGCTGAACGCCGCACCGGGGTTGCGCAGGAGGACCAGCCGGAGCCACCCACCGAGGAAACTCGGCGGGTCCGTGGGGTCCAGGTTGGCCAGGGCCCAGCGCTTCGTGACCAGGTCGAGCAGGTAGCCGGGAATGGCGATCCCGGCGATGATCCACCACAGGCGCCCGGTCGACGACCTCAGCGCCGTTCCTCGCGCTGCTTGCACGTCACACACATGGTGGCTCGCGGGAAGGCCTGCAGACGGGCCTTGCCGATCGGCTTGCCGCAGACCTCGCACGTGCCGTAGTGGCCGTCGTCGAAGAGTCGCAGCGCCAGCTGCGACTGCTCCAGCATCTCGCGGGCGTTCTGCGCCAGCGACATCTCCTGGTCACGCTCGAAGTTCGAGGAGCCGACGTCGGCCGGGTCTCGCCCCGCCCCGTCACTCCCCTCGCGCATCAGCCCGGCCAGTTCGGCTTCGGTGATGGCGATCGCCTTCTCCATGCGCGCGATGTCGCTGACCAGTTCTTCCCTGACCTCAGCGACCTCCTCCGGCGTCCACGCTTCTTCTCCGTCGCGGACAGGGAGGGTCACGTCGTCAAGGTTGACGGAACCCTTGGTCGGCCTGGCGGCTGCCATGGATGACTCCGATCGGTGGCTGGGGTGCACGGGAAGGCTCCGGCTCTGATGGCTGAAGATACACCCCTTGTCAAGGGCGCCCTGACTGGGCGGCCTGTGTCAGCCCCAGTTGTCGGACGTGTGCTCCTCGGAGCCCTGTGCAGACTGCAGGAGGGCGTCCAGGCGGGGCGTGGACGACGCGCCGCGCTCCTCGAGCAGGCTCGGCTTGTCTTCGGGCTCCCAGACGTCGTTCTCGACCTTCTCGACCTGCTTGCGCAGGTAGCCGGTGAGGCGGCCGCGGAAGTCAGCCTCGAAGGAGCGCAGTCGGTCGACCTTGCCGTGGAACTCGTCGCGCTCGGACTCGAGCGTCGTGAACAGTTCCGCGCGGCGGGCCTCGGCGTCCGAGTTGACCCTGTCGTGGTTCGCTTGTGCCTCGCTGGTGAGGCGCTCGACCAGGGCGTTGGTGTCGGCAGTCAGCTTCTCGGCATTGACGCGGGCCTCGGACTCGACGCGGTCGCCCCGGGTGCGGGCGTCCAGCAGCATCTCCTGGGTCTGGCGCTCGGCAGCCTCGAGCTTGGCGGCTGCCTGGCGCTCGGCCTCGGCGACGACATCCTCGGCCTGCTCGGTCGCGAGCTGGACGAGGCGCGTCACGGCGCTGCTCGCATCTGCCGAGCTGGTCACCACGAGGTGCTGGGCCACGGCACCATCGGCCAGGGCCTGGGGGGCGGACGCGAGCTCCTGGCGCAGGCCGGCGTTCTCGTCACGGAGACGGGCAAGTTCACTCTCGTCGACCTGGGGAACGGGTGCGTTGCGGAGTTCCTCGAGCTCGCCGCGAAGGCCGGCGTTCTCGTCGCGCAGGCGCTGCAGTTCGGCCTCGTCGACGCCCTCACCGGCGGGCTGGTTGCGGTATCCCTCAACCTCGTTGCGCACGCCGTCCAATTCGCCACGGACGCTGTCGAGCTCACCACGCAGGCCTGCGTTCTCGTCGCGCAGTCGATTCAACTCACCCTCGTCGACCACCGGGACCGGCGCGGCGCGCAGGGCCTCCAACTCGGCCTTCAGGTTGTCATTCTCCTGACCCAGTCCGCTGTCCCGCCCGTCACCGAGTGCCTCGATCTGGGCCTGCAGCCGCGCGTTCTCATCGAGCACCTCCACGAGTCCTGCGTCCACCCTGTCGAGGAAGTCGTCGACCTCCTGGCAGCGGTAGCCTTCGCCGACCCGCTTGGCCATCGGGAACTTGATGTTGCGAACCTCGTCAAGGGTCAGCGTCATGGTTGTGCTCCAGTGTTGATCTGTTGGACGTGTGATCTGTGGACGTGAACAGCCCACCTGAGATGTGCGGACATGTGAAAACGTCCACGAGTGGACGATCCGTCTCAGGCTACCGCAACAGGAGGGCCGAGTTGAGCCTCACCAGGATGAGAATGGCCAGCATCGCGGCCATGAAACCGAGGCTCAGTGACACCCCACCCGCGCGGATGGCGGGAAGGAAGCGGTCGAAGAACTTGATGGGCGGATCGGTGACGGTGTACACGGCCTCGAAGGCCACCAGGAGCGGGCCGGTCGGACGGAAGTCCCGGCTGATCACGGGGATCCAGCTCATGATCATGCGCACGAAGAAGAAGAGCAGGTAGAGCTGCAGGCCCATCCCGATCAGGATCCCGAGAGTGTGGAGCATCAGCTCTGGTTGAAGAAGCCGCCGGCGGCGATGCGCTCTTTGTCTTCCTGGGCCACGTGCACGTTCCGCGGCGACAGCAGGAAGACCTTGCTGGTCACGCGTTCGATCGTGCCCTGCAAGCCGAAGATCAGGCCGGCTGAGAAGTCGACAAGTCGCTTCGCGTCGGCGTCCTCCATGTCGGAGAGGTTCATGATGACCGGGACGCCGTCACGGAAGTGCTCGCCGATCGTCCGTGCCTCGTTGTAGGTGCGGGGGTGCACCGTGACGATCCGTGTGAGGTCCGCGGCTCGCGGCTCGTCGACCACGGGGTGCGGTGTCTCGACGCGGCGCTCGGCGGGTCGACGCTCGGACAGGGCCGTGATGCGCGACGGCTCGAAGTCGGCGTCCGCGTCAACCTCGTGAACGGCTTCGGTCTGCTCGGCGTCCGACTCGTCCCAGTTGTAGCGATCGTCCTCGACGAGTCCAAGCCACGCAGCGGCCTTCTTGATGCTCCCAGCCATGGTCGTCCCTTCTCACTGGATCAGCGTCAGGTTACCCGAGTGGCCACGGTTCTCTGAACACTGTTCGGGCGACACGCGCCAAATGATGCCGACCGACCGACCGGCGAGCGCGGCGTCCCGGCGGAAGGAGTGCAGGGTCGACGTGGTCCTGGTGCACGGATCGACGCGGTGGACGCGGACGCCCAGGGCGTCCAGCTGACTCGCGCAGGCGGCACCGAGGTCGATGGCCGGCGTCCCCCAGGACGTCTCGGCCCGCGCTGACGGATGGTCACGTGCGATGTCGTCGAGCATCGCCTGCGGGACTTCGTAGCAGTCCCCGCAGATGTGGGGACCGATCCAGGCCTCGACGTCGGTGGCGCCCAACCCCACCATGGACGCGTACGTGGTCGTCAGCACCCCGGCCGAGAGCCCTGCCCGGCCGGCGTGTGCCGCGCCGACCACACCGGACGTCCGGTCGGCCAACAGCACCGGGACGCAGTCCGCCACCCGGACCACCAGTGCGACACCCGGCAGGGCAGTGACGAGTGCGTCCGCCACCGGCAGCGATGGCGCGCCGCCCGGCTCGCCCAGGTGGTGGGAGGGTCCCCAATCGTCCAGGAATGCCTCGTCGACGACCCGGACGTCGGCACCGTGCACCTGATGGAGCGTGACGAACCTGCTCACTCCGAGGCGCGCCCCGACCAACGCGAAGTTGGCGCGGACGTGCTCGACGTCGTCTGCGTCCGTGCGTCCGAGGTTGAGTGGCCCCAGACCCGCGTCGGAGACGCCGCCCTGCCGGTCAGTGAAAGCGACCCCGACGCCACTGGCGCCGGGGTCGATGAGTGTCGAGAACATCGATCACTTCATGAAGTCGGGCACGTCCAGGTCGTCGACGGCGTCCACGACCTTCGGCGCGCGCCCCTGGGGGGCGAGGCCGTCGGTCACGACCGTCGGGTGCACCGGCCGGTCTGCAGGGCGGGTCTCGACGGGACGCGGGGCCACGCCGGGGGCGCGGGAGATACCTGGCTGGCGCCGGGGCGGCTGTCCGCCGTCGAAGCCGGCGGCGATGACGGTGACGCGCACCTCGTCGCCCAGGGCGTCGTCGATGACCGTGCCGAAGATGATGTTCGCGTCCTCGTGGGCCGCCTGCTCGATGAGGTTCGCGGCCGACGAGACCTCGAACAGACCGAGGTCGGAACCACCGGCGATGGAGAGCAGGACGCCGTGCGCCCCGTCGATGGACGCCTCGAGCAAGGGGCTCGAGATGGCCATCTCGGCGGCCGCGCGCGCCCGGTCCTCGCCGCGGGCCGAGCCGATGCCCATGAGGGCGGAGCCGGCGTTGCTCATGATCGACTTCACGTCGGCGAAGTCGAGGTTGATGAGGCCGGGGGTGGTGATGAGGTCGGTGATGCCCGAGACGCCCTGCATGAGCACCTGGTCGGCCTGCTTGAAGGCGTCCAGGATGGCCACGTGGTGGTCGGTCATGGCGAGCAACTTGTCGTTCGGGATGACGATGAGGGTGTCGACCTCTTCGCGCAGGCCGGCGATGCCGGTCTCTGCCTGCGTCGACCGACGCTTGCCCTCGAAGCTGAACGGACGGGTGACGACGCCGATGGTCAGCGCGCCGAGCGAGCGGGCGATCTTGGCGACGATCGGGGCGCCACCGGTTCCGGTTCCGCCACCCTCGCCCGCCGTGACGAAGACCATGTCGGCCCCCTTGAGGGTCTCCTCGATCTCGTCGGCGTGGTCCTCACAGGCCTGGCGTCCCTTGTCAGGGTCAGCTCCGGCCCCCAGGCCGCGCGTCAGGTCGCGACCGACGTCGAGCTTGACGTCGGCGTCGCTCATCAGCAGCGCCTGCGCGTCGGTGTTGATGGCGATGAACTCCACGCCCCTCAACCCCGCCTCGATCATGCGGTTGACGGCGTTCACGCCGCCGCCACCGACCCCGACGACCTTGATCACTGCCAGGTAGTTCTGTGCTGCATTTGCCACGGGGTTCGCCTCATTCGATCGGTGCGGGTGCCGACGTCCAGGGGTTCGCCTGGGTGTCACCACCCGTGGACGGCATCCCGGTTCGCCATCCCACACAGGTTATGAGAGGGCCGCCGAGGGTGTCCATCGAGTCCGGAATCGTCACCCCAGAGCCTCAAGTGGCACTTGAGGCTTCTGTTGAGGGTGTCAGCGGCTGGTGGGGGTGGACGGCGAGGAGACGTCGTAGACCGTCGCGTCCACGGCCAGGAGGGCCGTCGCCACCTGCGCCTTGGTGGTGGACTCCTCGGCGCTCCCCCACACCACGGACTGGCCGTCGGCGAGCACGAGTGTGATCTGGTCGGGTGCGTCCACGCGCACGTACTGCAGTCTCTCCAGCAATTGCGGGGTCAGCGTCCCGGCGACGGTCACGGCGTCCGCCAGATAGCGGTTCTCGACGGATGCCGTCTGCACGACGACGACCCCGTCGGTCTTGTCAGGGGTCTCGTGGAACACCACCCCGGAGCGGTCGACCCACTGCCAGGACGCGCCGTGTACGCGTTGGACGACCAGGGTCCGCTCGGTCACGTGAACGACGATGGTGTGGGGCCACCGGGTGGAGACGGTGGCCGACTCCACGGCCGGGATGGAAGCGACGCGGCCCGCGATGAGGCCCGTGTCGACCCACACCATCGGTGTGCCGATGAGTGCGTCCGCCGTGGTCACCAGCTGGCTGCCCGACACGATCTCGTTCCCCTCGACCATGACGACCCGCAGGTCGAACACGCGGCTGACCCCCACGACGAGGGCCGCGCCCGCCACGAACATCAGCAGCAGGGCCGCGACGCCGATCCTGACGAGGCGCCTCCGCCGCACCGCACGACGCTTGGCCGTCAGCCGTGGTGACGCATCGGACACGTCACTCATGGGCGACATGCCCGAGCAGTTGGGCCAGCATCGGGCCGACGAGCGTGACATCGCCCGCGCCGAGCGTCATGACCAGGTCACCGGGCTCGACGAGTTGGGCGAGGGCGCTCGGCAACTGGGCCTTGCGGGGCACGTAGACCGCTTGCGCGCCGGCGGCCACCGTCGCGTCCATGACGAGGGCGCCCGTGACCCCTTCGATCGGGTCCTCCCGTGCCGGATAGATGTCGGTGAGGACGACCAGGTCGGCGAGGGCGAGCGCCTCACCGAACTCGGACGCGAAGTCGCGCGTCCGACTGTAGAGGTGGGGCTGGAAGCAGGCCACCAGACGTCCGCCACCGGCGGCGCGACGCCCGGCCGTGAGCGTCGCGGTGATCTCGGTGGGATGGTGCGCGTAGTCGTCGAAGATGCGGACGCCGGCGACGTCGGCCACGAGCTGGAACCTGCGGTGCGTCCCGGTGAAGGTCGACGCGCCGTCGAGCAGGGCCTGGTGACCCAGGCCCAACAGGCGTCCGATGGCATAGGCGGCCGCAGCGTTGGCGAGGTTGTGACGTCCGGGGACGCGGAGTTCCAGGCGTCCCGACTCGCCCGCGTACGTGAGGGTGGCGCCGGCGGTCGTGCCCTCGAAATCCAGGTCTGACAGGCTGACGTCCGCATCGGGCGACTCCCCCACCGTCACCACACGGGCGCCGCTCGCCGCGACATCGGCCGCCAGACCGGCGGCTCCCAGATCGTCGATGTTCACGACGAGGGCCCGGACGCCGGGCTGCGTCGCGAAGCGCACGAAACCTTCGTGGTAAGCGCGCGGGGTCACCCAGTTGTCGAGGTGGTCGGCTTCGACGTTCGTGACGACGGCGATCTCGGTCGGGTACTGCAGGAAGGTGCCGTCGGACTCGTCGGCCTCGACGATGAAGGCCTCACCGTGCCCGAGGTGGGCGCTCTTGCCCGTGCTGGCGAGCGGCGCGCCGATGACGTAGCTCGGATCGGCGCCGGCGGCGGTGAGGATGACGGCGGTCATGCCGGTGGTCGTGGTCTTGCCGTGCGTCCCGGCGATCGACACGCCACGGGAGCCCAGCATCAGGGACGCGAGGGCGGCGCTGCGGTGCCAGATGCGCAGGCCGCGCGCCCGGGCCTCGACCAGTTCGGGGTTCGACTCACGAATGGCCGATGACACGACGACGGTCGTCGCACTCCCGACCTGCGCGGCGGCGTGGCCGATGTAGGTGGTGATCCCCTCGGACGCAAGTTGCCGCAGGGCGGGCGAATCGGCCTGGTCAGACCCGCTCACGACGACGCCCCGCTCGTGGAAGAGCTCGGCGATGCCGCTCATTCCGGCTCCGCCGATGGCGATGAAGTGGACGCTGCCGACCTCGTCGACAGGCACCACGGGGATGGGCTCACGCAGCGACATCAGGCCGTCCCCCCGGCCACCTGGAGCACGATGGACGCCAGCTTCGACGCTGCGTCCGCCGACATGAGGGCCCTGCCTGCGTGCGACATCGCGGCCAGCACCTCGGGCCTGTCGACGCGTCCCAGCACGTCGGACGTGAGTCTCTCGGCAGTCAGGTCGGCGTCGGTGATCAGCACCGCACCCCCGGCCGCGACGAGGGCGGACGCATTTCGTGCCTGCTCCCCGTTGCCGTGCGGCAACGGGACGAACACGCCCGGAAGGCCCACGATCGCGGTCTCGACGACCGTGCCGGCGCCCGAACGTCCGAGCATGAGGTCGGCCGCGCAGTAGGCCTGCTCCATGCGATCGACGTACGCGACGGGGACGTACCTGGCGTGCGTCGTCGGGTCGGTGACCACCTGGGCGTCCTCGGGGAAGTTCTTCGCACCCCAGACGTGCAGGACCTGCACTCCGGCGGCCAGGAGGGCGTCGCGGGCCCCGAGGAGCGCGGTGTTGATGCTGCGTGCACCCTGGCTGCCGCCCGAGACCAGCAGCGTGGGACGGTTCGCGTCGAGCCCGAAGAGCTCGCGCGAGCCCTCCTGCCGGGAGGCACGTCCGGAGTGCGCCAGGTCGCTCAACGCGCGTCGCACGGGAAGACCGACGACCTCGGCGCCCGGGAGCGGGGTGTCGGGGAAAGTCACCGTGACGCGGGCTGCGAACCTGGCCGCAACCCGGTTGGCGAGGCCGGGGACGGCGTTCTGTTCGTGGATGACGATGGGGAGCTTGAGCCGACGCGCCGCCAGGTAGGCGGGCATCGAGACGTAGCCACCGAAGCCGACGAGAACGTCGGCGTCGTGGTCGGTCAGGATGGCCTTCGCGCGGGCCACGGCATCCCGAAGTCGGATCGGGACGCTCAACAGGGCCGGGCTGGGTTTGCGCGGCAGCGGAACCGGCGGGATGAGTTCGAGGGTGAGGCCTGCGTCCGGGATCACCCTGGTCTCAAGACCCTTCGGCGTGCCGATGCAGGTGATCGTGACGTCGGACGCCAACCTCAGCGCCTCGGCCGTCGCGATCAGCGGCGAGGTGTGACCGGCCGTCCCGCCACCGGCGAGCACGACATTGACCATGGGTTGACTCCTGACCTGCGGGCGGGGGTGGCGGCGGCCTGACGGGTCAGTGCCCGCCATCCACCACCGTAGTGACTCGCGGGCGCGGCTTCGCCCGACGCGCCTCGATGGCCTTGCGGGCGTCCGGTTCGAGGCGGGCGCAGGCGAGCAGGACGCCGACCGCCGCGAGGTTGCTGAGCAGCGCCGAACCGCCGGCGGAGATGAAGGGCAGGGGCACGCCCACGACAGGGAGCATCTTCATGGCCACGCCCACATTGCAGAGGGTCTGGAACATGAGCCAGGCCGTGATGCCGGCCGCCGTGATGCGGACGAACATGGATTCGGCCTTCATGGCGATCCTCATGCCACCCCAGCCGAGCGCCGCGAAGAGCAGCAGAACCGTGAGGGCGCCCACCAGACCCAGTTCCTCGCCCAGCACCGCGAAGACGAAGTCGTTCTTCGCCCCGTCGTACAGGCCGCCCCACTTCTGGCGCGAACCACCCAGCCCGACGCCCCACCAGCCGCCCGTGGCCAACGCGTACACCGCGCTGATCGGCTGCTGCGAGGCGTTCGGGTCGTCGACCCCGGGACGCAGGAAGGCGAAGATGCGGGTCATGCGGTTGGGGCTGTAGGCGACGAGTGCGACCACCGCCAGCAGGGCGGCCCCCAGCAGTGCACCGATGTAGCGCAGGGGGGCGCCCACCACCCAGAGGATGCCGAAGATGATGGCGCCGATCACCATGGCGGTGCCGAGGTCGTGCTCGGCGAGCACGAGCGCTTCGATGATCATGAAGCCCGCGAGGAGAGGCCAGAGAAGGTGGCGTGGCTGGTCGAGCAGCTTCTGCTTGGTCGAGAGCACTGCCGCGGCCCAGACCACGAGGGCCAGTTTGGCGAACTCGGACGGCTGCACCGACATCACGCCGAGGTCGAGCCAGGCCCGGTTGCCCTTGCCCTGGTCGGTACCCAGGGGCGTGAAGACGGCGATGAGCAGCACGATCGACACGACCATGCCGATCCAGCCCAGTGCCTTGAGCGACTTCTCGTTGAGCCGGCTCGCGACGAGCGCGATCGGCACCGAGACGGCCAGGAAGAGCGCCTGGCGCTGGGCGTAGTAGTACGGGTTCAGCCCGCGGGCCTGGGCCTCGACCGAGGACGACGACAGCACCATGAGTGCCCCGAGCGCGGCCAGCAGGGCAGCGCTGACGAGCACCAGGTAGTAGTCGAACATCGGGCGACCCATGGCCTCGCTGAGAGGCCCGAACCTGGTCCTCCGCACCTGCGTCGTGGTGATCGTGGCCAACGTCCTCAGCTCCCGTCGAGTCCGGCCACGGCAGCGGTGAAGGCGTCACCACGCGCGTCGTAGCCGGAATACATGTCCTTGCTCGCGCATCCGGGTGCCAACAGGACCGTGTCACCACGGCGCGCCATGGAAGCGGCGGCCCTCACCGCCGTTTCCATCGCACCAGTGTCGGATGAGTCGATGACGACGACGGGGACATCGGGGGCGTGTCGGGCAAGTGCGTCCGCGATCACGTGCCGGTCGACGCCCAGCAGCACGGCCCCGCGCAGGCGGGACGCGTGCGCGACGACGAGGTCGTCGAAGCTCGTCCCCTTGGCCTGCCCGCCGGCGACCCACACGATCGACTCGAAGGCCCGCATCGACGAGTTGGCGGCGTGCGGGTTGGTCGCCTTGGAGTCGTCAACGAAGCGGACGCCGTCGAGTTCCCGGATCGTCTGGATCCGGTGCCCGCCGAGGACGAGGTTGCGCAGTCCCTGGCCCACAGCGGCGGGAGGGACGCCGAAACTGCGAGCGAGGGCGGCTGCGGCCAGGGCGTTCTCGATGTTGTGAGGGGCTTGGGGCTGGACGTCGGCGAGCTTGGCAAGCTCCATGGCGGAGTCGCGGCGCTGCATCACGAACGCACGGTCGACGAGCAGGTCGTCGACGACTCCGAGCATGCTGACCGCGGGGATGCCCAGCGTGAACCCGATGGCCCGGGCGCCATCGATGACGTCGGCGTCCTCGACCATGCGTTCGGTCGCGGGGTCGGCGACGTTGTAGACGCACGACGCCTGCACGTCGCGGTAGATCTTGGCCTTGTCAGCGCCGTACGCGGCCAGGGGATCGGCCTCGTGGGCGTACCACTCCAGGTGGTCGGGCTGAAGGTTCAGGACAGCTGCGGAGTGCAACGAGACCGTGTGCATCCAGTGCAGCTGGAAGCTCGACAACTCGACTGCGAGGACGTCGTAGGGCTCGGCGTCCAGCACGGCCTCCATGACCGGGCGTCCGATGTTGCCGACCGCAGATGTCCGGAGGCCGGCTGCGCGGAGCATCGATTCGACCATCTGTGTGGTCGTGGTCTTGCCGTTGGTGCCGGTGATGCCGAGCCACGGCACGACCCGGTCGGGGTGCTGCAGACGCCAGGCCAGCTCTACCTCGCCCCAGATCGGGATGCCGCGCGCGGCGGCCTGGGCGAGCAACGGGGCAGTCGGACGCCACCCCGGCGACGCGATCACCAGGTCGACGTCGTCGTCCAGGGTCGAGGTTGCGCCGGCACCCAGCCGGACGTCCGCGTCCAGGATCTCGAGGAGCTTGCCCTTCTCGGCGTTCGCGTCCGACTCGGTCTCGTCGCGGACGCGAACGTTCGCGCCGAACTCGAGGAGGCCGTCGGCGGCGGCGAACCCGGACGCGCCGAGCCCGGCCACGAGCACGGTGGCCTGCGACCAGGGTGACGTCCGGTCGGCGGCGGGGAGCCAGTCAAGCGTCACTGCTGCGCCACCCACTCGCCGTAGAAGATGCCGAGGCCGGCCGCGACAGACAGGCCACAGATGATCCAGAAGCGGATCACGATGGTCTCCTCACTCCACCCCACGAGCTCGAAGTGGTGCTGCAGCGGCGCCATGCGGAACAGTCGCTTGCCCTTGGTGAGCTTGAAGACCCCGACCTGCAGGATGACCGACATCGTGATCAGCACGAACAGCCCACCGATGATGACGAGGAGCAGTTGGGTGCGCGAGAAGATCGCGAGCCCCGCCACTGCCCCGCCGATGGCGAGCGAGCCGGTGTCACCCATGAAGATCTTGGCGGGCTTGGCGTTCCACCAGAGGAAGCCGAAGCAGGCGCCGGCGAGGGCCATCGAGACGACGGCCAGGTCCTGCGGATTGCGCACCTCGTAACACAGCGGCCCGGCGGTGGGCGCACTGCCACACCACTGGTTGCGCTGCCACATGTTGAGCAGGGCGTAGGCGACGAAGACCATGGTGGCCGCCCCGGTGGCCAGCCCGTCCAGCCCGTCGGTGAGGTTGACGGCGTTGGAGGCGGCTGCGATCAGGATCATGATCCAGATGATGGCGAGGAGAAGTGGCAGCTTCAGCCAGTCGATGTCACGCAGCGCCGACACGAATGTGGACGCCGGGTGATTGCCGCGAAAGTCCTTGAACTGGGTCAGGGACAGGTACGCGAAGGACGCGCCGATCAGGCCCTGCAGGATGAGCTTGGCCCGACCGTTGAGACCCAGGGAACGTTGCCGGGAGATCTTGGTCCAGTCGTCCAGGAACCCGACGAAGCCCAGCGCGACGAACAGGTAGATGATCAACAGCGCGGACGCCGAGACCCGCGTCATGGTGATCAGGTGGGCCAGGAAGTAGCCCAGGACGGACGCCACGATGATGACGAGACCGCCCATCGTCGGGGTGCCGCGCTTGGTGTGGTGCGATGTGGGACCGTCGTCGCGGATGAACTGCCCGTACCCCTTGTGGACCAGGAAACGGATCAGCAGATGGGTCCCGAACAGCGTCCCGGCCATGGCCAGGGCACCTGCGAAAAGGATGTTCTTCACTGTTCTTCTCCTGCCCCGGGTGCCTCGGCGGCGAGGGCCTCGACGATCCTCTCGAGACCGATGCCCCGCGAAGCCTTGACGAGCACGACGTCGGACGCCAGCAAATCTACCGACGTCACGACCTCTCCGAAGGCCACGGCGCGCGCTCGATCGCCCAGCGCTCCCGCCCCGGCCACCATGTCGTCGGCGAAGTCGCCCACGCTGAGGAGGACATCGACGCCGGCGGCGGCGACCTGGCGTCCCACGGTTGCGTGCAGGGAAGCGGACTCCTCGCCCAGTTCGAGCATGTCGCCGAGGATGGCGACGGCCCGACAGTCGGGGTGGGTGAGGCGACGGGCCGAGGCCACCTCGGCCAGCGTGGTGATGGCCGCCAGCATCGAATCGGGGTTCGCGTTGTAGGCGTCGTTGATGATCACGGCGCCACCGGCGGCACGGGCGAGTTCCATGCGCCAGCGGGAGCGGGAGGTCGCCGCCGAGAGCGCGGTGGCGACGGCGGCAGGGGCGAGTCCGGCCGCGATGGCCGCGGCCGCAGCCGCCACGGCGTTGGCGACCTGGTGGCGTCCCATGCCCTGCAGGTGCACCGCGTGTGCCTCGGCGGCCTGGTCACTGCCCGTGACGGCCAGTGTGAACGAGAACTGCTGCAGGTCGTTCCCCTCGATGTCGAGTGCACGCACCGAGAGCGCCGCGTCGACGGGGGGCTCGGTCCCGACCGAGAACCAGGCCACGCGTCCACGGGTTCGGGACGCCATGGACGCTACGAGGGGGTCGTCCGCGTTGAGCACGGCCCAGCCGTCGGGCGTCAACGCCTCGACGATCTCGCCCTTCGCCTGCGCGATGACCTCGCGGGTGCCGAACTCGCCGATGTGCGCGGTGCCGACGTTGAGGACCAGGGAGATCTCGGGCGGGACGATCGAGCACAGCCACGCCACGTGTCCGATGCCGCGGGCGCCCATCTCGCTCACGAGGTAGCGGGTCTGCGGGCCGACCTTGCAGGCCGTCAGGGGCACGCCGATCTCGTTGTTGAAGGATCCGACCGGCGACACGGTCGGGGCGTCCGACTCGAGCACCTGCGCGAGCAGGTCCTTGGTGCTGGTCTTGCCGGACGAGCCGGTGATCGCGAAGACGGTGAGGTCGTCGGCCGTCGTGACGACGTGGTGGGCCAGTGCCGAGAGGCCCGCGACCGGGTCGTCCACGATCACGTGGGGAAGAGGTGCGTCCGTGGTGCGGGAGGCGAGCACGGCGGCGGCGCCCGCCTCGGCCGCAGCGCCCGTGAAGTCGTGTCCGTCGACCCGCTCACCCGGGAGGGCGACGAAGAGGCAGCCCGGTGAGGCCAGCCGGGTGTCGATGACAACGTCGGGGCCCACCGTGACAATCGGTCCGACCAGCGTCCCCGAGGTGACGGCCGCCAGGTCTGCAGTGCTCAGCTCGCGCATCTCAGTCCTCCACGACTCTGTGGACCACGGCCCACCTCGCACGGGCGACGTCGACATCGTCGAATTCCAGCACCTGGCCCGAGACCTCCTGGCCGTGCTCGTGGCCCTTGCCCAGGAGGGCGACCGTGTCGTCGGGGCCCGCGAGGCGCAGGGCCCGTTCGATGGCCTGCAGGCGTCCGGGTTGCTCGACGACCTCCACCCGGGACGCACGACTGCCCGTGGCTGCGCCGGCCACCGCGTCCAGTGCACCCCGGACGACGGAACCCCGGATGGCCGCGGGGTCTTCGCTTCGTGGGTTGTCGTCGGTGACGATGACGACGTCCGCCCCAGTGACCGCCGCGGCACCCATCTCGGGACGCTTCTCGGCGTCCCGGTCGCCACCGGCACCGAGTACGGCGATGACCCGCGGGGCCCGGATGGCCGCCAGGGCCGACTCGATGGCCTGGGGCGTATGGGCGAAGTCGACGAAGACCGTGGGTGCGTCCGGGCCGAGATCGACGCGCTCCATGCGTCCGGGAACCTGGGCGTGGGCGAGGCCCGCGAGGGCGGCGGTCCGGTCGACGCCGGCGGCGTCGAGCATGGCCAGGGCAGTGACCCCGTTGCGCACGTTGAACTCCCCCGGCAGGTCGAGCGCGAGGTCGACGGGGCCCTCGGGGGCCTCCACCTTGACGAGGGAGCCACCACCCGGTGCAGTGGTCCACTCGACGATGCGGTAGTCGGCGTCGGCGTTGAAACCCGTCGTGACCAGGCGCGGCGCACCCCGCTCGACGATGCGGGACGCCAGGATCGCTCCGTGCTCGTCATCGATGTTGACGATCGCGACACGGCACCGGTGGGGTTCGAAGAGGGTTGCCTTGGTCTCGAAGTAGTGCTCCATCGTGGGGTGGAAGTCGAGGTGGTCGCGTCCCAGATTGGTGAACCCGGCAACGTCGAAACCCACGCCGTCCACCCGCTGGAGGGCCAGCGCGTGCGACGAGACCTCCATCGCTATGGCGGTGGCGCCCCGGTCGAGCATGACCGCCATGAGGGCCTGCAGGTCGGGCGACTCGGGGGTGGTGATCGTGGTGCGGCTCGAGGCCAGCTCGACCCCGTCGAGGCGGAAGCCGATGGTGCCGATCGACCCGACGTGCATCCCGGCCGCGGTCAGGCCGGCTTCCAGGAGGAAGGCCGTCGTGGTCTTGCCGTTCGTGCCCGTGAGCCCGAGCATGAGCAACTCATGGGTGGGCGACCCGAAGATCGTGGACGCGGCGAGCGCCATGTCGCGGCGCGGATCGCTCGACTCGCAGACCGGCAGATCCGCCCCGGCCGCCAACTCCGCGCCGGTGGCGTCGGTGAGCACGGCGACGGCCCCGCGTCCGGCCGCTGCTGCGGCGAACGAGGCCCCGTGCGTCCGGGTGCCGGGGAGGGCAACGTACAACTCACCCGCCCCCACGGTGCGCGAGTCGAGCTGGATGCCGCTCACGAGCACGCCCTCGGCGTCCATCGGCAACCGGACGTCGGTGCCGGCGAAGACCTCGCCGAGCGTCCGCGCGACAACGTGGGTGGGACGCAGCGGCCCGGGGCTGGTGTCGTTCATTTGTAGGTGAGGGGCCTCAGCGGGGCCTCGTCGTTCGACGGCAGGACGCCGTAGCGCGCGAGGGCCAACGTCATGATCTCCTTGTAGATCGGGAGGGCAACCTCGCTGCCCTGGTGACCGTTGACCGGCTGGTCGAGGACGACGTAGACGAGGATCTGGGGGTCCTCGACGGGTGCGACGCCGACGAAGGATGCGGTGTAGCCCTCGTACCCCTGGGCCGCAACGTCGTAGCGCTCGGCGGTGCCCGACTTCCCCGCCGTGCGGTATCCGGCGATCTTGCGGCTCTCGACCTTGGTGATCACCGACTCCATCATGTCGAGCAGTTGGGTCGAGGCCTCGGCCGAGATGATCCGACGGGGTTCCGCACGATCGATCGCGACGGGGTTGCCTTCACCGTCCGTGGCCGACGAGATGATCGTGGGGGCGTTGTAGATGCCACCGTTCGTCAGACCGGCGATTGCGGCAGCCTCCTGGAGGGCGGTGACCGACAGTCCCTGGCCGAAGGCGATCTGGTCGCGCGAGTAATCAGGCATGTCGGCGTCCGGCAACTCCCCCGCGGACTCGCCCGGCAGCCCGCTCCCCGTCGACTGACCGAGGCCGAAGCTGATGAGGTAGTCGCGCAGCGTCGCCTTGTCCATCTTGGAGGCCAACATGGCCGTGCCGATGTTCGAGGAGTTCGCGACGATCCCGCGGGCGGTCAGGGGGAGCGTCCCATGGGAGAAGGCGTCGTTGATGTAGCCGGCGCCGGACTTCAGCCGGGCCGGCACCTCGACCCGGGTGTCGGGGGTGATGAGGCCGGCATCGAGCAGGGCGCCCATCGTCAGGACCTTCTGCACCGAGCCGGGCTCGTAGACCTCGCTGACCGCCCGGTTGCCCAGGTTGGCTGCGGTCGCCCTGCCCGGGAAGTTGGAGTCGTACCCGGGGCTGGAGTCCATGGCCAGGATCTCCCCGGTCTTGTTGTTCATGACGATGCAGATGCCGGAGGCTGCGGCAGCCTTCTGGATTCCTGCTGCGAGCGCCTGCGAAGCGATGAGCTGCATGCCGGCGTCAATGGTCGTCGTGTAGTCCGTACCGTCGACCGCCGGGACGAGGACGTTGTCGCCCAGGGGGATGCGGCCGTAGGCGGCGGCGTCGTAGGACTCGCGTCCAGCCGTGCCCTTGAGTTGCTCGTCGAGCGCGAACTCGAGCCCGCCCCCCGCCTTGCCCTCACCGTTCATGAACCCGATCACATTGGCGGCCAGACCGCCCGAGGGGTAGCGACGGACCGGGTCGTCCTCCTTGTAGATGCCGTACCAGTTGCCGTCGCGCAGTTCGTTGGCGATCTCGTTGTAGGTGAGCGCGCTGACCTGGCGGGCCAGGACGACGTACATCAGGTAGGAGCCGTCCTTCGCCTTCCTGGTGAGTTCGGGCAGATAGCTGTCGGCCGTACCCCCGAGATGACTGGCCAGCACGGCGGCGATGGCCGCCGGCGCTTCGGCGGCCTTGGCCCGTTGCTTGGGGCCCATGGTCACCTTGGCATCCACTCCGTTCCTCGAGATCATGTTCGGGTCGGCGATGACCCTCACTGCGAGTTCGGTGGACGCCAGCACCTGGCCGTTGCGGTCGAGGATGCTGCCCCGCTCGGGGATGAGTTCGTGGCTGTACTTCATCTTCGCCGCCGCCGCGACCGCGTAGGTGTGGGCGTCGAAGGCCTGCAGCTGGAAGTCGCGTCCGATCAGGATGGTCATGACGATGGCCATGGCGACGAGCATCCGGCGCATGCGGCGCTTCGAGTCGGCGAGGGGAACGCGCGTGGCTGCCGAGAAGGTCTTGGGACGCGGCGTGCGACGGGCAGGCCCGCTGACCGCCGGTCGGCGGTCGGGTCCGGCGGTCACGGGTTGGTCCCGGTGGTCGCGGTGGTGGGCTTGGTCGAGGCCTGCTTCGCCTTGTCCGCCTTCGCGGCCTTCGCCTTGTCTGCTTTCGCCTTCTCGGCCTTCGCCTTGTCGGCAGCGGCCTTGGCCTTCTCGGCCGCGATGCGCTCCCTCTCGGCCTTGGCCTTGGCCTCTTTCTCGAAGAAGGCCGCACGAGCCTTCGTCTGCGCCTCGGCAACCTGCTCGGGCGTCCGGAAGCGCTGCGCGGGCATCTCGTCCCCGGTCACCCTGGTCGGCGTCCCGAGGATCGTGCCCTCCGGCAGCTGGATGAATGCCGGGGCGGGGTTCGGACGCAGGCCGAGCTCGTAGGCGCGCTGTTCGAGCGTCGTCGTGGAGCGCAGCAGCTGCACCTGCGTGGTCAGGGCGGCCTCCTCGTGCGACAGGCTGGTCGCCTGGCGCTGCATGGTGCGCAGTTCACTGGCACGAGCCTGGATCGTGGTGTTGAGCACGAGCACCCCCACCAGCCCGAGACCGAGGGTGGTCACGAGCACGAGGATGAAGGGGAGCCGTCCGACGCGGGCGCGGGGACGCGGCAGGGCGCGCAGTCGGGACGCCGGCGCCGCCGTCCTGGCGGTCGTCCGTTCAAGTGGCAACAGCAGGGCGCTCATGCGGCCTCCCCCATTCGTTCGATGCAGCGAAGGCGCGCCGACGTGGCGCGCGGGTTGGTCTGGGTCTCGGCGTCCGAGGGCTTCTCGGCGCCCCGCGTGACGAGCGCGAAGCGTGCGCGCAGGTGATCGGGGACGACGGGAAGGTGCGGTGGCGCGGCGTCCGTGGTGGCGTCGCGGAACAGTTGCTTGACCATGCGGTCCTCCAGCGAGTGGTAGGCCAGCACGGCAAGGCGTCCGTGGACGGCGATCGCGTCCAGAGCTGCGGGCAGGACACCCTCGAGGGCGGCCAGTTCACCGTTGACCTCGATGCGGAGGGCCTGGAAGGTGCGCTTCGCGGGATGTCCGCCGGTCTTGCGGACGGCCATGGGGATCGCGTCGGACACGACCTGGACGAGGCGTCCCGAGCGCTCGAAGGGGGCCCGTTCGCGCTCGGCCAGGATCCGGCCGACGATCCGGTCGGCGAACCGCTCCTCGCCGTAGGCACGAAGGATGCGGACCAGCGACTCGCGGGGGTAGGTGTTGATGACCGTCGCGGCCGTCAGTTCCTGCTTGCCGTCCATGCGCATGTCGAGGGGCGCGTCCACCGAGTAGGCGAACCCGCGCTCGCGGCGGTCGATCTGGAGGCTGGACAGTCCGAGGTCGAGCAGGACGGCCTGCACTCGGGGCGTGCCGGCCTCGTCGAGCACCTCGGGGAGTTCGTCGTAGACGGCTTCGAACAGCTCGACGCGATCACCGAAGCGGGCGAGGCGCTGGGCCGCGAGGTCGAGGGCCATGGGATCGCGATCGATCCCGATCAGGCGTGCGCCGGGGAAGGCGTCGAGGACGGCCTCGGCGTGGCCGGCCAGCCCGAGCGTCCCATCGACGTAGACCGAGCCCGGCTTGGCCAGGCACGGGGCGAGGAGTTCGAGGATCCGATCCCGCAGGACGGGGACGTGGAGGGCGTCGCCCGAGGCTGCGGGCGCGGGAACGGGCACGACGGCATCGACACCCGATGACTGCGTCTCGCCCATCTCGACCCCATATCGTTCCCTGACCACCCCGGTGGCCGTGCGTCCGGTTGTGCCTCGAGGTTCCAATCCGGAACTCTGGGAACCACCTGGCACCGGGGAAGGTGCGCCAGGGGGTGGGCCCCGGATTGAAGCCTCGCCGCACAACCGGTGTGCGGGACCTGCTCGTGAGGGCCCGGGTCAGTGACCCGGGTAGACCTCTTCATTCATGTCTGCAAAAGCCTGTTCCTGCGGTGTGGAGTACGACTCCCAGGCGGCGGCGTCCCAGACCTCGACACGTGTCATCGCACCGACCACCACGATGTCCTTGTCGAGCCCCGCATACGCGCGGAGCTGCGCAGGAATCGACACCCTGCCCTGTCGGTCGGGTGCCTCGTCGGTCGCGTTCGCGGCCAGCATGCGCTGCAGGTCACGGACGCTCTTGACGGTCGTGGGGCCGGACATCACCTGTTCGGCCATCTTCGAGAACGCCTCCGGTGTGTAGATCGCCAGGCAGCGGTCTTCCCCCCGGGTGATCACGAGACCGTCGGAGAAGGCCTCGCGGTACTTCACAGGGAGGAAGAAGCGACCCTTCTCGTCGAGCTTGGGGTTGTGGGTGCCGAGAAACACGGTCCTTGCCCCTTTCGCTCCACGAGAGTGCCCTTCTCCTCCATTTCGCTCCACCGTACTCCACAACGCTCCACTTCCACCACACTTCGCTCCACTTCTGGTTGAGACCCATCCCTGAACGACGAGCACGCAAGGATCCGGGCCCCGACGATCCCCCCGGACGCAGGAATCGGGCGTCCGGGTCGGCTCGGAATGCCGCGCTACGCTGGGGCGACCGCCACCCGGGACCAGGGCTCACCG
>Ga0075156_10000198_pt1 | contig 31012 bp, 30 predicted proteins | sample JI81AbrownDNA_FD_70966 | JGI IMG/M metagenome (GOLD analysis project Ga0075156, IMG submission 70966) | Wastewater effluent complex algal communities from Wisconsin, to seasonally profile nutrient transformation and Carbon sequestration -... | ecosystem: Engineered > WWTP > Effluent > Algae...
CCGCTGTCGCCCTCTCAAGTGCTGACCCAAACGCGCCGCTCGACGGGCCATGGCGGCGTCCCGCCCGCCACCAACACACAACGCACCCTCAGAACGGCCCTTGTTCAGCAGGCTCCTAGCGAATCGGCTGCTGCGCGGGGTTCGGCCCCTCATTCGCGCTCACCACGTGGCCGTCGTGGGCAGGTACCCGACCTGCGCGATGGTGGATTTTACATGCTGTTCACGTATGAACCCTCGTTTTCGCCGCAAATGCACTTGCCGAACGCCCAATTGGGCTGGCAGTGGTCTGGATTGCCGGGCGGCCCACCCCCAATCCGAGAGAGTCACCCTCCCCGATTGGAAACCAGCGCCGCCCCTGACGTGCGAGGAGCTGAACCCCAAATGGCCCAGACCGAAACCTCCCCTGAGATCTCATCTCTCGATGCCGAGCAGGTCGGCTACAAACAAACGCTCGGACGCCGCCACGTGCAGATGATCGCCATCGGTGGCGCCATCGGTACGGGTCTCTTCCTCGGCTCGGCGTCCCGGTTGAACAGCACCGGCCCTGCCCTGGTGCTCAGCTACGCGTTCGTCGGCCTGATCGCCTACTTCTTGATGCGGGCGCTCGGCGAACTGGTGCTGCACCGGCCCACCTCGGGCGCCTTCGTCTCGTACATGCGCGAGTTCTTCGGCGAGAAGTGGGCGTTCGTGACCGGCTGGATCTACTGGGCCAACTGGGTGCTGACCGGCATCGCGGACCTCTCCGCCGTCGGTCTGTACATGCAGTTCTGGTTCCCCACCCTGGACACCTGGATCACCGTGCTGGTCGGCCTGGTGGTCGTGCTGGCCGTCAACCTGATGTCTGCCAAGGCGTTCGGCGAGTTCGAGTTCTGGGCCGCGATCCTCAAGGTCGGCGCCATCGGCGTGTTCCTGGTGGTCGGCACCGTGGTCGTGGTCGGCGGCTTCCAGATCGGTGGCCACAAGGCCGGCTTCCAGAACCTGTGGAGCAATCCGGGCGGCTTCTGGCCGACCGAGGCCCCGTACAACTGGTACGGACCGCTGCTCGTCATGTCGGGCGTCGTGTTCGCCTATGCCGCGATCGAGATGGTGGGTGTCGCAGCCGGCGAGATGCAGAACGCCGCGCGCGAGGTGCCCAAGGCCGTCAACGCCGTCATCTTCCGGATCGCCGTGTTCTACGTCGGCTCGTTGCTGCTGCTGGTGTCGATGCTCCCGACGTCCGAGTACAAGCCCGGCATCAGTCCATTCGTCACGGTCTTCAGTGCACTCGGCATGGACTGGATGAGCGCGGCCATTCAGGCGATCCTGATCATCGCCGCGATGTCGAGCCTGAATGCCGGCATGTTCTCGACCGGACGGGTGTTGCGCAGTCTCGGCATGTCGAAGCAGGCCCCCCTGTTCACCCTCAAGATGAGCAACTCCGGGGTTCCGTGGGCCGGAATCGTGATGACGGCCGCTGTGATGGCGCTCGGTGCGGTGTTGAACGCCTTCGTGCCCAACGCCTTCGAACTGGCCATCGAAGCCACGGCCATCATGATCGTCTTCACCTGGGGCACCATCTTCGTCTGCCAACTGCGGCTCCGGCACCTGATCAACAAGGGCGTGATCCCAGCGACGCCGTTCCCCGCACCGGGCTATCCGTGGACGTCGTATGCCGGGTTGGGCTTCCTGGTCTTCGTGCTGATCGGCATCACCATCTCGGGTTGGCAGAGTTCGCCGGACTTCTTCCACAAGATCAACTTCTTGGTGGTGGTCTTCGGGATTCCCATCCTCACCGGCCTGTTGATGCTGGGTTGGCGCTTCGTGAAACCCTCCGTCGTGGCGAACACCGGTGGACGAATCGAGTCGGTATGGACCGACGAGGGTCCGCGCTACGGCGCGGGAACCGTGGTCGCCGACCCGCCCGACGACACCCCTGGCCACTGAGCCGATCAGGATAGGACAACGGACATGACACCAACCTCTCGTCACCTGCGACGCCTGGGGGCGGCCACCATCGCCCTGGGTGTACTGCTCACCGGTTGTACCGCCACCGGAACCGTCAAGGATCCGACGCCGGTGCCCGGCTCGAGCTTCAGCTCACTTCGGATCGGCATCTCGTTCGACCAGCCCGGCGTCGGCACCGCCACCGCGGGCGCCGAGGCCAATGGGGTGACCACCGGCACCGATGCCAAGGGCTTCGACGTCGACACCGCCACCTACGTCGCCAAGGCGCTGGGCGTCACGCCGGACAAGATCACCTGGGTGAAGGCCGACCCGATCGACCGAGAAAGGCTGCTCGAGGAGGGCAAGGTCGACATGGTGTTCTCCAGCTACACCATCACGGCCGATCGCGCCCGCCGGGTCGACTTCGCCGGACCCTACTTCGTCGCGCACCAGGACCTGTTGATCCGGCGCAACGACGAGGAGCTGACCGGTCCGGAGCGACTCAACGGACGCACCCTGTGCGCAGCGGCCAACACCACCTCGGCGCAGAACGTGCTCATTCGCTACAGGGGCGACATCGCCCTCGTGCAGCCCAACACGTTCTCGGAGTGCGTCGAGCAGTTGATGGCCGGCACCGTCGACGCCGTCACCACCGACGACATCATTCTGGCCGGGTTCGCCGCACTGCCCAAGTACAAGGGCGTGCTGCGGGTGATCGGGCAGGGCTTCTCCGACGAGCCGTACGGTGTGGCGGTGCCGAAGGGGTCCACCGACCTGGTGGCCAAGGTCAACACGATCCTCACCGGCTACATCGCCGACGGATCGTGGAAGGCGGCGCTGACCAACAACGTGGGTGCCTCCGGCTACAAGATCCCCGACCCGCCCACTCCCGGAAAGTGAGGGTGCCATCGCCGAGGTCGACACGGCGGAGCTGACCCGAAGAGAGGTCAGGGCCGCACTGTCGGACGTGCCGGCCTTCGATGGCCTGCCCGAGGACGTGCTCGAGTCGCTCGCGGCGTCGGCACGGGTCAAGGAACACGAAGCCGGCGAGGTGATCCTCGACGCGTTCCGGCAGACCCCACGCGACGTGGCGATCGTGCTGAGTGGCACCGTCCACCTCTGGATGGACGCCGAGCGGCCCCACGTGCCCGACGCGCCCGAGTTGCTCTTCGGGCCGGGGGATGCGATCGGGCTGACCGCGACGCTCAGCGGCAAGGCGATCGGGCCGCTGGCGGTTGCCTCCGGAGGGGTGCGCGCCGCGCACATTCCGGCAGCGCTGGTGGACAGCGTGCTGGCCGGGCGAACGGTCGCCCTGCGGCGGGTGCCGCCGCGAGTCGCTGTCACCGGTTCGGCGGCGGACGGGCTGCGGGCCGCGGATCTGGTGCTCACCCGGCCGCTGTCGGTTTCGGGCACCGTGAGCGTCGCGAAAGTCGCCGCCGCGATGGGTAGGCGGGGGATCGTCGCCGTCGAAGGCGTGCACGGCGAACCGAGGATTGTCACCGACCGGTCGCTGCGGGAGCGCATCCTGGCGGCCGGTCTGTCGCCCGAGACCCCCGTCCAGGTGGCCGCGGTCGACGATCTGCCGTGGGTGGATGCCGGGGCACCGGCTGCCGAGGCCCTGATCCTGCTGCTCGATACCCAGGCCGACTACGTGTTGGTCCGTGCGGTCGAGGGCGGGCTGCTCGGCACCATCGACTCGGGTGACTTCGTCGGCACCTCGGCGACCGCCGGGCTCACCCTGCACGAGCGGTTCATGCGAGCCGAATCGGTTGCCGACCTGAAGCAACTGGCCGGCCGGCTGCCCCGGTTGCTCAGCCAACTTCTCGAGGACGGCTCGTCGTCGGCCCGAGTGCTGTCGATCTACTCGGCACTGGTGGACGCGATCACCCGCCGCACCCTGAGTCTGGTGCTCGGGCGCCATCCCGACCTGTCGGCGGACGCCTTCACCTGGCTGTCGATGGGCAGCAACGGACGCCGCGAGTCCACGCTCAGCTCAGACGTCGACTGCGCGGTGGTGTTTCACGACGACCTGCCGCAGGTCGAGATCGACCGCTACCGCACCGTATTCCTCGAGGTGGTCAACTCGCTGGCCGAGATCGGCCTTACGGGTGACGATCACGGCGCGACGGCCGCCCACAAGCAGTTCGCCCGCAGCCGGGCGTCGTGGGCCGCGAATGCCAGAGCCTGGGTGGAGGACCCGACCCGTGACAACGCGGCCATGTTGACCTCGTTGCTGCTGGACGCTCGTCCGATTCACGGCGAGGCGGCGCTGCCCGAAGTGACCGACCTGTTCGCCGGCCTGCGGCGCAACCCGGGCACCATGCGCCTGCTGCTCACCGAATCGCTCTCGCACCGTGCGGGCATGCACTCCCTGCGGCGCCGGCTCGGCGGCCCGAAGGAGAAGTTCGACCTCAAGCAGTACGCCCTGCTGCCGATGGTCAACCTGGCGCGGTGGTCGGCCCTCACCGTCGGTTGCACCGCCCTGCCCACCACCGACCGGCTGCGGGCCGCGTCCGGCACGAGCGTGCTTCCGGAGCGCCAGGCGTCCATCCTGATCGAGGTGTTCGAAGTGCTGCAGGCGATCCGGCTGCGGCACCAGCTGGGCCAGCTCGCGGACAGCCTGCCCCCCACCGACCGGCTGAACCTGAGCCAGGTGTCACCGATCGACCACAGCATCATCGTGCGGGCGGTGAAAGAGATCGCCGCGGCCCAGCAACGCATGGCCAATCTGGGCCGTTACGAGGATCCGCAGGAGTGGGGACGACCCGAACCGCGCCCCGGCTCGTCGTGACGCTTCTGCAGCTGCAGTCCGGCGCCCGGGTGGCGATCATCGGCGACGTCGGTGGACACATCGACGAACTGCGGGCCGAACTCTCCCGGCTCGGCGTGCCGCAAGCAGGCAACGGCCCGATCCCGGACGACCTCTGGGTGGTGCAGGTCGGCGACCTGATCCATCGGGGACCCGATTCGTCGGCCGTGGTCGCACTGGTCGACCGGTGCCTCAGTGACGACGACTGTCGCTGGACGCAGCTGGTCGGCAACCATGAGGCGTTCTACCTGCGACGTCGCCGGCAGTTCAGTTGGCCGGATCGGGTCTCTGGATCGACCGCCGCGAAGCTGCGCACCTGGTGGCGGACGGGACGGATGCGTCCGGCCGTGGCACTGAGAGTGTCGGGCGAGGACCTGCTGGTCACCCACGCCGGCTTGACCAGGGGATTCTGGCAAGAGGTGCTGGGTTCGCCCACGAGTGCCGGTGAGGCGGCCGACGCCCTGAACGCGCTGGCCCTGAGCGACCAACGCACCCTGTTCCGGCCGGGCATGATGCTGGGCTACCACCGGGTGAACCTGGCGGCCGGACCCGTATGGGCCAGCGTCAGCCGCGAGGTATCGGTGAGTTGGGCGGGCCACCCGATGCCGTTCAGCCAGGTGCACGGGCACTCCTCGGTTTACGACTGGGCGGCGCAGCGTTGGAACGTCGAGGAGCCGGTGGGGGACGAGGTCGAGTTGGACGAGCTGCGCAAGCACGCCAGCCTGCGGTTGAACGGTGGACGGGTGGTAGGCATCGACCCCGGGCACGCCATCGAGGCCCGTCGGAACTGGCAGGCGCTGGAGCTGCGGCAGGAGTGACCTGACCGCCAGGTGGGTGCTACAGCGTCCGCCTCGTCAGCGGTTGGAACGCGCCCGGCGAAGAATCGCCGCCCCCGCCACGAGCGCCACGATGGCGGCGAGCAGGGCGGCCAGGTTGCCGTCGGGCGGGCCGGTTTGGGGCAGCGGCTCACCGGTACCGCGGGGCGCACTGGTGGTCGAGGTGGACCCTGCGGTCGGTCTGCGGGTCACCGTGGGCGTGGGGCCCGGGGTCTGCGGTGGTGTGGCGCTCGGGGTCGGGGTGGGCGTCTCGCTCGGGGTGGGCGTCTCGCTCGGGCTCGGTGTCTCGCTCGGGGTCGGAGTCTCGCTCTGCGTGGCCGTGACGGTCGGCGTCGGGCTGGGTGACGGGGCCGCGGTGAGGGTGAAGTCGGCGGTGTCGTCGGCCTGGGTGAGGTCGACGTCCGCGGTGGCCGGCGCAGCAGCGCAGTCGCCTGGCAGGTCGTCGATGGAGACCCGGTAGCGGGACGCGTTGTAGTTGAGGAAGGCATAAGTGCCGTCTTCGGCCGTCCGGGTGGTGGCGATGACCGAGCCGTCCGGGCCGTTCAGGTTGACCGTGACCCCGGCCACCGGGTCAACCGACTCGCCCGGGCATCCGGTGACTGTTCCGGTGACGTCGTGAGCCAGGTTGGCGAACCAGGTTTGATAGACCGGAATGCCTGATCTTTGGTAGTAGGTGAAGGTGAGGCTGGTCAGTGGAACGGTCGGTTGAAACCATGCCGATGCGCCATTGGTGTCGGCAGCCGCCGCGTTGCCGGTCAGGGTGAGAGTGTCAGGATCCCAGACGGGCAGGCTGGGTGGGTCGGTGCGGCGGCATGGCGAGGGTGAGCCGCCGCAGTAGTTGAACACCTGAGCGAAGCCGAGGCCAGCAGCCGTCACTGGGTCTCCGGTGGCGTCCAGGGCGCTGATCACGACCCGGTCGGCATCGATGTCACCGAGCACGAACGTCCAGCCGGCCGACGGGGTCGCGCGTTCGAACCGGTACGTGGTGACCGAGGGAGCGCCGGCACGGTCTGCGGCCGGTCGCAGGTTCAGGTAGGGCCGTCCTTGGCTCGACCTGTACCTGGCACCCGGCTGGGTGGCGGTGTTGAGAAAAATGCTGCCCCCGGTCTGGACGCCGACGCCGCCCGCGCGAGAGGTGGAGGTGAAGGTCGTTTCGGGAAAGCCGCCACTGAGCGCCATGGTGCCTGTGTAGGCGCCATTGGCTCCGACGAAGGTGAAGTCGGCCCAGCTGCCGCCGGCGCCGTCGACCTCGTCGGCGACCGCCGGACCGGCGGGCACCCAGGGGCTCAAGGACAGAGTGAGTGCGGCGACGAGCGAGCAGCGGGCGGCAGCCCGCGCCACACGACTCATTGGCGCTGTACAGGTCATCGTCACCCGCCCTCGGTTCGTGAAGCGGCCGCGATCCGCTGCCGTCAGGGGTGACGACGGCGGAACCACGTGCCAGTCGCCCTGTGCCATCCACTCAGCTGCAGTGACCTAAGCAGCCGAGGCAAGTCACGGACCCGCACGAACCGGTTCACGGTCACAGTACGTCTTTTGGGCCCGCTGGACGAGACCCGGGCGGTCGGAGCCGTCACGACCGGGCCAGCACAACCTCAGCGTCCGCGGCGATCAGCGTGGCACGCAGTGCTTTCGCCGTGGCGGCGAACCGGGCGAGCTCGTCCTCACCGAGGGCGTCGCCGATCAGCTCCGTCATGGCGGTCTCGAACGTGACGTCCGCCTTGGCCAACAACCGGGTTGCCGACGGGGTCAGGGCGATCAGCTGCGAACGGGCGTCCTTGGGGTTGGGCTGGCGCCGGCAGAGACCCGCCGCCGCGAGCCGGTCGATGACCTTGCTCGCCCCGCCGACCGTGATCGACAGGGCACGAGCGACGTCGAGCACCCGGCAGCCAGGGGTCACCCGGATCACCTGCATCACCTCGAGCCAGGCGAGCTGCACGCCGTGCTCCGCCTGCAGGCGCACCTCCAGCCGATTCCACAGCTCTGTCTCGAGCTGGACGATGCCCCTGAACAGGCCGATCAGATCTGTGCTCACTGCGACACCCTTGCCCAAAAATAGATTCCATGGAATCTAAATATCGGTGGGCCTCGCGCGAGGTCAGGCGGTGAAGACCTCGACGGACGACACGCGGCACTTGGCCTGCTCGGGAGGGAGCACGTCGGTGATCGTCGCCGACTTTCCCGCCTCGATGCGGTTGGAGGAGTACTGCTCGGTTTCGGTGTCGCCCGCCCGGGTGATCTCGACGGTGACGGTGTAGCGCGCGGCAGCGCTGCTCACGTTCGTGACCTCGATGGCGATGTGACCCGGCGTGCAACTGACCGAGGTGCGCGGCTGTACCGGGGTGGCCTGACAGCCCGCCACCAACAGGCTGCTGACCGCCATGACTCCGGCCACGGCCATCAGCCGAGGCTTGGGGGGTGTTGTCACAGCGAGCTCCTCATCGGTCCAGTTCCTTCTGCAGCAGTGTGGCGAACCAGGTGGCATCGGTGTTGCAGGCCGCACCGGCGCTGGGCAGATCGCGCACGAAACCGTCGAAACCGCCCAGGCAGGCCCCGTCGCGTTCCGCGGCCTGGTCGCGCAACTGCTCTGCGGTCACGACCCAACCTCCCGTCACGGCGTGCACGGCCAGGGCCCCGCTGAACAGGGCGATGCTCTCCGCGTTCTTCGGATGCTTCAGGCCCGCGCGCACGCGGCTCGACAGGGCATCGACAACACCGCCCGGCTGCAGCTGGGACGACCGCGCGAGCGACAACAGGAAACGGCTGATCGACACCGCGGCCAGTGGTTCGTCGGCCGAGACCCAGGCCTTCACCGCGCTCGCGCTGATGCCCGGAAAGTCCAGGCGGACGCCGAGCGCGTCGGCGTACTCGGCGACCGACGTCCAGCCGATTGCCTGCTCGGGGCTGGTCAACTCGCCCGAGACGCCCACCTCGTGCAGTGCGGCACCGAGGGCGGATCGGGCGTCCGCGGCAGCCACGGTGCCGGGTTCGAGCAGGTTGATCAGGGCGAGTCCGGCGACCCGGTGCGAGACGTCCCGACTCAACAGTGAGCGGGCCTGCTCGACGAGGCTGCTGCGCAACTCCGGGCGGATCACCGACTGCCGCTCCTGGGCGACGAGCGTGCGCACGATCCGGAAGGTGGAGCCGATGGTGCCCTCGAACAGGGGAACCTCGAGCACGTCCCCGTCCGGCAGCAGACGTCGGGAGTCCATGGCGTCGACCACGGGTCCGGCGGCCTGCGGCTGTCCCGCGGCGGCGTAGGCCCGGGCCAGGTCGGCCATCGCGAAGTCATCCGTGGGAACGGCCTCGCGGGCCACCGAGAGAGCGGCGGGGTTGACCGCGTCGGGCGAGCGATGCCCGGCGGTGGCGGCCCGCAACAGGTAGGCGGCGGCATCACGCGGGCTTCGAAAGTTGATCGGTGCCGACGCCCGCGGGTCTACGGCCTCGCCGGGCGCGAAGACGGCCAGCAGATCGCCGGCGAGTTGCGCGGGCACGGTGTCGGGGCCGGTCAGCAGGGCGCGCCAGGACGCCAGCGCGGCCCCGTCGACCGGCAAGTCTGCGGCATTGTCGGTCAGCCGGACGATGACCGCCTGGTGGTCGATGTCGTCCTCGTTACCTGCCGCTTTCCACCACCGACGCACCTCGGCCTCGGTCCAGAGCCCACGCGGCTCGAGGCCGGCGTCCAGGATCAGTCCGGCCGCGACCACCGGGTCGGTCTCGGCGCTCAGCGCGGCGAACGTGTCACGCGGTGACTGACGCCAGGACGAGGTGCGTCCGGCAGCTTGCTGAGCCACGTGGCGCAGCAGGGCCGCCGTGGTCGATTTCTCCAGCGACTTCCACAGTTCCGGCACGCCGAGCAGGCCGTTGCCGGTGACGAAGGCAGCCCGGAACGGGTCCGGCGCAGAAGACGCCGGAGTCGCGGGAGCTGTGGAACAACCGGCGGTCAGAACCAGCGCCAGCAGCACCACGATCCAGGGCGCGCCGCTGCTGCGACGCGCCCCGGGGTTGTGATCGGTCTGGATCACCAGGTCGTCCAGCCGGAGCTGACGTACTGGCCGCCGGCGTACAGCCGGGTGCGAGCCGAGACCGAAACCGAGAAGACGCTGGGCTTGGCGACGCCCGACACGTAGCTCGACGTGCCCGAGCTCGACCGGGACGCGGTGGCCAGCGAGGTGGAGTTGCCGGTGACGGTGACGCCACCGCCCTTGGAGATCGAGATGCTGAGCTTGAATCCGTTGGCCTTCACGTCGGCCTTGTGGGTGTAGCTCTTGGACTTCGAGATCGAGATGCTCGAGTTCCACGAGCATGAGCGCCAGTACAGGTTGCAGGAGTACGCCTTGGCGTAGTAGCGGACGCCGCTGACGGTAATGCTGCCGTCGTTGGTGAAGGCCTGGGCCGGCACTGCATAGGCAGTGCTGGCGAGCGCGGCGGCACTGACTGCCGTCGCGGCGATGCGACGCAGGGTGGTGGCGGTGGGCATCGTGGGTTCCTTCCGGTTCGGGTCCTCGGTGTTGAGGTCCGGTACCCGGCACTCTTCGCCGCGGGGCGGTCATCGGACAGTCCCGGACGGGCGGTGGCGACCGGCCGATCGGCTCGACCTCGTGACGGCATGAGCCGATCGGTCCGGCGCGGCCTCGGCGCACACGGGAGCGCCGATGGCGGGGTCACCGAGAGCTGACCGAACGGTCAGCACGGTGAGCCGATCGGACACCACCGTGCACCCGTCGAACGGGCCGCAGCAGGGGAGTGCTCCCCGTCCGAACCTCGTCCGGCGCCTCCGGTCGTGGCCCGGGCGGCTGGCAACATGACGGCCGTGGACCTCTTCCGACGCCGGCCGTCCGCGCCGCTACCAGGAGGCAGCCTCCGGGTGATCCTGGCCGGGCTGTTGTTGGTCGTCACGCTCACGGCTGCGCTGGACCAGCCGCTGAGTCCGGCCGCGCTGGGCCTGTCCGTGGGGGTCTGCGTCCTGATGGCAGTCAGCGGACGCCGGCCGGTGTTGACGGGAATGGCCATCATCTTGCTGTGCTCCGTACTGGTCGTGGCCCTGCCCGACCAGGAGACACCGGCCCTCTACGGCTGTCTGACGCCGCTGGTCACCGCGGGGATGGCGGGGCTACGGGTCGCTCGCCGATGGTTCACGGCGTCGGTGTGCGTGCTGCTCTTCGTTCCCGTCGTCACGCGGTTGCCCGCGCCCGGCGACGGCGACCTGCTCGGCGCCGTTCTCGTCTCGCACGCAGTGTTCGTGCTGGTGGCGGTCACCATGGCCTGGGCGGCCGGCGAGGCGTTCCGGGTGCTGTTGCGGCAGCAGTGCGAAGACCGCGAGAAGACCGTGCGAGCGCTTCGCCTCGAGCTCGCTCGCGACCTGCACGACGGGGCGGCCTACGCCTTGTCGGTGATTGCCATGCGCGCCGAGCAGGGACGCCGGTCGGGCCGGCCGACCGTCGAGGACCTGGTCTTCATCGCGGACCGCAGCCGGGAGGCCATCGAGGATCTTCGCCACGTGATGGCGATGCTTCGACTCGACGAGGTGGACGGCCCGCAGGTGCGAATGGACTGGCAGGTGCATTCGCTCGCCGAGGCGATCGACAACGAGGTGCGTACGTTGCACCAGTCCGGTTTCACGGTTGCCGTCACGGTCGAGGGTGCGCTGGAGGCCGTGCCGCACGCGGTCGCCGAAGCCATCAGCAGAGTCATGCGCGAGGCGGCCGGAAACGTCCGGAGACACGCCCCCGAGGGCGAATGCGCACTGCTGATCAGCGTGTCGTCGGAGCAGGTCGAGTTGGCGTTGATCAACCCGTTGGGACGCCACACCCTGGCGTCCCACCAGCCCCTGGGCATCGTCGGCATGCGTGAGCGGGTCGAGGTGCTCGGCGGCACGCTCGAGGCGGGCGGCGTCGGCTCGCGCTGGATTCTCCGCTCCGCGTTGCCGCTGCCGACCGCCGCCACCGCGCCCACTGCGAGTCGGACATGAGCCCGGCGACGGACGCCCAGATACGGGTGCTCATCGTCGACGACGACCTCTTCGTGCGCACGGCGCTGGGCGGCTACGTCAGCTTCGCCGCCGACCTGGCGCTGGTGGGCCTGTGTGAGAACGGCGAGCAGGCGGTGCGCGCAGTGACCGCCGGTCGGGTCGACGTGGTGTTGATGGACCTTCAGATGCCGGTGCTGGACGGGATTCGGGCGACCGGCCAGCTGCGTGAGATCAGTCCGTCGACCCGGGTGCTGGTGCTGACCAGCTTCGACGAGGACTCCTCGATCCGGGCGGCGTTGGCGGCCGGGGCGAGTGGGTACCTGCTGAAGAGCACGACGCCCGAGTCGCTCGCCGACGCGATCCGGTCAGTGCACGGCGGAACCCACGTGATGTCGGAGTCGTCGATCAGGCTGCTCGCCGGCCCGTCCGTGACACCGCGGCGGGTGGACGTACGGCTGTCGGTGAGTGAGCGGGACGTGCTCCAGTTGCTCTGCCAGGGCCGGTCGAACGCCGCCATCGCCTCGGCTCTGTTCCTGTCGGAGTCCACGGTCAAGATCCGGCTCGCCGCCCTGGGCGACAAGCTGGGCACGACGACCAGGGTGACCACCGCCATCCGCGGCTGGGAACTCGGGCTGGCTGTCGATGAGAGGCACTGACCGGCGGCACGTCGGGCTCAGCCCACTGGTCGCTGCAGCGTGTCGAGACCGCTCCGACCCGCGAGCTGAACCGGCTCGATCGGCCCAGGCGGCGCTCACACCTTGCGGATGCGCACCCAGTTGACCCGATGGTTCTCGCCCTTGCGCAGAATCGCCGTCGCCCGCCCCCGGGTGGGACGAACGTTCTGCTCGAGGTTGGGGCCGTTGATGGAGTCCCAGAACGAGGTGGCCGTGCTGAGCGCCTCCGACTCCGACATCTGTGCATAGCGCCGAAAGAACGACTGCGGGTCGCGAAAGGCCGTGGCGCGTAGGGCGAAGAAGCGTTCGATGTACCACTGCCTGATGAAGGCGGTGCGGGCGTCGACGTAGACCGTGAAATCGAAGAAGTCGCTGACCGCGAGTGCGGTGGTGCCGTCCGCTCGGCGTCCGGCCGGCTGCAACACGTTGAGGCCCTCGACGATTAGAATGTCCGGGTCGCTGATCACCACCTTCTCGTCCGGGACGATGTCGTAGATCAGGTGCGAGTAGACCGGCGCGGTGACCTCGCGCTTACCCGACTTGACGTCGATCACGAACTGCAGCAACGCGGTACGGTCGTAGGACTCGGGAAAACCCTTGCGGTGTGCGATTCCGCGGGCCTCGAGCACATGGTTGGGGTAGAGGAACCCGTCCGAGGTGATCAGGTCGACCTTCGGACGCTGCGGGCCGCGGGCCAACAGCTCTTGCAGCAGGCGTGAGGTGGTCGACTTGCCGACCGCGACCGAGCCGGCGACGCCGATCACGAACGGCACCTGCTTGTCGGACAGTCCCAGAAAGTCGTGGGACGTACGGAACAGTGCGCTGGTGCGCTCCCAGTACAGGTTCAGCAACTGGGTCAGCGGGTGATAGACCTGCCGCACCTCGTCCGCGTTGGTCGGATCGCCGAGGCCACGCAACTGGCCGAGGGTGTCCTCGTCCAGCTCCCAGGGCACCCCGTCGGCGAGGTCGGCCCACTGTTGCCGGCTGAGTGCCACGTAGGGGCCGTACGGATCGTCCTCCGGGGCGACGCCGGCGCCCGAGGGCGCGACGAGCGATTGCAGGTCCATGTGCTCCTCGCTGAACTGTGAACTGCACACAGTCTGCCGTCCGGCCCCGCCCGAGGCGAATGCGCCGACCGGAATGCACCGGTCCGGCGCTGGGACATCGACCGCGGCGCCCGGATCGCCCACGGTAGGGTTCCAGCCATGTGCGGAATCATCGGTTACGTCGGTCCACGCGAAGCCAGTCAGGTGGTGGTCAAGGGCCTGCGCCGCATGGAATACCGCGGCTACGACTCGGCCGGCGTGGCACTGGTCTCGGACGGTGCGATCGAGTACCGCAAGAAGGCCGGCAAGATCGCCAACCTCGACGCCGAGATCGCCGGTGATCCGCTGCCCGAGAGCGGTCTGGGCATCGGCCACACCCGCTGGGCCACCCACGGCGGGCCCACGGACTTCAACGCCCACCCGCACGTGTCGGCGAACGGCCGGGTGGCCCTGATCCACAACGGCATCATCGAGAACTTCGCGCCGCTGCGCGCCGAACTGCAGGCGGCCGGCATCGAGTTCCACTCCGAGACCGACACCGAGGTGGCCGCACAGCTGCTGGGCCGAGAGGTCGAGCGCGGCACCGACCTGGCCGACGCGATGCGCACGATCTGCCGTCGGTTGAAGGGTGCGTTCACGCTGGTGGCCATCGACAGCGCCGAGCCGTCCAGGCTGGTCGCGGCACGGCGCAACTCCCCGCTGGTGGTGGGTCTCGGCGACGGCGAGAACTTCGTCGCCTCCGACGTCTCGGCGTTCATCGAGTTCACCCGGCACGCGGTCGAGTTGGGCCAGGACCGGGTGGTCGACGTGACCGCCGACTCACTGATCGTCACCGACTTCGACGGCAAGCCGGCCGATTCGCATCCTTTCGAGGTCACCTGGGATCTGTCGGCCGCCGAGAAGCAGGGCTACGACTGGTTCATGCGCAAAGAGATCTACGAGCAACCCCAGGCGGTGGCCGACACCCTGCTCGGCCGGTACAACGAGGACGGCTCGCTGAAGCTCGACGAGTTGCACATTCCCGAGGCCGAGCTGCGCACCATCGACAAGATCATCATCGTGGCCTGCGGCACCGCCTACTACGCCGGCATGGTTGCCAAGTACGCCATCGAACATTGGACGCGGATCGCCTGCGAGGTCGAGATCGCATCCGAGTTCCGCTACCGCGATCCGATCGTCACCCCGTTGACCCTCGTGGTGACGTTGAGCCAGTCCGGTGAGACCGCGGACACGTTGATGGCCATCCGGCACGCCCGCGAGCAGGGTGCCAAGGTGATCGCGATCTGCAACACCAACGGCGCCACCATTCCGCGCGAATCGGACGCCGTCATCTACACCCACGCCGGTCCTGAGATCGGCGTCGCGTCCACCAAGGGCTTCCTCACCCAGGTGGCCGCCTGCTACCTGCTCGGCCTCTACCTGGCGCAGGTGCGCGGCACCAAGTACGGCGACGAGATCGCCGCAATCATGGGCGAACTCGCCGCCATTCCGCCGCTGATCCAGCGGGTGCTGGACGACATCGAACCGATCAAGCAGCTCGCCGCGAAATACGCCGACCACTCCTCGGTGCTTTTCCTCGGCCGCCACGTCGGGTACCCGGTGGCCCTGGAGGGCGCGCTGAAGCTGAAAGAGATCGCGTACCTGCACGCCGAGGGTTTCCCGGCCGGCGAACTGAAGCACGGCCCGATCGCCCTGGTCGAGAACCAGCTCCCGATCTTCGTGGTGGTTCCGCCGCAGGGTCGCGACCAGTTGCACGACAAGGTCACCTCCAACATCCAAGAGGTGCGGGCCCGTGGGGCGTTCACCATCGTGCTGGCCGAGGACGACGACGACGAGGTCGCGCCGTACGCAGACTTCATCTTCCGGCTGCCGAAGGTGTCGACCCTGATGCAGCCACTGGTCGCCACCGTTCCGCTGCAGATGTTCGCCTGCGAGCTGGCTTCGCTCAAGGGCTACGACGTCGACCAGCCCCGCAACCTGGCGAAGTCGGTCACGGTCGAGTGATCGTCGGCATCGGCATCGACGTGTGCCCGGTCAACAGGTTCGCCACCGCCGCCGGACGCACCAGCCGGCTGCTGACCCGGCTGTTCACGCCGGCCGAACAGGACTCGTCGATGCATCGCATGGCCGGACGCTTCGCCGCCAAGGAGGCACTGGCCAAGGCGCTCGGCGCTCCGCAGGGTCTGGCCTGGCACGACGTCGAGGTGCGCAAGGACCCGCTGGGCAAGCCCTATTTCCACTACGGCGGAACCATCGCCGACCGGATCGCCGTGCTGGGCATCGCCACGGTGCATCTCTCCATCACCCACGATGCGGGCATCGCCGCCGCGGTGGTGGTCTGCGAGGCTTGAGGCCATGAGGCCCGCTTACCTGGCACAGACGATCCGCGCGGCGGAAGAGCCGCTGCTGGAGTCGTTGCCCGGCGTGCTCATGCAGCGCGCCGCCGCGGGTCTGGCCTCTGCCGTGCTGCGCGAGTTGCGTGCCCGCGCCGGGGTGTACGGAGCGCGGGTGTTGCTGGTGGTCGGGGCCGGAAACAACGGCGGCGACGCGTTGTACGCGGGCGCGCGGCTTTTGGATCGGGGGGTGCGGGTGCGCGCGTGGCGCACCTCGTCCGATGTGCATGAAGGTGCCGTGCGGGCCTTCCTCGGCGCCGGGGGGCGTGAAGTCGATGCCGTCGGAGCGGTCGCCGAACTGGGTCGAACCGACCTGGTCATCGATGGCGTTCTGGGCATCGGCGGACGGCCCGGCCTGCCGCAGCCCGTCGCTTTGTTCGCCCGAGCCTGCGCGGACGCTCGCGTGCCGATGGTCTCGGTCGACCTGCCGTCCGGGTTGAGCGCGGATTCGCCCAATCGGGGGGTTGGGCTTGTCGAAACCCGGGGGGTAGAGCTTGTCGAAACCAAAGACAATGCGACCGGGGATGTGGTCTCGACAAGCTCGACCGACCGGGGGGTAGAGCACGTCGAAACCCGGGGGGTAGAGCTTGTCGAAACCCGGGGGGTAGAGCTTGTCGAAACCACCCACTTCACCGCCGATCTGACGGTCACCTTCGGCGGGCTCAAGTTCTGCCACGTGCTGGAACCGTCGGCGTCCGCTTGCGGGCGGATCGAGCTGGTCGACATCGGTCTCGACCTGCCGGCGCCCGACCTTCGGGTGTGGCAGCAGGTGGACGTCGCCGCGGTCTGGCCGTGGCCGGACGCGAAAAGCGACAAGTACTCGCGCGGCGTGGTCGGCATCGACACCGGTTCGGCGCGTTACCCGGGCGCTGCCGTGCTCAGCACTCTCGGGGCTGTGCACGCGGGTGCGGGCATGGTGCGCTTCACCGGGGCGGCCGAGGCGAGCGACCTGGTGCGGGCCGCCGCCCCCAACGTGGTGGCTGGGGCCGGACGGGTGCAGGCCATGGTGCTGGGCAGCGGCTGGGGCGACCACTCCGACGGCGCCGCAACCGTCGACCGCGCACTGCACACCGGGCTGCCGTTGGTGTTGGACGCCGACGCCTTGCGCTGTCTGCCTGATCGTCCATTGGGGGAGCAGGTGCTTCTCACGCCGCACGCCGGCGAACTCGCCCGACTGCTCGAGACCTCACGCGAACAGGTGCAGGGTGACCCGATCGCGGCCGTCCGCTCGGTGGCGCAGCGGTTTCACTGCTCGGTGCTGCTGAAGGGGGCGACGCAGTACGCCTGCACACCCGACGGTCAGGTCACGATCGCCGTCGCAGGACCGGCTTGGACCGCGCAAGCCGGCTCCGGCGACGTGCTCGCCGGGGTGTGCGGCACCCTTCTGGCGGCCGGACTCGCGCCGGATTCTGCGGCGCTGGCAGCCGCCTCCGTCCAGGCGTTGGCAGCTGCTGCGCGGCCCGGTCCGCTGCCGCCGCAGGACATTGCAAGGTCACTCGTTGGGGTGGTACGGTCCCTGCGCCTGTAGGGTTTTTGCGATCAATCGGCCCTGGGACCCCCAACCAGCCAACATTTCGTGCGGCCTGTTGGTGGCTTTGAGTGATTTAACCGGTCTAAGGTGCGACACAGAGTTGCTCGGGCCGGGAACCCGTCCAGCGGTGGGCGGGGTGTATGCAGTTCGAGCGCAACCTTGAGGAGTCAGATGACCACCACCGCTGCTGCGCCGAATACCTCGGCGCGCGCGAATGTACAGAAGTTCGGAACATTCCTATCCAACATGGTGATGCCCAACATCGGGGCGTTCATCGCCTGGGGCCTCATCACCGCCCTCTTCATCGAGAAGGGCTGGTTGCCCGTCGCCCAGCTCGGTGGCTTCGGCACCCACATCGTTGACGGCAAGGAGGTCGCCTGGGTCGGCCTGGTCGGCCCCATGATCACCTACCTGTTGCCGCTGCTGATCGCCTACACCGGCGGCAAGATGGTCTACGACGTGCGCGGCGGCGTGGTCGGCGCAATCGCCACCATGGGTGTCATCGTCGGCACCAGCATCCCCATGTTCATGGGCGCCATGATGATGGGCCCGCTGGGCGGCTGGACGATCAAGAAGCTCGACGCCCTGTGGCACGACAAGATCAAACCAGGCTTCGAGATGCTGGTGAACAACTTCTCGGCCGGCATTTGGGGCGGCGCGCTCGCGGTGTTCGGCTACTACGTGATGGGCCCGATCGTCACCGCGATCAGCGGGTTCTTCGGTTGGGTCGTCGGTGGTCTGGTGTCCACGGGATTGCTCCCGCTGACGTCGATCCTGATCGAGCCGGCCAAGGTGCTGTTCCTGAACAACGCCATCAACCACGGCATCCTCACCCCGCTCGGCACTCAGCAGTCGATCGAAACCGGCAAGTCGATCCTCTTCCTGCTCGAGGCGAACCCCGGCCCCGGCCTGGGTCTGCTGCTGGCCTACATGTTCTTCGGTCGTGGGGCTGCCAAGGCCTCCGCGTCCGGTGCCGCGATCATTCACTTCTTCGGCGGCATTCACGAGATCTACTTCCCCTACGTGTTGGCCAAGCCGATCCTGCTGCTCGCCACCATCGCGGGCGGCGCCACCGGCGTGCTGACCAACCAGGTGCTCGGCGGCGGTCTGATCGCCCCTGCAGCTCCGGGTTCGATCATCGCCGTTCTGGCCCAGACCGAGCGCAACAGCTACGTGGCCGTGATTCTGTCCGTGGTGCTGGCGGCGACGGTGTCCTTCCTGGTGGCGATGGTGCTGCTGCGCGCGTCCAAGGACGATGACGACGGCGACCTGAGCAAGGCCACGGCTGACATGGAAGCCATGAAGGGCAAGAAGTCCCTGGCCTCCAGCCTGGTCGGCGGCGGCGCTGCTCCGTCCGGACCGATCAAGAACATCGTGTTCGCGTGTGACGCGGGCATGGGGTCCTCCGCGATGGGCGCCTCGGTGCTGCGACGCAAGATCCAGGCCGCCGGCTTCGGCGACGTGACGGTCGTCAACAAGGCGATCTCGAACCTCACCGACACCTTCGATCTGGTGGTCAGCCACCAGGATCTGACGGAGCGAGCCCGACAAGGTACACCGTCCGCGGTGCATGTCTCGGTGGACAACTTCATGGCCAGTCCTCGCTACGAGGAGGTCGTCGAGATGATCCGCGAGGCCAACTCGGACGCTCCGAAGGCCGCGTCTGCGGCGCCCGCCCCGGCACCCTCCGCCCCGGCGCCGTCCGCGCCGGCAGCGGCCGAGACCGCTGCGGGATCCGCTCCCGCCGCTGTCGCGGTGGCCGAGCCGGTCGAAGATGCGTCGGATTCGGTGCTGAAGCTGTCGTCGATCGTGATGGCGGGCTCCGCCACCGATCGCAACGGTGCCATCACCGAGGCCGGCAACCTGTTGGTGGCGACCGGCAACGTCGACAGCGCCTACGTGTCGTCGATGCATGATCGGGAGCGTTCGGTTTCGACCTACATGGGCAACCTGTTGGCGATTCCGCACGGCACCAACGAGGCGAAGTCGATGATTTCTTCGTCCTCGATCTCGGTGGTCCGGTACCCGAACGGCATCGACTGGAACGGTAACCCGGTCAAGTTCGTGATCGGCATCGCCGGCGCGGGCAACGATCATCTGGAGCTGCTGGGCAAGATCGCGGAGGTGTTCCTGGACGAGTCCAAGATCGCCGAACTCGAAGCGGCCAGCAGCCCGCAGCAGATCAAGGACTCCTTCGGAAAGGTGAACAACTAATATGCTGGCGGTCCACTTCGGCGCGGGAAACATCGGTCGCGGTTTCGTCGGTCTGCTCTTGAGCAATGCCGGCTACGACCTGGTGTTCGCAGACGTCGCTGACGCCCTGATCGAGGGGCTGCAGAACTCTGAGTCCTATTCCGTGCACGAAGTGGGTGATGACCCGCGCACCACGGTGGTGCGCGGGTACTCCGCTCTCAACTCGGCCAAGCAGGCCGCTGAGCTCACCGACGCGATCGCCCGGGCCGATGTGGTCACCACGGCGGTCGGAGCGCACATCCTGAAGTTCGTGGCGCCGGCCATCGCGGCCGGTATCGCGGCCCGTCCTGCCGGTGCTGCGCGGGTGGCGGTGATGGCCTGCGAGAACGCGATCAACGGCACCGACATTCTCAAGGCCGAGGTCGAGCGCAACTACAGCGGCGACGACCTGGCTGATCGGGCGCTGTTCGCCAACACTGCGGTCGACCGGATCGTGCCGGCCCAAGCAGCCGACGCCGGTCTCGACGTCACGGTCGAGAACTACTTCGAGTGGGCGATCGAGACGCCGCCGTTCGAGGGTGCTGTGCCCGAGATCGACGGGGTCACCTGGGTCGACGACCTGGAGCCCTACATCGAGCGCAAGCTGTTCACGGTGAACACCGGCCACGCCACCGCGGCCTGGTTCGGTTACGCCGCGGGCATCGAGAAGATCTCCGATGCCCTGGCTGACCCCACGGTGAGCGCCAAGGTGGCTGATGCCCTGGCCGACACCAAGTCGTTGATCGTCGCCAAGCACGGCGTCGATGACGTGGTGCAAACCGCCTACGTGTCGAAGATCCTGAAGCGGTTCGCCAACCCGCACCTGCCGGACACCACGCTGCGGGTCGGACGGGGTCCGCTGCGCAAGCTGGGACGCCACGACCGGTTCATCTCGCCGGCCTCGCAACTGGCCGAGCGCGGCATGCCGGCCGACGGGCTACTGGCAGCGATCGGAGCCGGTCTGGGCTTCGACACCGCCGACGATCCCGAGGCTGTCGAGCTGCAGCGACTGCTCGGCGCATTGTCGTCGGAGGAGGCGGTGCAACAGATCACCGGCCTGACCGAGGATCACCCGCTCTACCCGGCAGTGCTCGAGGTGTTCCGCAAGCATCAGCAGGGCTGACCCAACACGACGATTGACGGCGCCCCGGTCTTCCGGGGCGCCGTTCTCGCTTGCTGGAGGTGAAGTGGGCCGGCTCGTCGGGCTGCGGAACGCTGATGACATCGGTCGCTCCGATCGCGCCCGCGCCGACAATGCGCGGGTTTGCGCACATTGCGCGCGCACGTACCCGCGCAACGAACCCGGGACCGCGCATTGTCGGGGCGGACCCGGACTAAGATCAGACGGCTTCGCACAACGTCCAGGAGGTTCTGATGCCCGCCCCGCCCGCACGCCAGGCGTCCGACGTCGTCATCGCCGAGGCCGGGCTGCCCGAGGGCGGCCGGCTGCGCATCGTGCGGGTCGACTCCTCCCGCATCGACGACCTGCTGTTCGTGTTGCACCGGGCCGCGGCGGCGCTCAGTGAGACCCGCGAGTCCCTGGCCGAGGCTCTCGAGCGTGGGTTCGGCGTTCTTGCCGAGGTGGACGGAGCTTCGGTCGCATCACTGCTCGTCACCCTGGACGGTCCCGCCGCTGCGCTGAGCCGCGTGGCGGTGCACCCGGATCATCAGGGCCGGGGCATCGCGTCCACCCTGGTGCAGTGCACGATCGACCTGCTCGCTGCCCACGGCTCTCGCACGCTGCGGGTGCAGACTCGCAGCGAGTTCGCCTGGATGGGCGCCTGGTGGCGTCGTCGCGGCTTCGTCGCAGTGGAGGGCCAGCCGCCGTTCGAAACCTGGCAGGGCAACCTGCCGATTCTGGTGGAGGCGCCCACAGCCGATTCGATGCGCGCTCTGGGCGAGCGCCTGGCCGACCTGCTGCAGCCGGGCGATGTGATCATCGCAACCGGCGACCTGGGGGCCGGCAAGACCACCCTGACCCAGGGCATCGGCGCCGGTCTCGCCATCGCCGGGCCGGTGATCTCACCCACCTTCGTGCTGTCCCGGGTGCACCGCGGCGCGGCCGGACGTCCCTCTTTGGTGCATGTGGACGCCTACCGCCTGGGCAGCTTCGACGAACTGGAGGACCTCGACCTGGAGGCCTCCCTGGCCGACTCGGTGACCCTGATCGAGTGGGGAGGCGGCATCGCCGAAGGCCTGTCGGACGACCGGCTCGCGATCGACATCCGCCGGGGGCTCGATCCCGAGGACGAAACCCGGCTGGTGTTTCTGGCCGGCAGCGGGCCGCGCTGGGCCGCCGGGCAACTGGAGGCGCTGAGATGAGTCTGACCCTGGGAATCGACACCTCGACCGACGTACGGGTCGGGTTGGCCACCGATGGCGCGGTGCTGGCCTCCGCTGCCGTCACCGACCCGAGGGCCCACGCCGAGCAACTGATGCCGCTGATCCGCGACACCCTGGCGGGGGTCGGGCGACGGCTGGCCGAGGTCACCGCGGTGGTGGTCGGCGTCGGACCGGGGCCTTTCACCGGCCTGCGGGTCGGCGTCGTCACCGCGCACACGCTGGGCTTCGTGCTCAAGGTGCCCGTGCGCGGCGTTTGCTCCCTCGACGTCGCCGCCGCCGCGTACGACGGTGACCCGGGCGAGTTCCTGGTGGTCTCGGACGCTCGCCGCCGAGAGGTCTACTGGGCCCGCTATGCCGAGGACGGCACCCGGCTCACCGGTCCGTTCGTCACGCCGGCCGCTGAGTTGCCGGATCTACCGGTGACCGGACCGGGGGCCGCGCTGGCGGGCGTCGCGTCCGTGCCGTTGGACGGGGGGCTGCTCGCGCTGGCCGGCCCCGACCTACCGGACGCCGGCCTGTCACCGCTGTACCTGCGCCGTCCGGACGCCGAGGTGCCCACCACCCGCAAGTCGACGCTGCTCCAACCGCGGCTCGCGCCGGGCTGGGCCCGATGAGCGCCCACGTGCTGATCATCGACCCTGCCACCGAGCGCGACCTCGAGGCGATCCTGGCCTTGGAGCAGACCGGCTTCGTGCCGGCTTCGCGCTGGACCGACCGGTCCTGGCTGCCCGAGTTGTCCGGCGGTGACCACTTCGCCCCGGCCGTGCGCGACCAGAACGGCGTGCTGCAGGGTGTGGCGTCCATTCAGCTGATCGGCGACGTGGCAGACCTGAACCGGGTGGTCGTCGACCCAGGTCATCGTGGGCGCGGTATCGGTCGAGCCCTGATCGAAGCCGGCCTCGGCTGGGCCGGCTCGCACGGGGGCGAGCGCATGCTGCTCGAGGTGGAGCGGGCCAACGACACCGCCATCGGCCTGTACCGCGCCCTGGGGTTCGTCCCGATCAGCAGCCGGGCGAACTACTATGGCGCCGGCCGCGACGCGCTGGTGATGCAGAGGGAGTTGATCGCGTGAGCGGTCCGTTGGTGTTGGGAATAGAATCGTCCTGCGACGAGACCGGGGTGGGCATCGTCCGCGGTCACGAGTTGCTGGCCAACGAGGTCGCCTCGTCGGTCGAGCAGCATGTGCGCTACGGCGGGGTGGTGCCCGAGATCGCTTCGCGGGCGCACCTGGAGGCGATGCGGCCCGCGTTGGAGCGCGCCCTGGCAACGGCTGACGTCGACCTGACCGAGCTGGACGGCATCGCGGTGACGGCTGGGCCCGGCCTGATGGGTGCCCTGGTGGTCGGCCTGGCGGCGGCCAAGGCGTTGGCCGAAAGCCTGAACAAGCCGTTGTACGGGCTGAACCATCTGGTCGGCCACGTGGCCGTCGACCTGCTCGATCACGGCCCGCTGCCCGAGCCGAGCGCGGCCCTGCTCGTCTCCGGAGGGCATACCTCGCTGTTGCTGGTCAACGACATCACGGGCGACATCTCGGAGCTCGGCTCCACCATCGACGATGCCGCCGGCGAGGCCTACGACAAGGTCGCCCGAGTGTTGGGCCTGGCCTATCCCGGGGGTCCCGTGATCGACCGTGCAGCCGCGCAGGGCGACCCGAAGGCGATCGCGTTCCCGCGTGGCCTGACCGCGCAGAAGGATCAGGCGAAACACCGCTTCGACTACTCGTTCTCTGGGCTCAAGACGTCGGTGTCGCGTTGGGTGGAGACCCGGCAGCGCGACGGCGAGCAGGTGCCGGTGGGCGATGTGGCGGCCTCGTTCCAAGAGGCGGTGTGCGACGTGCTGACCGCCAAAGCGGTCGACGCCTGTGAGCACTTCGGCGTGGCCGACCTGCTGATCGGGGGCGGGGTGGCCGCCAACTCGCGGCTGCGGGCACTGCTGGAGGAGCGCACGGCTGCGCGCGGCATCACGTTGCGGCGACCTCGTCCGGGGTTGTGCACCGACAACGGCGCCATGATGGCTGTGCTGGGTGCAGAGGTGATCGGCCGGGGGCTGCGTCCGTCCGCTCTCGACATCGGCGCGAACTCGGGCCTGCCCGTCTCGACGGTGCTGGTCTAGTGCCCTACACACCCATCGTCGGGATCATCGGATACGTGCTGCATCCCGACGGCGAACGGGTGCTGCTGGTGCACCGCAGTCGCGATGGCGATCAACACCAGGGCAAGTACAACGGCCTGGGCGGCAAGCTCGAGGCCGACGAGGACGTGGTGGCCTGCCTGCATCGCGAGTTGATGGAGGAGGCAGGCATCACGGTCACCGCCCAGCGGCTGCGCGGCACCATCTCATGGCCCGGCTTCGGGTTGGGCGGCGAGCACTGGCTCGGCTTCCTGTTCGTGGTCGACGGCTTCGACGGCGAGGTGCCGCCACGCAATGACGACGGGCCGCTGGAGTGGGTGCCGATCGAGCGGCTGCTCGGCGTGGGTGACCCGCCGCCGATGTGGGAGGGCGACCGGCACTTTCTACCGATGGTGTTCGACGACGATCCTCGCCCATTTTACGGCGTGCTGCCCTATCTGGACGGGCAGGCCACCTCGTGGGTCTTTCACCGCTGACTCTCGCGGGCGACTGATTGTCACCATCCTGCGAAAAATCGGTAGCCGCACCTCGATCGCCTGGGCCGGCGGCTGATTACTAGCTGAGTTCGCCGAGTTGGCGCTTCATCGCGGCGATCTGGTCGGGACTCACCCGGCAGCAGCCGCCGAGCGCCCGCACTCCGGCCCGCAGCCAGCCACCGGCACTCTCGGCGGCCGCAGCGCTGCCGGTCCAGGCCCGAGCCACCGCATTCCACGACTCCCCGCTGTTGGGGTAGAAGACCACCGGACGGCGTCCGCCCACAGCTGCGACGACCGCCGAGGCCTCGCTCGGATCGCAGCAGTTGGCGCCCAGGGCGATCACCTTGGGCACGTCGGCGGCCATCGCATAGGCCTCGTCGGCAGGCTCGCCCAAGCGGGTGCGATCGCCCACAGTAGTCAGCGAGATCCAGGCCGGAACGTCCAGTTGGTCCAGTTCGGCGGCCAGGGCCTCGACCTCGGCCAGGCAGGGGATCGTCTCGCAGGCCAGCAGGTCGGCACCCGCCTCGGCCAGCAGGTGCAGTCGGGGGCGATGCCACGCTCGCAACTCGTTCACGCTTCTGCCGTAGTCGCCGCGGTACTCGGAGCCGTCGGCCAGGCTGGCGCCATAGGGGCCGATGGACGCCGCCACGAACCGCGGTCCGTCGAAATCGGCCGCCGCCTCGCGGGCGAGTCGCACGCTGCGCCGCATCGCTTCACGTGCCTCGGCCGCGGTGCGTCCGGCGGCCAGGAAGCCTGTTTCGCTGACCTGGTAAGAGGCGGTGATGGCTACCTCGGCTCCGGCCGCGAAGAAGTCGGCGTGGGTGGCGCGGATCTCGTCCGGGTCGTCAAGCAGCAGCCGCGCCGACCACAAGGTGTCGCTGAGGTCGTGCCCGCGGGCCTCCAGTCGGGTGGCGAAGCCACCGTCCAGCAGCACCGGTCGTTCGTTCAGTGCGGCCGCGAATGACTTCATCCGAACACCCTAGTGGGCTCGCGACAACCGGTTGGTCGACAAGGTCGAAACCGGTGGAGGGAGCGGAGTGGCTCGACCGGCAGCGATGGAGAACCGGGGTGACGAGCCGGCGAAACGGAGACTCGACGCGAACGCGCCGCAACCTCAGCGCAGGTCGGTCTCGGCGGGGAAGGGTCCGCTGGACGCCGTGGGTGTTGCGGTGGGGGCCGGAACTTTCGGCTTGCGCGGAACCCCCAACGCGTAGCCGCACAACAGCCCGGCGAGCAGGGCGAGCGCCGCACCACCGATCATGAAGCTGACGGGGTTGATGAAGGCCATGCTGCGGTTGGCAGACAGGGCGATGAACTGCTTCCAGGTTTCGAAGCCGCCGTAGGACAGCACTCCGATGGCGCCCACCAGGGCGAGGCCGCCCACGATCAGCAGGGTACGGGCGAGCAGTTTCATGTGCGCCATCCTAACCAGCGTCGGCGGCTCGGCCGGCGCCCCACGCGGACGCGCTCGACGCGAACCCCCTGATCGGGTAGACACCGTGCTGTGGATCCCTCCGACGCCCGCTGGCTGGTCAGCGCCGAAGCGGCGCACGCATTGGCCCAGGCCGCGGCCGAGCAGGATCCGACGTCCCTTGCGGCGGCTGAGCGCCTGCGCAGATCGTTGCCCCCCGATCGGGCGGCGGCCGTGCTGGGCCAGGCGGTGCTGCGCCGCCGGGCGGTCGCCAAGTTCGGCCGTGCGGCTTCGGGTCTGTTCTTCACCGCCGACGGCCTCGAGCAGGCCACCCGTGGGTCGGTGGCGGCTTGGCGCGCCGAGCGGGTTCGGGCGGCCGGGCTGCGCCGGGTGCTCGACCTCGGCTGCGGTGTCGGGGCCGACGCGCTTGCTTTCGTCGAGGCGGGGTTGGACGTCGTGGCGGTCGAATCGAACGAGGCGACAGCGGTGCTGGCCGCTGCGAACCTCGGCCGAGAGGTGCTGGTCGGGGACGCCGTGCAGCTCGTTGCCGACTTGGCGGACGACCACACGGCGATCTTCTGCGATCCGGCGCGACGCACGTCCACCGGCCGCACCTGGCGGGTCGAGGACCTGAGCCCGCCGTGGTCGTTCGTCACCGAACTGCTCGAGCGGCGGGCCGCTTGCGTCAAGCTGGGCCCGGGGCTACCTCATGCCCTGATTCCGGATCGGGTCGCAGCCACGTGGGTCAGCGACGGGGGAGACCTGGTCGAGCTCTCCCTGTGGTCGGGTGCCTGGCAGCCGGCGCGCGCGGCGGTGCTGCTGCCGACCGGCCATGAACTGGAAGCCGACGAGCGCCCGCTCAGCGCGGGGGTGGTGGCACCGTCCATCGGCAACACGCTGTACGAGCCCGACCCGGCGGTGATCCGGGCCGGTCTGGTCGATCGGTTGGCGGACGAACTCGGTGCCGCTCGGGTGCAGCCGGGCATCGCCTACCTCGTCGGGCCGGAGCGACGTGACACCGCTTTCGCAACGGCGTTCGAGGTGCTCGACGTGATGGACGCGGGCGAGAAGGCCCTGCGCGCGTGGGTGCGGCGCGAGCGGATCGGCACGCTCGAGATCAAGAAGCGCGGCATCGACATCGACCCGGCGGCGCTGCGGCGCCGGCTGAAACCGTCGGGTGCAGCCAGTGCGACGGTGGTGCTGACGCCCACCCCCGCCGGCGCCCGGGCGCTGGTCGTGCGCCGCAGCATCAGCCGATGGTGAAGGTTTCTCCGCGCTGCGCGTAGCCGAGTGCCTCGGCGTCGAGATAGTCCGCGGCCGTGAGCACCAGGGGCGCGAGCTCGCGCTCGAGCGTGACCGAGCGGAACATCACCCCGATCGTCACTTCGTGCTGGGGCCGGAACACCACCTCGATCGGGTCTCCACGCCGCACCACTCCCGGCGTGACCACGGACAGGTACGCCCCAGGCAGCGCCGCCTGGGTGAACGTCTTGAGCCAGCCCCGCTCCGCGATCCAGGCTCGGAACGTGTTGCAGGGAATGCGCGGGCAGGTGACCACCAGCTCCACCGCGTCGGAGCCGCCTCCGATGCGCCACCGCTCGCCGATCAGGGCGCCGGTCACGTCCAGACCGAGGGTGGTCAGGTTCTCGCCGAAGCTGCCGGACGCGAACGCGCGGCCGACCCGGGCGCCCAGCAGCTCGGCGTCCTCGCGTGCGTAGGCATACACCGCCTGCACGGTGCCGCCGTGATGCTTGCCGTCACCGATGTAGTCGCCGGCCAGCCCGCTGCGCTGTTGTGGACTCAACCGGCCGGTGATCTCTCGCGAGGGCGGCGACGACACGGTGGCCGAGTCGACCGGCTGCTTGTCGATGCCGGTGACGTTGACCGGCTTGCCCCGGTCGATCGCGGGGCGCCCGAGGTTGACCGACAGCAGGGCCGCGGTCATGGCGCAGGCACCCGATTCTCGCGAGGCAGGTAGGGCACGTCCGTCTCGTTCCGGGGGCGCACGCCGATGGCCCAGCCGTGCGGCGGCACGGTTGCGTCGCAGCCTGGGGAGGCCAGCAGGATCTCACCCTCGGGCATCGGACCGTCCGCCTCGGAGATGTTCAGGGCCAGTTCGATCACCTGCTCGGGGCCGGTGACCAGCACCACGACCGATTCGTCGGTCAGGTCGCTGGTGGTCGGCACGGCGTCCACGATCCAGTTGAACCGACGACGTAGGCCGATCAGCGAGCGGTACAGCCCCCGGGTGTCGGCGCCGAACGGCAGCAGCCCGTCGGGCGTTTGCGGAAACGGCGGACGCACCGCGTCATCGCCGCCGATCTGATCGAGCTTGATGCCCTCGAAGCGGTGTTCGTCGCCGGCATAGATGGACGGCACACCGGGCAGCATGGTGAGCAGCACGGCGGCGTGCTCGATGTGCCGACGGTCGTCCAGCTTGGACGAGATGCGCGTCACGTCGTGGTTCGAGATGAAGATCTGCGGCCGAAACGCCTGACAGAACCGCCGGTGCCGTTGCAGCGCCCAGTCGAGGTTCCACAGGTTGTGTTCGTTCATCGACTGCCAGATGCCGTGCCACAGCTCGTACTGGGTGACCGAGTCGAGCGCCGACTCGGCGACGAAATCGTCCTTGTCGCCGTGGATCACCTCGCCCAGCAGCCAGCAGTCGGGGTACGCGGCCTTGACCCGTTGAACGATCGGACGCCACGCCGCCGCCCCAGGCGCGTAGGCGGCATCGAGCCGCCAACCGTCGACGCCGCGCTCCAGCCAGTGACACATCACGTCGACCACGAAGTTCTGCACGGCCGGGTTGGTGAAGTCGAGTTCGACCAGCGCCTCGTGGCCCTCGAAGACGCGTGGATAGCCGTTCACCCAGCGCAGCCAGTCGCCGTCGGGAGTTCCGGGCCCGGCAGCCAGAGCGCGCTGCACCACGGGGTGATCGCGGCCGAGGTGGTTGAAGACACCGTCGAGCAGAATGCGGATGCCGCGCTCCTTGGCCTTCCACATCAACTCGCCGAAGTCACTCTCATCGCCCAACCGCGAGTCGATCTGGTAGTGGTCGAGGGTGTCGTAGCCGTGGCTGGAGGACGAGAAGATGGGGTTCAGCAGCATGCCGTTGCAGCCGAGATCGATCAGGTAATCGAGCCAGTTGGTCAGTTGGCCCAGCCGGTGCCGAACCTCACGTACCGCTGTGTCCTCGGCGTTCACGAAACCGAGGGGGTAGCAATGCCACCAGATGACATGTCCTGGCCAGTCCATTCAGCTCCTCACCACGGGTCTGCGGAGTCTATCGACCGCGGCTGACAGGTCGAGTGCTCACGACCAGTCGCGGAACACGACACACACGGTGGTGGCGTCGAGCACCGCGAACTCACGTGCTCCGTACTCGCGCCGGGTGATGCCACCACCGCGCGGGTAGGTGGGATGCAGCAGGTCGGGGCGCCGAGTGGACACGTCGGCGAAGAGGCCGTCGATGTCGTCGGTTTCAATCGCCAGCTCAGGACGGTCCTTGGCCGCGAACTCCGCGCTCTCGACGAGGTAGAGCTTGCAGCCGTCACGCTGCACGATCACGAAGTCGCCGTCGTCGTGGGCGACCTCGAAGGCGAGCCCGTTCACGAACAGGTCGCGGCCGACCTCGATGTCGGCGTAGAAGACTTTGGGGATCAGCGTGTGCAAGGTCATGGGGCGGCGCGCCATTCGACCAGGCCGACGGTGTTGCCCTCGGAGTCGAGGACGAACGCCTGCCACTCGTCGGTGCCGAAGGGGCCAAGGGTGTCGTCGGAATGCCGGAAGATGACGTGCGGCTCGGACACCACCTGTACCCCGGCTGCGGCGAGGCGCTGCACCTGGGAGTGGAGGTCGTTCACCTTGATATACAGCAGGGCCGCCGGGGCGTTCAGGTCGAGCAGCAGCCGAACCCCGTCCAGGTCGAAGAAGAGCAACCCGGGCGGATCGAACCGGGCGACCGGGTTCTGCTCGAGCAACAGACTGTAGAAAGCGCTCGCGCGGTCGAGCTCCGTGGCCCTCTGGGCCACCTGTACCAATGCCATCAGTACCTCCTGCCGGTCTGGCTCAGATTAGTTGCTCCGTGCACCGGGAAGCGATTGCGATTCGGCTCTGCGCTCGGTCGGGGTGTGCGCGCGAGACGGGCAGCACACCGGGCCAATGTTGCAGCCCTGTTCCGATCCGGGCACCTGCGCGGGGCACCGGCTGAACCGCTGTCACGATTGACCACATGCAACGCACGGTGAATGCCCACATCGAGGCAACCCTCGACCTGCCCACCGATCTGGTGATGGCGATCGCCGTGGCCGAGGGTCCGAACCGAAGCGAGATGCTGACGATCACCGCGAACGGCTGGCCCGCCTACGCCGAGGAGGTCGCGGCACCGCACGGCGGACGGCTGCACCTGCTCTCCGGCCTGCCCGCCGGCCCGCTGACCGTCGACTATTTCGCGACCGTGGAGGGCAGCGCCGACGTCGAGGTTTCCACCGACCTGCAGCGCATCGAGTACGCACGGCCGAGCCGCTACTGCGACTCCGACAAGCTGATGCCGGTGGCGTCCGCCGAGTTCGCCGGACTGGCCGGCAAGCAACTCCTGGACGCCGTGTCCAGCTGGGTGGGCGCGCAACTGTCGTACGTGTCGGGGTCGTCCAAGCCGATCGACGGGGCCGTCGACACCTACTTGTCCCGCCAGGGAGTGTGCCGCGACTACGCGCACCTGGTGATCGCCCTGCTGCGCGCCCTGAACGTGCCGGCGCGGCTGGCGGCCGTCTACGCCCCGGGCCTCGAGCCGATGGACTTCCACGCCGTAGCCGAGGCCTATCTGGACGGCGCCTGGTGGGTGGTCGACGCCACCACGCTCGCGCCGCGTCCGAGCCTGCTGCGCATCGCGACCGGTCGGGACGCCGCCGACACGGCCTTTCTCAGCACCCTCCGCGGCTCACTGACGCTGCACTCGGTGCAGGTCGGCGCCACCGTGGACGTGCTACCCAGCGATGACCTGACCGTGCTGACCGCCCTGCGCTGAGGCATCGGTCGGTCGGTCGAGCCTGTCGAGACCAGGGTTGGACCAGCGGATCGGTCGGTCGACCAGGTCAACCGGCCGGCATGGCAGGATCAACGAGTGCCCACCCTGCTCTACGACGCCGACTGTGGTTTCTGCACCCAGAGTGCCCACTGGTTGCGCCGCCGCCGACTCGGGGCGGCGATCGAACCCCTGCAGCGTGCCGACCTGG
>Ga0075156_10000203_pt1 | contig 30827 bp, 29 predicted proteins | sample JI81AbrownDNA_FD_70966 | JGI IMG/M metagenome (GOLD analysis project Ga0075156, IMG submission 70966) | Wastewater effluent complex algal communities from Wisconsin, to seasonally profile nutrient transformation and Carbon sequestration -... | ecosystem: Engineered > WWTP > Effluent > Algae...
GGTATATATAATATTTCATCAGCTAACGATAGATACTCTAGATCGATTCCATCCGCTTCATTGCCTACTATCAAAATAAATTTATCTACCTTTATAAAATCATAAATTGACTTCGTTATGTTTTGAAACATTGATCCCTCCCGAGGGAGACTTAGAGCAATGATCTTAAATCCTTTTTGTTTTTGGTTTTCGATAAAGTACTTTATATCTTCAGTCAAAACAATTTTAGCAGAAAAGATCGACCCCATGGATACTCGAACACTTCGTCTGAGGTAGGGTGGCGAACACTGCGAATCAAATACTAGAGATTTCATTCCGAGAGCCACACAGGATCGGATCATGGATCCAATATTTTCACTATCGGCAATCGCATTAAATAGAACATGAGAAGAAGTCAGTTCATCTAACTCTGCCCATTTTTTATAGCCGATTGCCATGAAACCTTGGTGAATGGAATAACCAATGGTGCTTTCAAAAACGCTCTTTTCTGCCACGAAACAGTAGCTCATCTCCTTCAATCTGAGCCGAATCAAGTCTTCATGTTTTTGGAAATATTTCGGTAAACAGAATACGGACTTGATCTTAAAATCCGATTGTAGTAATCTAATAGCAGTCTTTTCATTGTCAGCGATAAAAAAATCCGTATTTTCTTCTTTTGTTTTTAGAAGTTTATAATCAGAAAGACGCAGATCTAAATGGGAATCAATTGATTGCATGTTCAAAACTAACTTAATCATAAAAAGTATCTATACTCAAAACAAAAAAATAGTCCTGTATTTTCTCTGGTTTTTCCTCAGTGTTATCGAGGTAATGGCCTCTCCAACTTATGATTACCAGTTTGTTGATGGAAATGGAAACCGGTTTGTGATCACAAAGGAAAAGTTAATCACTCTCCAATATTTGCCTATTACACCTCTGGAAAGTTCGAGTGGTGTTTATTCAGGCGGCGAAAAAAAAACAGTTTTTCTCAAGCAGGATCAATATAATGCATTCATTGCAAGAATCTCCAAGTTTCAATGGAAAACAGAAAAGGATGTGATTGTTAGGCGAAAAGGAGATAGACATTTGTTCCGAAGAAAGAAGCGAGAACTGATGCTTGTTTCTTTCGCGATGAATGATAAACTCGGAATTGAAATTGAAAACCAACTGAAAGGATATCTTAAAATTATGACTCCAGAAATTCGTTCCGATTCCCTTGTAGGAAAAAAATTTGAAGTCAATCGAGACGAAAGCCCTTGGCTCGGGTTTAGTAGTAATTATGAAGAAGAAGAGAAGGGAAAACACATCCAAGCGAAATCTTTACCTGCAATTGGATTCACTCCTCTCACCTCTCCTGTCGAGCTTGTGATAGAAAAAGATAGTTTGTTGTATCGAAATGAATCTTTAAAAGAAGTAATCGTGAATAGCCGCTTCTTCTCAGATCTTGAGAGAGTGGATGTGACCCGATTAGAGCTAGGTGCCGAAAAAAAAATCGGGACGATTCGAGAACCGAATTTAAACAATGCGAACCTTCTCATTCCGTTTTTATTAAAAGGACAGATCCTGATTTCCTTTTGGCATACGAACTCTGAGATCATCTGCCTTTCGGAAGAAAAGAATCAACACCAGGTGATCTTTCACTTTTCTGGAATCCATTATTATTATACGAATGAGAAAAATTCATCGAAGTATTTTTTCCGAGTGATTCTGGATCAAGAATCAAAAGAGATACGTGTTGTGGGAGAGTAGTAAAAAATAGAACTGCTAGCTTAAATTGTGCAATACAGTATCTCTTCGAGAGGGAGATCTGTCCTCAGGATAATCGGTACTAAAATGTAAACCTCTGCTCTCCTTTCTTAAGAGAGCAGATCTTACAATTAAATCCGCCACTTTCACAAGATTTCGAAGCTCGAGAAGGCCGAGAGAAACAGTCGTTCGGTTGTAGTAATCTTTCACTTCTTCCGAAATAAGATGAAGGCGACGTAAGGCTCTTTCTAAACGTAAATTGGAACGGACGATCCCCACATAGTTGCTCATGATCGTTTTAACTTCGCCTAAGTTATGCGATATCAAAACCCATTCCTCGGTGTTGGTTGTACCTTCTTTGTTCCACTCAGGGATGTCTGAACTTTCATTCGGGAAAGAAAGGCCCCCTTGCTTTCGGATATCCTCTGCAATCCGATGGGAAAAAACAAGACATTCCAGTAAGCTATTGGACGCTAACCGATTCCCGCCGTGAACACCTGTACAGGTAGTCTCACCACACGCATAAAGATCTTGGATATTCGTTCGTCCAAAAAGATCTGTAGAGACTCCTCCACACATATAGTGTGCAGCCGGAACGACAGGGATTGGATCAGTGGTGATATCAATTCCGAGTTTTTTACACCGTTCATAAATGGATGGAAAATGATGAATGATGTCATTGGCGGGACGATGAGTGATATCGAGGAGGACATGAGGTTCTCCTCTTTTTTTCATTGTATCGTCTATCGCTCGTGCTACGATATCCCTTGGTGCAAGTTCCCCCATTTCATGATAGTCTTTCATGAAGGGTCTTCCATTCATCTCTCTTAAAATACCTCCGTGACCTCGGACAGCTTCCGAGATCAAAAAAGAATTTCCTTGTTCATGGAAAAGAGAAGTAGGATGAAACTGATAAAACTCCATGTTTTTAATGACCGCACCTGCTCTGTAAGCACTAGCGACGCCGTCTCCTGTCGCAATGCTAGGATTTGTCGTATGCAGATACACTTGGCCGGCACCTCCGGTTGCGAGCAGAGTTTTTTTAGCGACAACGGGAATGACTTCCCCCGTTTCCGTATCTAAAATATAAGCACCGTAACAACGAAGTGGTAGGTCAGATTTATTTTTTAAATGGTGTCTGGTAATCAGATCCACGCAGGCATGGTTTTCTAAAATTCTGATATTGGGACTGGCATGAACAGCATCCAGAAGTGCGGCTTCCACTGCACTTCCGGTACGATCATGAGAATGTACGATCCTGTTTTTTCTGTGTCCGCCCTCACGCGCGAGATCCAAGTTCCCAGAATCATCACGTGTGAAAGGAACTCCAATATCAAGGAGCTCTTTGACTCGCGTCGGACCTTCTTCTACTAATATCCGAACTGCTTCTAAATCACAAAGACCTGCACCCGCACTGAGTGTATCTTCTATGTGTTCTTCAAATTTGTCTTTATCATCAAAAACGGAAGCAATGCCACCTTGCGCATAATTTGTATTTGATTCATAATCAGCCTTTTTCGTGACAACAACAACTGAACCCAAAGGGGCTAACTTCAATGCACTGAAGAGCCCACTCACTCCACTACCGATGATGAGAAAGTCGGCAGTTATTCGGTTCACTTGGTGTTTAAAAAACCTTCTATGTAATCAACTGCACGAACCAACATAAAGTCTGGTTTAATCGCATCACTAGCATGTAACTTTAAGAAGCCATCTGCTTTCCCATTTTTTTTAACATATGCCTTTATGGCATCAATGTTGTATTTTGATTTTACGACGCCTTCATGGGGAATTTTTGGTAGGTGGTTCCACATATCTTCTTCACGATAACGAAACGGAAAACTTCCGTCTGCTTCTTCAGAGAGGTCGATATCAGGAGAAACTCCGACTACCTGAATTGTTTTTCCAGAGGGAGAATAATACCTTGAATTCGTTAACTTGAGCACATAGTCCTCGTTACCTGGGAGAGGATCGATCAACCTTTGTACGGTCGCCTTCCCAAAGGTTCTTTCTCCTAGAAGTAGTCCGCGGCCATGATGTTGGATGGCACTGGCCACAATTTCAGAAGCAGATGCTGACTTGGCATTAATCAGAACAATAAGCGGAAGTTTCGTGATGTCTTCTTTGCTCGCATACTGATCATCTGAGGACAGTCTGTTCGGAACTTTTGTGGAAACGATGAGACCTTTAGGAATGAACATATCGGCAATATCAACAGCTAAATCCAAGTAACCGCCTGAATTGTTACGAAGATCGAGCACAAGTGCTTTCATTTCTTTCCCGTTATTTTTCGCTTCGTCCTCGAGCGCACGAAGACCTTTTACGATTTGTGAATCCACTGGCTCTTCGCCTGGTGCTTTCACAAAACCAGTCAGTTTGATATAACCAATTTGAGGATTTTCTTTTAGTAGGTGATAGGTTACATTTTTGATAGTGATTTTGTCACGAATCACTTCGATATCTAAATGGGCAGTATTTCCCTTCCGTTTGATTGTAAGGACAACTTTTGTGGCCTTTTTGCCTTTAATTTTTTTTACTACTTTATCTAGGGTTTGACCTTTAATGATTTTGTTATCGACGGCAACTATGATATCACCGGAACGAACGCCCGCTCTTACGGCAGGGCTTCCTTCTAGCGGGCTTTCAACAATGACCTCTCTTGTTCCGCCACCTGACAGAATTGCTCCGATCCCTTCGAAGGATCCGTCGCTAATTTTTGCCATCGACTCTTCCCACATTTCTTTTAAGAATACGCTAGAGTGAGGATCGAGAGAATTTAAGTAACCGTTCGCGGCAGCGAGAAAGACTTGTTCCATTCCAAAATCTTTTTTCTCTTCTTCAACATCTTCCTCCAGCTCTCCGTCTAACTCTGTTAGGCCTTTCATTACTGGGACTTTATAAGTAGGAAGATTGTCCTTTACGTATGTAATCACACGATCGAAATCTTTTTTCGTAAAATTAATTTCTTCCCATTTTGCGGCGATCACTGATTTTCTAATTTTTTCTTTTTCGATTAGGGTTTTTAGTTCCTCATCAGAAAGTTTTCGATTCTCATTTTTCTTTAGCTTCTCTTTCTGGATTTTTTCTACTTGTTCGTAATCTGGATCAAATAACACGAATTTGTCGGAAGGAGATACTTTGAACGATTTTCCAGGAAACATGTCCTCTTTTTCTTCATACTTTTCCCTTTCGGTAAAGTAGCTTTCAGGGTAAAGGTAAAGAGGATGAGGGAGAGTCATCACGGAATATACCGCAGCATCCGTAAAAGCTCTGTTCTTATTGATGTTTTTATCTATATAATACTTATCAATGGAATCAACGACTTGTTCAAAGTCTCGGTAGGTAAAATCTGTGTCTCGTTTCGGAGCTTTTTTGGCTTCTCTTTCGCAAGAAATGAAGCCAGCTGGCAGGGTGAAAGTGAGGAGGAGAAAAATGGAAATTAAATATAGATTTCGTCTCAAGGGAACTCTCTAAATAGTGTATTGATTATCCAAGGAAATCGGAATTTTCCAGACTGGGCAACTGAAAAATATGAGACGCACCTTGAACCTGTTGTAAGGATAGACATAGTGATGAAGCTATTTGGCAGTTTTCTTTTTGTATTAGGGTACTGTTTTTCCTGCAATGGACCCATAAAAAACCCTACAACAGATCCATATAGCCTAGAAACCCTGACGTTCCTGGAGGAAGTCCTTCTCGACGTTTGGGAAAGTACGGATTCCAGAGAAAACGCTCTTTCGAGACTCAGATATGTCTGCAGAAATAGAGATACCGATGATGGCTTTTTATGTTACACATGGGGTCTCATTGAGTTTAAGAGTGGAAATTATAACGACAGTTATACTGCGTTTAAGCTTGCATTAGAAAAAAACCCCAATGATTCCTTGTATAAAAATTTACTTCGACTTTCTGCTATGAAGTCAAATAATTTAGAAGAACTTTCTAACTCAGGAGAAGAGGGCCGAGTTCAGTCACTTTATTCCGAAACGATTCTTTCTTGCCGAAGTGAAACCAAAAAAGAAAACGCTTTTCCTGCGTTTTTAGCATTGGCAAAGGGTGGTCACCTGACGAAAGATATGTTAAAAAAAGGTGTATTTTCCCAATGTTATGTTACATTTTCTGATTTGCAGAAAACGGAAATTACGCCATATATAAAAACAGCAAGGATCAATTACGCGGAACGGATGGTTTCCGATAAAGTGAAGTCTGATCCTTTTTCGAAAGTTTGGGATACTTCTTTTTTTCATAAAGGCCAAGAGCCCAAGGAAGGAATTTTTTACAGCCATCCGATTTCGGAGGCATGGCGAAAACTGAGACTAGCGGCAATGTCAGGGAATGAATCCCAAGCACGCCAATCTCTCCAACAATTTCAAAATGAAATCACCCTGGCGAAAAAGAAAGGGAAGGTGGAGTCAAATTTAGCTGTCGCACTCGAAAGGTCCGCCAAATTATTGCTAGAGCAAGACCCTGTTTATGCCAAAGTTAGTTATCTAGCGAAAGAACTTTAAGGTATTCTTTGATCGTAGTTTCCATTCCCACGACGAGAGCTCTTGATACAAGTCTATGTCCTATGGAAACTTCCTTGAGATGAGGAAGTTTGGAGAAGATTTCCAAGTTGTTTGTATCCAAATCATGTCCCGCATTGATCTCTAAACCCACTTGAAATGCAGATTCTGCTGCGTTCACGTAGTCTTTGTAATAAACTTTTCCTGCTTCTGCTGAGGAGTCAAAGGAGTGAGCAAAAGGGCCTGTATAGAGCTCGATGCGATCAGCACCGATTTCTTTGGCAATGTTGTAACCTTTTGTGTCCGTTTCCATAAAAAGAGCCACGCGCAGATTCTGCTGCTTGCATTGGGAAATAAGCGGAATTAAGGTGCTTTTTTCCTTGGCATCCAGAAGATTAAACCCGTGGTCGGATGTAATTTCGCCTGGCTTCACAGGAACAAGTGTCACTTGGTCTGGTTTGGCCTCTAAGACGATTTTCATGAAACGCTCGCTAGGTTCCCCTTCGATATTGAATTCTTTATGAGTTTTGTGGGTAGAATTATAATGCTTTAAAAATTCTTTGATTGTAAAGACGTCGTTTTTGGTAATATGACGTTCGTCCTCTCTCGGGTGAATTGTGATCCCGTGGGCCCCCGCGTTCAGAATGATTTCGCAAAATTCGATGACGCTCGGGATTTTTCCAGCGCGCGAGTTGCGCAATGTGGCAATCTTGTTAACATTTACACTTAATTGGGTCATATTAAAAAAAATACTTTCCTATTAATTTAGTCCAAGAGAAAAACGTCAAATTTCAAAAAGGTTGTCCCGAAACTGGGGTCTCCGATTATCGTCAAAAGTGTTCCTATGGTAGCAAAGAAAGCATTGAAAAAAACCGCCCCACCGCCGAAAAAAAAAGCTCCGGCCAAGGAAAAGGCATCCAAGGAAGTTAAATCAGCTGTCAAAAAAGATGCGAAATCAAAACCCGCAGCTTCTTCTAAGGCTGTTTCCGGTAAGCCTTCTATCAAATCTAAGCCTCTCGCCCCATCCCCTCCGTCGAAACCGACAGCGAAAGAGAAGGCACAAGCGACCAAAGCAGATATCGCAAACAATGGTCCTCTTGGTAAAAAGTTTACATGTTATTCCTGTAATACTAAATTTTACGATCTCAATAAACCGGAAAAAAAATGCCCTAAATGTGGTGCAGACCAGTTGGCCAAACCTGCCATTAAGTCCAGGTTAGCCGCCTTACGCCAAAGTGAATATGAGGTAGAAGACGAAGAGGAGCCGGTGGTTGAAGATGATGAAATCTTAGAAGAAACCGAAGAATTGGAAGAAACAGAAGAGGAAGAGGTTGTTGCCGAAGAAGAAGAATAAACCGGTATGGTGGCTCCACTTCCTTCTCTCCCTTTTTCCCATTTTTTACCTATCCTTGCCGGACCGACCGGTTCCGGCAAAACCAAGTTAGTCACCTCTCTTTCTTCGGATCGTTTCGAAGTAGTCTCTTTCGACTCCCGGCAGGTTTATTCAGAACTGCCGATTGGCACGACCATGCCGACCCCAGAAGAGCAAAAAGACATGCCACATCATTTAGTTGGAACTTTGTATGCCAACGAATCCTTAAATGCCCGAAGTTATTCAGCCAGTGCCAGAAAGGCAGTATCTGAAATCTGGCAGAAGGGAAAAATTCCGATCCTTGTCTGCGGAAGCGGTTTTTATTTGAGGGCCTTTCTGAACGGTATGTTTCCCGTACCCGAGATTCTTCCTCACATCAAAGAAGAGGCACAAAACATGCCATTGGCGGAGGCGATAGAAATTATCAAAGAAAAAGATATATTAGCACTTCAAAATATAGGAGAATCCGATATTTATCGAATCCGTAGAATTTTAGAAGTCGTTTTATCTGGAACTTCTTGGTCGGATATTTCCCAGGTAACTGTCGGAGGATTTTTAAAAGAACACCCGGGACTTGTCGTCCGGGGATATTGGCTCGATTGGAATCGGGATGAATTGTACGCAAGGATCAACGAAAGAGTCCTGGATCTACTGACAAACGGAATGATCGAAGAAACGAAAATCGTATTAGAAAAATATGGGGAGGCTTGTCCTGGACTCGGTTCCCTTGGCTATAATTTTGCGCTTGATTTCTTGCATGGAAATATTGATACTAATTCATTCATTGAACGTTTGGCACAGTCTCATCGAAATTATGCTAAAAGACAGGTGACTTGGTTTCGAAAAGACCCTCTTCTCCTTCCGGCAACATGGAAGCAGGTGTTTGATGAATTTAAAAATATAGAAAAAATATAGAAAATACTCGGGATTTTTATGTCTGCAAAAAACAATATTCAAGACCAACTTCTTAACACCGCAAGAAAAGATAAAATCGATCTCACCATATATTTGTTAAATGGTGTTCCGCTAAAAGGCAAAGTCGTTAGCTTTGATAATTTTACCATCATCTTAGAAAACGAAGCCAAGCAGAATCTTGTTTATAAGCATGCCATTTCGACAATTATACCAGCCAAGCCGATCAAACTTCACACAGATGATTTGACAAAGGATGCTGGCTAGTCATCCAGATTCTTTTTTAGTTTTGTTTTTGGTCTCTCGGGAAAACCTGGTCTTAAACTAACTTATTTCTACTATGGCAAAATTACCCAAAGAACTACCAATTGTACTCATTATGGCTGGCGGCAAGGGAGAACGATTCTGGCCTAGGTCTAGAACGAATTCTCCCAAACAGCTCCAGAAGGTATATTCCAATAAGACTCTTTTACGGGAAACCATTGACCGAGCACTCACGATCACGAGCCTAGATCGGATTTTCATTGGAACCAATGCGAATTTGAAGAATGAAATCCTTAGAAAAGATCCTAAATTTCCCTCGAACAATTTTATCATTGAACCTGAAGGTAAAAATACAGCCCCGATCATTGCACTTTCTGCTCTGCACTTCAAAAAGAAATTTGGGAACGCCAATCTCATAGTCTTATCTGCAGATGCCTTCATCGATCCAATCAAAGAATTTACGAAAACCATTCAACAGGCGTTATTCGAAACCGAACATGGACTCGTGCTCCTTGGCGTGAAGCCGAATCGGCCAGAGGTCGGTTATGGATATATCAGCGCCGGAAAACCGACCGAGGTAGGCTTCCAGGTGAAGGCCTTTTTCGAAAAACCTGATCTTAAAACCGCACTCAAATACATTAAAAAGAAGAACTTTTACTGGAATCCTGGTATTTTTCTTTTTCGAGTGGATACGATTCTTAACGAATTTGAGAAGCATGCTCCTGGCATTTTACAAGCATTAAGGAACGGTTTCCCTTTTAAGAATTTTGGGGATTTGAAAAACGCTTTTGCTCTGCTTCCGAGCGAGGCCATCGACACGGCCATCATGGAAAAAAGCACTCGCATCCGGATGGTGGAAGCAACCTTCCAATGGGATGATGTCGGTTCCTGGATGTCTTTGGAAAGGATTTTGCCTGGTGATGGAGCGAAAAACCATCACCAAGGGAAGGAAGTGTACTACCACAAAGCGAAGGGAAATATCTCTTCTGTACAAAAAGACCTCGTTGCGTTTTTAGGGGTAGATGATTTAATTGTCGTAGAGGAACCCGACGTACTCTTTGTATCTTCTAGGGAAGGCATTGGTGATATCAAATCCATGCTTGCGTCTATGAGGAAAAATAAAGTTTTACAAAAGTACCTTGATTAGAATTTTGGCTTAAACCGCCGTAGTAAGGAGGAAGGAATGCCTTCCGGAAAAAAGAGAAAGCGCAGAAAAATCGCCACCCATAAACGTAAGAAAAAAAGAAGAGCCAACCGCCACAAAAAGAAGAAATAATCTTCCTTCAGTGACTTTCTCTTTCCTCCGATAGATTTGCTATGAAGCAAGTCTGGAGGAAGCAGAAACCCCGTACACCAGGTTTCATTCGAGCATTTCAAATGGTAACTCCTTGGGGTGACATCCTTGAGGCAGAGTTTAACTTCCACGAAAAGCTCGTTCGGCTAACAGCAGAAATAAAAGAAGAAAAGGGTCGCATTTATGCGACCACGATCCGTAACGGAGTTGTACTCCAAGAAAAAGATGTCTCCTCTGGCCGCGCCTATCCTGTTTTTCGCAAGATCTGGCCCTTTAGAGAGTATTTTGGAAGTCTTCCGGACAAAGATCTCCTCTCTTGCGTAGGAGGCTCCTATGAGATCTACCCACCGCATGAACATGAGGATCTAGAAGAATCCTATGCCCGTAGAGGACGTCGTGGGGATTCTCCCTTTTCCACTCGCTTTGATTCCGTTTTCGGCATCGTTCGGGAAACCAGGTTCCAAAGATGGAGAAGAAAAAGGCGGGAAGCAAGACTCGCTCTTGGCACGCCATGGGAAAGGTTCAAACGTCGGATTTGGGGAGACCTACAAGATTTTTGTTTCGGACTTGGCGCCGCTAGTTTTGTTTATTACGCATATTATGATTATGTCTTATTGGGTTGGAGTCTTGCCTGCATGGGCATGGTGGCAGGCCTTCTCGACTTTCTCGTAAGAAAACGTTCGATCCTGATGACAAAAGTGTTGTCTTTTCTTTCCCTTGGTTCATATTTCTTTTATAACGGCTTCGTCTATTATTAAGACGAGATCCATAAAAGAAGAACATGGCAAAAGATCCAGTTAGCACGAATCAATTCATTCACGAGCAATACATTATTTTTAATCTAGGTGAGGAGGAATACGCGATTCCCATCACCATTGTGGAAGAGATTGTAAAGATCACAAATTTGATCCGAGTTCCACAATCAAAAAGTTATTTTGCCGGGATCATGGACATTCGAGGAAAAGTCGTGCGAATGATCGATCTAACGAAACGATTGAACATCCGTAATGCGAATACCGTCGAAAAAGCTGAACGTGCCATTGTCATCAATGTAGGTGGAAAATCGGTCGGCGTCATAGTTGACAAAGTTTCCCATGTGATTCATTTTCCAGCGAATCAAGTGGACCCTCCCCCTCCTTCCGTCAAAGGTATCTCGTCCCGTTATATCACGGGTGTCGGAAAAAAAGACAATCGATTCATTATTCTCATCGACATTGAAAAAATTCTGACTGTAGAGGAAATTTCGGAACTGGCAGTTGTTTAATTCTTTGAACTGCTATGATAATTTCTAAATTTTATTATCTTCGTAAGAACTTATACTCTATGGCAGAGCTTGTATTGGAGCAAGTGATTCTGCTTGGTGAAGCCTTAGAAAATGACGATTATGCACTCGCATATCAAATTGTGGAACGAGATGATATGATTGATGATCTAGAGAAAGAAAATGATAACTTATCGCAGATTGCCATTTTAGAAGCCATTACCAATCGGAACATTTTGGGAATGGGGGACGTGGACAATGAAATCGTCTTAAAAAAAGATCCTCTTCGTTTTGCCCTTTCGGCCATACGTATTACACGAAATATGGAACGAATGGGAGACCAAGTTGTAAACTGTGCAGAAGTCTTTCGTTATAAAACCATTCGACCAGGGATCTTTAAAAAAGAGGAGCCTATGGGATTGATTCTCTCTCGTGTGACTACTCTTGCAGGAATGGCTATTGAATCCCTTGTCGAAGAAAAAGAAAGATTTATGGGAAGTGTGAATACCATAGAAGATGAGCTCAATGGACTTTGTGATGAGGCATTTAAAAAATATAGAAATTCCGAGATGGAAAAAACGGAATTCGCAGATGTGTATAGGATTATTCTCGCGTTGGAAAGGTTAGGTGACTATGCTGTCAATGTCGCGGAAGAACTAGTGCGACTCAATACAGGAAAAGACATACGGCATTTAGAAAATGCCAATACGAGCGTTGGAAAATTCTCCTGATCGAAGTCGATTGACTTCGGCAAACTTCAGTTAATCGATCTTTTTGTTTCCAGAATGAATCTTAAAGGCTGTTCCTATTTAGTTCATTGCCATAAAGACTTCCACCATTTGCCATCCACATCCGAAGATTCTTCTATTAGATTCATTTTTTTACGTATCGTTTTTTTATCTAGCCCAGTGAGTAGATTATAATTTTCTAATCTTTTCTCTTCTCGGATGCGAAGCTGCTTGAAATATTCCTCTGCTTCCACGCATTGGTTTTTATTCCCTTTCCAAGGGTGTTGAATGATATAGCGACCCTGAAAATTTTGTTGGTCTTTTGTTTCCTGGAACACTAAATCTTCCGGAAAGGTTTCGTTGTTATAACGAATATGCAATCGAGTTACCATAACTTGCGGAGGAGTTGGATTCCAAATTTGTTTTTTTTCGCGATTATTATTGTTTATCCAAAAAACACCTAATTCTTGTAACTCGGTATTTGAGAGCGGCTCAGATGCGCAAGGATCACACCATGACATATTCCAGAAGTATTCAGTGAATACGACTCGATAGTTTTCTTTTCTGGCTTGTTCTGCGAACATCGATTTATAGAATTCTCCGAATTCAGTTTTTACAAAACTAGGAACTTCCAGGTCACTGGGAAGTTTTACAGTTCTATAATTCGTCGTCTCTACTCGTCCGTCTCTCGTTATCATATAAATGAGTAGGTCTTGTTCCCCTTTCGCATTTAACATACCTAACCGGATAGGTAACATAAATTTTGGAGAATCATAGGCTACTTGAATCGGTCGTAAAAAAGTGACACCTTTTTCTATGCTTTTTAAATTTACCTTCGCAACGAAAAATTTTAGTTTCTGTTTGATGTAAGGCTGAAGCGCAGAACTGGCTCCCTTCGGAAGTTTGTAGCCATTTTCCAGTAGCCAAGTTTCTAATCCATCTGAATATTTCGCTGATAATATTTGGATGTCGTACTCTCCAATCGTGTAAGATGCTTCCACTTTTACACCTAGCGATTGTTTTCTGATCGGTATGGAGCTAGATGGCTGAACGACACCTGACTCAAATTGCATTTTTCTATTATCCTCCGAATCAAAGTCCTGGCAAGGATCCGAATCAAAATACTCAACTAATCGGGGGGCGCTGTAGGCGTCCAAATGGTCTATAATCTTACTGTCTCCAATATGTATTTGATCCTTTTGTAAAATAACGGGCACTGGAACAACAAGCGCAAAATCCTTTAACTCTCCTTGGTAGTCATTCATCATGCTGAGAACTGTTTTGTCTTTATTATGTACAACAACAACTCGTGAGGCTTTATTATAAAGACTGGCATCGGCTTTCGCTACAAAAAAACCACAGAATGCTAACACCTGTTTTAAAGGAAGGAAGAATACCAACACAAATAAAGATAGGAACAAAAAATGAATCTTAAATTTCATTGCCAAATTCTCCTTTCCGATTTTTTTATTCTCTTCAATCGATAGTTCAAACTGTTCGCTTTAGATGCTCAAGAAGTAATTTTTTTAGGAATAAAATTAGTTACAGTATCATGTCTAAAATCAGAAGCGTTCCATTCGTAAATTTTTTCTTTGAACTTCAAATCCAATAAAACCACTACAGGTGAGCATAAAAACAAGGCCCAAATCAAATGATTTGTCAAATAAAAATGAAAGGCCCAAACATAAGCCACAATCGCTACGAAAAAAGCATAAATCACTCGCGCTAGCTTATGATTGGGAATCGTTTTTGGATCGGAGATCATAAAAAATGCAAATAGGATCAATGCACCATTCTGAAATTGATGGTACAAAACGTTCCAATTGTAGCCATAGTGTACGATCCGGAATGAGAGAAAGGAAAAATAAAAAAGCAGAAATGCATAACTGATTTCGGAAATTCCAGCTCTGCTGGAAACAATGAAACCGAAAGCAAGCAACCAAATTCCGATCGTCAATTCGAACCCCCATTGTCCAGGAGAGATCCAAGTCCCTGGGAATAGACTAATTCCAAGAATCACGCCTAACATGGAAGGATTAAAAAGGTGTTTTCCTCGGAAACGAATCAAAAATTTGGAAGATATGGTGATTACGGAAATGCAAGGATGCACCCATAGCGAATCACTTCGAAGGAGCAAGGATAAACCAAGACAAGCAATGATCGCACTCAAGTAAGGGATTTTTAATTTCAGATACTTTGTCCAGAGAAATTGAGTTAGGATTCCTGCAAAAAAGGTAAGGGCAATTTGTACAGCTGAGATGGAAAAATCCCGAACGAGAACTCCAATGGAAAGTAGAATTCCCATTAAAAAGATTTGCAAGAACCTAATGTCAGTTCGAAGGAAAGAAGTTGGAGTCATTGGTATGTGGCTGTCATAATTAGGTTCGTTCCTCCCGAAGCGGCAGCAACAAATTGACCATTGCCAAAAGCAATATTGATCCAGGTATTTGTTTCGTTGGAAGAGGGAAGGGCTGTCCAGTTGATACCATCCGTTGACTTCATCGCTAAGTTTGTTCCGCTATTTGCCACTGCCACGAATAGCCCGTCTCCAAAAGTAACACACCGCCATAAATTAGCTTCATTGGCAGAAGTCCGCGCCGTCCAATTGATGCCGTCCGGTGAAGTCATGACTCTGTTCGTCCCTGAATTAGAAACTGCTACAAAAATTCCATTTCCATAAGTAACAGAACGCCACACATTTGTTTCGTTAGCCGAGACTCTCGCAGTCCATGTGATCCCGTCCGGTGAGGTCATCACTCTATTTGTTCCTGAATTAGAAACAGCTACGAAAGTTCCGTTTCCATAAGCAACAGAATACCAAGCATTGGTTTCGGTTGCCGATGTTCTTGCCGTCCAAGTAATTCCATCTGCTGATGTCATGACTCTGTTTGTCCCTGAAACCGCGAGAGCCACGTAAATTCCGTTGGCATAAGTCACATAAATCCAGTTATTTGTTTCATTCGATGAGGTCCTTGCAGTCCACGTAATTCCATCTGGAGAAGTCATAACTCGATTGGTATTACTTCCTGCCACGGCTACATATTGCCCATTTCCATGCGTTAGAAAATACCATGCATTTGTTTCATTTGCTGATGTTCTCGCAGTCCAGGTGACCCCATCAGGCGATGTCATGACGCGATTTGTTCCACTGTCTGCCACTGCAACATATTGACCATTCGCGTAGGTTACTGAAGACCAGGTATTTGTTTCGTTGGCCGAAGTTCTACCAAGAAAGGAGGATAGAACGCCTAAAACGCTAATGGAAATCGTAGCACTGGCCTGGCCGAGTGAATTAGAAGCAACTATACTATAACTTATCTTTGAAGTTGGATTTAAAGGTGTACCACTGATGACACAAGTTGTCGCATTGATGGAGAGCCCCGTAGGCAAAGTAGGCGAGGCTGTGCATGATGTAGGATTTCCTGAAATGACAGGTGTGATATTTGAAATGGGGGTGTTAGAAGATAATGTATAGGTGCTTGTATCGAAGGCAATTGTTGGTGGCGATGTGGGGAAATTTGAATTCTGATTCGAGAGTGAACTACAGACCGTTGAATCCTTTCCTGTAACGATTCTAGAGAGAAGAAAATTTTCATAAGAAATACCAGAAGCCTTCGCTAGGTTCGCTTCTTGGAAATTTTTTGAATTCGGATCACAACTATTATCGAGTTGGAGACCTTTACAGTGAATCAAAGTTAAAAAAAACAGAAATAAAATTTTGTTTGATCGATCGTTCGATTGATAGGTATGTTTGAAATAAAAATGGCATCCGAACATAAAATTACCTCAGCGTGAATCCTATTCGTTTCCGATTCAGTTAATTTTAGCAATAAAGGAAAAAAATTACAATCTTATATTTAAAGTTCGTCTGAAACACAACGTGCATAACTGGTAGAAGACTTAGCGAGTACAAACACATAGCCACCATCGAAACTCACAAGTACACTATAAGTTGTCAATCCAACGTAAGTGGAGGATGTCCAATAGGAGCTAGCCACTGCGGCAGGAAAGTGCACGGGATTGACAGCAGGGCCTGACGAAATTGTGTAATTGACAAGACTGCGAAGCTCATTCACATTCGGTAAACGAAATTTCCGATTATTTAGCGTAACATTGCAAGAGTTAAGTGCTTGTGTCCAGTTAGGTAAAGATGCATTGTAATTATTGCCTGCATTTCCGCTTCCCTGGCAGTTGTCACCTGTTTGTCCGACCAAACATTTTTGCCAAATTAAACCAGAGTTATTGTCGAATACCGTACCATCCGTATTATCTGTAAAAGTTTGAGCTGTAGGCGGATAGTCTCCAGAGACACAACGTACATTTTCACTGGTTGCAACCGTTGCCTGATTTACCTCTCCGTTGACAAAGTTAAGGTACCAATAATTAGCTCCGGGACTGGACGCAAGTGTGGTGCCAGACCAAAAGGTATATGTGGAAACACCAGGAAAATGATTGGAGTCAATGGCAGGCGAAAAGTTTTGGAAATTTATGACGTTTGCAAGTTCATAAATTGTTGGTAAGCGCCAGTTTTTTTTCCCCGCATAACCAACGCCACTATTTGAAATGTTCAAATAATCGCAGGATGATGCCGTCCAAGAAGATGGTGTAGCGGATCCAGTGCAATTGTTCCCATCATAAGAATATCCTTCCATACAAGTTTTCCATATTAGTCCCGTTAGCTTATCTGTCGTTGTGTAATCGTTTGTGAGTGGATGCAGAATCGGACCCGATAAAGTTCTAATATTCGGTTTATTTGTATGATCTGCATCCTGACTCGGAAATGCTCCCGACGATCCAGTGCAGGAGATCGCACCGGAAGTGTCGTAACAAGAAATTTGACCTGTGTCAGGAATTGGAAACAATGCTTTGGCAATAATAGTATAACTTTTCGAAGATCCGTTCGCAGAGTGCACTATATAAGTTAACTGATTCGTGAAATTGTTTTTAGTTACACCACTTTCCTGGGAGATTCCATCAACAGAGACTGATACTCCATCGTGGACAAAAGTGGGTATCGCAGAACTCATAATCGCATAAGGCAATGAAACAGTTATGGTCGTTCCTGAAATGATAGCTGTGTACGATTTGTTCAACCCATTTTCTAAATCCTTGAAGCTAAAAGATGTTATGTTAAGAGATGATGAGTCGATTCCATTCATATTTACTCCGCAGAAGGTCGAATTTTCACGAAGAAGGATTTTTAATAGAAAGGAGATTTGAAAGTTCTGCGACCTCCAGTCGCAGGGATTTTGAAACTTCAGTGGCTGACAAGCAGTGATCTGAAAGAAAAAGACAAGGTAAAGAATCGATCGTAAATTCGAATAATTAAATATTGTGCTATGGGTTTTCAAAGAATTCGGTAATATTGAACTACAAGAATGTATCCTTACTTGTTTTTTTTAGATGTCAACAATATTCTCTCGTTTAAAACTTAATAATATTTTGATTGTATGTCGCATAACCGAGTAAAATTCCTTTTATAAAGGAATGCAGTTTCCTCGCAAAAATGAACAAAAATATAATGCATACATAGATCCCCGTCTTTTCTCTGTTTGAAAATCACCTAACGATCGAAGTCTGTTATCTTCCACCATCGGAAGCAAAGAAAAAACGATTGATCTTGAGTTCTGGTGTGCATCCTTCACTCATCTTTTAATTCTTGATATTCACACAGGTTACGGGAAGCTTACGATCCATCCGCACCGGTTTGGCGGACTAGCGTTATGAATGAAACCGGTGTTTTTTTCCCCAAGATGATCCATCGATTTGTGGATTTTAAATAGAATTTCCGATGGAACTCAATATTTGTTGAGAGTATGATTCAAAAATCTAAAATTCTTCCAAAATATCCTGGGAGAAGGAAGAAGATTGGATAAAAACTGTGATCTGTTGATTTATTTTCCCTGTCTTTGTCCAGTTTCTAATCTTTCATTGGATATAATTATACTGACTTGTAAAACTTGAATCCGAGAACTTTGGAGAAGTATGTAATTTGTTTCGGTTTCGGAACAAGGCAGAATAGGAGAATATGAAATGAATGAATACTTAATACTAATGCGTTTGGATCTAATAACAAAAGAAGAACAACCTTCGCCAGAACAATTGCAAGTCTATATGAAGCAATACAATGAATGGGTCGAAAAAATCATTTCGAAAAATCAATTTATCAGTGGCAAAGGACTATCCACCGAAGGCAAAGTGATTCAATCCAATCAGGTAGTCACTGATGGACCCTTTGTCGAGATCAAAGAATCCTTGGCTGGCTTTATCACGATTAAAGCAGAAACCTTAGAAGAGGCAGCGTTGATAGCGAAAGAGTGTCCCATATTAGGAGGTCCAGGGAATAGCGTAGAGGTTAGGCAGGTGGTTTCTGTTCACGAAAAGGAATAACATTTCGATTTGTTTTGTCATCTCTGATTATGGACCACGAAGATCTTTTACCCAATCTCTTTCGAACAGAATATAGAAAAATAATTTCTGTATTATACAAACGATTCGGTTTTGATCAAATGGAAGTGGCCGAAGACATTGCCAGCGAAACTTTCTTAACTGCAGCACAAGTGTGGGGTTTAGACGCTCTACCTGAAAATCCCACAGCCTGGCTCTACGCTGTAGCAAAAAATAAAGCAAAAAACCATTTGAATCGCAGGAGAATACTACAAAAGAAAGTAATTCCAAATTGGTCTTTCGCTTCGAATCCTTTGCGGTTTCGGAATAGAAGAAATTGCGAATGCCTTTTTAACAAACAAAGAAACGATGAGTAAACGTTTCTTTAGAGCAAAGGAAAAACTTCGAAGCGAAAGAATTAAAATTGAACTTCCAGAATTAGATGAAATTGACAAACGGCTCACTCCTGTTTTACGGACCATTTATTTGTTGTTTAATGAAGGTTTCTATTCCTCTCACGGAAAATTACCTCTACGAAAAGACCTTTCTTTGGAAGCCATTCGATTATGTAGTCTTCTGATTGAAAATAATAGGACGGATACGCCGGAGGTGAACGCGAAACTTTCTCTGATGTGTTTTCATATTTCTCGATTTGATGCCAGACAGAATTTGGATGGCGATCCAATCTTATACGACGATCAAAATCGAAACGACTGGAATGTAAAATGGATCAGTAAAGGTGAATTTTTTCTTCACCAAGCAACAAAAGGAAACGTGGTTTCAAAATATCATTTGGAGGCTGGTATTGCATTCTGGCATACCCGAAAGGAAGATACAGAAACAAAATGGAAAACGATAATAAATCTTTACGATCATCTGCTAAAATTTGAGTCTACACCATTAATTCTTCTGAATCGAATGTATGCCCTTTCGAAAGCTATCGGGAAAGAAGAGGCTATCCAGGAAGCCGAAAAACTAAACTTTACAGGGAATCGATACTATTATATACTGTTAGGTGAGTTGTATGCTGAGAAATTTGCAGAGAAGTCCCGTGTGAATTTTCATAATGCATTAAATTTATCAAAAAATTCTAAAGAGAAAAGCATGATCAAAAGGAGGATGGAGGAACTTAAAAATGTAGATGAAAAGAATCAAATTATCGATTTGTAAACAATTTATCTTTTGTCGGCATAAGAATTGAATATTTTTTCAGATTCGTTTTTTGACAACCAGCCTTTATCCGAAAAAATCTCTAAGCAGACTTCGATCGTATCTTTAGGAACATTTGCAAAAAACTTAAAAAGCTCGGGAAAGGATAATTTTTCGCCTTTTGTTTCCATCAATTTTTCAATTTCTATCACAAACGAAGATGCAATTCTCAACTGTACAAATAACATCGTATAACTTTCTAAAAAATTTAAAAATTCAATATCAGATGCATCAGCGGCCAGACCAAAAGCATAATCATAAAGGTTTATATCCTCCGAGAAAACTTTTTTAATATCTGACCCGAGAGATTTGAAGAGATTAAGAATATTCATTTCATCAATGGTTCCGCTTTTAGTTAGCATCTTGATATGAACTAGATCAATACGTGAGAGTAGTGCCTTAGCTGGCTCAAGGTTCCATGTTCGCGAAAGCGTATTTTTTAGTAAGGCGGCATACTGAGGTTTGGAGAGATAACTCCAATAAGAACTAAACAGCTCTGGGATAGGTTTGTTTAATAATTTTGCTTTGTGGATGGCCGTGATCTGGCAATAAAATAATTCAGTGAGCGCTTCCTGCGAGAAAGAGGGGTGTTGAAAGATCGCACGGATTGTAAATTTATCTAATAATTTAAAATAATAATCCATGAAATATGCGAATCCAACATCCTTTTCAATCTCGACAGCAAGTATTCCTGGGTGGATCTCACTGAGCGCGACTTGGATGAGTTTTAACTTCGGAACAGATTCATAAAGGAGGTCTTTTAAACTTTGTAGGTTATCCCTATTTCCAATCGAGTTCATGATAAAATCAATGTTCCTTCTAGTGACTAATTTAGATATTAAAATTAGGTAGTTTGCCGTATTTGTGGCAACTACCTATTGTGCGAGAATTCAAATTTGGTATACTCAAATCATGAATTCGAATTTTGTTGGTAATGGAAATTTCTTTCTCTTCATTTTTATCATTTTTTTTGGGGTGTTTGGTTGTGTTTCAACGCGATACGAGGAGATTAAAAAACCGCAAGAAGATAGAATTTTACTCTTGAGTAGCAAGGAAAAGTCTTATGCCTTGGATGGGATCCGTTTTGGGATTTATCCCGGATACATTCAGGATCCTGAAAAATTTAGACGAGTCAATTTAGGTATTGGTACTTTCCAGGGACGACACTTATTAGAGGATGAGCTCAGAAAGGAAATGCAAAGAAACCATGCAACAAGCCAAGCTCATCGATTTTCTGTTAGGCCTTGATTCGATTTACTCCCTCTAATGGTTTTCCTTTGCGTCCATGTAGGATTGGAGCTCTTGTTGTAAACCCTCAGGTAAATCGAGTCCCCGAGCACGAATCCTTTCATTGTACTTATTAAAAGACATTCGGTGTTGATTTGTATTTAGGTAACCTTCTAAAGCTTCGGAGGCCCAAGGAATGATCTCCTTCACAAAATTATGATTCTCTTCTAACTCATCGCAATAAGGAATAAAAAGGGGACGATTGACCGGACGCCCAATATTTCGATAAAACAGGAGACAGTATAAAGTTTCATCTCCTAGGACTTCTTCTCTTCGGATTTTCTCCTCGACATACTTTAAATTAATCGTATCCAAATATTCAATGTTAAATGTTTCAGGTTGCAAACGTTTGGCGACAAATTTTCTGATTTCTTCCTTTACATAGGTAACATTCGGACAGTGGGAGGGACAGGATCCTTGGTCTTTATGAAGATCACACTCTATGAGTAAAATGCAGTCTACATCGGAAGTCGGTTCTACAATGCCAAAATTGATCGAACCTAAAATTTCGAGCGCAGTTTCGTATCCTTTGCGCGAAAGGTCTTGGGTCGCGAGTCTAAACGCTTGCATACGTTTCAGCGCGTATTTTGTATCATAATTTCGATATTTGTTTTTGAGAACCAGATATCTCTCGACAATATTTTTGGACACAAATCCTCCCAGTAGTGAGCATCAAAATAGTAACCAGATTGTCCTTCGGTGGCAACACCTTTTGGTAATCGAATTCTCTTTTTTAGCCGATAGGTGTAAAGGGTATGAAGTTAAATTTTAACCGAAATATACGAATTGCGGCCTCGTTGTTATTTTTCATCTCGTGCCCTTCCATTGTTTTAGCCGGTGAAGAGGACAGGCGGTATTCGCTCAAGGATTTGTATCTAAGTCCCCTTCAGGTAATTTCACCAGACGAATTGCGTCAGCTCGATACGGATAAAAGACTTCGGATTGACGAAGACTCCGGGATTGCCTTTAAAGAAACACCTAGACCTTCTACCGATCCCGCCATTCCGACTGACCCGAATGTTCCACCAACGGAGGTGACAACGGATCTCGGACCGAAGTCAACGGAAGTAAAAATAAAGGAAGCGGAGGGACTTCTAAAACGTTATTATGGCCAATTTATTGAAGAAAAACGTATCTGGGAGGACCGAGAGAGGGGAAACATTTATAATTCTCGTTCTGATCAAAATGATGTTAGGTTATTGCTCTGGCAAAATACTCATAAAGATTCTGAAACCTTTATCGTTCGTGATTCACCTGTTCTATATGATCTTCATATCCGGGCTGCGAAACTTTATGCATCTACTGGAAAAACAGCACCTTCCCTCCGTCATTATTTAGCAGCATTTCGATATCATCCTCTTGATTTAACAGAGGAAATGTATCGGAATGGCGAATGGCAAAAGGAAGATTTTAATGGAATTTGGTTAGGTGGTGCGACTGAACATAAAGCAGAGTTTGAGCGTTTGCAAAAAGCAGAGAAAAACTATGAAGATAGCAAGGACAATCAACATTTAATACTCGCTTCTCTTGCCAGAAAAGGAACTCCTATCTCGGTGATAAAACAAGAGGAGAATCGTTTATTACAAATAGTCTCAGTTGCTAAAAAAAATTTTGAAGATACAAAAAAATCATTCGAAACATCTTCGTTAAATCGTTTTGGGAAATATCTCAGTGATAGACAAAAACAAGATTCAATAAACTTATATGATATGGCAAATATCGTTAAAAAAGTAGAAGATGATAATAAAGAGAGATTAAAAATTATCAACAAACTGGGAACAGCTGGAAAAGGTATTTATGTGCTCTTTGATTATAAAAGAAATGTAGATTTCTTCGCATACGAACTTATTTTAGAAAAAGCTTATAGTCAATGGCCAGACAATCCAAACGTAATTTACGATATCGCCGAACAATATCGACAAGATAGCCAAAAAGCGAAAGCAATCGATTTTTTTGAAAGATATGCGAATCTTCTTCTCAAAGAAAAGTCGTTAGACGAAAATCAAAAAGAAAAATTAATTAACACGTATCTTCGAATTGCGACTTTAAACGCAGATATTAAACGGAAAGTGATCGCGGCTGGATTTTATGAAAAGTATTTTCAAATTTCACCTGATTCAAAAGACAAAACTCGCGTTTCCTTTGAAATGGGAGTTTTTTTTGCAACTCAACTGGGCGATTTAAAGAAAGCCAACGAATTTTTTTCCTATTGGTTAGAGCGAAATAGTAAGGATTGGAATCCTAGTTTGTCGGAGAATACCGGATTTGAAGATTTGGAAGCAATTGCCTTTTATCATCAATCAAAATTAGACAAACAAAATCGTAAAACAGAAGCAGAGAGAAGTAAATTAAATCTTGCTCATACAAAGTGGAAAAATATTGATTCCGAACTTATTGCGGCAGAAAAAATGTTATCAGATTTAAAGAGCCAAAAACAAAAAATCAAAAAAGATTTACTCATCACAACGGAAGATGATGCTCTCTCAAAATATCGATTGCTTGATATTAAAATAGAAGACCAAGAGGCTAGGTTACGCGTCTTGAGGACAAAACTTGATAAAATTCCAGTACTTCGTGTGTTATTTCGACTTGGGGTACTGGCAGAGGGAGAAAGAGACTTTTCTAAAGCAAAGGATTATTATGATTCAGTGATCAACTTAGGTGGTGAAACCGAAGTCCAGGCTGCCCTGCGTGAAAAAAAAAGAGTAACAAAGATTTTAGAAACCGGTATTATTGTTCCCCCCTTTAACGAGAGTATTTGATAATTTCATCTTCCTGGTCAGCGGCTAGCTCTTGTTCGATTGTTTCTTCCGTATAACCTTCTTCGGGTAAAACTTGAAATTTTACTTCATCGACAACTTCACCTTCATGAACAATTTTGATTAGGTATTCACCAGTCCGTAATTGAGAAAAACTATCCCGAATCGAAGCAGATTCCGTCTCCACATTTTTCTTTTTGATATCTATTTCCACGTAGTCCAATTCATATCTGTTGAGTGAAATATAAAAATCAGTTTCTGTCCCGGGATTTCTAGAGAAAGTATAAACATAATGGATTGTATCGTTAGGTGAAAAAATGAGACCATCTCTCATCATTTTATAATCCGTTATCATCTGAATATGTCGTTCCAAAATGTCTAATTTTTCGGCTTTGGATGTGGCCCAGCCGAAATCGCCCTTGGGGATTCCGCAATTGACTGTAAAAAGAATCACGATGAGAAGAGAGAGTTTGGAAAGAGGAGACATACTAGTTTAATCATCGGGAGAAATGTCTTTTTTCCAAAAGGGAAAAAATCGAAGAAAGCGCGTTAATCGCCGATGACTTTCCCTTTCTCCGAAATGTCTTTTTCTTTCCTAGGGCCTTGTGGATTGGGATTGCCATTGCGGTAAACGAAAACGCGGGGATTTTCCCCTTCGTGATTCATCCGCGCAGGGAATGTCAAAAAGCGCGCGATGACTCGAAATAAGTAATAGAGCAAAACAGATAAGATTAGAATTTTGATCACGAAATTAGACTGATTCCTTCTCCGTTAAGTTTCAACTCTTTTCTTTAGTGACTGATTTTCTGCGAACAGTTTGGGGGAGTTGGAAGTCGATGGGATTTTGTCCCCAGCCTTTTTTGGTAATCCCGTAAAGTCCGACCAGGAGATAGGCTATCACAAATACACATAGATAAGGATTATATTCTTCTTGAATAAAAACTTTACCTTCTCCTGGTAACGGAGTCTTTTTGGGAACAAGAGGAAGACCGAATTTTCTAGCCAGTGATTCGATCTGGATCACATTTACTACTGGAATATCCTTTTCTAAAAATGATTTTAAAACGGAATTTGGTGGGTTAACATCATCTGGCAACTGTTTGATGAGTCCACTTTTAAAAATCTGTTTCCCTAAACTGGTACCAAGAATTGTCGTGCCACCTCCAACATTTACGAAGGCCTTTATGGATTTGTTGCCAGCTAATTTAAAATAAAAATCAATTCTTTGTTTGATGGAGTCTTCGAAACTTGACGGTGTTAAAAGTAAAACTTTGTTTCGTAAAATTGCTGTTCTTAATAAGTTTTTCCCTTCCACTGACATCCCGATCCCCTTGTCTTGAGTTCCTCCGAGGGATGCAAGTGAAGTTTTAATATTAAAAATAGAATCATCCAATAATGCAGATTCCATATCAAGCCATAACATTTGTGGGTGATTTGCTCCATACTGACTTGCAGATGCACTACCAATGACGATTACTTTCAGTTTTAATGTTTCAAAAGCTGAATATGCACAAATATTCATGGCAGGAAAAGATCCTGACATAGAAACCGCGATCGTATCTCCTTCCTCCACACCACCTCGAATTAAAAGATGAACGAGCACTGCTGCAAAATTCGGATTGATAGATGTTTGTTTAGCTGTCAGCGAACCTGAGTTACTTGTCACTGGAGTCAAAAAATCACCGATAAAACCGGAGTTTGCGGGATCAAATTCTTTGTAATCGGGTTTTTTTCTTTTTAATAATTCGGGTCGAATCGCAGAAAAGGCACGTTGCGCTAGTTTTGCTGCTTGAAGTTTCTTTTTATAATAGGGTTGTTCTTTTTTGACTTTAAAGGATTCAATGACAACCAGACCGCATACTCCTAATAAGGCGAGAATGGCAATACCTATCCTTGAATGTTTCCAGAGATGCCAATAGACCCGAGTAATCATATAAAATCCGAGCCTAATATTAATATTAAAAATATTTTTACGAGTATCGATCCGATTACCAAAACAGAAGTAGTTTCAATGATTCCTTGTCTCTCAAACCATAATCCTATGAGTCCTGGAATGATAAACCCTACACTGCGTATCTCAGCTAACATTGGAGATTCTATCTCTGGTAGGATTTGGTAGTTAAAAAGATAGCCGAGAAAGTAACCAAATAACAGGATCAAGACAGTCTTTCTTTTCCCAAAAATTATAAAAAAATAAGAAAATAACTCAACAATTAGGTAAGATAGAAGAGCGATTAAAAATGTCAGGACTAAATTTTTAGGGTGATTTAAGTGAAGTGCGATATAGCCAGGTACTACAAGACCCATTCCGACAATTCCAAATACTTCGGAAAAAAAAAGACTTACAATCAGACTGAGTCCGATAGATAGAGATAAGATATCGTTCATAAACTTAAGGTGGCTCGATTTTTGATATACTGGTTGAGCTCCAGTCCAATACCAGCAATATTTCCTAAACCAAAAATATAGGATTTGTCTTTCACTTGTTCAATGAGAGTTTCAAAGATATGATCACTTTCTGCCGATGCCAAATTAAATAACTTTGTTCCTTCCCTACAATTTTTTTGTAGAACTTGCAATGCATACTTTGTGCCGTTTCCGATGAGAAAGATTGCCTCGATGTTTTCCCACTTGGCGATTTCTTCTGCCATTAGCTTACTTCTATCCGATCGATCTTCTCTGCAATTAAATAGTATATATGCCGATCTTTCCTTATTATACCTTCTGATACTCTCTTCCCAAATATTTCTGGTGCTTTCGGCATCATTGGCCGCCATCGCATTCAAATAAACAATTTCCTTCCCGAAAAAACTGAGTGTAATGGGAGTTAATACACCGGGATCAGGTACTACTTTCCACATACCTTTTAAAGCTATATCACGCAGAACACCTAAATCTTCGCAGACGGCCAATGCAATGTTCACATTTTCTTTGTGTTCCCAGTATGAGAAATTTTCCATTTCAGAATCACTGATTTGAAATCGGTTTGATTCAGTTAAGATTTCAAGTTTCGTATTCCTTTCTTGGCAAACATGGGTGAGAATATCTTTGTAAAGTAAACTATGGGAAAACAGCTTTCCATTGATTGGAATCGCACTTGCTAATGCGCAAGTGACATCTTTTAGAGTTGGTCCCATAATATCTAGGTGATCTTCCCGAACATTGGAAAGGACTCCAATATGTGATTTTAAAATTTGTCCTTCTGAAGCCCATTGATACCGAGGTTCTAAAGCCATACATTCGATTACGATAACGGACGCCTTTTCTTGTCTTGCTGTTCGTAAGATTGATAACTGTTCTAAAATAGAAGGTTTTCCCCATCGTTGGATCGATTTTTCTGTGCCGTCGGGAAATATCATTCGTGCCATGGTACCAGTAGTTTTTGCAAATGTCCTGATGCCAGATTCTGCTAATCCTGCCCGTATAAGTCGCGTAATGCTAGATTTTCCTCTTGTCCCATTTACGTGAATTCGAGTTTTGGAAGACTGAAGTAATATTTTGTGCCAAAAGTATTCAATAGTAAGATAAATAAGCAAAATGATTATAAAACAGCAAAAGAAAAGAGTCGTGGATTTCATAGTAGAATGATACAGAGTTGAAACATATGATTTAATAGAATGTCATCAGTTTGAAATGAAAGTCTGGTATATATAAAGTCGGACAAAAACTATGAGCATTCGATATAAATTTTTATTAATACTTAGTGTCAGCCAAATTCTTCTTCTGGTCGCCCTCACCACGAGTTTTGCTTACCTACTGCAAGCTGTAAAGAATATCCCTCAAACACAAAGGGCCGAGGATCTCTCTCGAAATTTCCAACGGGAGCTTGATTTTAAAGAGGAAAAATTAAAACTATTTTTGAATGAGATCACAAACAATCCTATCACCGTAAGCATCTTAAAAAGAGGATTTACGAATCAGAGCAGTTTCCTTGCAGAACTTAAATATTTTCAAGGGATTATGAAAAAGTATGACCTTTCCATTTTCGAGATAGGTGACAAGAAAGGTGTCGTACAGTTTCGGGCCCATCGTCCAAAGGACTTTGGAGATAGTAAAGCGGACCAACCTATGATCCAAAAAGCTCTTATAGGGGAATCATCTGCGAGCATAGAGACAGGGCACAGTGGTTTAGGATTTAGGCTCGCCTCACCTTTGTTTAACCAAGGAACAATTTTAATCGGTCAAGTAGTTGACGATAATTTTACGAAAACGATTTCACGAGATAAACGAATTCATTTAGCCATTTTCCAGGGTGGTAACTTAAAAACAGTAGGTTCGGAACTTATTCGATCCATATTGAACGAAGAGCCAGGATTACTAGAGAATGATCATCGTTTTCATTTCAAAGATAAACCTTACTACATCGTAAAAATTCCTTATACTGGAACAAACACAATTAAGGATTTAATTTTTACCGTCATGATTGATGAAAATGAAGTGGAGTCAAAAACGTTTCAAATATGGACATTTTTTGTAATCGCCTCCATCGTGTTATTTGGAATTATATTTCTGATATCTTTCTTTTTTTCTCAGGATATGGTTGAAGCCATCAAGTTACTTACTTTCGCTATGAATGATTTGGAAAACTGGAAACCAAGTGCACTTCCTACTCATAGAACCGATGAAATTGGCCAAATGGGTCGTGTGTTTGTAGATATGAAAGAAGAACTTTCCCAGCACCAAAATCACTTAGAGGAAATGGTCGCAATACGAACACTTGAGTTAAACGTGAGTCTTGCAGAAATTCGTGATTTAAAAGAGAAACAAGATGGTGATTATTTTCTAACCTCTCTTCTTATCAGACCACTGAGTGGTGTTTTTTCTAAATCAGAAACGATTAAGGTTTCGATTTTAGAGAGACAGAAAAAAGAATTTAGTTTTCGAAATCGAAAAAGTGAAATTGGAGGCGATTTAACAATCACGGATAGTATTGTACTCTTAGGTAGAAAATACATTGTATTTTTGAATGCAGATGCGATGGGCAAATCAATTCAAGGAGCAGGCGGTGCACTTGTAATGGGAACTGTTTTCCGATCGATCTTAACACGAACACAGAAGTTGAAATACATCCAGGATCGTCATCCAGAAAGATGGTTAAAGGAATGTTTCCAAGAAATTCACAATGTTTTTATTAGTTTTGATGGTCATATGTTGATCTCGGCTGTTTTAGGTCTAGTCGATGAGGAGACTGGCACCGTATATTATATCAATGCAGAACACCCATGGCCTGTTTTGTATCGAGATGAAACAGCACAGTTTTTAAACCAAGGGCATTCCTTACGAAAGATTGGGTTTACCGAGATGAGTGGCGAGGAAGTAGTCATCGAAGTATTTGCCATGAGACCAGGAGATGTAATCATCTTTGGCTCTGATGGTCGTGATGATATTCTGTTAAGTGGTTCTGATGAAAAGAGAATCATCAATGATGATGAGAATGTATTTCTTAACCATGTGAATGAAGGTAAAGGTCTTTTGAACGAAATATTAAATTCGATTTTGCAGGACGGTGAACTCACTGATGATTTAAGTTTGATGCGAATTTCCTTTTTGGAAGAGTCGACAGAGGGACAACAAGATGGTCCTCATCGTCAAGAATTTTTACAAAGATTAGGGGAAGGTATTTTATCCTATCGAGACGGTAATTTGGAGAATGCGATCATATCTTTAGAACTTGCGCTTGAATCAGAACCACACGACATGTATTGTCTGAGAGAACTTTCCAAACTTTACTTAAAAACGAAAAGTTATGACAAAGCCATCGATCTTGCAGAAAAGTATCTCGATGCCAATCCACATGATACAGAATTTTTGTTTTACATTGCATTTGCCTACAAACAGCGAAGAAATTTTGGTTTTGCATGTGACTTCTCGGAAAGATTGAGGTTAAGAGAGCCCGACAACTTTCAAAATCTGATGCTCTTATGTGAGATCCTAATGCATATGAAAAATGTTAAGAAGTCCGAATCTATTTTGAATTTGATGGAAGAACTTTCTCCTAAGAACCCAAAAGTTTCAAAACTTCGTTATTTTTGGAAAAAATTGGCTCTTAGTGCAATAAATTAGAAAGAGGCAATCGCATCCTCTGTTGTCATATAGATTTGGATGACAGAGGAGATTTTCGAAATTTTAAAAATTTGCTGAATGGTTTTGGAAACGTTCACAATTTTTAACCCACCACCTTGTGCCGCCAACTTATCGTTAAGCGACATGATGAGTCCGAAACCAGAGGAGTCGATAAAACTCACTCCGCCGAGGTCAAAAATAAACTTAAACTCACCCTCGTTCCCAGATTCTTTGATTCTTTCTTTGAGGATACCTGCATTTAACATGTCTAAGTTTCCAAAAAGTTTAAGAACCGTTACGCCTTCAATTTTAGATTCAGTATATTCCATTCAACGGCTTAGACAATAATCGATTTTGAGTATCGGTCAATCAGTTTAATTTACAAATTTATCCCATTTTTCTTGAATGGAAACGCTTCGTAGGATTCTCCAGATTAGATTCGAACCATTTTCTGAATTGGTCAAAATTACGATTCCATATCCTTTCCGAGAGTTAAAAAAAGCCAATGCTTTGTGACCTTTTGTATGTCCTCCATGGAAAAAATATTCAGAATTACCCGTTCGATTGATAAAAAAACCCCTTCCGACAAGGGCATGAACGGTCAGATTGGCAGCGCTCATTTTTGGGGTGAGAAGATAGTGGGCAGTTTTCTCCGAAATGATCTCGGACTTTCCTGCACTTGCCTTCGCGATTTCGTTAAAAAGGGAACCGATTTCCTCGGGTGTTGTCCAAAGCCCGCCCGAACCGAGCTCAGGGGTAACGAACTTTTTCAGAGGGAGTGGATTGCCTGACTCGTCATGGCCATCACAATAATCATTCTCAGGTCCTAGACTCTGTTGGAATGTACTTTCTTTCCAATTCAACGGTAAGGAAACATACTTATGAATGAGTGTCGGGAAATTCAAGTGCAATGCATCCACGAGCGCCTCTTGGATGATAGCGTAACCACCACCTGAATACCGGGACTTCGTTCCTGGTTTGTAATATAGTTCTAGCCCATTGCCATTTTTTACCGAATACGTATCTTTAATTTCACGGATGTGTTTTTTCCCTTTGTTCAC
>Ga0075156_10000207_pt1 | contig 30666 bp, 44 predicted proteins | sample JI81AbrownDNA_FD_70966 | JGI IMG/M metagenome (GOLD analysis project Ga0075156, IMG submission 70966) | Wastewater effluent complex algal communities from Wisconsin, to seasonally profile nutrient transformation and Carbon sequestration -... | ecosystem: Engineered > WWTP > Effluent > Algae...
GGTGGTTTTGTTGGTAATGATGTAACTTCTATATTTCTCGCTACATCTATGGGCTTTTACCCATATCTATATACTACGGTATATACCGTATATTGTAAATAGGGGGGTGTGGATAACTTATCCCCATGTTATTAGAGTATACGCTATCCAAAAGTCAACACTACACTCATACTAAAGGTATGGCATCTCCTAAGGATAGGAGCGAGATTATAAAAGCTATTCAATTAGTATGGGATAGCTTAGATAGCCATTTAGCATACTCAGTAAAAGAAGAGAAAAAGTGTGCATCATGTGGCGGTAGAGCATTTCATGCAAAATGCGTTGTTGAGTATGCAGAAATTATTTTAATACTTTCTAAACAACTATGAAGAGATTATTTCTCGATATCGAAACGGCTCCGGTTTTAGCGTGGTCGTGGGGGGACTCATTATTTGAGCAAAACCTTATTGAAATAAAGCAAGATTGGTATGTGTTAGGGATAGGGTGGAAATGGGCGCACGAAAAACAAGTGCATTGGATAGGACAAAATGAAACAAGCACTTTTGCAAAAGATAAGATAAACGATTTTGAAGTAATACGGGTTGCGTGGGAATTATTAGATGAGGCTGATGTGGTGATTGCACACAACGGAAAACAATTTGATATTAAAAAACTCAATACACGATTTTTGTTGCATGGTTTAACTCCCCCCGCTCCTTATGCGGTCCTTGATACAAAACTTATTGCCCGCCGGTACTTTGGCTTTACTAGTAACAAGCTAGACGAACTCTCTCGCCAGTTGGATAAAGAACGAAAATTGACACACACAGGGAAAAAATTGTGGTTCGATTGTATGGAGGGTGACGAAAAGGCATGGCGACTTATGGGTAAGTACTGCAAGCAAGATGTCTTACTCCTTGAAAAAAAATACAAATCATTCTTGCCGTGGACTGAGCAACACCCTAATTGGAATTTGCACGGCGACACAAAGACACGATGTCCTCGGTGTGGTGGGTTTAATTTAATTCATAGAGGCTTTGGGTACACAAAGACAACAGAGTTCATGCGGTTTAGATGTAAAGATTGCGGGGCATGGAGTAGAGGTCATACTGTGAACAAGGTGGGGTTGCGGTAACTAATAAATGCTACTATAAAAATATGAGCCGGCATGGTAAAAGGTCGGCTAGGAGGGGTCACTGTCGATGTCAAAACTCCCTCCGAAACTACCTACTCGTTAGGAACATCGAAGCCCGTCTTTATACTGTGGGAGAAATACCCAGTTACCAAACAGATGACGGGCTTTACTTATACACAGGTACGGTATTTACCATTTTATATCATTATATATAATAAAGATATAACAATAAAAAATATGAATGATATACACCAAGTACTTGAAGAGCGGGGGACTAATTACGGGGGCTTTGACGGTAACGCAAAAGTATCACAGAATTTAAAGGCAGTATTTCAGACTAGCCCTAATTACGACAAACTCACAGATGTGCAACGAGAGGCACTTGATTTAATAGCGACAAAACTTTCTAGGGTACTATCAGGTAATAATGTGAAATATGTGGACACATGGACTGACATTGCCGGTTACGCAAAACTTGTTGAGCAAGATTTATGCAAATAAATATTGACCGATACACACTCGCAAGTGAAACGAGAAAAACTGAGCGGGGTGAGCTAATGCTCGACTTTATAAAAAAGCTCGGTACAGACTTAAACGGCAAGCTATATACTATGCCTAGAATGGGGAGATTGCTTAAAGGTATACCAACAAGCGACCTCTACTTTCTTCAAAAAGAAAGCGACAGCAAGGTGGGTATGCAGTACAAAGATAAAATGGGGAAAGAACGATATTTAAAATGGGGTCAAATATTCTTTCAATGCTTGAAGTTTAGAAAGCAAGCACTTGACAATAAATGACATACGCCATATAATAGGTAGTAACCGACAACTCCTTGAGTCGGCAGAGACACATAAAACCGCCGAGCAGGGGCGGTTTGCGTGTATTTGAGCATTTATGGTATAATAAAAAAGCAATTCGAAAGGATTGTTGAATGACTAAAGCACGAAAGCTCTACTGTTCCCGCAGTGGGGCTTTTTTGTTATCCACAGCATACACAGAGTTATCCACAGACATAAGTTGTACAAATACAAAGTTACGCATTATTATAATAGATACCATTGCGTACAAAGTTCGCTATCACTCGCAATGGGGTAGCGAACTTTGTATTAATGGGACAATAAGAATATGTTTGTGCGAGGATTTACCACTCCACACAAAACAAAAAAACGGTACTGCTTGTCCTCAGATACTAGGGAGCCTAGACGGCTCCTCTGCATATGGGGATAAGTAAGAGGCAGCTATTAAGAAAAGTGCAGAACACGAATGCGAGCTGAAAGGTCATCAAAGTAGTGAAAAGAGAAAAGAACAAAAATTGGCATTTTTATCTTCTTATTCTCTCTTTTACTTAATAGTCTCTACATATATTCTTTACATAGGTTTGTATAAACTCTCTCGGCGGTAGGCTATGCAGAGAAAATAACTGTACCCTATAATTAAAATATGAAATTGAAAAATCCTTTTGATTGGAGAACGAGAGCAATTTTTATGTATAGGTATGATTGCGATGAGTGCGGGCGCAACAGAAACCTAGAACTTAATCACATACGAGGTAGATGCAGTGCAAGCCCTTTTAATGCAAGTGTGTTGTGCAGAGAGTGTCATGAGCGGGTAGGACATTCATTTAAAGAAGAGCGGAAGTATTTAAAAAAGACTATTGAGTTTTTAGCTAAAGAGAATTACCAGCCAACGCCGGAAGATGAAGAATTTTTAGAAAGCTGTGGATTACTCATTGTCGATTTATTTAAGTAGGTGCTATAGTTAAAAGGTGGACACCATAATTTTAACAGGAGTGCCAAGCTCCAAGAAGAATAGCAAACGCATCTTTACTAATAAGATAACGGGCAAGCCATTCATTACCTCAAGCGAGGGACATGGTATTTGGCATAAGGGGGCGGTGCTAGAGGTGAGGAGTTGGCGGAATAAGCAAAGTGCTGCGGTCCGTAATCACTTGCCTTTAAAGAGTGCATATGTTGAGATATATATCTTTGCAGCAACCTCGCACAGATTTGACCTTACAAACAAAGCTGAAAGTGTAATGGATTTGCTTGTTGATGAAAAGATATTGAAAGATGACAGTTGGGACTGTGTGCCGGAATTGAGACTATTGTTTGGCGGGATAGATAAAAACAACCCACGAGCAGAAGTATTTATTGTGAATAATAATGCAGTTGTATGACAAACAAAGTAGGAAGACCGAGAAAAATATACCCTAAAGTGCAAATGAGTACAGAGCTAAAACAAGCTCTGTATAGTTTGCGTGACGGAAAACTTGAGGTGGAGGGATTAGGCGTATTTGAAATAGTACGCATTCCCTCAAAGGTTATATTTCACAATTTTTCAAAGCGTATGCGAAAAATTGCGGGGTATAACAAGATGAAGTTCACACAATCTAAAGAATTAAAAGAATTACTACTTAATCAATAACCTATGGAGGAACAAATGGACTTTAAGGAAATAGCAGAGGGCTTTGAACATACTGACCCTATAGAGCCAGTAGAGGTAAAAGAGCCTGAGTATATTCCAGCAAGTCAATATGAGTAATATGAAAATAACGCCGTATTACAAAAACGCCAAAAAGCACCCGCCTAAGCAGATAGAGCAAATAGCGAACTCAATCAAAGAGTTTGGTATGCATCAACCGGTAGTTGTGGATAAGGAGGGAGTGATAATCGTAGGGCATGGCAGATATGAGGCTATGAAACACCTTGAGTGGAGTGATGCAGAGATACAAAAGCATGTAAAAGTGGCGGACCTGACAGAAGAGCAGGCTAAAGCGTACCGTTTGGCGGACAATAAGCTCAATGAGACAGATTGGGACATGGACATGGTAACAGAAGAATTAAGTGAAATGGACGAGTACCTAAGAGAACTAACAGGTTTTAATATGAACAGTATTCTTGGGGATAAAGCAGACGATATTTTAAACGAACAGAAAGAAGAGGGAGAGGCGAAAGAATGTCCAAATTGTGGTTATCCACAGCAGTGATATTTACTTATACGATATATACCGTATAATACAAAGTATATGAAATATATATATTTAGACTTTATAGAGTGGTGTAAGCATTTGAAATGGCAGGCTGACAATATGACTGATGCACGCTTTGCGGAGCTTCTAGGGGGCATTTTGGGGCTTACAGGGCTATGTATACTGGCACTCGGGGTAGTAATAGGGATAATAGCCTTACTAGCACAGATATTTTAAGCCTATGGAATACTTTCGACCACCAAGACCAACAACAAGTGATAAGGAAGTGCAGAAAAGAAAGGAATTGGAAATGTGGTCGGAGGTTGAAATTTGGCGGGAGTGGATTAAGCCTAATTGTGTTATGTGTGAGAGAGAGATACCTATGACAGAGCAAAGATACTATGATAATGGTAATAGCTGTACTAGCTGTAATTCAATTGCTAACAGAAACGCATATAGAAAAATAAAGTTAGAGTATACTATGGAGAGGAGAGACGAGGACTATGAATAATATATGATGCAAATATTTACACTATGGATAGTATCACTAATAGCTATGTTTTTAGTATGTAGCTTTATTGTGAGCTTATTTTAAACAATATGGACGATATACACCAAAATAGTGCAAAAACAGATGAAAAACAGAGCGATAAGCCGTGGTTATTTAAGCCGGGGCAAAGTGGCAATCCTAAAGGTAGACCGACAGGAGCAGAGTCATTTAAAACAAAGTTCTATAGAGCATTAGAGAAGATAGGAGAAAAGGAGGGAAAGACTGTTGATGAGCTAGAAGAGGAGCTGTTTCAAATAGGCTTTCTTAGAGCAAGAAAGGAATACAGCTACTTTAAAGACTTGCAAGACCGTGTGTATGGTAAGCCATTACAAAGCATAGACCATACCACTAACGGTCAATCAATACTACCAGCGCAAGAGCATGAGGCGTTGGCGGATAGAGCATTAAATGCAGTATTAAACGATGAGCAAAACACTGATAAAGGAAATACTCCTTAAAGGAGATATACAAGAGGTGCGGGCGTTGTTTCAATTCTCCTCAAAAGACTCTGATGAAAGGGTGCTATTTAAATATAAACTATGGGCTAACTACTTCTTTCCGAAGTTCTTTAAGAGTGAAGATGCTCCATTTCACAATGAGATGAACCTAGACAATCTCAAGGTATATAGAGGTGTTGCCCGCTCATTCACTAACTGTGGCTTTCGTGGGTGCTCTAAAACAACAAACACCAAGCTCTTTATTGCGTACTGTATAGCTAACGATGCGGACCACAGCCGGCGGTATATCAAAGTCTTGTCAGAAGATAACGGAAACGCAAAGCAAGTCGTTACTGATGTATACAACATGCTTATTGATGTGCGGGTGCGTATGTTTTATCAAGAGATATTCGCCAAGACGACACAAAAGCGTGAAGAAACTATGAGTAGCTTTACCACTTCAACAGGTGTAAAGGTGCTTGCTGATACGGTAGGAAGTGACCAGCGAGGGCAAATACAAGAGGACGCACGACCTGATGTGATATGGTTCGATGACTTTGAGACAAGAAATACCTTGCGTTCGGCGGTAAAGACAAAGAGTATATGGGATAACATGCAAGAGGCAATTGAGGGACTAGCAAAGGGCGGGGGCTTTGTTGCTACCTGTAACTATTTATCAGAGCGTGGCAATGTACACAAGCTCGTTGAGCGTGCGAGTGATGCAAACATTGTACTCATTACACCTTTAGTGGATAAGGCGGGCAATCCTATGTGGGCATCACGCTACTCAAAGCAAGACTGCGAAACTATCCTTGCAAGTGCTGATGATGCAGAGGGAGAGTATTTACAAAACCCTGCATTGAGTAAAGACACCTATTTTGATAGAGAGAGCATAGACAAAATGGAAAAGCTAACACCCCTCAAGACTATTGCGGGCTTTAAGATGTTTAAAGACTATAAAGCTGACCATGCGTATGCTATGGGAGCCGATGTTGCGGGAGGGGTTGGGCTAGACAGTAGCACTTCGGTACTCATAGACTTTTCAACAGTACCCGCTCAAGTAGTGGCAACCTATCACAATAACGAAATAGCTCCTGACACTTTCGGTGATGAGCTTGCACGACAAGGTGAAAGATTTGGTGAGTGCTACATTGCGCCGGAAAAGAACAATCACGGTCATGCAACACTAGGCAGGCTCAAGCAGATATACCCTACGCACAAGATACACAGGACACAGCGTGATGACACTAAGATTGGTATTGACAGACCTGTTGAGTACGGGTGGGAAACTAATGCGCTCACAAAGCCACGCATGCTTTCAGACCTTTCTAAAGCAATAGAGACAGGCTTGATAGCATTAAATGACCCTGACCTTATCAAAGAGGCTCGTGCATACACACGCAATGACATGATGGACAAGGAAATTGACCCTCGACTAGCTACTAAACACTACGATTTACTCACAGCGTGTGCAATTGGGTGGCAAATGAGAGGTTTTGCAACGAAAGCAGAAGAAAAAGACAACAATGATGAGGAATATGTACCGGAAAAGCCTATCTACTCGTCAATTGGCATGTAGTTATACACACCCCATTATACAAAATTACATACTGATACTATACTAATAGGTAATATGCCGTCAGTATCGTATGCAGACAGACAAAAAATAATCTCGCAAGCAATTCGTGAGATACAATTTGCACGAAACTATAAGCAAGGCAAGACACGCAACTGGCAACTCAATGAAGACCTGTACTATGGGAAGAAGTTAGGTACTGATGAGACCTCACGAGCTAATGTAGACCTCGGACGCATGCAGGAATTCGTGCATACACTCCTTTCAAAGATTGATACACCTCTATCGTTTAAGTTTACCAAGCGAAAGCAGTCACAGCTTATGCGTGTTGAGTGGCTCAATGCACTTCGTAACATAGACCAAGACCGTGATGACTGGAATATTAAAGACCTTGTGGGTAAAAAGCAAGGTGCTATTTATGGGCGTGCCATTTATTCATACTATGCGGATAGCTACGATGGCTATTGTCCACATCTAGGCAATGTTGATGTGTATGACTTCCTTATTGACCCTAGTGCGGGCGGGATTGATGTAGAGCAAGCTAAGTTCATAGGAGATTACGGCGTTGTACTCTCACGACATGAGATTGAGGAGGGTATAAAAAGCGGGCTATTCCTACGCACAGAGGCTGCACAGCTTTTGCAAGGAAGTGGAAACGCTACAGACGCTACACAAGAGACAACTAATCAACGCAATAGAACTGCAGCACAAAACACTACACTTATCACAAAAGAAATAAGTGACCCTGACAAGTTTAAGTTTTGGCGGTGGGGTACAACCTATAAGGGCAAGCGGTACTACATGCTTATGAGCGAGATAGGCGGTACAGCAATTCGTATTGAGCCTATAGAAGAAGTATTTGAAAGTGGCTTATGGTGGTACTGGACTTATGCAGTATTCCCTGACCTCACAGAGTTTTGGACTCCGTCATATTGTGACTATGTGCGTGAGATATTCATGGCACAAAATGTCACTATCAATCAAGCTATAGACAATACAGAAGAAATAAACAAGCCACAAAAGGCGGTAGATGTTGGTTCTATTAAAAACCTTGCAGAGCTTAAATATCAAAGAGGAGGCAACTATATCAGAATGAATGCCGGCACTGATATTGGAAAGGCTCTACAGTTCATACGCCCGCCAAGTATTGACACACCTATCAAGCTCTTTTCACTATTGGAAAGCATACAAGAGAAAGGTAGCGGTGTAACAGCTAGCGCAAAGGGAGTTGGAGAGGAAGAACTTGCAACAGTATATGAGGGTAATACTCTTAATACATCAGACCGTTTCGGACTACTTAATAAGTCATACGCATTTGGTTATAAGCGTTTTGCTAGACTATGGGAGGCAGGAGTAAAAGAGCATCTTATCAAGCGTATTGCTATTGATATTCTAGGACCTGACGGAGTCAACCTTATGGAAGTATCACGCCGAGATATATTCCGCAAAGACGATAAGTTCGGGCTTATGGTAGAAAGCTCAAGTGCTGAAAGTGCAATGTCACAACAGGAGAAGACAGCTCGCATTGCATTCCTTAATGCAGAAAGTCAAAACCCTCTAGTCAATCAAAAGAAAGCTCTTGAGATAAAGGCAACTATTGCCGGCTTTAATGAAGACACTATCCGCCAACTTATGGACAACAGCGATTTTGGAAACGCTAACATTATGAGCGAGGCAGACAGAGATATTGAGGCATTACTTGACGGTGAAGACCTTACCCCTAATGTGGGAGCTAATACTGCATACAAGCAACGATTTGTTGACTACCTACGACAGAACGCAGAGCATCTTAATGCTGAACAGATACAACGCATTGTTCTTTATGTAGAGTCACTTGAGCCGATTATTGTACAAAACATGACACGCCAAGCACAGGAAGTAGCGTTTAAGATGCGACTTGAGGCTATTATGAGCCAAGCACAAGCCCCTCTACAGACAGGACAAACAAACACCAAGAGAGCAACCGTAGCGGAGCAGGTCGAGCCTGACCCTGCGGTGCTCCCTGAAACGGGAGATATTAATCGTTTAACAAAATAATCGTATGAATGACGGGTATATTTACTCTGTGAAGAAGACAGATGATGACGCACTAGAAACTCTTATTGAAAAGTCAAACATTAAAGCAGATTTTACACCACGACAGATGCTTAATGACCAAGAGTCCGCAAGACGAGTTATTAAAGAACTTAAAGGAAAGCTCGATATTGAAACAAAGAAATGTGACAACATTGAACACCACCACCCTTTTGTAAAAGACATGACGCTTGAGCAGTTGTACACATGTCACATGTACTATGAGGCAAAGGCACTTATTGACCCTATTCGTGGTATTCCACCAAAGCTCAAAGAAGTAGAAGATGTACTCAAAGAGAGCGAGGAGGAGTTTATCCACATCGCAAAAGAACTTGACCTCGACATTTTACCAACACAAGAGGAAGTAGTTGAGGAGGCTGTTGCAAAAATAGTTGACTAATATGAAAGACACGGGGACACGAGCAAAGATACGAGAGCAAGGAAAAGCTGAATTAGAGCCTATTCTTGACGATGTAGAGCTGTACGGAAGTATTGCTGCAATTGCGGACCAAGACGGAGGCAAAGCCATCATAAAAGCATTGACTGATGATGTTGCCAACACTCTTGACCAGCTAGCGTATCAATACGAGACAGCATCTTTTGAACAGTTAGTGACCCGTTGTGCAAAACTTCGTGCAAACCTTACTCTCTTGCTTACCTTTAAGCGGGCGGGCAAGAATAGAGACGATGCACGCAAGGTTATTAAAGAAACACTCGGTGAAATAGAGTAGATATATTGCGTGGTGAACAACCCATTTCTCATAAGCGCCCCCGTCTTGCTTAAAAAGGAATGGGTTATCCACCACACAATACATTGAACATATTGACACTGTGGTGCTATTATGAGTATAGAGACGGGAAGTAGGGATACTTCTAAATATCTATTACGCTTGAGCGCGGTAAAGAACTTCAAAGTGCCGACTTTGTAAAAACGGTTTTACTTTATGTCAGATACGACAAAAGATATTGTACAGGACAATCCAAACCCTGAGGTGAAAGCAGAAACACCTATTGTGCAAGAGCAGCCAAAAGAACCTACTGTTGCAGACCTTACACCTAGCGATACGAAAGTGACGGACAAAAGTGTCCCGCTATCGGTTTACCTAGACACGAAGACTGAAAACAAGGACCTTCGCAAAGCGGTCAAAGACCTCGAAGATAAGATTGCTCAAGGTGCGCAAAAGGTGGAAATATCAGACGATATTACTGCACTTGCTGACAAATACAAGGTTGACGGTAACTTTCTAGCAGAACTGACTGCAGCAGCAGCAGAGAAAGCAAGAAAAGTTGCGGCAGCTGAGCGTGAGGCAGAGTTGCAACCGCTCCGTGAGGCTGAAAGCAAAAAGAAGTTCGATGAGGCATTTGATGAGCATTTCAGTGTAGCAATGGGCAATGTCCCTGAGTTCGCTGAGGTAGTAAACAAAAGCATCATTAAGACTTTAGCTAAAGACCCGAGCAATGCTAGCAAGACCATTTCACAATTGATAGAAGAAGCATACGGCAACGCAGTGACCGGAAAGCGTACCGTAGAAAACACAACTCCGGCAGGCGGGAAAGAGCCTGAAACGATAGACTATGCAAGAGCGTCGAAAGACAATACTTATCTCTCCACTATATTGAGCAACCCTCGATTAAAGGCAGAGTATAACAAAGACTTGCACAGACGAATTCGTTTTTAATCTAAAAGACGGGGAAATAGATATTACTAATTCTTATTTCCCTTTATGGCATTAACAGACTTCAAGACAGCGTTCGACAATTCTTATCAGGAAATCTTCCAAAAAGTCCTCGTGGCTAAGGAGATTATGAACACCCGCTTTGAGCCGGCTCTTAAGTACGGAGAAAGCATTGAGCGTGTTGCAGTAGACATTTCAAGTGTTCGTGTACGAAATGTAACACGAGGTAGTGCATCAACTATCGACAGTGTTACTGACAGTGGTGAACTTCTAACTATCAACCTTGAAAAAGAGGCAGCATTCCATGTGTCTGATGGTGAAGTTACACAAGCAGGACCTCTTAACCCGGGAGAATGGATTGGTTCACAAATTGCAATCAAAGTCGCACAAGACCTCGATGCACGATGTTTCGCAGAAGTGCTTAATGCAACCTACGACTTCGACAATGGTGACCTTACAACTCTATCTTCAACAGGTACAGCAATCACTCTAAACGGCACAACTGTTCCACAGCTCGTTGCTCGAATGGGTGCAAAGCTCCGCCGTGCTAACAATCAACTCGTAAACACAAACATGGTGTTTGTAGTTGACTCTTACGCAGCGTCTGACATCACTCAGTACTTGCTCGGAAAGAACATTGACCTTGCTGGCTCAACATTCTCAAATGGTTACACTGGAGATGTGTCAAATGCACAGCTTTATGTATCAGAAAACCTTACAGGAGAGGCAGTCCTTGGACTTGCTACAGAGCCTACAGCAAATGACACTGTAGTTATCAACGGCATCACATTCACATTCGTTGCATCTCCTACAAACCCCGGAGATGTTGACCTAGGTGGTTCAGCAGATGCTACTCGCGCAAACCTTACAGCTCTTATCAACGACCCTGCTACTACAACTGCAGGAGGTGTTGCTCTATCTGCTGCTAATCAGGTTATCATTCAAGACCAACTACGACTTGTAGCTACAAACAACAATACGACAAACAAAATGACTATTGTTGGTACAGGCTCAGGGCGTCTAATTCTTAGTGAAACCTTTACTGACGCAACAGATGCGTGGGACAAAAACTTTGTTCACGCATACTTTGGAAAGAAAGGAGCTATTGACCTCGTTGTTCAGGACATGAAGCCAGTTGACATGCGAGTTACCGCAGACCGAAGAGGAACTAATGTCTTCTCATCATACCTAGCAGGTGTAAAAACCTTCGCAGATGGTGCTAAGAAATTCCTTGATGTTCTCGTAAACGCAGCATAGGTTTTCGTCTCTGCTCTCCTATATGGAGGGCGGGCTACGGGAACTTACCCGCTAACTAATACACATGACTGGAGCTGAAATAATTACAGACTTTGAACTGCAAGTGAGTGATTTGACTGAACTTTCAAGTGCAGAAGAGTTGCGTATTCTTAATCGGGTATACCAAAAACTCATGGCTGACAGACCGTGGGAGATACTCAAGAAGTCACACACAGCTACACAAAGTACTACAGTGCCTTATATATCGCTACCAAGTGACTTTGCTTTCCTTGTACCTAACAAGAACTACACAGACCGCTCATATTATGCAGAGCGACCTGTAGTATATGTGGGAGCTAATTATGACCCTTACGATGTTGTATCATGGAGCGACAGAAGAACAGTTAGAACAGACAACAATAAGTGCTACATCGACATCGTAAACTCAAGATTATACTTTACTGTACAGCCTACAACCGCACAAAGCGTGGAGTTCGACTATGCATCTGTACCGTCTGATATAACTCTGGGCACATCGCCTGTATTCCCTGCTCGTTTCCACCCTATCCTTGTGCATCTTATGGCAACGCAGGACTTTATACTTCAACTATCAGACAAAGCTAAATCATACGCTGGAGAAAATGTTGCACTTGCTAATTCATACCTTGAAGACATGGCGTACTGGAATAGCAATCTAGTACAACTATGAGTACACAACAGCAATCTATTGAAGTATTTACCTCAGGTACGCATAACATGCTACCAAATGAAGTTATTCCTCAAGATGCTGCAAGTGATAGTCTTTCATGGACTACTAATGACGGGCGCATTGAGCTTACCTATGGCAGACAGGCAATCGGCGGGCAAGGAGCGGCGGGTAAGAACTACGGCGAGCATATAGGCTATCAAGCTAACGGTACAGCAGTACATTTCCGCAAGGTAAATACTAAAATACAAGTACTTGTTGGCTCTTCATGGACTGATGTCATTACAGGGCTTACAGAAGAGGCTGACTATACTTTTGCTAACTATCAGTCACTTGCAGGGGCGTTTGTGTACATTTTCGGCATAGACGGCATCTATAAGATAGCAACAGCAAACCCTACTTCATACACATCACTCTACGATGCAACAATCAACTTCAAGGGCTTTGGTATTATAGACAAAGGGCGCACCATACTATGGGGGCGTGCAGAAGACCCTACGGGGCTTTACGGCTCATGGATAGACACACAAGTGGCAGTATCGGGCGGGACTGGTGTATACACTACAGTATCAGGAGAGGCAACAACATCACTCACCGGTACTTTAGCATTTAAAGCGGGAGGGGCTACACGCACATGTTTCGGCGTGACTATTACTATCACAGCAAGCGGGGAGGTATACACTGACAACTTCAATGGAGTACTCACTGGCTCACTAGGAGGCACAGGAACTATCAACTATACATCGGGAGCGTATACTGTAAGCAATGCCGGCGTTGGTACAGTAAGCTATCAATGGGAGAACTCAAACCTTAGAGGAGTGACTGACTTTAGAAAGGCGGCAACTCGTGTCGCTGGAGAGGGCTTTGTGATACGACAGGACTCAGGAGGTGACGCAATACAATCAGTGCTTGTATTAGACGGTAACTATTTCTCAATCAAAAAGAACTCTTGTTATCGTTTCTATATCGGGGCATCTGACACGCTCTCAGACGGTACTTCAATTAACGAAATATTCCGTGTGGATATCGGCGTGCCATCGTTACGCTCTGCAGTAGCTACAGGGCAAGGTATTATATTCATGAATACCGCAAACCCTAGTAAACCTCGTGTAGGCATTATTCAACGCAATCCGCTAGGAGATAACTTTGATGCAGTAGAGTTATTCCCACAGTTTAACTTCGCTTTGTATAGCTTTTCTGACTGTCTGCTTGATAGTTGGGACAAATACATCATTATTGGCTGTAAATATGACAGCCTCGAGAACAATAGACTGTTGCTTTGTGATGTAATAAACAAAACAGTAGATGCTACATACTACGGTATACGCACAAGTGCAAAGTCTACAGGATATCTCTACGGCGGGGACCCTGTATCGCAAACAACTTATGAGATGTTTACTGGCTTTGACGATGTTGGTACTTCAATTACTAATTATTGGGATAGTAAGGGTGAAGTATATGGTAGTGATGTCTTAAAAAAGACCCGCAGACTTCGTATAAAAGGCAAAATATCGCCTGACCAAAACATTGAGGTGTATCTTTTACTAGATAACAACAGTCCTTATCTTGTAGGCACTATTTTAGGCTCAGGAGATTATGTTGACTACGGCACTTCATTTGCAATAGGAACGGCACTTGTTGGCTCTGATACTGTTGGAGGAGGAGATGTCACAAATGTGTATCAGTACTACATAGAATTACGACTAAAGACTCAAAAGTTTAGAAAGAGAATTATACGACTAGTGGCGGGGGGTATTGGTTACGCATCTGTTGACCGTATTACTGACTTCGACATACTCACTTACAGCGACAAGATGCCAAGCAAGTATCGTTCTAAACAGAATGTATCGCTTGACGGTGAGACTACTGATATGGCAAACCCTGAGTTTTAATTATGAGTATCCACACTTATTACTTATCCTTAATCAATCCTATACTATATACTTATAGTAGACGGGTATATTTTACATAATATTATGGTTATACCACGCATTATTGCTGACTTTGAAACACAACTATCAACCGCCGTTGCAATAGGCGGAACGACTTTTGACCTCTCATCTGTAACAGATGATGACGGCGAAGCATTGCCGGCTGGCTCGTACTGTTTTACCATAGACAACGGCTCTTCTTCAAAAGAGTATTTTTTCGGTACACTTTCAGGCTCTACAGTGTCAAGTGTGCAAAATGTGAGTAGACAGGGAGTACTAACATCAGGAGCACTTAGGGCGCATCGTGTTGGAGCATCTGTTATCATTACAGACTTTATTGCTCTTAAAGTAGTGGCATCAATGATTGCTGGAGAAGATGGGCTGGACGGTAGCAGTCCGCTTTTCTATGATACAGCACCTACACTTTCAGACCCTAAAGAACTAGCTACTGTTGCGTATGTGTTGTCAGTTGTTGCAGGTGGTACAGTAAACTTTTCTGCACAAACAGTAAGCGGCACAGCGGGTGAGTCACTCACAGGAGCAACTACTCCACAATTTGTTTATTTTAAAGAGGCAGACCAACGCTGGTGGAAAGTTGACACTGACGATACTTCAACCTATCAGGGAGTAAGAACAGGATTTGCTATAAGCACTGCAACGGCTGGTAATGGTGTCACTATTCATCTCTCGGGCGTGTGTGCAGGCTTTACAGCCCTTACTGCAGGCTCTAAGTACTACGGCTCTACAACAGGAGGCAATATTGGCACTTCTGTTACTGGTGCAATTGTGGGCATAGGTTGGTCAACAACACAAATATTATTCACGCCGTCTGATGTTAATATTCCTATTAAAGGTGAAAAAGACGCAATGGCTGGTGGTTCTACTTTTGGAACGCCGTCATCGACAAACAAATTTATTACTCAAGATTACAATGCAAGCGCAACAGGCATTCCAGTAGTGCGTACATATTTAAATGCAGCATCGCCTGCTACATGGTCAAAGCCATCAGGGTTAAAATATGTTGTTGTTGAAGTACAAGCAGCTGGAGGCAATGGCTCAAGTTCAACTTCTACAGATATGAGAGCCGGCGGAGGCGGTGCTGGTGGATATGCTAAAAAACTTATTCCTGTTGCCTCTTTAGGAGCAACTGAAACTGTTACAATTGGTGCAGTTGGAGCAGTATCATCATTTGGCTCTCACTGTTCTGCTAACAATGGCACAAGTGCAGGACCAAACGCAGCTGCAGGAGCTGCAGGAGGCACTGCCACTGGTGGTGATGTAAATATAACGGGGCAAACTGGCTTTGGAGGCTCTGACACTACTGCTGCATGGTCAAGAAACGGTGCTGGAGGAGATAGTGTATTAGGTTTTGGTGGTCCTGCTCGTGCATCTTCGGGAGATGGTGGGGCTGGTGCTGGTTACGGAGGTGGCGGGGCTGGTGGTTTCTCTACTGGAACAAATGACCAAGCTGGAGGAGCAGGTGCGCCGGCAATTGTGATTGTAAGCGAATACTACTCTTAATATGGCTACATTTAACTACGCAACAAAAACAGGTGGAATGGGAACTCTTGATGCTACTGATAGTGCATCTGCACTTAAAGCATTGTCACTTAGAGGTGACGCAAGCCCTAACAGTGGTATTTCCGCCGTAACCCCTAAGCCTAAAACTAATACTCTCACAAACAAAAACTTTGGTGGCTCAACCCCTGAGGTGTCTGTTGGTACACTAGGAGCTACAAAACAGCCTAAAATTGCACAGTATGCAGGCACAGAAAGTCAAAGAGCAGACAGTGCGGCAAATCAAGCCCTTTCAATTGCACAAAGAGATATTGAACAGCAAATTGACCCTAATCGTATTTATCAGGACAAATTGCGGGAGTTTCAAGCAGAAATAGACGCAACAAATCAAATATATGCACAGATGTTGAGTCAACAACAAGAAGAGAACAGGGGGACACTAGGCTCTGCAAGGGCTATACAGGCTCGCAGTGGCTTTCTAGGCTCATCATTTGGACAAGCAGAAGACGCTAATGTAAATAAACAAAATACAGCACAACTTGACCTTATACGAGCAGAACAGGCTGCAAAGATAAATAGTATTCTAGGACTTGCAAAGCAAAGTGCAGCACAAGAGGTAGCACAAAAACGACAAGCTCTAAAAGAGGGCTTGCAAAACTATATGCAATTCCTCACAACCGCACAAGAGCGGAGACAATCACGCCTTTCACAACTTGCATCACAGCTTATTGACCAAGGAATTGACCCTGCAGAAATAGATGCTAATGACCTCAAAAAAATAGCTAAGGAGTACGGCTTTTCACAAGATGATATTGCACTAGGCTTTAATAATGAAAAGGCGGCACGAGCAAACGCTAAACTTGAGGCTGATAGAAAACTTGCTCAAGAGAGTGCATTTACCCTTTCAGAGGGACAAAGAAGAATGGCAATCAATCCTGCTACGGGTGAATATGAGGTTGTTGGATATGCTCCAAAAGCTGTTGACCCTAGTGCTTTTGTGCCGGGAATGAGCGAGTTTACTAAAGAAGGCTTTTATGCAGGTACTGACCCTAAATTCGTAGGACTTAATCAAAAAGAAGTAAACTCTTTGCGTAGTGCAAGAGCTGGTGCAAAGTCAACCCTGCAACAATACACTGACAAAGCAGGAGTAAGTCTTGCAGATAAGTTCGATGCCGGTACTTTAACCGCAGATGACATATACAATCTATCAGACGCAGACGCAGCATCACTTGTTGCTTACAAAAAGCAATCTGACGCTCCCGGAAAAGAGACAACCGTAAGCCCTGCAGAAGTTAGAGCGGCACTTGATAGTGACAGTGCGTTAGGTTCAGTTGCACAAGCTATAGGTGCTACTTTTACAGGTAAAAATTATAATAAGGGAGATGTGCTTGATGTGGTAAACGCAATAAATGCTAAAACAAAAGAAGAAGAGATTATTCAAATAACAAATTAGTATGGCTTTAATACAAATGACAAGAGAGGAGTACGAGCAAAAGTATGGAGTACCACCTCCTGTAAGTAAGCCGGGGGAACTTGTACGACCACCACAACAGGTACGACCACAGCAAGAAAATATTGCTGGTAATATTTTAAAGGCAGTTGTCACTGACCCTATAAATACTCTACTTGTTACACCTGCAGACAGATTTGCTGAGACAGTGGGGCGTACTGGCATACTAGGTAAAAATATACAGCAAGGGTACGAGCAAATGGCTAATGAGGGGCAAGCACGCTCATATCTAGGAATGAAAGTAGACCAACAAAAGGCTTTCGGACAAGGAGCAACAGGTCAAATAACAGGGCAAGCACTAAAGGCTGGTTCATATCTTGCAGGAGGCATACTTGCACCAAAAGTAGTACAGCCGGTAGCGTCAACCTTTTTGCAGGGTGCATTGCGTGGAGCTACACAAGGAGCTATTGCAGGAGGCACTACGGGGCTATTAGGAGGTGCAGGAGAGTCTTTATATAAAGGAGGCACATTAGGCGATGCAGCATTGCAAGGTACTATTGGAGGAATAGCTGGTGGAGTTTCAGGAGGTGTCCTTGGGGGTGTTATTGGAGGCACAGCTGGTAAGCTCAACGGCATAAGTCAAAGACGACAAGAATTAAAGGCACTTATTGAAAGTGGAGACAATGCAGGTGAGCAATTTGCAAAGATAAAACTTGCTGATGGGCAAGTAGTGGCAGACCCTAAAGGTATACAAGCTATACAATCAGGCATAGACAAATCAAATGTAGCAGTTATTAAAGCTATGAGTGCAGAAGATAAAATCACTGCACGCAAAATGCTTGAGCTTGCACAAAAGGCGGCAAAAGATAAGACGGTTATTGACAGACCGGCTGACCTTGTGGGCGAGACATTACTCAAGCCAGTACGACAGCTAGAAAGCCTCAATAAAGGCTTTGGAAAGCAACTTGATGTAGTAGCACAATCACTTGCAGGTAAGCCAGTAAGCGCACAACCGGCTCTTGATGACTTTATGGCTAAACTATCAAATGCAGGTGTACAGCTTGCTGATGACGGTAAATTTAACTTTACTGGCTCTGAGCTTAGGACAAACCCTAAGGCAATGAGCCTTATACAAAAGGCATACAATGAAGTGCTAAATACTGCAGATGATGGGCTTGCTATACATAGAACAAAACGAGCACTTGATGAGCTAGTAAACTTTGAAAAGACTGGAGAGGGTGCGTTGGGTAATGCTGAAAGGCTTGTAAAAGACCTTAGACGCAGTGTTGATGGCGTGTTAGATACGAACTTTGCAGACTATAACAAAGTAAATACTGACTATGCAATGACCCGCAAAGCACTCGATGAGGTTGCTGATATTATGGGTACAAAGTTTAACCTTGATGACGGTACTTTTGCCAATATTAAAGCTGGCTCTATAATGCGCCGTGTACTAGGTGAGGGGGCTGGAAGAAGTGATATTTTAAAAACAATACAAGCAATAGAAGACATTGCAAAGGCTTACAATATACCTGTAAAAGAAAGTGCAGTAAAGCAGATTATATTTGCAGACACTCTTACTGATGTGTACGGAACTCAAGCAACAACCGGCTTGCGGGGAGCAGTTGAAAAGGCAATCGGACGAGCGCAAGGAGGAGATGTAAACTTTAAGCAAATGGGAGTTGAGGCGGTGAAAGGGTTATTAAATAATGTAACAGGTAAAACAACAAAAGGACAAGAGCAAGCAATACTTGGACTACTTGATGACACAATAGTTGATACAGTGAAAGCAAACCCGCTTACTAATGTAACAAAACAACTTGCAAAAGAGGCATACGGACTAGGTGCGCCACAGGTAGTACAGGACACATCGGGCGGAATTCTTGGGAATGTAATAGGCACAGATGTAAAATGATATGGAGGAAAACTTACCAATTGAAAACACTACAGATGAGATATTAGAAAATATCTTGATGGACTCCCACATGCAACGGGAGGAGTCAAACGATATTGCTACTGCAAGTCTTGAGGCACAGGCGCAAACAGCGGAGGCAATAAAAGACCTTGAGCCATTACTTGAGATGGCTTTGATTGCACAACAAGAGGTAAAAAAAGCTATTCAAACACAATCAAAAGAGGGTTCTGTTGTGGCTTTGGATATTGAGGACGCTGACATTGTTACCTTGCAAGGGGATAAAGGAGAAAAGGGTGATAAAGGCGATACTGGAGAAAAGGGCGACAAAGGAGATAAAGGCGATACTGGAGAGCAAGGAATACAGGGGGAGAAAGGTGAAAAAGGCGATACTGGCGAGAAAGGCGACAAAGGAGATGCAGGCAAGGACGGTAAAGACGGAGTTGATGGCGTAAATGGTATCAATGGTACTAATGGTAAGGACGGTATCAATGGTAAAGACGGCAAGGACGGTAAAGAGCTAACAATCAAAGAACTTAAGAAAATTGAGGAGGCTATTCGTGAAGAAATGTCAAAGGACATGGACCGTAGAGCGCAAGTATTCTCAAAGCAGGCATCTCGTACTTACAACATCACAGAACTTGCTGATGTTGTCATTACAAACCCTACAAATGGGCAAGCATTAACATACGACTCTACTCTAGGAAAGTGGAAAAACACTACTGGCGGAGGGGGCGGGGGTGGCGTATGGGGTGCTATTACTGGTACACTATCAGACCAGACAGACCTGCAAAACGCACTCGACCTAAAAGCTGACATTGCATCACTTGGTGCAACAGCGTTTTCTAATGATTACAACGACCTCGACAACTTGCCGTCTATTCCGTCTCAATATACCGATGAAATGGCGCAAGACGCTGTCGGGAATGCTGTAGGTGCAGGACTTTCTTATAATGATGGTACGGGGTCTATATCAAGTACCATTACACAATATACAGATGAACTTGCTCAAGATGCAGTGGGGAATAATGTCGGAGCGGGTCTTTCATACAATGATGTTACTGGCTCTATATCTTCAACTATCACGCAATACACTGACGAACAAGCGCAAGATGCCGTGGGAGCAATGGTCAATAGCACTCTTACTTATGTTGATGCAACACCCGCTCTAGGTATAAATCTTAACAACGCAAACACTTGGACGGCGGACCAGTCTGTACCCGATGAGGCATACGGTGTTGGCTGGAATGCAAGCGTAGAAGTACCAACAAAGAATGCTGTATATGACAAAATTGAGACATTACCAACAGCATCTTCTACTACTACATTCACTAATAAGCGTATCACTAAGCGTGTACTGTCCACATCAGGTCCGGGGGCTACTCCTACAATAAACACTGATAACTATGATGCTGTACACTTGACAGCAATTGCAGCGGCTATTACCTCAATGACGACTAACCTTTCGGGGACTCCTGTTGAGGGTGATATGCTAAGAATAGACTTTACAGATAACGGCACGGCTCGTGCTATTACTTGGGGGTCATCATTTGAGGCATCAACAGTGGCACTTCCTACAACAACCGTCATTTCAACACGACTTGATGTTGGTTTTGTATGGAACAGTGCAACTTCTAAGTGGAGAATAATAGCTTCGGCTTGACACATATGAAAAAAGATTGTATAACTTGTAAGAAAGAAATAAAGAAGCCTCAAAATGAGTCGGTAAAGAACTGGGTTATTCGACATAAGTATTGTTCTAAAGAGTGTCAATACCCACCAAAAGTCACTCTGGTTTGCTGGGAGTGTGCTAATCACTTCATTGTAAGAAACTACAGGAAAGAAACAGCACATTTCTGCTCGACAGTATGTTCTTGGCAATATCGAAACGAAGGGAAAAGAACTGCTGATAAAGTGATAAGACAAAGTTGGGCATATAAGGCGTGGAGGACACTTGTATTTGAGCGTGACAACTATACCTGTGTTCATTGTGGTGACCACAACCACGAAGGTCGTGGAGCAACACTAGCTCTCCACGCAGACCACATACAGCCGTTTGCTTTATTCCCGGAACTCCGCTTCGAGGTATCAAATGGAAGAACTCTATGTGTCCCGTGTCATAAGAAAACTGGCACTTATGGTCGTGGGGCTATTTATAGAAAATCCGTAGCAAAAGCATAATATGAAAGAAGAACTAATAAAACGAAACTATTTAAGCGAGGGATATGTCCACTTTTTCGTCAATGATGAAACGGGTGAAGAGGCTATTGTCGAGTGTACTCAAGAGGACTATGATGCCCTTGCGCTACCAAACGCAGTCAATCCTACCCTCAAAGGTCATACTTGGCTACAATCACACGGTAAGACAATAAAAGTTGATACACCAACAACTATTTTAAGCAAAGGAGAATATTGTGAATTTGACGGCGGGGCGTATGTCGTACCAAAAGACGGAAAGCCCGGCAAGGTTGAACTCGCTGAATTAGTAAACACCTTTTCTATAGCAGAAGATTATGGCAATAGCATTTGACTCTAACGCAACAGGCTCCACAACAGGAGCGGCAAGCATCACTTTCTCGCATACAGTAAGTGGTTCTGATAGAGTACTCTTTGCAGCTGGAGAAGACAACGGGTCGCATAACATAACCTGTACATACAACGGTGTAAGTATGACGCAAATAGATGTAGACAATCCATCAGGTCTGACGATGTTGTACCTTATAGCACCAGCAACAGGGGCAAACAATGTTGTGATGTCTCGCTCCGGCTCAGGCTTTCTTGTGGGAATGTCGGCATCATATACAGGAGCTGACCAGACAACACCTATAAACGCACAGGCTAAAGAGGGTTATCCTGCAGACAATGCTGCAACAGAGTCTATTTCTATAACTCCGGGGGTGGTTGACTGTTGGGCTGTAGGTTGTGCCTTTGCCAATGTCAACGCAGCAACAACGGCGGGGGCTGGCACGACTATCCGACAAAGTAACTCTAACGCATCAGGAGGTGTAGGACTTGGAGACAACAACGCAGCAATCAATCCGGCAGCATCAACAACATTGAATTTCGTCTCTACTTCCTCAGGTCGTGCAGCAATTATAGTTGCCCTTGCTCCGTCCGCAGGTGGGGCTGTAGCAAATGGTAACTTCCTAGCTTTTATGTAATATGAAACATGTCGCCGGTATACAATCTATAACGATAAAAGCCAAAAGAGGCATTGACGGTAAAACACCAACCGTTGAGGAGCTTTCTGAACTTATAAAGCCACTTATCCCTGCACCTTTACAGGGCGAAAAGGGTATTGACGGTAAAGACGGGCGGGACGGAATAGACGGCATAAATGGTAAAGACGGCATTGACGGCAAGGACGGGGTTGATGGTAAAGACGGGAAAGATGGAGTTGACGGAAAGGACGCAGATGTAAGTGAATTTATTGTCAAAGTACGAGCTGAAATACAAGAAAAGACTACTGAGCATTTGAACTTCTTACAACGCTCTATATCCTCTAAAACCTATGATATAGGCGATATTTCAGGACTACAGGAGGCACTAGACGACATCGGCGGGGTATCTTTTGAGACAGTATCAAAGAACTTAAAAGCATACCCTAATGAATTGAACTACACGGGCGACAATCTAACCTCTATTGTGTATGACTTAGGCGGGGGGCTTACTATAACAAAAACGCTGTCATACACAGGGGACAACCTGACTGAAATTGAACTGACCGGCGATATACCAGACGGAATATCAACGGTCAAGTCACTTTTATACACAGGTGACAACTTATCACAAATCACTTATTCGTAATATAATATAACTATGGACTTTCAAAAAAAGAAACTCAAAGTAGTTGCTGAAAACGATGCTCCTCGTGTGGATATTCCAACACCTGTCGCATCAAAACTAAATGGTGTACTTGCGCTACTTCGTGAAAAAGTAATGCGTGAGTATGGCTTTAGCGCAGAAGACTATGCGGGAATTACAATCACTATTAGCAACGGCAAATTAACTATCAGTAACGATGTCAAAAAGTAACACATTTGAAAATCAGTTGCTTGCGTGTCTTTTCAATAACGATGACATTCCAAACATTGGAGATGCCGGAGGTATTCAAAACAGCGCAACAGCAGGTTCTCTTTATATCGCCCTACATACAGCAGACCCCGGAGAGGCAGGAAACGCATCGACAAGTGAGTGTGCTTATGGCTCATACGCTCGTCAAGCAGTAGCAAGAACTGCAGGAGGCTGGACTGTATCAGGTGCAACTGTAGAAAACACAGCTCTTATCCAATTTCCTGAATGTACATCAGGAAGTGAGACAATTACCTATGTATCAATCACGACTGCAGTGTCAGGTTCTTCTGTAATTCTCTACAGTGGAGCATTGAGTGCATCTCGTTCGGTATCATCAGGTATTCAACCTCAGTTCGCAGCAACGGCACTCACGGTGACTGAAGATTAAAAAAACAACTAACATAAATATGGACGAACAAGTAAATGTACCAGTAGAGGAAGTAGCAGAAGAAGTAGTAGAAGAAAAAAAGGAAACTGTTGTCGTAGACATGGGGACCGTTGAACTCAAAGGACACAGTAGCTTTGGAGTATAGCTTATGGCTGGCTTTTCTGGCATCGCAGACATTGTAGATGCGGAGCTTGCAGGACAAGTACGCAACTATACATGGAGGAAATCGCCCTCGCAGGTAACAACTGCGGGGATATGGTTCGACCTCGCAAATGCTTCAGGAATGCCACCAGCAAAACAATGGTTTGACGCAGCCCCTCTCACAGCAACTCAAGTAAAGCAATCGACTGACAAAGGTATCTATCACGGCCCTAATGTATCGCCTGCACAAAAGCATTTGCGGAAAACAACAACATGGTGTCCAACAGGTACAGCACTCTCAATGCAGATGATATTGTGTGACTACTTGTTGTACTATCCGACAATTGACGACAGCGAAACGAACTTGCAGGAAATGGATAACACGGTAACTCTCCCTCGTTATGAGGACGGGGTAGGGGTACAGATGATTGCTATTACGACAGGTGCAAGAACAGGGGGGCAGACCTTTACTGTTACTTACACAAACTCGGACGGAGTATCAGGACGTACTGCGCCAGTAATGACGCAAAACACCTCCTCTATTCTAGGGACAATCACGACAACCGTGCGTACTCCAACAAACAACACTTCTGCATGTCCTTTTATCCCGTTGCAAGACGGCGACAAGGGCGTGCGTAGTGTGGAGAGTGTACAGATGAACGGTGTAGACAGTGGCTTCTTCACTATAGTGCTAGTAAAGCCATTAGCAGAAACACAAATAAGAGGTGTAGACGCACCCGTAGAAGTAGACCATTTACTTCATCACGGCGAACTCCCTCGTATTTATGATGACGCTTTCTTAGGCTTTCTATCACTACCAGTGGCATCATTAGCAGGTTCGGTAGTAACGGGGCAATTAAAAGTAGTATGGAATTAACAACTTAATTTATTATATATGGCAGGAATAGCATCACACGACCAACTTATCAACGCAATGTCCAACGGGCAAACTTTCAAAGCGACATGGGGTAAAAACTTCAACCCTACAACCGCCGCAGTAGCAAACGAATTTCATACCCTCTTTAGAGGCGCAGGAAATCCAGGAGCAGACGCACTTTTTGATACAGGCTCAAACCTTACCTTTCAAGCGGTAAAGGACAACACAACAAGTGCAGGGTGTATTCAACACGGAGGCAATGTGCAATCGAGTAGTTTCTATAAATACCTCCTTTCCGCAACAGCTGTTTCTGCCGCAGCAACTGTTGTGCCGGGAATTCTCAAGCTAGTCGATGTGATAGGTTTCTATCGTGTTACTTCGGTGACAACTACGACTGCGCAGGCTACGACAAACACCCTCGGTCAAAGTGATACATTCACAGCGGACGATACGACTGATATTTGTACCTACACCTCTACAGCAAACAATCCCTCAAACATTCTCACAGGTACACGAGTACGCCTCACCACAACAACTACACTTCCTGCTCCTCTAGCAACTGCTACTGACTACTATGTCATCAAAGCTACAGACAGTACTTTCAAACTTGCGACAACCTACGCAAACGCAGTCGCAGGTACAGCAATCAACATCACCACGACAGGTACAGGAACACACACCATTACATGGCTACTCCCTCGCCACACTAACGGAGCAGGCGTGCAAGCAATCTTCTTCAACCCTGCAGCAACAGCACTCGGAGCGGCTACTCCTAACCTTTCACTAGGTTACACTAACAGCTCACAGACAGCCTCACGAGCAACACCAACAGTATTGCCTATCGGTAAAACGGCGGCATCAAACAGCATCGTGTTGTACACAGGTGCTACAGGTACAGGAAAGTATAACTACACTATGCCATTGCAAGCAGGTGACGCAGGTATTGCAGAAATCAACACTATTCAAAACTCTACTTCATATGTATCAGGTACTTATACGGTAGCTTTGATTAAAGAAATCACTGAAATACCTCTCTCAACTCTAGGACTAGCCGCAGAGCGTAACCTCCTCACAGAAATGCCGTCACTACCTCGTATATACGATAGTGCTGCATTGTACTGGATATGGGGAAGTGGTGTAGCTACTCCTGCAAACAGTGCATTCAGTGGAACGATGAACTTCCTTTGGAATTAGTATGTTGTTGTCGAACTACTCCGTCTTGAATAGCAGTCCAGGCAAGATGGTTGGTGGTTTTACTAACTTATATGCTAACTACAAAACAAGTTCATGGTATAAAACATACGACCCTGACACTACAACAACCCGTGAAAATGCAAAGGCGTGCTTTCCTACAGGAACACAGCCTGCATATTCGTGGCTACTAGCTCCAAAAGGGGGCGAGATGTCCTCTACAACACGCATCACAAGTACGGGTACACTTACCGCTAGTGCGGCACAAGGTATAAACATAGAGTCTGACCTTTCAGGAAGTGGCACAATAAGCAGTGCAAGTCTAGCACTTGTTACCGCTATGATTGCCGCCCTTACAGGCAGTGGCTCTATCACTACTGCAAATATGGTGGGAGTGGTGCAAATGGTATCGGCTCTCACTGGTAGCGGGGCAATTACGGGCAATCTAGGACTACTTGCGGGAATGGCAGCTGCACTTGCGGGTGTAGGCTCAATATCGGCAGCACTTCGTGGGACTCTCTCAATGGAGGCAGCAATATATGTCAATCAAAGTACAGCTACAGTAAACGAGCTTGTGGCAGGTGTATGGAATGCAGTCGCCGCTGACTACAATACAAGTGGCACTATGGGGCAAAAATTGAACGGGGCGGGTAGTGCGGGGGACCCTTGGACAACGGACCTCTCTGCATACAATACGGCTGATACGGCGGGACTTATTCTTAAACAAGCTAAGGCAAAAGCAGCCGCTGCCGCAGCACTAAGCGCATAATCTTATGGACTATCACTCTTTACTCGCTAACATAGGGGAAGTGATAGGACAACTGGTGTATGCTTGGGAGTGGAAAGCCTTTTTTGCTGGCACAATAACTGTGGTATCATTCTTGTTTGGTGTTGACCTTATTATGCCTATTACCGCACTACTAGTTCTTATATTCCTCGACTTCGTCCTTGGCTCTATTGTTGCATACAAAGAAAACAAGTATTGCTCTAAAAAGGCAATGAAGACGGCATATAAGATACTCATTTATGGCGGGCTTATCGTGGCGGCTCACATGTACGATATAAGCGTGCATTTCGGCAATGTGTTTGAAATGGGAATGGTAGCGTTTCTCTCATCAAATGAGTTTATCTCAATCATGCGTAATGCCAACAAGCTAGGGTATCAAACGCCTAAGAAATTAGTTGACATGGCGACAGAGGTTTTGCAAAGAAAGTAATACACAGTTGAGTATTTTACAGCTGTAACGGGTGGTATAATTACAAGTATGCTCACAAGCATTTCAAAAGCAGGTTCCGGCACAGTAGTACTTCTCCTCGGAGCAGTATTGCAGATGTTTGGGATTGAATATAGCAGTGAACAGCTAGAAATCGCAATAAACGGTTTTATGGCTTTTGTAGGGTTCGCACTTCTTGTATGGGGTCAACTTGACCGCAAAGACTTGAAGTTCGGGCTTTTCAGAAAATAGAGGCACACGCTGAATGACACACGGTACTACTTGCCACAGTGGTATTGTTCGCTTATAACAAAACTTTTAATTAGAATTGTAATATATAGTCTCGTAATACTATACGCATTTTTTGTACTAACAATACCTATAAATGCAAATTATGAGCCTGTAATACATGAATATACCCCTGAGGGTATTAAAGAACTTGCTTATACAATGGCAAGTAAACATGGCATAGATGCTGAGGCTTTTGTTGCAACAATGAGCGGGGAGAGTATCAATTTTACATGGAATAAACAATCTCTTGTGCGGGCTAATGGTCCACATGGTAGAGAGGATAGTTGGGGTATTTGCCAAATACACGCACCCTCGCACCCTCGCATTGAGAAACAGTGGATGCTTGACCCTGCATGGTGCTTGGAGTGGAGTGCAATACAATTTAAAAATGGGCGTGCTAACATGTGGACAGAATACCGCAAGTACCGTGCTAGAATATAAGAGTATGGCGAGGAAAACACAACCTCTTAATCAGTACATTATACGCAAAATAGTTGTGGCGAAAGATGTTACTGACGCTCTACGAAAAGAAAAGAAACAGCATGCTGACGAAGTTTTTATAGATGAGAATTGGAAACGAATACAAGACGAAAAGGCAACGACCATTATTGGCTTTGATACTACAAAATAATATGTTTAACTTCACAACCTATGTGCCGGACGGAGCATACGACAATCGCTCCACAGTAGACAAAGAAAAGGACTATACGCTTGACGAATTAGTTGCAAGCACTGCAGATGTACCGTGGATAGAGAAAAAAGAGAGCGAGTGGAATACTTACCCTGTACTTGACCAAAAACGCACATCATCATGTGTCGCTCATACACTAGCTAAAATGATGGGTATTTATTTTAAGCGACAAGAAGGCGAGTATATCGACATATCTCGTACTCATTTATATCAACGAAGAGTAAACAAGCCGGAGGGCGGAATGGTTGGTGCTGATGCCTTTAAAATAGCTCAAGAGGGCGTTACACTTGCCGCACTTGCACCAAACAAGCCAACTGATGCAGAGATGGACGCATACGAAATTGCAGAGTATAAGCAAGGTATTGGTGCGTTTTTTGCTATTAGTAATTATATTGCCTTACCAACAAGGGACTTTGAAACAGTAGCATCAACAATATATAAAACAGGCAAAGGTGTCATGGTATGGTTTTATGGCGAGAAAGATGAGTGGAGTAAGTTCGTGCCGGAGATACGCTACCCTAAACTAAACCCCTCAGATGCATATATACGACATAGTGTCACAGCGGTGGATTTCACGCTCTATAAGGGCAAAAAATGCCTTGTAATAGAGGATAGTGCGCACTTTGGTGGGTTATCCCGCCGGCTTATCACTGAGGACTTCTTCAAAGCTCGTAACTTCTATGCTGCGTACTTTATGAATTTTAAATATGATGAAGTAAAGAAAAAGCCAAAATATAAAGGGACCATTGCATCAATGCAAGATTGTCTCAAGCATTACGGAGTATTTCCGTCAAATGTGGATAGCACCGGCAATTGGTTTAATGTTACACAAAAGGCGGTGGAGGACTTCTGCGGGTGGGAGCAAATAAAACCTGTACCTAAAAACAAGATGAACACAGCGTTTGAAACTAGACTCAAGACGCTCTACCCTTAATAAGTGCTATTCAGTTCGTTTTCTATATCCTTCTCACTACAGCCTAACTCATCTGCTAGTGCCTCAAAGTCGCAGTCGTATTTGTCGAGCATAATCTCTATGTCACTTCGAGGGTCGTAGGTCGTAGACTATATCGTGCATAATTTTGTCTACAGTAAAACCCTTTTCCAATAGTGTTTGGAACATCCTCTCTCGCTCCCCCTCCACTGCCTCCTCAATCTGCTTGTCTGTCTTGGCTCTTTCGTTTTGTACACCCTCGTAGAACCCAGCATAAAACTGCTTCTTGTCTGCCTCTGCTGTGGCACGGGTGATGAGGGAGGAGATGAAGTGTCTTATATTTTCGCGTACAGATTCTCCATTACAGGCACAGTCTACATCACCTTTTATGGCACCGTTGCAACATATTGGATAGTCTAGTTCAAGGTCTTCATACAATGAATCAAATTCTTCTTTCCAGTCGCCAGTATGAATTGGACAAATGTCTCCTGAATCTACAGAGTCAGCATCTTTATCATCCACACATATACACTGCAACTTCTCCTCCACTGTTTGCTCGTTTGTGTTTGGTGTCATATTATTACTCTTACATATCTTCTCCTGCTCCTCCTGTGCTTTCTGTAATGCTCTCTCGTATACAGGACGCTTCACTTCCTCTGAAGCTGTGAAGAAGTCGTGTGCGGATTTGTGGCAGGGACAAATCTCACAAGTGAATCCTGGCAGACCAAATGACTTCGGAGAACAAACTCCGCAGCACTTTTTCTCTTCTACAGGGACGAGGATGCCTAGCTCAATTAGTTGGTCTTTTACTTGGTGCTTTGTACCTTGATAGGCATATTCACCAGTAGGTGCTGTGTAGTCTATCACTTCTGTGTTTAGTTTGTACTTCATACTATTGTTTGTTAATTTGTAGTTAGTTGTTTTACCTTGTAATAAAAGAATTTATGGTTTCTGCTTGTCGTCGCCAAAAGTTCCACTTCTTACACATGGCTTTATGACCTTCAACGGCTTGTGTGTAAGTGGAATATCTTTGCATATCCAAGTCCCGCCAACTACCTCTTTTAAATACCATTGTCTCAAAGAACAAAGGTTCCCCAACTCCATAAGAATGGTCTATGCACAAGAACACTGTAGAGATATGATAGTTTCCCTGTATTGTATCGCCTACTTTCCTATCTGTTCTATTAAACATAGTGGCGTCATCGGCTGGTACAACATTTTTATTTTCGTCTAGGATATGCCACATATTTAATTATTTCTTTTACTAATACCTAGCTGACCTCTTTTTGAGCGTATTGCTGAGTAAGTTCTTTTAAAGAGTAAAGCAAGCTCAAAGTCTGTCTTAAATCTTCCTATCCGCAATGCCCGCTCATCTGATGCGGACCACAGCCGGCGAGACTTTGTTGCTGTTTCACTTGTTGTTTCTTGCCATTGCTTATATCGTTTTGACCAATTCTTTTTATTAGTCTCAACATCTTTATAATAAAAGCGTTGGTTGCGCACTTGTTGTTGTTTTTGTTTTTTGTTCATAGTGTAAGTGTTTATGTTCTTACATTATTATTATGTGGCATATACCATATAATGTAAATACCATACCTGTGTATAACTTTATGCCCCTACTGTTGCCACAGTAAATTGCTACAACATAAAAAAACAACTGACGGTAGCAACAGTGGGAGCACAAAGCTCCACACCACCTTAAAAGGGTATATCCTCAGGGT
>Ga0075156_10000209_pt1 | contig 30472 bp, 22 predicted proteins | sample JI81AbrownDNA_FD_70966 | JGI IMG/M metagenome (GOLD analysis project Ga0075156, IMG submission 70966) | Wastewater effluent complex algal communities from Wisconsin, to seasonally profile nutrient transformation and Carbon sequestration -... | ecosystem: Engineered > WWTP > Effluent > Algae...
GAAGCATACGAATCCGGTAAGAAGGAAGGTGTGTTTATTAAGTATCCGGATGGAAAAGAATACTCTGGTCAGGTTTGGCCCGGCTGGTGTCACTTTCCGGATTTTACCAACGCCAAGACCCGCGAATGGTGGGGCGAGCATTTCAAAGATTACGTTGACTTGGGCGTAGAAGGTTTCTGGAACGATATGAATGAGATCGCCACCTGGGGCAACATGCTTCCGGATGTAATTGAGTTCGACATGGAAGGCAACAAAGGAACAGCGCTCGAAGGAAGAAATCTGTTCGGGTTCATGATGTCGCGCAGCACGTATGAAGGCACCAAGAAATTACTGAAAAATAAACGGCCGTTTAATTTAACCCGCTCAGCCTACGCAGGTGCACAGCGGTACACAGCAGTATGGACGGGTGATAACGTTGCCTATGATGCACACATGCTTGCAGGTGTAAGGCTTGTTAACAGCATGGGCTTATCGGGATTGGCGTTTACCGGATACGATATTGGAGGGTTTGTTGGTAATGCGGATGAAAAGTTGTTTGCACGCTGGATGGCAATCGGAACCTTCTCACCATTCTTCCGTGGTCACTCGATGATCAACAGCCGGGATTCAGAGCCCTGGTCGTATGGCGAAAAGGTTGAAGAAATCTCACGCAACTTCATGAAGCTTCGCTACCGGCTTCTACCCTACCTGTATTCATTGTTTTATGAAGCAAGTCAGACGGGTATGCCGATTAACAGAAGCTTAGCAATTGATTATACGTTTGACGACCTGGTGTACGATCATCGCTATCATAATCAATATTTATTCGGTCCATCCATACTTGTTGCCCCGGTTGAAAGCTCAAAAGACTTATTAAAGGTTTATTTACCAGAAGGCGACTGGTACGATTTGTTTACGGATGAGTATCATAAAGGGGGCCGTGAAATTGTGGCAGATTGTCCGATGGAGCAGTTACCTGTGTACGTGAAAGGCTCAGCCATTATTCCCATGCGCGAACGTGCGGGCATAAACACTCGCGATCAAGGTGACGTATTGGAAATACACATCTACAGAGGTGATAAAGAGAACAGCTTTACATTCTATGAAGATGATGGCTCAAGCTTCGATCATGAAAATGGTGCATTCGCAAAACGAACGCTTACGTATAGTCCGGATCAAAAGACATTTACCATTAGCAAGTCTGAAGGCAGTTATTCATCACCGTTCAGAAAGTTTAAGCTTTGTTTCCATGGCTTTGTAGGTATTGATTCGGTTTCTATTGGAGCGCAATCTGTGAAAGTCGAAACAAACGAATACCGGTTTGTTCAGCCGATTTCAAACTACGATCCGGTAGGCACTATGCCGGAGGGATTGAAAATTAATTCATTAAAGTTTGTTGTACTTAACTATACTAGCGATCGATTCGATATTTCCTATTGATATAACTAACCACAAATGATCTCAATTTCAAGTAAAAACAAACCTACCCTGAGCTTCTGGCAGATATGGAACATGAGCTTTGGATTTTTCGGAATTCAATTCGGATTTGCACTACAAAATGGAAATGCCAGCAGGATTTTTTCAACGTTGGGTGCCCCTGAAAACGAATTGGCTGTTTTATGGCTTGCAGCTCCAATTACGGGATTGATTGTTCAACCCCTCATTGGATATTACTCCGATAGGACCTGGCATCCTAAATGGGGACGCAGAAGACCATACTTTACAATCGGTGCGTTACTAGCTTCGATATCATTGTGTTTAATGCCTAATTCTCCTGCTTTATGGATGGCTGCGGGTATGTTATGGATTATGGATGCTTCCATTAATGTAAGTATGGAACCATTTAGAGCATTGGTAGGTGATGTTCTTAATCCTGCGCAACGCACCAGAGGTTTTGCATTTCAAAGTTTGTTTATCGGAGCGGGAGCAATCATTGCTTCCTTTATGCCCTGGATATTCAAGAACTGGCTGCACGTTTCTAATCGAGCTCCTGAAGGAGAAATAGCAGATTCAGTCAAATATTCATTCTACATCGGTGCTTTAGTATTGTTTATCACAGTAATGTGGACTGTGTTTACCACCAAAGAATATCCTCCCAGTGCAGAAGCAGAAATCAGTTTAAAAAATCGCGAGAAGAGAAAAATAGACAATGAAGCATTTTACCGTAAGAGGTTTTTTGACATTGGTCTTGTTTTAACAATAGTTGCTATAGCTTTTTCAATTCTGTTATATTTTACAAATCCCGGTAAGGAATTATATATCCTCTCTTTCATATTTGGACTCTTTGGTATTATTCACTTGATTTCAGCAGCGTACATTAGTCAAGGGCGTTCTTATTTAGGCATTGTAAACATCGTTAAGGATTTTAACACCATGCCTAAAACCATGATACAATTGGCATTTGTTCAATTCTTTTCATGGTTCGCGCTGTTTGCCATGTGGATCTACACAACCCCTGCGGTAACCAGTTACATCTTTAATTCTACCGATACTACCTCAGCCGCGTATAATAATGGTGCTGATCTGGTTGGAAATTTATTCGGAATCTACAATGGGATAGCAGCCTTAGTAGCACTCATGTTGCCAATATTAGCCCGATACACAAGTCGAAGGATAACGCATATGATCGCTCTGGTTTGCGGTGGTATCGGACTTATCTCATTTTATTTCGTATCCGAGCCTAACATGCTATATATATCCATGATTGGAGTGGGCATCGCATGGGCAAGTATTCTTTCAGTTCCTTACGCTATGCTTTCAGGATCATTACCTTCTGAAAAAATGGGGTACTACATGGGGGTGTTCAACTTCTTTATCGTTATTCCACAGATTGTTGCGGGAACCGTATTAGGATTTATGCTTACTCATTTATTTAATGGACAATCGATTTTTATCTTAGTGGCAGGTGGAATATCCATGTTCATTGCTGGTTTGTTGTGCCTGCGTGTTAACGATGATGATGAGGTAGTCATAAAACAAAAAATATGAGAAGCTCGATATTACTCTTACTCTTTTTGAGTTGCGCATTTTTTGCTCAAGGTCAATTCACTGCCACCATCCAAAAGCTATATGCTTCACCCGAGCAAACCTGGAATGAATTAAAGGCTGCGGGTTCAATCCCCTACGCTGTAGAAGATTCAGTAGCCTTTTTGTACAAAGGAGAAGCTACCTCCGTAAGCTGGATGGGTGATTTCAACGGTTGGGGGTACGACAAGAAATTCAAAAACGCAGGTACGAAAATTCCGAACAGTGATGTCTGGATTTTACGAACAGCGCTTCCTAAAGATGCCCGCCTCGATTACAAGATCATCCTTAACGGGCACAACTGGATTCTGGATCCTAACAACCTCAATCAGCAATGGTCAGGTGTTGGAGGCGGAAGTCCAAACTCCGAATTGCAAATGCCCGCCTGGAAAAAAGATCCTAGTGCAATTGAACGTGAAGGACTCGCCAAAGGAAAAGTTCAACGGGATATTCTCTACAACAGTCCAGCACTCGGGTACCAGATCATGTACAGCATTTATCTACCCAACGGATATTCAACCAGCAAAAAATATCCGGTTATCTATGTTACCGATGGGTATGAATATTTGCATGAACGCATGGGTAATATGCATACCGTACTGGATAACCTGATCGCGGATAAAAAGATCGAGCCTGTAGTAGCGGTATTTGTTGATCATCGCGAGCCGGTTAACCGTTCTAACAACAAACGCATGGATGAACTTGCGATGAATTCAAAATACCTGACGTTCTTTTCGGATGATCTTGTGCCCTTTATCGAATCAAACTATTCCGTTTCGAACGATCCGAAAGAAAGGGCAATCCTCGGCACTTCCATGGGAGGCTTAACCTCAGCATATTTTGCGTTTACCAAACCAGGAGTTTTTGGGATGGCCGGAATACAGTCTCCGGCTTTTTGGTACAAGACAGAAATCTATAAAGTGTGTGACAATCCTGAGAATCCACCCGTTAAAATTTTTCTTACTACAGGTGTGATCAACGATGCGCAGGATGGTGCCCGTAAAATGCGTGATATCCTTGAAAAAAATACGTGTGCGTACCAGTATTCAGAAACCAATCAGGGTCACTCCTGGGGTAACTGGCGTGATACACTGGACGACATCCTGATTTACTTCTTTCCGGCCAAGTGATTACCTTTGTAACAATTAATTAAAGCCTCCTTACTACTATGACCCAGAATTACGGACGACTGCTCCTCCTGCTCGCCATTATTATCCTGTCAGCCTGTACATCAGGCAAAAAGCTTTACGAACGCGGTGCATATTACGAAGCAGTTATGACCTCCGTGCAAAAACTGAGGCAGAATCCGGATCACAAGAAATCCATCGAAGCACTTAAGAGTTCCTATCCGATGGCGCTCGACTATTTACAGACCGATGCCAATAACCAGATTGCATCTAATTCACCAAACAAATGGCGCAATGCCATTGCATCCTACGACAAAATCAACCAGATGTATGAGGCGATTCGGCAATCGCCAAAAGCATTGAAGATCATCAAAGACCCAAAAAATTTCTACAACGAGATCGGGCCATTAAAGGAGAAAGCTGCGGAAGAAAGTTATACTGCAGGAATTGACGCCTTGATGAAAGGCAATCGTGATGACGCTAAAAAAGCATATTACAATTTTGTAGACGCACAGGCGTTTTCACCAGGCTATAAGGATGTTGTTGAATACCTTGATAAATCCAAAGACGAAGCAACGCTTAAAGTAATTGTTGAGCAGGTGGCTGTTCCGGCACGGTATAGTCTGTCGGGCGACTTCTTTCAGGATAAGGTTGAGGAGTTTTTACATCAGAACTTTCCCGATCGTGGATTTATAAAATTCTTTACTCCGGAGGAAGCCCAGCGCATCAAGCTCGCGCGAATCGATCAATATCTCAAGATTCAATTCGATGATTTTTCGGTTGGCAATACCAACGTTACCGAACGCATTGAAACGATGAAGAAAGACAGTGTTAAGGTTGGTGAAGCTAAGATTAATGGCAAAAATGTTCCGGTTTATAATACCGTTACCGCCAAAGTCACTACGGTCCGAAAGGAAGTTATCTCGCGCGGTTTGTTGAGCATGATTGTGCTGGATGGAAAATCAAATGGCGTGCTTACACATAAGAAATTCTCAGGTGAATATACCTGGAATAGCTCATGGGCGAGGTTCAATGGGGATGAGCGTGCTTTAACAGAGCAACAAATTGCACTAACCAAGCGTAAGGAATTACAGCCCCCTCCTGCTCAGGATCTGTTTCTTTTGTTTGCCGACCCGATTTACAGCCAGCTTACTAACGGACTGCAAAGCTTTTACCGAAGCTACTAATCTGTCGCTTAGCCGACATAAAATTACACCGTATGGAAAACCATTTAGGTGTGACTTTGCGTTAGTAGCATAAAACTAACTATGAGATCAGGAATTTTCCTATCGGCAATGATGTTACTCGCGGGTGTATCCTGCGGTCAGCAATCAGCAGCAGATGCAAGCAAAACTATGGCTACAGAAAAAAAGGAACAATCCGGCTTACAGGTCGCGACATTCGGAAACGGCTGCTTCTGGTGTACGGAAGCAATATTTCAACGTTTGAATGGCGTTGATAAAGTTGTGTCTGGCTATTCAGGCGGAAAGGTGAAAAATCCCACATACAAGGAGGTCTGCAGCGGCTTAACAGGGCATGCTGAAGTGATCCAGATCACCTATGACCCTAAAAAAATCACGTTCGATGAACTTCTGGAAGTGTTTTGGAAAACACACGACCCTACAACCTTAAATCGCCAGGGCGCAGATGAAGGTACCCAATATCGTTCGGCTGTTTTCTATCATAGTGAGGAACAGAAAAACCTGGCGACTGAGTATCGGAAGAAACTGGACGCATCCGGTGCGTTTAACAATCCGATCGTTACGGAGATCACACCTTTTTCAGAATTTTATCCTGCAGAGGACTACCACCAGAACTACTTTAATCTAAATGGAACAGCACCGTATTGTTCATTTGTAATTCAGCCTAAAATTGAAAAGTTTCAGAAGGTGTTTAAAAGTAAACTCAAAGTTCAATAATACCTTTCATAGGAAAATTTTCACCTTTTATCCTATCCATTGTAACCCGGACCGATGTTTGCCGTTATAGAAAGTGAGTAGAGTAAATCTTCTCATAGGTTTAGGTTTAGGTAAAACAAGAAGGCCCTGGGACGCAGGGCCTTCTTGCTTTTTATACCTTTTCAGAAACTCATCCCGCGAATTGATTATCAATTAGTTACGAGTTAATTGCATTCCTGGTATATCTGGTTCAACCTTTGCTTTAATCACAAAAATTCACCCCGTGTAACGGTACGTTTCAGTATAACAGTGTAGAGAAAATCCTCACTGTGGAGAAACGTTTCTACTGTTGTTAACGTTATTTAACCTTCCGCGTCTTCCACAACGGGCGATAGTGATTCCTATTTTATGTTGTAGTTTCGCATAAAAATCCGACTGTGCAACAGGACGTAATCATCATCGGAGGCGGTATTGTTGGCCTTGCCTCTGCCCTTCAACTCAAACAGCAAAATCCATCGTTGAAGATCACCCTTATTGAAAAAGAAAAGACACTGGCGAAACACCAGACCGGTAACAACAGTGGAGTTATTCATTCCGGTATTTACTATAAGCCCGGAAGTCTGAAGGCGATCAACTGCATCCGCGGGTATAACATGCTCATTGATTTCTGCCGGGCAAATGATGTCGCTTTTGATTTGTGCGGAAAAATCATTGTTGCAACTGAAGAAAAGGAAATCCCCCTGCTTCAAAATCTCTTCACCCGTGGGCAGCAAAACGGACTTACCGATCTTAAAATGCTCAATGCCGGTGAGCTAAAAGAATACGAACCTCACGTAGCCGGAATTGCTGGTATTGCCGTTCCGCAAACAGGTATTGTGGACTACACCCAGGTAGCACTGAAGTATGGGGACAAGATTAAAGAACTGGGAGGTGAAATAATTTTAGGTGAACAGGTGATTGACATTCAGGCGGACGGAGAACAATCCGTTATCGCTACCCAGAAAACTAATTACTATGCGAAGGTCGTCATCAATTGTGCTGGCTTATACTCTGATAAGATTGCCCGCTTAACAAGCGATCATGTTAACGTAAAGATTATTCCGTTCAGGGGTGAATACTTTAAGCTCAAGAAAGAGAAAGAATACCTGGTGAAGAATCTTATCTATCCTGTTCCTGATCCAAACTTCCCTTTTCTGGGTGTTCATTTTACACGCATGATGAAGGGTGGTGTGGAGGCTGGTCCAAATGCAGTGCTTGCCTTTAGTCGCGAGGGTTATAAAAAATCAGATATCAATTTAGCTGAACTGGGTGAATCACTTGCGTGGCCTGGATTTCAGAAGGTAGCAATGAAATACTGGAAGACCGGGGTTGGTGAGATGTATCGCTCTTTCTCAAAGGCCGCATTCACGAAGGCACTGCAAAAACTTATTCCCGAAGTTCAGCAGAACGATCTGGAAGATGGCGGTGCCGGAGTTCGCGCGCAGGCGTGTGACCGTACCGGTGGACTGATTGATGACTTTATGATCCTGGAAGAAAAACATACGATCAACGTGTGCAATGCTCCTTCTCCGGCAGCTACCTCTTCCCTGTCGATTGGGGAAACAGTAGCCAGCTTAGCACTAAAACGTTTTTAGAATAAGCGGAACACAAGCCCGGTTTGAATACCCCATACATCAATACTGTTGTAGTAACGCTGGTATAATCCGCCAAGGGTAATGTAGCCATGCAGCGCAGAGGCTTGAAAGATTTGCTGCTGGTATTGAACGCTGAATTCCCTTCTGGGGTTTGCACCGGTATCCCAGTCTTTTGCGAAACGAAATTCAAAACCTAGTACTTTACTTTGATTCGGGGCGTGAATGTTAAGCATAACGGAAGATTCACTAAAATAGGTTTCTTCTCCAAAAGCTTCCTGCATAAATCCGGTACCCACACGAAAAGTGAAAAACCTGTTCGTGATTAGATTAAGCTGTAGCACTTGCCAGTCATTTGTACGGATGTGTGTAAGGCCGTCAATGTCATCCTCGATCAAATAATTCATCCGAAAGTCAGTCGAGAACAAGCCCCAGTTTGCGCGAATTCGCGGCTGAAGAACATAATAACTGGATGGCTTTATTGCACCCTGAACGTCAATGTCAAGCGATATCATGGAGGGATAGTTATCGCGATCCTTGATTTTGGTCGTGTGCAGCGATCCAAGTCCATCAAACAAAAAGAAAAATACATCAAGCCCCAGGCCATCATCAGCGTCACCCCCATCAGATTTTTTTGAAGAATTATCTTTAGAAGCACTCTTGATCTCATCTACCTGAGCATACGACTTACTCAGGCACAATAGTGCGAGGCAAGCAAGCAGAAATGGTTTCACGGTAACGGGGGTTTTGCGTGATAGTGCAATTTTAAAGCCAGACCAAGGTAGCCTTTTGATGTGAATAGAAAGTTTAAAATCTCGCATATTATTGCCATTTTTGAGACTATCTAAATCACCATCAAACGCTATCGTTATGAAAGAAGTTACTGTTCAGGAATTAAAATCGTTACTAGATTCCAAGCGCGATTTCCAATTGATTGATGTTCGGGAGCCCCACGAATTTGATATCTGTAATCTGAACGGTGAGCTTATCCCGATGGCTGAAATTCCGCATAACGTTGATAAGATTGATCGCAACAAGCAGGTTGTTATTCATTGCCGCAGCGGCAAGCGCAGCGGTAATATGATTGCCTGGCTGGAACAGAATCATGACTTTAAAAATCTCTATAACCTCAAAGGCGGAATTTTAGAATGGGCCAAGGAAATTGATCCCAGCATGCCATCGTATTGAGCTGCCTACCCCCATCGTCCTTTACCTAACCGGCTTTACTCATGTTTGAATTCCTGGCAATAGCGCTATTGATCACGTTGCTCATTTTGTTGCTCACATTTAAAAGTGATGTGCAGTCGAGGATTTCTATTTTGCAAACCCGCATCGATCAGCTTACAGCCGAATTAAAGAGGCACCGTGATTCGCCTACAAAGATGGAAGATCAAACATCCGTCACGAAAAAAACCGAAATACCGCTTATTATAAAAGAGATTAAGTCGAAGATTGTTGAAGCTCCTAAAGAAGAATCTAAAACTGAAAATCCGGTTAAACCGGAAATTAATAAGCCACACGTTGTTCAACAACCAGTCAATCGTCCGCCCGTTATTCAAAAACCTATAGAACCTAAAAAGCCTGGGTTCTTTGAGCGTAATCCGGATCTCGAAAAATTCATTGGTGAAAATCTCGCCAATAAAATTGGTATTGGAGTGCTTGTACTGGGAATCGGATACTTTGTTAAGTATGCGATCGATCAAAACTGGATTGGTATTTACGGCCGGGTGTTCATTGGCATTTTGTGCGGTGGATTACTGCTGGGTTTAGCGCACTGGTTGAGAAAGACGTTTGCTGCGTTTAGCTCAGTGTTGGTTGGCGGTGGAATTGCCGTGTTATACCTGACGATTTCCATTGCATTTCATGAGTACCAGATATTCAGTCAAACGTTGGCGTTTATCCTGATGGTGATCATAACCGGGTTCACCATTCTGCTGGCGATAAGCTACAATCGCGTTGAGCTTGCTGTGGTGGCCATCCTGGGTGGATTTGGCTCGCCTTTCATGGTGAGTACGGGCGAAGGTAATTACGTTGTGTTGTTCACCTATATCCTGATTCTGGATGTTGGCATGTTGGTGCTGGCGTATTACAAAAAATGGAATCTCGTCAACATTGTTTCGTATGCGTTTACGCTGATTTTGTTCGGGTCGTGGATGGCAACAAAATTCGAGAGCTGGAATGATTCCATGGTTCAAGGTGCGTTGATCTTTGCAAGCCTTTTCTACCTGATCTTCTTTGGAATGAATATCGTGCACAATATCCGTGAAAACACAAAATTTCAGGTACAGGAGATTACACTCCTGTTAAGCAACACATTTTTTTTCTATTCCGTTGGTATGGTTATTCTCTCCGGAGAAGCCAATGAAGTGTATCAGGGCTTGTTCACGGCCGGGCTGGGCGTCTTCAATTTCATTTTCGCATACTTGCTGTATAAAAATCAGCGGGTAGACCGAAATCTGATCTTTTTGCTGATCGGTTTGGTGCTGACTTTCATCAGTCTTGCTGCTCCGATTCAGTTGGAAGGTAACTACATCACACTTTTCTGGGCTGCAGAAGCAGTGCTGTTGCTTTGGCTTTCGCAGAAATCAGGCATTACGCTCATGAAGGCCGCATCCGCGATTGTTACTTTGCTGATGCTGATCAGTCTAATCATGGACTGGCATGCTCTTTACTTTGCTTTAGATTCAGAATTCATTCCTTTATCAATAGTATTTAATAAAGGTTACATCACCGGGATGGTGTCGCTCATATCGATTGTGATATGCCTTTACTTCATCCGTTTTGAAAAATTATTTATAGAATATATCCCAATCTATAAGGTGATTCTGATGCTTTGCGGGCTTGGAGTTTTATATATCACTCAATACCTCGAGCTTCAGCATCAGTTGAATGTTTACGTTGATGATAACGCAACCATTATTACGATCATAGGCACGTACAACATGCTGTATGCAGTCGGATTGTTGTTAGCATTGCCAAAAATCATCCATAAAGATCAAAAGGAAGAAGCTGCAGCTTTTTTGGGAGTTATTTGCATGTTCGCATTTCTGATATTCTATCATGGACAGTTTATCAATGTCCGGGATAATTTTGCTGTCTACAACAGCATTCCAGTTACCGGCTTTGTATTTCATTACATCTTTATCGCCTTGCTGCTTTTCATTGCAGTTCTTTCACTTCGTAATTTTCAAAAACTGGAGAACTTCAACTCGAAATCGTACAATGTATATTCCTGGTTCTATGTGTTTTTCTTCGTGTTCGTAGCCAGCGCAGAGCTTGATCATATTGTGGTGCTGGTGGGTGCTTCCGACTTCGAATCCCTTCTTCATGTTTTGAATCAGAATCACAAAATCGGATTCCCTATCCTATGGGGAATTGCATCGTTTATTCTGATTGCAATAGGCCTCAAAACCAAAAAGAAACATTTGCGAATCATTTCGCTTACGCTGTTACTCGTAACGCTTATTAAGCTGTTTTCCTGGGATATCCGGGGTATTTCAGAAGGCGGCAAGATTGCAGCCTTCATCTCACTCGGTGTATTACTGCTTGTTGTGTCTTTCATGTATCAGCGACTAAAAAAGCTTCTACTGACAGATGAGCCTGAAAAGCCTGAAACCAATACTTCCATATGAAAAATCTATTGACTTCAGGATTGCTGGTTCTTTTGATTCCCGCTTATGCACAGGAATTTAAAGCAACGGGCAAACTCGAAAAGCCAACCGCGGATGGTTTCTATAAAATTAACCTATCACCTGCCGAAGCGCAATACACCGCGACTGATTTCAATAACATCCGGATCCTGGATTCAAAAAACGGGGAGGTACCCTATATTTTCACAGAAGAGGAACCTGTTTATCTGCAGCAGCACTTCATAGAATATGAAATTTTAGAAAAGAAGCTGGTTACGCGCGCGTATACGTCCATCAAGCTTCACAATCCCACGCAAGCTCCGATTGATAACATTAGTCTGCTGATCAGAAATGCTGAGGTATTAAAGTCAGCCCGACTTTCCGGCAGCGATGACGGAGAAACCTGGTTTGCGGTCAAGGAGCAATTCACGTTAAATGCAATTAGCAATCCCACCTCCGTAAATGAGCTGCGCGGAATAGAGTTCCCGCTAACCAATTATACGTTCTACCTGCTCGAGATCTCAGATTCAACCAGCACACCGATTAATATTCTAAAAGCAGGCTATTATGATGTAGCGACCACAAATGGTATTTACACGGAACTCACCAAAGACGCAATGTCTTTAACTACAGAAACAAAAAACAAAAGAACATATTTTAACCTGAAGTTCAATTCTCTGCAGGCGATCGATAAGGTTGAGCTTAGCCTGACGGGCAGTCCGTTCTTTCAACGCTCAGGAGTTGTTACCACTAAACAAGGAAGAGCGGGCAAAAAGGGAACTGAGCAATATGACGTGCCCCTGCAGGATTTTATCGTAAGTTCCGGACAAACAACCGTTATCAACTTCAGCAGGTTAAAAGTCAATGACCTGACTTTCAGTATTGAGAACGGTGACAACCCTGCGCTTGCGCTTAAAAAAGTTACCGCGTATCAGTTAAACCGGTACCTGGTTGCCTGGCTGAAAAAAGATGAAATCTACAGTGTTCGCTTTGGTGCGGATAATCAACCTGCTCCAACGTATGATCTTGAACATTTTCGCGACAGTATTCCAGCGAAGGTACAGGTGCTGAGAATAAATGATCTACGCCCTGTTGAAGTTGCGGCTGCCACAAAAACTACAACAATTTTTACGAGCAAAACATTAATCTGGATAGCAATCGGAGCGGTGATTATTCTGCTAGGATATATGTCGCTTAAGCTGGTTCGTGAAACAAACGCTTCACAAAAACAAGAGCCTTAAGCTTTCGAAGCAGCCATCGCCTGGTCGATATCTTTGATAATATCGCTTACATCTTCTAACCCGGCTGAAATCCGAATCAATCCTGGAGTAATTCCAACCGCTTCGCGCTCAGCATCTGTTAGTTTGGAATGCGTAGTGGATGCAGAATGAGTAGCAATCGTTCTTGTATCGCCCAGGTTGGCGGAGTGCGAGATCATTTTCAATGCATTCAGGAATTTACGGCCGCCTTCAATGCCTCCGGCATGCTCAAACGTTACAACTCCCCCACCATGACGCATTTGCTTTTTCGCTAATGCGTGCTGTGGATGTGATGCAAGGAAGGGGTATTTAACTTTTAATACGCCTGCGTGCTTTTCAAGATGCTGCGCAAGCGTTAGCGCATTCTGACAATGACGCTCCATGCGTACGGCAAGTGTTTCAAGACTCTTGGACAATATCCAGGCATTAAAGGGCGACATCGATGGCCCGGTGTGACGCGCAAAGAAGCGGACCTCTTTGATCAACTCTTTCTTGCCAAGTATAGCACCACCTATTACCCTGCCCTGTCCATCCATAAACTTTGTTGCAGAATGCGTAACTAAATCTGCACCCCACTTCGCTGGATTCTGTAGGTAAGGCGTAGCGAAGCAATTATCCACATTCAAAATAAGTTTATGTTTATGTGCTAATCGGCCAAGCCATTCGAGATCAATGATGTCCAGCGCAGGATTAGAGGGTGTTTCAACGAAAATCATTTTTGTGTTCGCCTGAATCTTGCTTTCCCACGAAGCCTGGTCGGTTATATCTGCATACGTATATGAAATATTAAATCGTGGAAACAGAATGCTCAGAATCTGATGTGTCGATCCAAACAACGAGCGGGAAGCCAATATATGATCTCCAGATCTTAGCAGCGCGGCCATACTGCAATACATAGCAGCCATCCCCGATGCCGTAGCAATGCCGTCTTCCGTGCCTTCCATCAGGCAAAGCTTTTGAATAAACTCGGTATTGTTAGGATTGGAGAACCTTGTATAGATATTTCCAGAGATTTCATCCGCAAATAATGCCCTCGCCTGCTCGGCATCATCGAACACAAAGCTGGACGTCAGGTATAGCGGAACAGAGTGCTCGCGAAAATCAGTTCGTTCGTGCTGTGCGCGGATCGGGTCTGTTTCAGAGTAGCCGTCAAATTCTGTTGGGTTGCTCATGCGGGAATAATTTCAAAACTATGCGTAATCTTAGTTTGCGGCTTTAGTGATTCGGCTACGGAACAATACTTCTCAACCGATAACGAAATTGCTTTCCTTACCTTTTCTTCATCCAGGTTTCCAAAAAGTTTGAAGTGCACATTAGCTTCTGTGTATGGTGAAGGTGCGACATTTTCACGCTCGCCTGTAACTGTTACCTGAATATCTTTTAAGTCCTGCTTTTGTTTTTTAAGAATGCTGATCACATCAATCACACTGCATCCGCCCAAGGCAGTCAGTACAATTTGCATCGGACGCATGCCCTTGTTGAGACCGCCCATATCTGGTGACGCGTCCATGTGCAGGCTAGCACCCTGCTCATTTGTTGCCTCCATGTGGTAGGCATCGTTCAATCGTTTGATTTCAATTTTTACCATAAACTTTTTTATCCGGGAGCCAAAAACTGCCTAAAAAGAACGCAATCATACTGATTAAAGTTGCCGGAACCAATGACGGAACCGATAAAGGATAAAATTCAAAAAAGGCCCAGGCAGTCAATCCCGCTACCATGGCACCGATAGCGCCTGCGCTGCTTGAACGCTTCCAGTACATTCCAAAAACCATCGGTATAAAAAGTGAAACAAGCGTTAGAATGGATGAAATCCCGACCAATTCGTAAATGTTGGAATTCATAGTGGCCATAACCGTTGCCGCAATGCTAAAAAAGATCACAGACAGTCTGGTGATCATTAGCAATTGCTTATCGGTAAGTTTTCTTCTTATCAAAGGCTTTATCACATTCTCAGAGAAAAGTGCCGCAGGTGCAAGCATGGACGAACTTGTGGTGCTCATGATGGCCGAAAGTAAGGAGCCAAAAAACAAAACCTGAACCGGAACAGAAGTGTGCTGCAACACCATATTCGGCAAGGTTAGCTGTGTATCCATCCCTATTTCTCCGGGATACAAATGTTTAACACATAAGCTGATGAACAACGGAAGCATGGCAACGGTTAAATACAAGATCGCTGCATAGTAGCACGATCGTACAGCGATGTTAGCCGATCCGGAAGACATCGTTCGTTGGAAAACGTCCTGTGATGGAATTGAGCCAAGCCCCAGCACCGACCACGCAGCAAGCCAGGTAATAATTGCTGTGCCATTAAAATCCGGGAAAAATTTTAGATCTTTTTTAGGGACCTCACTCAACACCACGGAAACACCCCCCGCCTGCTCCGCGAGGATGTACGCCAGCACCAGCAAACCAACGATAATAATTATGCTCTGAAAAAAGTCTGTAATTGAAATGGCCCACATGCCACCAATGAATGTGTACAGGGTCACAATAATGGAGCTAATAACAATGGCATGGATCACAGGAACGTCCGCTACTACGTTCAGAATAAGTCCTAGTGCAACCAGCTGTGCAGCAATGTATCCGAAGTAAGCCGGGATCATAAAGGCGCTGGCAATAATCTCGGTTCGCTTGCCGTATCGGACCTTAAAGTAATCACCCAGCGTTACAAGATTCATGTTGTAAAGCTTGCGGGCGAAAAATATTCCGAAGAGCAGCAGACATAAGGAAGCTCCAAAGGGGTCCTCGATTACGGCAAACAACCCCCCTTCCATAAACCGTGAGGAAGCCCCAAAAACTGTTTCCGAGCCGAACCAGGTTGCAAAAAGTGCAGAAGTACTCAGCACGATCGGCAGGCTTCTGCCAGCAAGCATAAAGTCACTTGAGGACGAAACCCTTCTGGAGGCCCAAAGACCTATCAGAACGGTGACAATCAGGTATGCAATGACAGCAGTAAGTAACAATGCCTAACGTAAGAAAGGCTAAAGATTATTTTTTTCTACCTAATTGAAAAGCGCGGGTGATGTTAAAACCAAAATGAATATCGCCATCGAAGAAATCGCCTGTTGTTTCCGCCATAAATTGCCGTTCAACCATACCCTGCGAGTTGGTGAATACCAACTGAAATACATGGCCGCCTGTTTCGAACTCCAGGCCCACACCGATGGCATCATTGTACGGACTATCGGAATGGTCATTCAGTCGCAGATAATATTCAAGAACGAGGGCAAAACTTTTAGTGATCTTAAATCTGCCTCCCATTCCCAGAGAAATAAGATTGTTAACGGTAGTGTCTTGGTTGACGACAGGACGGTAAAGATACGAGGGTGATAGTTGCAGTGAGATGCGCGAAGAGAGCTTTCGGGCAATCAATAACTGGGTTGTGTACGCCATTTTATCAGGTGTGCTCAGCTCGTTCAGTTCCTCATTTTTTAACCCAAGGTAGGCCGCGCTTCCGAAAGCCGTTAGGGTTACCGGCATCGTTTCACTTTGACGCAAAACTTTATACTTGGCAAAATAATCGAAGGTCTTGTCAGAAGAGGTTCTGCCGATACCAACCATCAACCGGTCCGTTATTCCATATTCGAGGCCAAGTCTTACCACAGAGTTATCTAATCCGAAGGCCTCGTAGGCCCCGGAATTTATCGTTCCAAAACGGTGTGTTATAATAAACTCAAGAACATTTCTGTTCCGTGTTTCTACCGAGTGACCGTTAACGATACGGGTTCCGCTGAACGTAGCAAGTGTTAGGTCATTGGTCTTCGGGGTACTTTCTTCAAGTTCCTTTAAAAGATCATCCTGTGAAAACGCAAAAAAGCCAGCGAGCAGCAGGCAGGCAGTTAAAAGATATCGCATGTTGGGTTATTGAGGTTTATAGGTAATATCAACAGTTACTTCGACTTCTTCGGCAATGTTCTGAAATACAATCTGGGGTACTTTAATGTTATACTCCTCCAGCTTCACCTTGAATTTGGACTTTAAAATAATCTTATCACCCGACAGCGCTGTTCCGGTAATCTCAACTTCCCGAGTCACTCCATGAAGGGTGAGCTTTCCTGTTGCTTTAACCTGCTGAAGAGCTGATTGACTCGCATCCAGGTTGAGTATTTTACCGGAGAAGGTAGCCTTGGGGTACTTATCAGACTCCATGTATTTCTCATTGAAATGCTCCTGCATCAGCTTCTTGATAAATTGAAATTCCCTAATAGGAACGGAGAAAGCAAGCTCTCCGGTTTGTTTGTTAAAAATGCTGGATGTTTTAGAATTCGTTGCCTTAATATCCTCGATCAACGCATCCGAAAAAAAAGTGATGACACTCTTTTCTGCGACAAGCTTCTGCGCAGTCCCTTCGAGTGCCATCACACAAAACAACCCAAAAAATAGTCGCCACTTCATAGTAACTTAATTATTAGTTGCGCCATCATCAACCCAGCAGGCAATCAACGCCTTTTGTGTTGTAGTCAGCGAACCCCCGGGAGAACCTGCTTGAGGCATGCGGCCGCTTTGTGTTTGACCTTTAATCGCTGCAGCATTGTTCAGCACGCCAGTCTTAGTACTTAAGTTAGGAGATTGCGACCCGTTGTGACAATTGTCTATAGCACACTTGGCTTGAATAATCGGCATGATATCATCCGTCAGACTGGTACCGGTGTTTCCCCGGCTAACGGAAATTCCTTGCGGGAACACGCATCCTTCAGCATCCTTCACAGTGACCGTGTAATTACCGGTAGCTACGGATGTAAACGTGGATACGCTCCCGAACGCGCCAGTATTTAGCTGATATTGATAAGGCTCAGTTCCTCCCGTTGCGGTAAGCGCAATCGTCCCATTATTTCCGATACATTCCGTATCAGGCTCTGTAACGGCTGTAAGATTCAAATCGTTTCCCGGTATTCGAAGCTGAATTTCGGTAGATTGAACTGTACAACCATTCTTATCCTTTACCCTAAGGATATAATTACCTGTGCTGAGCTGAGTAAACACCGCATTGGAGCCAAAAACACCTGCGTTGAGTGCGTATGTATATGGTGCTTTACCTCCCGTTACCGATGCCGTTATCGAACCGTTTACAACGGTACAACTCTCCGGATTGACACTTTCGAAGGTTAGCGCCAAGTCGCTTTTAGAACAGTCAATTTTAGCAGGTTCATCCTCCCCGGCACAACCGCTATAAAAAATTAGAGACAAACATGTTCCTGTAATAATCAAGTTCTTAAAATTCGTCATAGGATTTATTTATTCAGCGTAACGTCAAATTTCAGGTTAATAAAAGCCCCCATACTAACCAGTGAAACCTTGCCCTCACCCACACCGGCTAAGGGGGCTTTTACAAAAGGTTCAAATTCTGCAGATAATCGGTTTGTAATACTTTTGGATACAGCAACAGACAAATTCATTACTTTAAACCACTCATTGTTCTCACCCTCTACCTGCTGCTCATAGTACGCATTACTACCATAATTATCCACGCAGTATACATAGCTTTCTTTGCGCATGATGTACGAAGAAAAACCTAAACCCGCGCGGAGTGAAAACGAACGTTCAGGGAAGAACGTATAATACACATTGATCGGAATATCCAGTATCCGGCAATCACCATCAAGCTCTTTCATGGGATAATCATACCCATCCAAATTGTAAGAACCTTCAACATCCTTTGTTTTGTAAAGTTTCTTAGAAGAAATAACACCGGTGTATACTGACCAACGATTGTTAAAGGAGTATCCGACCAACAGACCATAGTTGATTCCTGACTTACTTGCAGAGAAATAGTTTACCGAGGAAAAATCAGGAGACAGAACAGCTTTGAGGCTAAACACGCCTCGCTGCGATTTTTTATCTTTCTTTTCCGCTACGGTCGAAACATTCTCAGCAGAATCAGTTCTTGTCTTTTCAGGTGAAGATTCAGCAGAATCCGTTGCTGCGAGCAAATCTTTTTCAACAACTCCGGACGATGAAGTGCTCCGCACTGTTTCAGGTGCGGTAGCGTGCGAAACCATGATATCGGAAGTGATAACGGCAGGCTCTGATTTTTCAGTGGCTGGGAGTTCTGTATCCCTGTCGGGCTGGATACCATTATCTCCTTTATGTGTATTTCCTTTACGTGCAGACTTTTCTTTAGTATCCGGATACTTATCGTTTCTGGATTCAGCCGTGCTTACAGCATGAACTCCACCACCTTTATTTTCCACTGGTTGCGCTGGCGAGAGATTTTCTCTACCAGCCAGGTTCGTTTGTGACTGCTGTTCCTGAACAACGCCCTGAGTTGCGTTATTAGATCCATTCTTCCCGTTTGTTTTGGCTATAGTTTCGCGATCATCTGTTGCTGCAAACCACACTGCAGTCACAGCAATTAATCCCGTAGTTGTTACTGTTGTAATAGTCTTCCAATTCCAGAAGCTGGCAGGCTTAACAGGATTTTTATCCAGCATTGAAGACATCTGTTTCCAGGCGGAGGCATCCTGGGGAGGCACAAAGCCTTCAGCGGCCTCTTTAAACAGGTTGTCCAGTTCGTTATCAGACATATTTTGCATAAGCACCTTTACGGTTTGCTTTCTCGATCATTTCTTTCAGATTTTCACGCGCTTTCATCAGGTTAGACTTCGAGGTGCCCTCTGAAATATTCAATATTTTGGAAATCTCATCATGCTTAAACCCATCGATTACATGCAGGTTAAATACTGCGCGATAAGCCGGTGATAACTGCTGGATCATTCCGATCAATTCGGCATATGAAATATCATCGAGCACGTTTGCTACAGCAGGCTCAAAGACAAGATCCGTAGCCTCTACATGATTGTAATGCTTAGATTCTTTCCTGTAATGATCAATCGCTGAATTAACCATGATCTTCCGCAGCCATCCTTTAAAGGATAGTTCGGTTTCATGTTGATCCAGTTTTTGAAACACTTTCATAAATCCGTCATTCACAATTTCCTTTGCTTCATCGAGAGAGCGGCAGTAGCGAATGCAAATGCTCATCGCATAGGCATAGTAGTGCTGGTACAGCAATCGCTGACTTTCACGGTCGTTTTTCTTACAACCTTCCAGCAGTAGCCTCATAGGAGCTTCCTCGTTAATCAAAAAATTTTTCACAAGACGGGGCGATTGGCAAAAGGGTTGCCTTACTGTAGAAATTTACTGATAAAATCCGGGACGTTTCGTAATGATAGCCTTAGGGTGCTGATCCGACAAGGAAATGTCGTTTTTGACAAAATTTAAAGCCCTCTTAAACAGAAAATCCCCCGAAGTCCTTGACCACGGGGGATAATCATTGTCTATAGTTGGCTTTAATCTGGAATAAATGTAAGCGCAGCCATTAACTCTACAATTGTTGAATCGGTAACCCGCAATTATTCCGGATAAAATGTCAAATACGTGGATGAAAGAACCTACTTCTCTTGTTGGGTAACAGAATCCGCTGGTAACGAGTCGCGTTGGACGTATTTCTTCTGCAAGCGCTCTTTCAATTGCGGCTTGGAACCGGGGAATGTTGTACGGGTGGAGATATCGTAACTGGCATAGAAAAGGGCCACCATGAAAACTAACGCTAAGCTTGCAAATATTTTTTTTGATCGGGTCATGCCACACAAAGCTACAAATTCTTTATACGTCTGCTAGATTATGTCACCGCTACGGTAGGAAGTTGTTAACAAAAATTATCCCGCAAAATTAGTGATTTATGCTCAACGTCAGTCTCTCTTACAACCTTATTCGGACGCACTGCGTCTAATAGCAAAATACCTTTTTATGAAGACCATAGTATTAATTTTCTTATTGTCAGCCGTGTCAACAGGAATCTGTGCGGCAAAACCCCAGGTTTATTATTGGGTTATAGAGACGAATACATGCAAGAATAATTTTAGCATTATTCGGATTTACGATGACAAGCATCAATTAATCTATACAGAGCATGTTGAAAAAGTACTTGATATCGCTGATCCGAAAGTAAGTCGAAGACTTAACCGGAAAGCAAAAAAACTAACGGCCCTGAAAGAGCAATAGAACGGATGGATCAATCCAATACCGTGTAAATAACCTCCGGGTTGGCTTTATTCTTCAGGCTAACCTCACCTACCCGCTTGCAATTAAAGGAGCCTTTTACCGTATTAAATGCTTTCTCATTAATGATTATCTCACCCGGACTGGCCGCTGCCTGCAACCGTTGTGCCGTGTTAACCACATCTCCGATAACGGTGAAGTCTAACCGCTTCAGGGAAGCTGCGCCAATGTTACCGGTAATCATTTCACCGCTGTTAATGCCAATGGCAACTTTGGGCGAGAAACTAAGTTCACTGGGAAGTGCATCAATCTTGTTCCGGATGTTCAGGCTCGCATCGATGGCCCGGTCAAGGTGAAATTCGCCTTTGAAAACGGCCATCACGCAATCGCCCATGAACTTATCCACGATACCTGTCTGACTGATGATCTCTTTAACGATTACATCGAAATACCGATTCAGTAATTGAACCACTACATCCGGGGATTCCTTTTCGCTGATGGAGGTAAAGCCACAAATGTCAATAAAGGCTACCGTGCCTTCAATGGTTTCATTGGCAGTCAGTGAATGCTCAAACTCTTTGGAGTTCATGAACGTAAGCACGTTCGAGTCTACGTACATCCGGAGAATGTTATTTTCCTTGATCGCCTGAAGTGTTTCCTTCATTTGATTAACGTGGCGAATGGTTTTCTCCATGGTTAATGCCAGGTCTTCGAAATTGATCGGCTTGGTAACAAAATCGAACGCTCCCCGATTCATGGCCGTGCGAATGTTGTCCATATCGCCATACGCAGATACCATCACCGTTTTAGACATCGGTGAGGTTTCACTGAGCCTGGTGAGCAAGGTGAGCCCGTCCATCTCAGGCATGTTGATGTCGCTCAGCACAATTGCGATATCCGGATGTTCCTGCATTTTTTTGAGCGCATCGTTGCCGTTCACCGCAAAGACGAATTCGTATTGCTGCTCGCGAATTTTCTGCCTGAATTTTTGCCGGATAAGGGTCTCCAGATCTACCTCATCATCCGCTACTAAAATTTTCGTCATGCAATGCGGGTCTTTAGCTTTTCTTTTAGCGCTGTGAAGTCAACCGGCTTAGTCAGGAAATCATCTGCCCCAAGCTTCATAGCTTCGTTATAATTATCAGCATCTCCGTAGGCGGTAATCATCATCACAACCGGAGGTGGAACTTCATATTTCTCTTTGATTTCCTTGAGCAGCTCAAGCCCGCTCATTCCGGGCATATTGATGTCTGACAGAATCAACACAGCTTCATGATGATTTTCACGCATGTATATCAATGCCTCTTCCCCTGAAAAAGCGAATGCAAAGTTCATTTCCTTATCGCGTATCTCTTTACGAAAGCGTTGTTCAAATAAGGTTTTTACATCGTGTTCATCATCGACTACTAAAATTTTCATACTATAGATTGTTTGCTGGTATTTGAATGTTAAATGTTGTGCCTTGTCCTTCGTGTGTTTCGACCTTCAGCTCACCTCCATGTGCTTTCGTTACAATGTCGTAGCTCATGCTTAGGCCTAGTCCCGTTCCCTGGCCAGCAGGCTTGGTAGTAAAGAATGGCTGGAATATCTTATCAATTATGTGCTGTGGTATGCCATTGCCATTATCGGATACCCGGATCTCCACTTTATCCCCCACCTGACGGGTTGAAACTGTAACCGTTGGCTCATACTTGGTGCCCGGTACGTTTTTCATTTCGTAGGCTTTCTTCTCAGTCACTGCGTAGAAGGCGTTCGTGATCAGGTTCAAAATCACCCGGCCAAGATCTTGCGGAACTACGTTGACTTTAGCCAGACTGCTATCAAATTCAGTCTTCATGGTGGCATTAAAGGTTTTATCCTTTGCGCGCAGCCCGTGATACGCCAGGCGCAGGTATTCATCCGCCAGGGCATTGAGATCGGTTGGTTCCTTTTTATTGTTGCTGGCACGTGAATGCTGGAGCATGCTTTTCACAATGGCATCAGCACGCTTTCCGTGGTAGATGATCTTTTCTTCGTTCTCCGAAATATCATCAGCCAGTGCAGTTGCATTGGCAATGTTGCCAGCAGTCAACTCCTGTTTCATTTCATTGATCAGTTCCTTATTAACATCCGAGAAATTGTTCACAAAGTTGAGCGGATTCTGAATCTCATGCGCAATACCGGCAGTCAGTTCACCCAATGAAGCCATCTTCTCCGACTGGATCAATTGCTTTTGCGTTTCCTGTAAATCGTTTAATGATTTTTGTAATGCGTTGGTGCGGTTCACAACTTTCTCTTCGAGGATTTGATTTTGACGTTTCAGGACACGCGAACGGAAACGGATATACGTAGTCACGATTCCAAAAAATACAATTGCATAAAGTGCATTGGCCCACCATGTTTTCCACCACGGTGGCGTAATCGTAAAACTAACTTCAGCGGGTCTACTCCATAACCCATTAATTCCTCGACTGGCAACTTTAAACGTATACCGGCCTGGTGGAAGATCACGATAGTTTTCAGTCACAACTTTATCCGTAATCGCGCTCCAGTTTTTATCAATACCCTCCAGTATATACCGGTACCGTACCTTATCCGGATTGCTTAACTGCATCGATGCATAATTAAAGCTCAGGTAATTCTGATCGTATGGCAATACCAGGTTTTGAGGAATGTAAAATACAGTTTCGATTGAATCCCAGGTGATGTTATTTTGAATCAGGTAGTTATCGGGTGGTAGCGAAGATCGATCCCGAAAGTCGTTTCTCTTTTCATTCAAATTGATAGCTGCTATATACGGAGTGCCGGGTGTTGGATTTAAGGTAATAGAATCCATTACCAGTAAAACCAGTTCCTCTACACCTGCCCAATACTGACCGCTTTTCGTGAACATAGCACTGTTCTCAGCAAAGTCAAGCGCGCCCAATCCTTGAGGCTTTCTCAAGTTTGCTATTTGATAGACAACCTCATTTCCGTTTTTGATTTCTGGTTTGATAATGGACAACCCGTTTGTTGTACCTGCATAAATTCGTCCGTTGCGTTCATTTAACGTAAAGGTTCCATTATCCGCTAGTCCTTCGCTCGTAGTTAGGATAGTTACTGAATCATTTTCCGGATTAACAATATCAATACCGCCCCCGGAGGCTATCCACATATTTTTATGAGAATCCTCCAATAAAGCAGTGGCCGTATTACTGGCAAGTCCCTGATCTTCTGCAAAAAATTTCATCGTGGTGCGTTGCGCATCGATGACCATCGCTCCGGCACCACTGGTAATCCAAAGCTGACCTTTGCTGTCCTTCTGCATGGAATTGATATAAGAATCCTTCCAGGTTGAAGGCATGTTTAAAATCCTCTCCTGTTGCCGCTTATCGGGATTGAACAGATACAATTTACCACTCGCGGTACCAACGAACATATCACCGTCTGCCTCTTCATACAAAATAGTGCCTCCCGGGTATGGTAAACCGTGCTCAGTTTTAACACTTTGAATGGTTCCGTTTTTCGGATCAATAATTTCCATGCCATTGCCATTACTACCCACCCAGATTCGACCCTTACTATCCTCTAACAGATAAGACGACCTAAAATAAAATAAGCCTTCATTTTGTGTAATGTGCTGGATGCTTTCTGATACCGGATTGTACACATTGATACCGTTGTTGGTACCCATCCAGATTTTGCCATCTTTAGCTTCGAGAGTCGACCAGATACTTACACTTCCTAAGCCTTCTGCTTTCGTGAAATTGCCTGGCCGGCCCAACTGTTGATTGTACACTGTGGTTATACCTACCTCCGAACCCACCCAAACCTGACCCTCATCATCTTTAACGAAATGATATATAACATTTCCCGGATTTGCGGAGAGTTTTTCCAGCATGTTTAGTTTTGAGTCGAACACAAAAGCAACTCCATCTCCCCTGCTCATCCATACTTTTCCATTACTATCTTCCATAAGAGCACCCAACCCGGGACTATTTATGGTAACAACACCCTGGTCAATACCCATATATTTTACAGTACCTTTTTCTCGATCTACTATCGTTGCTCCTTCAACACCACACACCCACATCTCGCCCGTACTCGACTGAAGAACGCCAAACGTTCTGTTAGCTGCTAATCCGTGACGTTGGTCAAAGGTCTTCATCCGGTTAGCGTTGATATCTACAATAGCGATACCCTGGAATGTAGTGATCCAGATCAACCCTTCGCTGTCCTTTCGAATCCCTACGTTCCGATCGTCAGGCAACCCGTTTGCCGAGTTAAATTGTCTGACGATTCGTGTTGCCGGATCATAGACAGCAACGCCTAGACCCATACTGGGAATCCACATCCGGCCCTTATCATCCTGAATTATATTAAACGTGGCGCCCGTAATACTGGGAAACTTATCCTCCAACATTTCAAGAATGCCTTTGGCTTCATCGAGCATATAGACAGTGCCAAGGCGACTACCGATCCAAATTCGGTTTTGTTTGTCACGCATAAGGGAAAGGAGATCGATATCGATAAGCCCGTGTTCCAATCCATAAATTTCCAGGTATGTACCATCGTACCGGCAAAGACCTTTATTAGTAGCAATCCACAAAGCACCGGACGGATCTTTTAGAAAGTCCCGTGCAGTGCCGGGCAAGCCGATGGGGCTGGCGTCCAGAAACCCACGCGTAACTCCGGCTGCGGACACAGGCCAGCCAGATACGATCACGGTGGGTGGAAGCAGTTTTATAATTTTATTTTTAAGTGTATCCGCAGGGATGTCATTTATATTAAGCGCAGTATCGGGTAACGTATTCCAGTCAAAAGATTTTTCAACCATCGGCTTTATTAAAGGCTTGGCGCCCCCTAAGTCAAATGGCTTTGAGGGAATCTTATCGAGTGAAAATTTTCTGGTAGGTATTGCTTTTATGCTGTCGGGACCAAGCGTTTTCCACTGAATGGTGACAGGATCGCTAAATTTGAAGGCTTTCTTTTGGGGCTGTGTGAACTCTGTTTCATTTTCCGGAAACGGAACTTTATCACCTGAATTCCAGCAACTTACCAGACATAAGGCAAGCACTGAAAATATAACTGCTCGCTTAGCGAGGGTAAGATCAAGCCAATACATGAGGTTCAGGTTTTGAGGTAATTTTGGTCGTATAAGATATGAATAAATTATGGGTTCAAGACAATCTGCTTAATGCTCACGTAAGATATTTTAAGTCAACGGAAGAATGATATTAAACTCAGTCCCTTCATTTTCTTTTGTTTTTACTTTTATTTCTCCTTGATGCGCTTTCACAATATCATAGCTCAGTGACAATCCTAAGCCAGTCCCTTGCCCCGTGGGCTTAGTGGTAAAGAAGGGCTGAAAGATTTTATCCAGTACTTTTTGAGGGACACCGTTACCATTATCTTTCACGGAGACTAAAATTTTATTGTCAACCTTCTTAGTTGAAACCGAAACCATTGGTTCGTAATGACTGTCAGGCTGAGCTTGTCGAAGCCTCTCGTTAACAGCATAGAACGCATTTGTGATTAAGTTTAAAATCACTCTACCTATATCCTGCGGAACAACATTCAAAGTAGGGAGACTGACATCCAGGTCAGTGTTAAACTTCGCGTTGAACGACTTATCCTTAGCTTTCAATCCGTGGTACGCCAAACGCAGATACTCATCGCATAAAGCATTGATGTCTGTAAGTTCTATTTGCCCGCTGCTGTTACGTGAATGTTGCAGCATACCTTTTACGATATCACCCGCGCGTTTACCGTGGTGGTTTATTTTTTGCCCGTTGTCCTTGATATTTTTTGCGATTGCCTTTACTTCGGCAAGATTTCCTTTGCTAACTTCTTGTTCCAGTTCACCGATCAACTCGGTGTTGATTTCGGAGAAGTTATTTACAAAGTTCAACGGGTTCTGAATCTCATGCGCAATGCCTGCTGTCAGTTCACCGAGCGAGGCCATCTTCTCGGATTGGATAAGTTGGGCCTGGGTGGATTTAAGATCGGCCAACGCGTGCTCCACATTCTTCTTTTGCGTTTCGACTTCCGCTTTCTGTTGTTGAAGTAGGTCGTTCGCTTTTTTACGGCTCAGGTTATTTCGGTAAAGCAACAAAGCAATAATTGAAAATACAGCTAAGCCTCCAAGCAGTGCATATTGTTTTAGTTCGGTCTGATACGCTGCTTTGCGCCCCTCTTCTTCTATGCCGCGCAATTGTTCTTTAAACGCAAGTGCCTGTATGATATTCTGATTGTTCTCATTGAAAATCAAATCCTTTGCATTTGTCTCTACATTTAAATAGTAATATGCGCTGTCCTTTTGATTAAGCTTATCAAAGAGTTGCCGCTTTATCCTGGCTGCTGACAATTGTAAATTAGGATTAAAGAATTTTATTGATCGTGACCAATATTTTTGAGTGAGTACCCTTGCTTCTTCAAATCGTCCTTGTTTAATTAGATAAGGAATGTAGCTCACATAAATAGTCGAAGCTCGGCTGGTGATTGATGAATCAGTTAAGGCTATTGCCTCTTTAAAGTGGAGCTCTGCCTGTTGAATATTACCTAATTTGATATTGAGGTGTGCATTATAAATACTTGATTGAGTTCTAAAAACAGTGGCATTCATTCTGGCACTGTTCTCGGTGAACGCCAGCCCGTATTGCTGTGCCGAATCTAGCTGGTCCGTCACTAAAAAATAATTAGCCATGTTGCGCTGATATTGCACCAGCATATAATAATATTTATCAGAAGATTTATCAGGTAGAAATCTTCCACCCCTACGTGTATAATTTAAAAATTCTTGTCGGTTCAGCAAGGTTCCATAGACTGCGGCAATGTCAAAACATATTGAACTAATTCTTCTTTTGTCGTTCACTTTTTCGGCCAATGGCAAGGCTTTAAAATAGTATTCCAACGCGGCTGCATTATCCCCTTTGTTTTGATAAAGATAGTACCCGATCCAGTCATAACTGGTGGCGAGCATCGCATCGCTTTTTTGGCTCTGGGCAATGCGCAGCAATTCTTTACAGGCCGAAGAGTCAATTTGGTTTACCAGATACACATCTTCGTTTTCTAAGATTTTTACAATGAGGTTAAACCGCAATTCAGGGTCTGTTTCAGATGCCAGCACGGTTTTTAAACTATCGGTGAGCTTGCTTTGCGCCAAACCCGTGTTGAATAATAAAACTAATAAGAGCACCGCAGAAAAAACTTTTTTCATAGTTGTTATGCTGGTATTTGAATAATAAATGTTGATCCCTTTCCTTCTACCGTTTCCACTTTCAGTTCACCACCATGCGTTTTTACAATATCATAACTCAAACTCGACCCCAAACCTGTTCCTTGATTTATCGCTTAAGACCCGAGGAGATTTCTCTCAGCCGCTCTTGTTTCGATTGCTCCCGATTTGTTTTGCTAAACGTTGTATGGTACCGATGCGATTGAAGAAATGTCCGTTGCATAATATTCCATTCCCGTTCGGTCTCCACTACGCCAGCTTCCAGCATCTCCTGATATAACCTTCCACCGATTTCATAAAAATCAGCCCGACCGAGATAATCCAGGTCAGCATCGCACAATACTTTTTCAAGTTGGGTAACCGGAGATTGCGGCAGTCGTGTAGCCAGGATCATATTACAAATGATCTCTATCTGCTGCTCGTTAAAGCCAAAAGCAGGAAGCATTTCTCTTACCATCTCCGCACCTTTTTCCTCGTGATTTTTGGGTGAATGAATAAATCCAACATCGTGAAATAAAGCCGCTACCCGAAGAAGTTTTACCTCATCCTGCGATAGCTGTTCAGCTTTAGCAATTGTAAGAGACGCCTGCAAAACATCCTGAATATGCGCCATGTTATGATATTGATGCCCCGGTAATTCTTTATTCAGGAGATCAGTAATATGCTTTTCCGCAGCTTCAAAACTGGGAGCGGATGATTTTTCAGATTTATCCCGAAAGTCCTTCAGTAAAGGATCAACCGACAACCAGATAAGATCAACATCATTGGTTTGTTTTGCCTTCGCTAACCAATGCTGTGCATTCGTATCATCACCCATAGCGTGAGCGACATATACGATATAAATATTTACCCCTTTCTCATGCGCATCACTTCGTTTGATCAATTCATCCAACAGCTCTTTTGCCTTATCTTTATTCTTCAATTTTGTATACGCTGAAGCGAGGTAGGCAACCGTAGACGGTGGGCGAATTGCGGAAGCACGAAACCCTGCATCAGCAGTTTTAATTACGTCTTCATATTTTCCCATGGTTAAATATATCCGGGCGCGGAAATCATGCAGACGGATAACAGCAGGATACAATTGAAATGCTTCCTTAATTGTCTCCAACGCTTCTTCATACCTGCCCATCATATACCGGCAGATGACTTCGTAGTTGAAATACGCTACGGTTAACGGGTCAATCACTTTCGCCCGCTCCACAACGTTACTTGCCTCTTCAAAGCGACCCATCATGTTGAGCACGTAGCCGTAGGCATACAGCACCGCTGCATTGTTGGGGTTTAGGTCTATTGCCTGAATCAGTAATTTTTCCGTTGCTGCGAAATCCTTAGCGATAAAAAATTCCAAAAATGCTTTTGTCAGGTAGTCATTACCCGATGGACCTCGTTTCCAGGCTTCGTTTAAATATAGTTCGATATTCTTTTCAGCCTCCAACGGTGAGAGATCACCGTTCCACGACATCCGCGCTGAATACGAACTCGCGAGATAAGAATACGCCTCTTTAAACTCCGGATCCTTAGCAATCGCCTGCTTAAAATACTCCGTTGCTGTCCTATACCCATCCACACTCCATTGATTAAACGCATGGCGGCCCTTTAGAAATAGATTGTAGGCTTCCAGGTTCTTGGTGGGAATCTCTTTCAGCTTCTCTTGTTGTTGAGGATTTAAGGATGCATTCAGCTCTTTTGCAACAACCTCTGCTACACTATTTTGGATTTCAAAAATATCATCCAAACTCTCATTGAATACTTTCGACCAGATATGATCGTCTTTCACAGCATCAATCAGTTGAACACTTATACGAACTTTATTCTGCTGCATCTGCACTCCGCCTTCCAGAATAAACTTCACACCTAACTCAGCGGCTATTTCCGGAGCTGACTTGTCAGTCTTTTTGTACCGCATCACGGAGGTGCGGGAAATAATTTTCAACTGTTTATTACCTGCCAGCTGACTGATGATATTCTCGGTTATCCCATCCGAAAAATACTCTTGGGAAGGATCGTTACTCATGTTTCTGAAAGGCAGAGCCGCTATTGATTGCCGGGTATCTTCTGATTCAATAGCAGCAAGTATAGGATTGCTGACACGACTGGTTGATGTTGGACGCAGGATGCCGTTAATAATTTCCTTAATCGCGTTCGCTACTTTATTTACCTGATTCCGGTAATCGGTTTTATTCTGATTATCATTCCGGTGATCGGTTGACTTCAATGGTCGGTTAACCCCAGGTTCTTTGTAAATAAAGTCCACTGCGCGCAACACCCCTCCTATTTCTTTTTCAATAATGGCTTTATCATCAGCATCAAGATCATGAATCCGGATCGGAAGCAATCTGCTCCCAACGTTACCGTTGCTTAGTTTAATATCCCGATCATATTTATCCGCCTGAGCGAGTTTATTAAACACACAAAACTCATGTTGCCAGGCAAAGCTTTTGGTGTCGCTATACGTTTGCGAGATAACAGCAATGAAAATGAGACTCTTCAATTTCCTTTCAAGACTTTTATCGACATTGTGTGTTTCCAGTAAACCATCGTATGGATTGCTGTCGAAATAAACAGAGAGCGGTTCCTTGATGGTGGCTGCCAGTTCTTCCTGGAGCGCTTTAACAAATTCCGTTACCCACCCGGACCGGTTATCGTTGTGGCGATAAGAGATAAAAATATCGTATTCGAATCCAGGAATTATAGATGCCATGAAAATAAATGATGTGCTTGTTTAA
>Ga0075156_10000210_pt1 | contig 30300 bp, 28 predicted proteins | sample JI81AbrownDNA_FD_70966 | JGI IMG/M metagenome (GOLD analysis project Ga0075156, IMG submission 70966) | Wastewater effluent complex algal communities from Wisconsin, to seasonally profile nutrient transformation and Carbon sequestration -... | ecosystem: Engineered > WWTP > Effluent > Algae...
GAGGTGTAAGTGATATTGAAAAAGTCAGGAAAATTGAAGCCGAGTATCCCAAACTGAAATTAATGTATGGCTTCAATCATCGATATCATGAGTCTGTTAGAGAAGCATTAAGAATATTGAATTCAAAGGAACTAGGAAGCGTAATAAATATTAGAGGCGTTTATGGCAAATCGAAATTAATAACGTTTAACCAACCAGATTGGCGTACGAAAAGAAATATTTCAGGAGGGGGTGTGCTCCTGGATCAGGGCATTCATATGGTCGATCTGATGAGATTGTTTGCTGGCGAGTTTACGCAAGTTTATAGCTTCGTTTCTAATAACTATTGGAAGTTTGATGTAGAAGATAATGCCTATGCATTGATGAAATCTGATCGTGGCGTAATTGGCATGCTAAATTCCTCAGCGACTCAATGGAGACATAGGTTTCATTTAGATATTAATTTAGAAAAAGGTTCCTTGATTCTCGGTGGGATTTTGTCAGGCACCAAAAGCTATGGGGCAGAGACTCTGACAATTGTTCAAGCAGATCCTGAGAATGACGGTGGTGATCCTAAGGAACACGTCATTCGATACAATAAGGATAATTCCTGGGACGACGAAGTAAAATCATTTGCACGTTCTGTTTTGGAAGATTTACCAATTGAGAGTGGCACATCGCACGATGCTCTAAAAACAATGCAACTGGTATTTCAAATATACTATTCTGATAGAGAATGGCGCGAAAAATATAATATTGATAATCCTTATGAAAATGGATAAAAATTGTGATTTAGAACTTCTTGAAAACGTGAAGAAAATAGTCTCTGAAATTGGAAGTGATCTTACTCTCCGAAGAGAACATCAAAATCAAAAATCTTCTTTTCACGCGGAATTGGAACGCGAATTGAAAAGTTCGTTGGATACATTATTCGAAGAGAGAATTTTAAAACAGCTTTTGCCATTTGGTTTTCCTGTATTAAGTGAAGAGACAGGATACGTTCAGAATAAAGACTCAACTGGTAAATATTTTATAGTAGATCCGTTAGACGGAACTTTTAATTTTATTAGGGGATTGGGTCCGGCTACAGTCTCTGTTGGATTTTGGAAACATGATCAACCGATATTTGGGGTCATATACAATTTAATAGATCGGAAACTTTACTGGGGTGGTAAAGACTTTGGTGCCTACTGTGAAGGAAAGGCAATCCATGTATCTTCTAACAATAATAAAATGGAATCCTCTCTCTGCACAGGCATTCCCTCTCGTTTTGATTTCAATGATCCTGTGAATCAGGCAATATTTTGGGAAAAAATTAAGTCTTTTGCCAAAATCAGAATGTTTGGCTGTGCTTCCGTTTCGATTTTACGAGTAGCGGAAGGTGCCGCTGAGTGCTATTGGGAGAATTCAATTATGCTTTGGGATGTCGCAGCAGCTTTGGCAATCCTGGAAGGCGCAAAAGGACAATTTAAAATAATGAAGAAATCAAAAGAGTATGAACTCAATGTTTCAGCAGACAATGGTTTCTTAGTTATTTGATTTTTGTTGAGATAGAATAATGAAGAAACAGGAAAAAGTAGCAGTTTGTTCGCGTTCATTTTCTAAGAATGAAATCCTTCGTTCGGAATTGCTCGAACAATATGAACATGTTAAGTTCAATGAAGATGGATTAAATTTGGTCGGGCAGTCTTTAATCGATTTTTTGAGAGGGTATGACAAAGCAATCACTGGTCTTGAAGTTATTGATGAAAATATTCTCAGCTTCCTGCCTGAGTTAAAAGTTATAGGTAAATACGGCGTGGGATTGAATATGATTGATATGTCTGCTCTCCGGAAGTATGGGATACGCCTAGGTTGGTTTGGGGGTGTAAACAAGGTATCTGTTGCAGAGCTTGCGTTAACTTTTGCGATCTCTCTTCTTCGCGGAATACATAGGGCAAATCGGGAAGTCCTTTCTGGCAAGTGGAGTCAAATTGTTGGTCGAAATCTCTCAGGAAAATCATTTGGAGTCATCGGATGTGGACACATTGGCAAGGAATTGATTCGTCTTCTTCAGCCTTTCAGCTGTAACGTATTAGTTCATGACATATTAGATTATAAATCATTTTATAATCAATTCAACGTAAAACCCATTGGTATAGAAGACTTATTAAGTCAGTGTGATATCGTTTCACTGCATATTCCCTTAGACCGATCTACACATAATATAATTGATCATTCGAGATTGCAACTTATGAGATCCAATTCGATTCTTATTAATACTTCACGTGGCGGATTAGTCGATGAAGCCGCTCTCAAAAAAATGTTAATAGAGAATAAAGATTTCTCAGCTGCCTTTGATGTATTCGATGAGGAACCTCCAAAAGATTTAGAGCTAATTCGATTGCCGAATTTTTTATGTACACCGCACATCGGTGGCAGTTCTATCGAATCTGTTTTAGCTATGGGAAGAGCGGCGATTCGTGGATTAGAAGAAAACAGTTTACCACAAGAGGAAAATAATGAGTAAATTAAGGTTAAGTAAAAGTTTGTCTGAAAGAATTTCCGATTTCAAAGAATCTGACTTGTATCAGGTTAAATCTACACAGGCAAAAAGTGAATATTGGAAATATTTTTCTGAAACGATTGAAAGTAAATTGGAAAAAGAGAGCATTAATATCGAGGGAAAGTCAGGAGTCTATATACCAAATCAAAGCAAATACTCAATAGAAAATATTTTGAGCTACTTGAAGCTTCTCCTTTCTCCTACCTTTGTGTTAAGGAGAATACTGGAGAAGATAGGTGAACGGATTCATGGTCCGTTTCTGATGTCCTACGAGAATTCTTATAATTGTGTCATGAAAAGTGAACCAATCTCTGATCCAGACCTTTCTCGATTTAGAATCAATCATCATCTAATGATAAACTTTCCAGGGATTCTTGGAAAAGTATCGGAATTAAAAAAACATTATAAAAAGTGGTCGGGGTTTGAATTACAGGGAAATGTGATTCAACAATATTATTTTCAGAATATAATTCGAACAAAACTGAATCAGACATCCTTATCTACGGTATTAGAAATTGGGCCTGGAAATGGAAATTTGGCTTCCATACTTTACCAGGAATTTCCAGGCAGTCGATTCATCTTGATCGACCTGCCGGAAACGAGTATCGCTGCAATCTCGTTTATTGGAAATGTATATCCTAATTCAAAAATACTTTTGCCACAAGAGTGTAGTAAGGTAGCTCTTAAGGAAGGAGACTTTGATTTTGCTTTTTTGACTGTGGATCAGCTCTCACTATTATCTGAAAATTCAATAGATTTAGCGATTAATGTGCATTCGTTTCAAGAGATGACACATAGTCAGATCGCTACATACTTTGATCTGATACAAAATACAGTTAAATCAGATGGATATTTTTTTACAGCAAATAGAGTGGAGAAGATTCCAACTTCAGGAAATGCGTATACTCAAGAACAATTAGATCCGCCGAATCTATTTTCAGAGTACCCATGGCGAAAAGAAAATCTTACGCTTGTTTATGAGATATCTAGGCTCCATCGACTTACACAATTGGATGATATTTTTATAAAATTAGAACAAATAAAGAAGTAATATTTAATGAACATATTTCCCAAAAAACCATTATTAAATCCTTTACTCAGGAGACCGAATGCCCTTGATTCAGAAGAAAGAGACGTCACGAAACTTTGGTTAGATAAAAATGAGAATTTGGATCCGATATTAAATGAAATTAATAAGACCATAATGAATTCGATTCCTCCTGAAGTAATCTATACTTATCCGGAGGCAGGGAAATTATACAGAAAGTTAGGTAAACATTTAAATCTCGATCCAAATATGCTCATTCTAACGCCTGGTAGTGACGGTGCGATAAGATTGGTATTTGATTCCTTCGTGGAACAAGGTGATCTTGTCATCCATTCTATGCCTACATTTGCCATGTATCCAGTTTATAGCCAAATGTTTGGAGCCATAGTAGAAACTGTTGAATACTTCTCATCGAATGATGGAATTAGGATAGATTTAGAAAATTTCCATTCAATGATACTTAAAAATCGACCAAAGTTAGTTTGTTTGCCAAATCCTGATAGTCCAACGGGAACGATTCTAACAAGAGATCAAATTGAAAAAATCTTAAAGCTTTGTGAACGAACGGGAACTGTCTTATTAGTGGATGAAGCATACCATCCATTTTATAATTCCTCTGTTATCGATTTGGCAAATCAGTCAGAAAATATAATCATCGCTAGAACATTCGCGAAAGCCTGGGGCGCGGCTGGTCTTAGGTTAGGTTATGCTGTAGCACATAAAAGTACAATACAGTATTTGCATAAATTGCGTCCAATGTATGAGGCTAGTTCTATAGCGGTCGAATTTGCTTTTAAGATGTTGGATTTTAATTCTGAAATGTTGGCATCTGTGAATCGTATTTTAGAATCGAAAGAGTATTTCGCTTTAGAAATGGAGTCGCTTGGTTATGTAGTGAATCGAACGAAAGGTAATTTTATTCACATCAAATTTGGAAGCCAATCTGAGAAAATCCACGAAGCGTTAAGCAATCGAGTTTTATATCGGTCTTCTTTTGATCATCCAAGTTTAAAAGGGTATAGCAGATTTTCAATAGGAACTAAAAGTATGATGATGGAATTGGTTTCAATTATTAAAAATTCAGTTCAAACATGAAAGAAAAAATAGTAAAAGTCGGAATAATCGGATGTGGTCGAATTGCCGGTCACCATTGTACTTCGATTCAAGAAATTGATGGAATAGAATTGGTGGCAGTTTGTGATTTAGAACTTGAGAAAGCCGATAAATACGGCAAACAATACAATTGCCCATCCTATGATAACTACCATACGATGATCAAGGAAAATAGTGAAATTAATACAATTGTAATCGCCACCCCTTCTGGAATGCATTATTTGCATGCGAAGGATATACTTAGTAGATATAAAAAGAATTTAATTATAGAAAAGCCTACTTTCATGAAGCCAAAACATGTGGAGGAGATTTATCAATTAGCGGAGAGTTATCATGTACAAATTTTTTCCATTTTTCAAAACAGATACAATGCCGCAGTACAAAGAGTACTAGAAGGAATTCGAAATTCTGAATTGGGAAAAATTAGAACAATCTCTGTTCGAGTGCGTTGGTGTCGACCGCAAAGATATTATGATTTATCGCCTTGGAGAGGCACATATTCGATGGATGGGGGATGTCTCTCAAACCAAGGAATCCATCACATTGATTTAATGCGATACTTAGGTGGTGAGGTTTTGCGGGTTTCTAGTATTCATCGTACAATCGGTGCGGAAATCGAGGTGGAAGATACTGCGATGGCAATTCTTGAATTTGAGAATGGGGCGGTAGGAAATTTAGAAATTACAACTGCTGCAAGACCCGATGATTTTGAAGCAAGTATTTCCTTTGTCTGCGAGAAAGGGTTAGCACAGATCGGAGGAATTGCAGTGAATGAATTGCAGGTCTATTCCCCGAATCCGAATATTCTACGAGAGTTTTCTGAAGATTTTTCTAATAATGTGTATGGAAATGGTCATAGAAAAATTTACCGGGATATTTTTGCTGCTCTTGCAAATTCAAAGCCATATCCAATTAGTTTTAAAGATACACTTGCAACAGTAAAACTCCTTACATCATTTTATCAGTCCAATGCAAAGAAAGGTTGGGTAAACCTTTTAGAGAATATAGAATTCGGTTTATTAGGTCAGGAAGATTTAGATCTCATCAATCTTTATACGACAAGAGAAAAATAGTTAAGGAGAATTTAATGGAAGCGATTTTAAGAGCGGATCAAATTAAGCCTGATTTTGAAGGTCTCAAGAAAAGATGGGATGAACTTTTGTCTAAGTATTTTGATAAAAATGGAAGTCTTATTTCTAAATTTACAATTTCGGTACCGTGTCCCTTTTGTAAGAAAGTTGAGAAAGAGTTTAATTTTGAACTGAATGGTTTTAATCATATTTCCTGCAAGGAATGTGGTACGTTATACGTGAGTCCAAGGCTAAATGATATCTGCATTGAAGAATTGTATAGCGATGAATATTACAATGAAGTTTATACAAGATCAATGCTTCCTGTTTTTGAAAAACGGAAAGAACTTATAGGTAAAAGAAAATTTAATCAAGTTATTTCATTTACTGATAAAAAAGTCGGAAAGGTTTTGGATATAGGTGCAGGCATTGGAGAGGTAACCGATGTTTTTAAGGATGCAGGTTGGACAACGCATGCGATTGAAATGAATCCTGTTGCCTACGAGTGGCTAAAAGGTCGAAGTCATGATGTTGTTTTTCATGGTCCTTTAGATCAATTCAATTCATCAGAGAAATATGATATTATTATGGCTTGGGGAGTTGTTGAGCATGTAACAAACCCAGATGAATTTTTGAAAACGGTTTTCAATTATTTGACAGACGGAGGAATTTTTGTATCAGAAGTTCCACATGGCCAATGTTTATTAGTCGATGCTGTAAGAAAAATTAGTTTCGACCCGAAACGGATACTCATGGGAGAACAGCATATCGTTTTGTTTTCAGCAAGTGCATATCGGCAACTTCATGAGCGAAATGGGTTTAAAGAATTGCACCTTCAAACGAACGGCTTAGATATCGATACAATTTTTAAGGAAACGAATCAATCGATTCCAGACAATATACTCTCTGCACTTCAGGAATCAATAGATTCCAAAATGTATGGTGATCTACTTCGAGGGTTTTGGAGAAAATAGAAAATGAAAATTTTTGGTATCATTCCTGCGCGTATGGGTTCTTCAAGATTCCCAGGGAAGCCTTTATTCAAAATTGCAGACAAACCAATGATAGAGCATGTGTATCGTCGGGCGAGTTTGTATAAGAATTGGGATCAGCTCATATTGACAACATGCGATCAGGAAATTGAAGACGAAGCTCAGAAGATTGGAATTCCATGCAAAAGAACTGGTAGTCATCATGTTCGCGCGCTTGATCGCGTTGCAGAAGCATATCACCTGATAGCAAATTCTCCTGATCCGAATGATATAGTTGTAAATGTGCAAGGCGATGAGCCGATGTTAGATCCAGAAATGTTGCGTATCGTGATAGATCCGTTATTGGAGAATAACTCTAAAGTCGCGACAGTTCTTGCGATCGATATAGCAGATGAGGAACTTTGGTTAAATCCTGACACAGTGAAGATTGTACACAATGATATGGGAGAAATTTTATACACTTCTCGGGCACCGCTTCCTTATGCAAACAATGGATTTTCGAAAGATTTAGGTGCTAAGCGCGTCGGTGGCATCTTTGCATTTCGATGGAAGTATCTTGAAAAATTTACGAACTTCCCAGAGACGAGGCTTGAAAAGTTAGAATCCTGCGACAGCAATCGAGTTTTAGACATGGATTTCAGACAATACATTGCTTCTTATCCGGCGAAAAAAATCTATTCTGTTGACAGTCCTTCAGACATTCAATTGGTAGAAGATGCAATCCGGCTAGATCCAATCTGGAATCTTTATAATTAATCTATGGAAAATATTAAATACGATTCCCAACTTCTAGCTCAATTTTTTGCAAACCATCGCATTAGGTGGGAAGATTTTTACGAGTCCGAGAGGAAATTGTTTTCATTACTACCATTTTCAAAACAATCGAGAGTTTTAGATATCGGATGCGGATGTGGCGGTCTTGGTTTAGCGCTCAATACGCAATTTGGAGTCGAATCCTATCTCGGTGTGGACATTAACCAGGCGACTATTAACGAAGCCAAAAAAATTAATCCGCATATGAATTTGATGATTGGGGACATTCTCGAACTTTCGAAAGGTGAGCTGGGCAAGAGGAAATTTGACATGGTTGTTTCCTTAAGCTGTATCGATTGGAATGTTCGTTTTAAAGACATGTTAAACACGGCTTGGGAGTTAGTTGAAGAGGGGGGATACTTCGTCTCCACTTTTAGATTGAGTCTTCAAAGTAGTGTACTGGATATGAATTCCTCTTACCAATATATAAATTTTGAAGATAAGCTAGAAGGCGAGAAGGCAGCTTATGTTGTATTGAACGTAAGTGAACTATTTGAGACATTGTTAACACTCAATCCGACAGAAATTATCGCAAATGGTTACTGGGGGGTTCCTTCCGTAACGGCCGTTACACCTTACAAATCCCTCTGTTTCTCTGCCTTTGCGATTAAGAAATTGAGTAAGTCAGATTCGAACTTAGTTCTTAATTTGGATTTCCCGCATAACGTACTTTCACAATTACTTTTGCTACCTAAATGAATCAACCGATTATCCTATGGGATAATGAAGAAATGCTACCTCAAATAAGTGGGCGGATAGTCTATTGGAATAAGATTTCTAGTTCTGATGGATCGGATTCAATTCCGGAGCTACTTGAGAAAAACGCTGACAATATTAAAGAAAAGTATTTAAACTTTATTTATGAATTTGGTAAACAAGAGATATTCAATAAGTCGATTATAGAACACTTTTGCGTAACAGAGCCTAGCTTTTCCTTTTGGTGGATGACGTTCCTTGCGGAAAAGAGTCCTTTTAAGTCTCCTTCTATTTTTACAATATTGAAACTCTTTGTATTGGAGGATTATTTAAAACAGAAAGAAACAGATTCGTTATACTATGCGGGTCAAGATTTGAACTTATATCTTACCCTCGAATCTTTCTGTGATAGAAAGAATATTCTCTTTTCTGGAAATATTGCAAAAAAAAAACGGAAATTAATTAAGAATTACCTTAGTCCGTTTTTTATCTTAGTATATGGTATTTTCTGGGCATTAAAAAGATTTTTAAAAACCTATCAATTGCATTCAAAGGAGAATTCCGAGTCTTATTCTGAAAATGGGGTCTCTATAGCTTCTCATTTTGTTCATTTAGATCCAGAGCGAGAATCCGAAGGCATTTTTTATTCAAATCAATGGGAGAAGTTTCCTCAAATCATCAAGAAATTCGGAAAGGATATAAACTGGATTCATATCTTCATTAAAAGTAAACTGCTAAATACTGATCGCAAAGTAGGTCAATGGATAACAAAGTATAATTCAAATCATGAGATCAATGGATATCATGCCATTCTAGAATCCCGAATTAGTTTTAAATTCATCTCCCGTGTATTCTATTATTTTTTCAAAAATATTCCTTTATATTTAAGAATTGGTTCGGCAAATAAATTATTTCGATATGAGGATAGTGCATTCAATTTTTATCATATACTAAAATCAGAATGGAGAGAATCAATTGCTGGTTACATTTTTTTGAGCAATTTGTTTTGGAAATTTCTCTTTGAAAAATACCTTTCAATTATTCCAAAACAAAGAACAGGTTTCTATTTATTTGAAAACCAAGGTTGGGAGCAGGCATTTCTTTATGAATGGAAGAAAAATGGACATGGAAAAGTGATAGGTGTGCAACATGCCACTGTTCCGTATTGGCATCTATACTATTTTCAGTCGAGCCGGCTCTATCAGGAATTAGAAACTTCTCTATATAAAATACCAGATTATATTGCTGTGAACAATGAACAGGGAGAAATATATTTTAAAACTCAAGGCTATCCGTCGGATAAAATTTTATGTGTGGAGGCCCTTCGTTATAATGAGATTTTTCAAAGAAAGAAAAAAGCAAAGTATCTGAATCAAAATGGGGTTAAGAAAAGAATATTAATCCTCGGAGATATGATTCCGTCATCGATGGACTCTCTACTTACTATATTGAATAATGTGTATCCAAACATCGCTGATGATTATGAACCGTTGGCTATAAAACCACATCCTGGATTGGAACCCAACTTTTTAATATATAAAAATTTAAATTTGAATATTGTTGATGGTAAAATCAGCGATCTACTTGAAGATTATGATTTTGTGATTTCAGCAAATAGTACTTCTGCGGCACTCGATGCATACATTTTGAATGCAAATGTTTTGCTCTTTTATGATGGTTCAAATTTAAATTTAAGTCCTTTAAGAGGATTTGAAGATGTACGTTGCTTTTCATCCAGTGAACAGTTAGATGAGGTTTTAAGATTGGAATTTGATTTTGCGGCGGTAAAGAAGAGAAAGGATTTTTATTTTAATCACCGAGAATATAAACGCTGGAATTCATTTTTAAATGAAATTTTCGCAAGTTAGCATTCAGTTATACATTGAATACATTTTATGGAATAAATTATGAATAAACAAGAAACCGATATTTTATTTAGGAACTCTTTTTTTCAAGAAACTTTGGAAGCAATCAAAGCACTTGATTTGGATTTGATTTTGCGAGTCTCTAATCTCTTATACGAGGCAAAGGAAAATAATAAGAATATCTTTTTCTTTGGAAATGGAGGGAGTCATAGTATCGCTTCCCACTTCGCTTGCGATTTCGGTAAAGGTACGAAAATAACAGGAAATCAATTCCAAAAATATTACAAAGCTTTCGGATTGGACAATCCAGCTTGGCTCACAGCGCAAGCAAACGATGGCAAGGAACCATTTGAAAATACAAATTATCCTGGTAAATATAGTCATGGATATGATGGAATTTTTGTAGGACAGATGGAAAATTTTTTCCAAGAAGGCGATATAGCTTTTGGCATCTCAAGTTCTGGAAATAGTCAAAATGTTATCAATGCATTGTTATATGCTAAGGAAAAAAGGGGAATCACAATTGCAATGACAGGTTTTGATGGTGGAGAGGCAAAAAAAGTAGCCGATTATTCTATCCATATCCCTTGCGAAAAAGGAAAATACGGTTTGGTGGAAGGAGTGCACGAAGTGGTTCATCATTATTTATATGAAAATGCTCGAAGACTTGAGATGTAAAAATTCTTACTTATGACAAAAACAAAACAACACTATGATGATATCGCGGAAGGATATAACAATCTCCGCGAAACGGGTTTCGTAGGTTACCTTGTCAAAAAAGAATCTGTCGCGATAATGGATCGGTTAAATGTAAAAAAAGGCGACTTGATTTTCGATGCAGGTTGTGGATCTGGTTTTTACTCTCAAAAAATTACCGATCTTGGTGGCCAAGTTCTAGGCGTAGACCTTTCCCCCGAGATGGTTGAGGTATGCAAAAAAAAGGGGATTCAAGCCATTCAAGGGGACTTGACTGAAATAAAACTTGGTAAAACATTCAAGAAAATACTTTGTGCTGGTTCACTTGAGTTTATCCAGGATCAAACTAAGTTATTTGCATCGCTTACTGCCCATTTGGAGAAAGACGGAGAGGTTTTTTGTCTATTTCCTAGGAACAATTGGGCGGGCTGGATTTATTGGCTTTATCATCGTTCACACGGAGTAAGCGTACGATTATTTAGTAAATCCTTCTGTGAAAAAATTGCCTTTGAAAACGGTCTTCAAATAATAAACATATCTTATCCAGAGCCCTTAACGAAATTAATCACTTTCAGGAAAAAATGAATCAACCTAAGATTATTATCATGTGTGGTGGTCGCGGCAAACGACTTGGTGAAATCACAGAGAAAATTCCAAAGCCTCTTGTAAAGATTGGGAATCAAACGATCTTACAATTGAAGTATGAGAACTATTACAGCCAAGGGTTTAGAGACTTTATTTTTTGTATTGGTTACAAAGGAGACTTGATTCGCAAAGAGGTCCTTTCGTTTGCTAAAGAAGGTAATATTGAATTTTCTGATTCTGGTGAGGATGCAGGCATTTTGAAAAGGTTACATACTGCACTTCCTTTAATGTCAAATAGCGTTATTTTGACTTATGGCGATACCTTTACAGATTTGGATTTGAAGAAGTTAGTTTCTACACATAACGAGAGTGAATGCGAAGCGACTATCGTGGTTGCCCCCATTCAAAATCCATTCGGCCTTGTCGAATTTGATAGCAGGTCTCGGGTCACTAGTTTCAGAGAGAAACCAGTGTTAAACTATTATATCGGGTATGCAGTCCTTGATAAATCTGCCTTTGATTTTGCGCCAGAGAAGGTCTTTCATCTTGAAGATGGTCAGGGGCTCGTTACGTTCTATAAGATACTCATTGCACTAGATAAACTAAATACATTTTATCACTCGGGCTTACAGATCACTTTCAATACAGAAGACGAACTTAAAGTTGCTCAGAAGCAACTTATTCAATTTTATACATCAATAGAGGAAAAATGAAAGGTAAAAATATTTTAATTACTGGCGGAGCCGGTTTTATCGGCTCACATCTTAGCAAAAAGTTACTCGGACTCGGAGCCAAAATTACAGTCCTTGTAAAGTATAAAAGTATAATCGATAATGTTCGCTTAAGTTCAATTTGGGATAACATAGAAGTCTTAGAGGCAGATATTAGGAACATTGATTCTTTAAGACAACTTGATGGACGAAAGTTCGATCACATTTACCATTTGGCAGCTTACAATCACGTAGGGGATAGTTTTCTTCATGTAAATGAAGCTATGATGGCAAATGCTGTAGCAACTGCCAACTTACTCGAGTATGTAAAAGACTTTGATAAATTTCTTTATATGTCAACGTCCGAAGTTTATGGATATCAAACATCGGTACCTTTTCAGGAAGATATGATTCCATTTCCTGTTTCGCCATATTCTGTAGGAAAGTATGCAGGTGAGTTGTATGCAAGAATGAAAGAGCATCAAACCGGAAAAAGAATTATCACGGTTAGAGCATTTAATACATTCGGACCGTATCAGAGTGATCGCGCTGTCATACCTGAACTCATTATCAAATGTTTACGTGGGATTCCGATCGAAACTACTAAAGGAATTCAAACAAGAGAATTCAATTATGTTGAGAATATCGTAACTGGTCTCATTGCTGCCATGAACAATGACTATAAATACGAAGGAACCTTCAATATTGGATCCAATCGAGAAATCGCGATCAAAGACCTTGTAACCATGATTCACAAGGCTTGCAATTCAAAATCAGAATTGAGAATTGGTGCCTTGCCAGATCGTCCAACGGAAATTTGGAGAATGTGCGCAGATGATAAAAAAGCCTTAGAGTTATTTGGTTGGAAGGCACAAATTAGTTTCGAAGATGGACTTTCAAAAACTGTGGATTGGTTCAAAGAATACGTTTCTGTCTTTTATGATAAGACTTCTAAATTGAATCTATTATAATGATCTCGGTTATTTCACCCATATACAATGAAGCAGAGAATTTGGACGAGTTATGCGATCGTCTAGTCAAAGCTCTGAAAGTTACTAAGGAAGAATATGAAATTGTCCTGGTCGAAAACGGAAGTTGGGATGATTCCTTAAAAATTATAAAGGCACAAAGAAGAAAAAATAAAAAAATTAAATTTGTTAGCCTTTCAAGAAACTTTGGCCACCAAGGTGGAATTATGGCTGGTATTTATCATGCAAAAGGCGATGTTGTGATCTCGTTAGATGGTGACTTACAACATCCTCCAGAATTGATTCCCGAAATGGTATCACATTGGAAAAATGGCTATGATGTAGTTTTTACTCTGAAAAAAGGCAAGGCCGATCATGACGATTGGAGATTTTTGCCTTCCGCAATTTTTTATCGAGTAATGAATCTTTTTTCTGAAGTGAAACTATCTTATGGTCAGTCGGACTTCCGTTTGATGGACAGGAAGGTTGTAGAAGTCATAAAAAACATTCCTGAGAAAAATTTATTTTTACGAGGAATGGTCGATTGGGTCGGTTTTAAACAAATCGGAATTAAATATGATACATCGCCACGAACCCGCGGTGAATCCAAGTTTAGGCTTGGGAACTACATAAAATTTGCGTTAGACGGTATCTTTTCATTTTCAGTTTTACCGCTTCGGTTGCTCCTTTATTCAGGATTAATTATTTCTTTCTTTTGCGTGATCTATGCAATTTCCATTATCGCAATTTATTTCCTGAGATTTGAGGGATATGATATCTATATTCCGCAAGGCTGGGGCACTTTAGCCTTGGGTCTTGTTTTTTTTAGTTCCATACAGCTGATAAGCATCGGTATATTAGGTGAATACATTGGTCGAATTTATACCCAGGTAAAAAGGCGACCGGATTTTATCGTCAAAGAGGATTCTCTCGATTGAGACAACTAATAGTTTCGGGAGATGACTTTGGTCTACACTCCTCAATCAATGAAGCCATTGAGGAAGCTTTCCAGAAAGGTATCCTAACTTCTGCTTCGATTGTCGTGAATGGTGAGGCTGCCGAGGAAGCGATTCGGATTGCGAAGAGAAATCCAGGACTAGGTATCGGTCTTCATCTAACCTTAATCGAAGAAAAACCATTGAAGATTTCCGAGAAATTGGCACCGTATGGATATCTACCATCGAATCACAATCAATTAGCATTCAATTTGTTAACGGGGAAAATACCACTTAAAGATGCCTATGATGAATTAGAGGCTCAATTTAAATATGCATTGAATTCGGGATTAAATATTTCCCATGTTGATAGTCACAGACATATGCATATGTTACCTAGGATTTGGTCCTCTGTGGCTGATCTTATGAAGAAATATAACATCGAGAAGATAAGATATGTAGATGTTCCGTTCTTTGATTTTAGGAGAGATCAGATATTTAAAAATATCATATCTCTTGGGTTCAAAGTAATGCGGGTTTTGCGCCCAGGTTACAGATCCCCAAATTCCTTTATCGGATTTATGGAAAGTGGCAATTTTTCTCCCGATAAATTCATTCAATTGATCAATAAAATGGATCACGGGATTTGGGAAATCGGTATGCATCCAGGCAAAAGTGATAAAGTATTAAAAGCAAAGTTTCCTGACTGGGATAGTTTTTACAGTTATCAATTTTCTTGGGAAGGTGAGTTTCGAACAATGCTAGATAAAAAGGTTAGTGAATCATTAGCCAAATTCGGGATCGAATTGATCAATTACAATAGGATATAGAATGGATACAAAAGTTTATTCTCAATTTTACGAGATGGAAGAGAAGAATTGGTGGTTTCGTGGAACGAGAATGTTCTTACTTGATTGGATTCATCGTTATGTGAAACAAAGTAAACCTAAAATTTTGGATGTAGGATGCGGAACTGGAATTTGGCTAAGTGAATTGGTGCAAATCGGTGATGCTTCTGGGTTAGATATTTCTGAGGAGGCCTATAATTTCTGTACTGCTCGGGGGCTCAGTATAAAAATTGGAAGCATCGAAAAAATGCCTTTCACTGATTCTAGTTTTGATTTGGTGACTGCCATTGGAGTCATTGAACATATTGAAAATGATTCAGGCGCCATTAAAGAAATTGTTCGAGTAATCAAACCTGGTGGAAAAGTGATCCTACTCACATCCGCGTATAAATCTTTATGGAGTGCTCATGACGATATAGTTCACCATAAAAGACGTTATACTAAGTCTGAATTTGACTTCTTACTTTCGAACAATGGTTTAAAAGTAAAATCCATTTCCTATTTAACATCTGTTCTCTTTCCTGCCATTTGGCCGATACGAGTTTTACAGCGTCTATTTGGCTGGAATCCAGATCCTGATAAGGTGACAGATATTATGAAAGTTCCAAGTATCATCAATCAATTTCTCTACTCGATTCTTCGATTTGAATCTTATTTTGCCAGGCTCATTCCACTTCCAGCAGGAGTGAACATAGTCGCGATTGCAGAAAAGAAAAAGGATTAATAAGCGTTCTATATTTGAAAATCTTACTAACTGGCGGCAATGGATTTTTAGGTAAACACCTTCAACATAGTTTGCATGCTGAAGGTATTGAGTATAGAGTTTTTAATAGAGACCTAAATGAGATAGGATCTTTTGAGGAAAAATTCGATGTTTTGATCCACCTCGCAGCAAAATTAAAATCTAATAATGATGATTTTAATCTCTATGAAGCAAACGTGATTGGAACACAATGCGTGATTGATTTGTGTATCAAACAAAAGGCAAAGTTAATATTCCTATCCACGAGCGGAGTATATGGCGAGTCAGATGAGTTAATTTCTGTGGGTGAATCATCTTTTGTGAATCCTCAAACCGCTTATCCGATTTCAAAATTTTTAGGCGAAAAACTGTGCGAACGAGCACATAACAATGCCGACCTAAATGCAATTATGCTTAGAATTTTTAATGTTTTTGGTCCAGATCAAAAAGACGGCTTTATTATTCCCGATATTTTAACCGCTATAAAAGTGTCCAAACCCTTAATACTAAAAACTCCCTACGCAAATCGGGATTTTGTATATATATCTGATGTTATTCGGTCAATAATCTTGAGTTTGTTTATAAACGGATTTCATACAATTAATATTGGATCGGGAAATTCCCTGTCAATTCTTGCTTTAGTTGAAAAAATTGAAATGATTTTGGATCGAAAAATTGAAATTGATCTAACCAAGGTGCTTAGCGATACAAAAAAAGGAATTAGTGCCGACATTTCTACCGCTAAAAGAATATTGAATTGGGAACCTAGAATTGATCTTTGCTCCGGATTAACGGATGTTTTAAAATCAGAAGGTCTCCTAGGCACTTAGGTATGTTTGCATATTTTAAAGAAAAAATTCTGACTATATATACTTCTAAGTCTAATCTCTTTTACTCTGTTGGAGTTTTAGCTATATTATTCTCAATAATGGTTTTGTATTACAAAAGTTTTCTTTTTGTGAAATATGATGCAGAGATTAGTTTTATAGACAATGACACGATTTACCAAATTGAGCATCTCGCCTCTCTCTCTTCGCAAAACCACAAGACATACGTAGATACGGATGTAGATTATGGCATCGAGATAATCTATTTAAGTTACATTGTTAAAATGATCTTACCTCTCGTTTCAGGGATGACTGTAAATGTATTTTGTTATTATTTCCTATATGTTTTTCATTTCCTATTTATACTATTGCTTTGCTTATTGATTTTTAAAATATTTTCAAAATTTGAAGTAGGCACATTAAATACCATACTATTTTTTCTGGTAATCTTTTCATCAGTGCTTTTCTTTAGTTATTCAATATTTATCAAACCAGACGCTAATGTTGTTCTTTTTTTTACACTCTTAGCCGCGTATACTTTTTCCCTAGGAAAGAGTATTAATCATAAGCAAAGGATTTTGCAAAGTGTATTTTTCATTGCGATAGGTTCTCTAACAAAATGGTGGTCAGCATTTCTTTTGCCTATGGTGCTCTTTGAGAGTAAGAATTTCTCGATTTCCAATCGAAAAATTGTGAAAAAGATTTTGTATGCTCTGAACTCAATTGCAATTATATATTTTATACTTTTAGCAATGAGCAGGCTAGATCCAGTCCTGTATTCACAGATCATGCTAGGAAAAGGCAAATGGGCTTATCCTTTAGCATTTCTTGGCTTGTTATACTTATTTTTTTACGTTACTGAGATCATTGCAAAGAGAGTATATGCAGGGAAGGGAATGTATGATATTCTGACTCTCTTTTTATTTTATATTATGTTAGCAGGCTCTGCCTTTTTTGCGAGCGTAACTTTCCTTAATTCGTTTGTTTATTATACTGCTTATCTGGGACCTAAGGATGCTGGAAAAGTAGATAGTCTCGGAGTTCCATTTCTTACAAACGCGAGAGAATGGATTTATGATTCGATTGTGTCGGGATATATTTCTCCGATTCTATTGATATCCATTATACTTGCCATCGTTTACCAACGACAAAAATCCAAACCCATGGACCAATTTGTTCGGTTGTTAGTTGGATATTTGATAATTATTAATTTATTTTTATTCCTTTTCGTTACTAAAAAAAATCATGCAACGCAGGCTATGCTTCTTCCTTTAATTTGGATCGTACTATTTATCATATTTAATTCCAGAAACCATGAAAAATTGAATCGATTTCAGATCGTATTTTATGTTCTAGTTTTCCTACAATTGTTAACAAACTTTGTTCCAAGTATAATGCCTTATACTTCCACAACGGGAACAATCGGTTCCTTCTTTAGGAATCGCGTGGATTATCCTACAAATCTTAACAGATTCAATCAGGAGATTGATAAGAGATATGCAAAGGATCAGATTCTATATTTATGTGACTACGCGATCCCGCTTGATAAAGCTAGATCGTTTTGGGTAGATCGTTATACATTCCGTGATGCGGAGGCGCTAAGTAAAATTGTGCCATCAGGATCCATTTTGTTTTCAATAAAAGATGAAGTTTGTGACACGACACTAAAGACTAAGAATAGTTTCAAATATTTAGATGAATTTTCCATCACGGGTCCGGGACGTACGGGGATTCCAATAGTTTCCACAGTTATGATTTACACGCGGAATTGATCGGCTATGGATTTATTTAATTTAGTGTTTTATAAAGTATTAAAATAGGTTAGAAAATGAAAAAAATATTAATAATTGGAAATATGGGCTATATTGGTCCTGTTCTAACAGCTCACTTAAAACAGAATAGAAATGATTATGATGTGACTGGATTTGATTTGGGGCTCTTTGGTCATTGTTTATTTAACGCCCAATCATTGCCTGAGATTTTATTGAATCAGCAGTATTATGGTGATGTAAGAAATTTCCCCGCTGAGATATTAGAGGGAATAGACTCGGTAATTTATCTTGCGGCTATCTCCAACGATCCGATGGGCAAAGAATTTGAGAAACTAACTCATGAAATTAACCATAAGGCATGTGTCGAGATCGCAAAACTCGCGAAAGAAAAGGGTGTTAAAAATTTTGTATTGGCCTCGAGTTGTTCTGTCTATGGTGCTGGCGGCATGGAAGCAAAAAAGGAAGTTGATGACCTAGCACCTTTGTCGGCCTATGCGATCTCCAAAGTGGAAGCAGAAAAGTCTCTAGAAGGATTGGCAGGGGATAATTTTAAAATTACTTGCCTTAGATTTGCGACTGCATGTGGTGATAGTCCGAGATTAAGATTAGATTTGATTCTAAATGATTTTGTAACAACTGCGATACTCAAAAATGAAATATCCATCTTAAGTGACGGCACACCTCTACGTCCACTAATTCATGTTAAGGATATGTCCAGAGCACTGGAATGGGCTATGAATAGAGACAAGGGAGAAAATTTTTTGATCGTGAATGCAGGAGCAAATTCTTGGAATTTTTCCGTTTTAGAACTTGCCGAACGTGTATCCAAGGCTCTTGGAGGAGTGACTATAAAAATCAATAAGGATGCTCCACCAGATAAACGATCCTACAAAGTGAATTTTGACAAATTTGAATCGCTTGCAGGGGATTTGAAGTGCAAAGAGGACATTCACGAGACAATACTTGCTTTAGCGAGTAGTGTAAGAAATTCTGGTTTTATAAATAAAGATTTTTACAGTTCGGATTTTATTCGATTAAATGTTTTGAGAAAAATGCAAAAACAGGGAATAGTTTAAGAATACAGGAGAAAGAAAGTGATATTTGAACCAACGATCATTAAAGGCTCGTTTGTTGTTGATATAAAAAAGATCGGTGATAGCCGAGGATTCTTTGGCAGGTCTTTCTGCGAAAAAGAATTTGCGGAACAAGGAATCACTTCAAGAATCACCCAAGGAAATCTATCACACACTTCTAAAAAGGGAACGATTCGTGGAATGCATTTTCAAACGACACCTTTCGAAGAAATGAAAGCAGTAAGATGTATTAAGGGAGCTTTTTTTGACGTTGTTTTGGACCTAAGAAAAGATTCAGATACCTACTTAAAGTGGTTCGGAATCGAACTCAGTTCCGAAAATTATAAGATGCTCATAATTCCCGAAGGTTGTGCCCATGGATTTCAATCATTGGAAGATGACACAGAAGCTTTTTATTTGGTATCAAAAGAATTTTCTCCCACTCACGATTCTGGTGTGAGGTGGGATGATCCCGCATTCAAAATCAACTGGCCCTTTGAGCCGACAGAAATTTCAGAAAAAGATAAAAATTTTAAGGATTATCAAATTTGAAAGTAGTTATTTTATCGGGAGGTCTTGGCACAAGGCTTTCAGAATATACAGAATCGATTCCGAAACCCATGGTAACGATAGGCGGAAAACCTATCCTTTGGCATATAATGAATCATTATGCGAAATACGGTTTTAAAGATTTTTATTTGGCATTGGGATATAAATCCGAAGTCGTGAAAGAATACTTTTTAAACTATAGAAGTGTAAATTCTGATTTTACTGTCCAACTTGATTCAGGTAAAATAACACATTATAATTCTCCGACAGTAGATTGGCGTGTTACGCTTGTGAACACAGGACTAGATACCATGACAGGCGGGAGACTTCTTCGCCTCAAAGAATACGTGGGAAATGAAACATTTATGCTTACGTACGGCGACGGGCTCTCAAACGTAAACTTGGCAGAACTACTTAAGTTTCATCAATCAAATCAAAAGGTTGCAACTGTAACAGCTGTTCATCCAGGTGCTAGATTTGGAGAACTTGAAATCAATAGCAACATCGTGACTTCTTTTCAAGAAAAACCTCAAATTAAAGAGGGTTGGATTAATGGCGGTTATTTTGTATTAGAACCAAGCTTTATCGATTGGATCAGTGATGATTCTACCGTCCTAGAAAAAGCTCCTCTGGAAACTGCTGCGAAAAATCATGAGCTCATGGCATTCAAACACGACGGGTTTTGGCAGTGTATGGATACAAAACGGGATCGAGATCATTTAGAAGAATTATTTAAATCAGGGAATGCACCGTGGCTAAGTTAAAGTTATTAGTTATCGGTGGCACTGGATTTATTGGTGCTCATTTGGTTACGGAAGGTATAAAACAAAACTTTCACGTTTATTCTATATCGCTATCGAAGAATAAAAATATTGTTCCTAATGTTGAGTATTTCACGGCGGATATCACGAACAAAGAACAACTAAAGACGGCCATTGAAAGTATAAGTTTTGATTATGTGATTCATTGTGGTGGATATATCAATCATACACCGTATAATAAAGGTGGAGACCAGGTAGTTAAGGAACACCTAACTTCATTACAGAATTTCGTGGAAATCCTAGACAGGACAAACCTTAAAAAGTTTTTAATGATCGGGAGCAGTGATGAATATGGGGGAGCACCAGCACCTCAATTGGAGGATTTGCGCGAACTTCCAATCTCTCCTTATTCCTTTGCCAAGGTAGCCGGGGCACATTTTCTACAAATGTTATACCGCACTGAAAAATTTCCGAGCGCGATAGCAAGGTTATTTTTAACTTACGGACCTGGACAGGATCAGAAACGATTTTTGCCGCAAATCATAACCGGATGTTTGGAAAATCGGGAATTTGCATCTTCGTTTGGCGAACAATATCGAGATTTCTGTTATGTCGAAGATACTGTGGAAGGACTTTTTAAGATGCTTCTCTCTGAGAAAGCTCTCGGTGAGATAATCAATATTTCTTCTGGTGATAAAGTTACGATTCGTGAAATGATAGAACGAGTTGTATCATTGGTAGGAAGTGGTAAACCAAAGTTTGGTGAAGTGGCTTACCGTCTTGGTGAAAATATGGCCTTATATGCGGATGTAAAAAAGGCAGAAACATTGTTAGGATGGAAAGCCAAAACAAGCCTGGATGACGGATTAAAGAAAACAATCGAGTATTTTAAAGGTATGATTCAATAAATTATGGTATCTTCGGGTTTTTGATGGAGAATGATTTTAAACCGAAAGTCTCTATAATCATGAACTGCTATAATGGAGGGACGTATCTTCGAGAATCGATTGAAAGCGTGATTAAGCAGACATATGAAAATTGGGAGTTGATATTCTGGGATAATCAATCTACAGATAATTCAAAGGAGATATTTTCGCAATTTTCATCCGACGAAAGAGTTAAATACTTTTATGCAAAAAATCATACTTCTCTTGGTGAAGCAAGAAAAGAAGCTATTGCTGTGTCGACTGGCGAATGGATCGGATTTCTCGATACAGATGATCTATGGGATTTTAATAAAATTGAGTTACAGTTAAAAAGAACAAGAAGTAACGTTGAATTTCAAAAGATAGGTTTAGTTTATTCACATGCAAAATTAATCGGAAGTACGAAAGTTGGTAGAACAATTCCAGATAAATACAAAGATAAACCACTTCCCGAAGGTGATCTTCATAAAATGTTACTATTTGGAAATTTTATACCCTTGGTTACTGGATTAGTATTAAAAGAGGCATATTTGAAGTTAGGTGCCATTCCCGAAAATCTAAAATTTGCTGCTGATTATTGGCTGTATTTAGGTATTACCAAAAATTATAATGCAGTGGCTGTTCAATCTACAACTGCCTCTTATCGTATCCATGATGCGAATTGGACTAAAAAACAAGTGGTTGAACAAGTAGAAGAACCGATTGAGATCATAAAATTCTATCTAGGTCAGCTATCGTCGGAGAGTAAAACCGAGGAATTTATGAAACTAATGAATGTACGGATCGCCGAGCGAATCATCGTTTTGCTGTTTAGGTTTAGAATATCTGATTTTTTTAGATTAACGTTTAAATTTTCTAGATTGGATTGGGTTCTTTTACACGGATTTAAGTATATCGCAAGAATTTTAATTCGCGGATATTAAATGTTATCAAACATTAAAAGGTTACAATCATGAGTGATTTTTTTACACATCCGCAAGGAATATGTGAGTCCAAACAGATCGGAAAGGATACAAAAATATGGGCATTTGCTCACGTTTTACCAGGTGCTGTGCTCGGATCTGAGTGTAATATCTGCGACCACGTGTTTATCGAAAACGATGTCAAACTTGGAGACCGAGTAACGGTAAAATGTGGAGTCCAAATTTGGGATGGTATCGACATAGAGGATGATGTTTTTATCGGACCCAATGTTACTTTCACAAATGATAAGTTTCCAAGAAGCAAAGTTTATCCAGATGTTTTTTCTAAAACCCATATAAAGAAGGGAGCATCTATCGGAGCAAATGCGACAATTCTGCCTGGGATCACAATTGGTGAGGGTGCGATGATAGCAGCTGGTGCTGTTGTCACAAAAGATGTCCCAGCCCTAACGCTCGTAAAAGGGAATCCTGCTTTAGTGAGTGGAGTGGTTGATGGGACGAAAGTCGTGCAACGCATGAATCTTTCTGAATTAAAATCTTCGAATCAAATTCCTGAAGTGTCTGTTGTTGTGCCAGTTTACTATAATGGTCCATCGTTACCTATTTTGTATGACAGGATCGCAAAGGCTCTTTCTTTAGCAAATGTTGTGAAATGGGACATTACTTTTGTAGATGATGACTCGAAAGACGATTCTCGAGCCATACTTGCAGATTTGGTGAAAGAGAAACCAAATGTACGTTTTGTATCTTTATCTCGCAATTTTGGAAGTTTTGATGCGATTACCGCTGGCATCGGTTTTACAGAAGGAAAGTGTGTCGCGGTGATTTCAGCTGATTTACAAGATCCACCGGAATTATTTCCGGATATGTTAAAAGATTGGAGATCTGGGATTAAGATCGTAATGGCAGCCCGTGAATCTAGGGAGGATCCTTGGACTTCTCGAATATTTTCATTTTTGTTTTATCGAACCTTTCGGTTGTTCGTTTCGAAAGAAATGCCACCAGGCGGATTTGACTTTTTTATCATCGACCGGCAAGTAGCCGAGTTGCTCGTAAAACATGCAGAAAAAAATACCATGATGCCCGCGGCGCTCCTTCATTTTGGTTTTGACAAAAGATTACATTTTTACCATCGAGCAGCAAGGATTCACGGTACTTCCAAATGGACTTTCTGGCGTAAATTTAAATTGATGTATGATGCTATCCTTTCTAATTCCTTTGTGCCCCTTCGAGTCATAACTGGAGCTGGAAGTTTGGGAGTTATAGGAGCGATAGTTTATGCGGTGGTCATTATTGTGCAAAAGTTTATGAACCCGACAATTCCACAAGGTTGGACTGCGCTCATGCTTGTTATTTTGTTCTTTAATAGCCTTGTTCTAATTTCACTAGGAATTGTTGGGGAATATGTTTGGCGAACATTTGATGCAGCCAGAAAGCGACCTCAGTTTGTTATCGACAAAGTGATCGCGTCTGCTGGTCTCTCCACTGAACAAAAGTTAATATCTGGCAATCTCTCGATGATTAAAAAATAATGAAAAAACTTGTTAGAGAAAAGATCGTAGTTGGAGCAATTTTCCTTGTTCTAATGGGTATGTTCACGTATTCATTAAGCCTCAATTGGATACGAGGAAATGGTGATACTGCTTTTTTGTCGGAGCTTACAGAAAACATTGCTAATTCCGGTATCGCTTCTTCCCACATTCTCTCGTCTTCACATGAACTTCAAATAGCCGTTGGAATTTATGGTATGAAAGCAGACGATATTGTCGGCCTTCCGCTTAACGCGACAGATTATCATAATGAATATGTATTGAAATATCATACATATTTTATTCTCTATTTATTGGCACCGTTGAATTGGATCCTACCCACTCACATACTCTTACCTTTTCTTACAGCAATTTCCTTTTTAGGTATGCTTTATTTTCTGTATTACTTTTTAAGAAAGAATAATGTATCAATTTTAGGATCTTGGTTACTATGTTTCGTAGTTTCAGCTCATCCAGCTTGGAATTATGCAATTTATGGCGAGCTTTATGTTGATAGGTTTTTTTTATTGCTTGGCTTTGTATATGTTTTATCAATCCATATCAGAAAACCTAATTATTATTTAATCGGATTCATTGGCGTCTTATGTTTAATTTCAAATGATCGAATTGGTTTATATACTGGAGCATTTTCGATCGGTTATTCGGTTTTATATTTCAAGAAAACTAGAATTAATTTTTCGATATTTATTTTCTGCTTTGGTGTATTTTCTATTGCTTATGCTATCTTTGCGATGAAAGTACTATTGTCAAAAGTTGGCGCAGGCGGTACTTATGATTCTTGGTTAACAATCTCTGTATTGACAAATTTTTTGAATTACTTGAAGAATTATCCAAATGCATATAATAATGTTATTTTATTCGCGCTTATCAATATTCTTATTTTGTTAGTTTTGTTTCCTTTTGGATGGCGTGCTATAGTTATTGCATTAGGCTCAATGATACCTAATATTCTCGGGAATATAGGAGGAGCAGAAAAAACTGGATGGGCAACGCATTATCATTCTAGCTATTTTCCTTTTTTCGTCTGGGCAATCGCAGTCTCTTTTATAGAAATGCATCATCTACAAACTAGATTTCGTTATTATAGAATTTTACTTTATTCATTTACATTTTTCGTGGCATTATTATATTTATTTCTTTTTCCTTTTGCCATTCAGAAAAAGCAATTTTCACTTTCGCAGAAAAATGATTATGCGCTTTTTAAGACTGTTGAGGCAATGCTTATGGGAAAGAATCATCCTTCCTACAGGTACTATGAGACAGCTAAACGGATTAGGGAAGCCATTCCAGAAGGATCTATTGTTTCTACGGTTTATTCGGCTACTACTTATTTTTATCAAAAGAGAAGAGTTTATTACTATCCGTTGGCAGTTGATGATGCGGATTATGTGGTGCTAACACATGGCGACTTAAAAGAAATACCGCCAAAATATAATGTTTGGGTAAATTATGATCCAGAAGAAAATATTAAAATGAATGAATTCTTAAATGAGAGACTTTTAAAAAAGGGATATGATATCTATCACCCAGAAGTTTTTGATTTTGATTATGTTGTGATTAAAAGAAAGAAATAAAATGCGAGTTCAATTATGATGTCAGATTACAAAAACGCAAAAGTTTTAATCACTGGAGGTTTAGGTTTTATCGGAAGCAATCTAGCAATCGAATTAACCAAGTTGGGAGCAGATGTGACACTTGTTGACTCAATGATTCCCGAATATGGTGGCAATTTGTTTAATGTTGAACCGATTAAAGAAAGAGTTGCAATAAATTATTGCAACATTACAGACGTGAATGCAATAAATTATTTGGTCACGGGAGTCGACTTTATTTTTCATTTAGCAGGCCAGGGGAGCCATAGCGTGAGTTTGGTTGATCCGTTTTTGGATATCGAATGCAACATGATGGCTACGTTGAATTTACTAGAGGCTTGTAAGAAAAATAACAAAAATGCGAAAATTGTTTTTACTGGTACACGTGGCCAATATCGTCCTAACATTGCACTTCCAGCTACAGAAGACTCTGATATGACTCCAAATACTATCTACGGCGTCACTAATCTTGCAGCCGAAAAATTGATGTTAATTTATAATAATCTTTTTGGATTGAAAACGATTCAAACACGTATTAGCAATGTGTATGGATACCGCGCTCAGATGCGAAACAATAAGTATGGCGTTCCCAATTGGTTTCTGAGATTGGCAATCGATGGGTCAGAAATTCCAATCTACGGAACGGGAAGGATAAAAAGAGATTTCCTTTTTATCGATGATTTAATACGAGCTTTGCTCATTTTGCCATTGGAAACCAAAAGTTTCGGTGAAGTGTTCAACATCGGAGTTTCGTTTCCTTCTAACTACCTTGAATTTGCCACTCTGGCGATTGAAAAATCAGGTGCGGGCTCGGTTAAGATGACTCCTTTTCCAAAAGAATCGAAGGAACAGGAAGCTGGTGATTATTTTCCAGACATTAGCAAAATCTCTAAATATGTCGGGTGGAAACCTGAGACTAGTTTAGCAGATGGAATTTCCCAAACCATTGATTATTACAAAAAACACAAAATTCATTACTGGAAGTCGTGAATTTCAAATTAGGAACTAATCAATGATAGATTTTTATAATTTTAAAAAAGTTTACGAGCCATATAAAAATGAAATTAACGAAGCTATAGGCCGAGTCATTGATAACGGGAGTTTCATTTTAGGAGATGAAGTTGCAGATTTTGAAAACAAATTTGCACAATATTGCGGAACAAAGTATTGTTTGGGAGTCGGAAATGGGCTGGATGCTTTGATTTTAACGTTGATAGCTTATGATTTTCCTCCTAATTCGGAAGTGATTGTGCCTTCTAATACATTCATAGCTACAATTTTGGCGATTTCTCATGCAGGGTTAAAACCTGTATTAGTTGAGCCAGATATACTTAATTATAATATTGATCCAAATGAAATAAAAAAATATATAACAAATAAAACAAGAGCAATTATTCCTGTCCATTTATATGGTCGCCTTGCACCCATGGCAATGATCAATGCAATCGCAAAAGAACATGCGTTAATCGTGATTGAAGATGCTGCTCAAGCTCATGGTGCATTTACGAATGGAAAAAAAGCAGGAAGTTTTGGTAATGCTGCTGGATTTAGTTTTTATCCAGGTAAAAACTTAGGCTGTTTCGGGGATGGAGGTGCCATCACTACAGATGATGAATCTCTCTACTTGAAATTATCCGCTCTTCGTAACTATGGTTCCTTAAAAAAGTATTCCAACCTTTATAAAGGCTACAATAGTCGCTTAGATGAGGTGCAAGCCGCGATCTTAAAAATTAGATTAAAACACTTAGATAGTGAGAATAATGCAAGAAGAAAAGTATCCGAGTTCTATAGAAAAAATATTAAAAATGAAAAGGTTATCCTTCCCTTTTTGGAAAGCGAGGAAAGTCATGTTTGGCACCTATTTACGGTTCGATCAACCTATAGGGAAGATTTAAGAACTTTTCTCGAATCAAAGGGAATAATGACTCTTATTCACTATCCGATTGCTCCGCACAAGCAGGGAGCATATTCCGAATGGAGAGAAGAGTCCTTTCCCATATCTGAGAAAATCCATAACGAAATTTTTAGTTTACCAATGAGTCCAGTACTGACATCTTTAGAATTAGAAACGATTGTCGAAGCGGTAAACGCGTATTAGCTTGTGAAAGATCACCCTAAGTCTAGATATTTTTTACTTGTTCCCATATTTTTATTTATAGGATGGCGTTTTCATCTCTATCCGAACCCTTATATTGGAGATCTATTTTTACACTTATTGAGATTCATTACCATAGGTATTTTTTTCATTCTTGCTTTTTCAGAGCTTGGTCACTTTGTTTTTAAATTCATCGGCGTAACAGATTCGAAGATAGAATTGGGCTTGGGACTTGGAATATTTGCATGGTTTCTGGCCATTTTTAATAAAATTGATATTCACTTTCTTTTTCCTCTGCTTTTGTTAGTCGGTTTATTTTTGTCTCGACTGCAAAGGTTTTTTAAATATACCTCAAAAAAGCGATTTTTTGACAAAATTAACACTTACTTCTTTCCGTTAGTTTCCTTTCTTTTCTTTTTCAGTTATTTGATTTTTTTTTCCGACAATGAGGGGTTCTTAAGATATTCATCCGACATTGATAGCAATTTTCATCATATCGTACTTTCCCAAACAATAGTGAGTGAAGGAACATATTTTTCTCCAAAGTGGCTTCGCGCTCCTTTTATACCGCAACTTACGCACAGCTTATATATTTTTGTTTTAGATTTCTTTAAGAATGATTTTCTTTATCTGAAAGTATTTAACTTCATCGCCTTCACTCAAATTTTTATTTTGTTCTATAATAGATTCAACATACTTTCTTTTTTCCTACTTAGTATCATTTCATTTCATAATGAATTCATATATCTTTACAATACCAATCTAGATGCTCTATTGGCATTATTTATTCTATTAATGTTTTATTCTTTTTTAAGAGCAATGACGATAGGGTTCACATTTAATCGTGTTTTTATAATTATAATATTCGCTGGGTTAGCCTCCGGGCAGAAACATTTTGGTATGATGTTTGCTTTTCCAGTTTTGGTTGCGACATTTGTCTTTGCCTGCCTCTATTTCTATAATAGGGCGAGTAACCTGAAAATATTTAGTTTATATTCAATCAGCTTTCTTGCTTATGTAATTGTAAGCGTTCCATTTTATTTCCATAATATACTTGCAGGCGCTAGTTTACTTTTTCCCTTTTATGGCTCAAAGGAAAATAATCTTGGATGGTCATTGGCAGATATCCAGGATTACACTGGTCCGACGATTACACATTGGGGGCATAGGAAGGACATTCAAGGTTTCTTTACTCTTCCAAATGATCTCATTCAGTTCCCAACGGATTTCCAATTTTTTCAAGTAGGGAATTCAATGGATTATTTAGTTTCAACGCTGATCGTTTTGCCATATTTTTTTCTAATCATTTCTTTTATCGGTAAAAATCGTAAACATTTAATAATTCCTTCAGTCCTTATATTAATCTTCATTTTTCAGTGGTATACAAGTAGTCAGGTTATTCGGTATCTTTTTCCTATAACATTGATAAGTTTATTTATATTAGGTGAGATTTCTATTTCTTATAAGAGGCATTTACCATTGTTCGTCAAAAGGGGATTTGTTCTTTGTGGTTTAGGAATTATTATCATTTATTTTTTGCCGTTAATTAGACCAATTGAAGCAACAATTCCTCTTAGCCTTGAACAAAGAATACAATCAAATGAATTTCGAAATAATACCCGTGTTTTCGGAAATTTAATGATAAGTGGACAGAAAGATCATTCATCAATCCTCGAAATCGGTCCTGAAAATGCGATTCTTCGGTCCCAGTTTCCCAAGTTAATATTCTGTGGAGATTGGTATGGTGGATGCGGTTATAGAAAAATAGAAAAGGGACTCTTTCCCTTGCGTTTACATGAATGGGACTCTATAAAGAGGGAAATCGATTTTCTCAAATTTGATTTTCTATCAATTTATTGGACGCAGTTTAATGGGGAGAAACGACCTTTAACGAAGGCTGATTTTGAAAATGCAATTCCTTTATCTATCAGGAACTGTATTGAGCCTTTTTACCAATACAAAGACGACTATGATATTTTTAAGATTAAAGAACATTGCAAATAGTGGATATTTTGTTGAGAATAACAAACTCTATCAGTATATGGAAATTAACTTAGTATTCTTTGGATACATGTTTTAGAATCTACTTTTAAAAGGTCATCAAATGAAAGAAATGCCAGACTACGAAAAACTTTATGTGCTCGGATACGAAAAGCACAATGTTGATTCCACTTTATCGGGTCGATTTCTACAAAAAAGCCATCAACTATTAGAGGATGCTTTGCCGAAAGGTAAAAATTACGAAAATATTCTAGAAGTTGGTGCTGGCTCTGGTCATCATTTTCGCTATGTTAAAAAGAATTTTCGTAAGTACATTTTGACCGATGGTAGCGATGCGATGCTTGAAGTAGCCTCGACACGCTATGAATCTGAAATTGCAAACGGAAGTCTAATTATAGAAAAACAGGATGCTTCTAAGCTAACGTATGCAGACGGCTCCTTTGATCGGCTCATCGCTACACATGTTTTGGAACATATTCCTAATCCTGTAGCAATCCTTCGTGAATGGGATCGAGTTGTTAAAGATGGAGGTTTGATCTCGATCGTTCTACCTTGTGATCCGGGATTACTCTGGAGATTCGGACGAAATCTAGGACCCAGAAGAAATGCTACAAAGTTAGGTTTAG